>WNFD01012648.1_pt1 | contig 13002 bp, 16 predicted proteins | sample 5400491 | NCBI WGS metagenome assembly WNFD01 (sample SAMN13153343, study PRJNA577476) | soil metagenome | isolation source: 120 cm saprolite under Douglas fir tree site 2 hole 2 replicate 2 | place: USA:California | collected 2015-04-18 | reverse complement strand
CCCTCTCTTCGACGATGCACCTTTTGTACTTTGGCAGGCACCTCCGCAGCAGGCTTGCCCCATGCTGACGCCCACACATCTGGGGAGGGAGTCCAATCTTCGGCAGGAGCGCCCCATCCCCACCCATCGTCTTCGAGGGGAGAGTTACCCCAATGACCTTGGCTACTTTGATCCGCCAGCTCCTCTTCCAATTTATCCAGAAAGTCATGCATGGACTCGGCTTCTTCACCCCGTTCTGCGGCCGCTAGCCCTCGGCGCCAAAAAGAGACGAGGTTAGGAGACAAATCTGTCCAATGGTGACGCTTTTGCTCGGCTCTTCTGAGGCCCGATAGAATATCGCTTGTGGGATTCCGCATGGCGGATGAGGTAGCTTGGATACCGTAGGCTTCAGCCCTTGAGGAATGCTGGGCTGAACTTTCATGAGTCACGGCTTGCTTGACTGTCATGACGTCTGCTATGCAGATGTTGCAGAGCCATTTCCCATTGCCTACATCTGTGAAATCTACGTAGCATTTAGTTTTGCTCATTGGTATGACCATGCAGCGAAAAGTGCGCACTTTCTCGGTGCTTGAAGTGCGCAATTTCTCGGTGTTTGAAGTGAGCTGCCGCTCGCGGCATACGGAATGACTTGAGGAAAATCAGAATAGAATAGTGAGTGAATGTGCTGTACAAGTTGAGAAGGGTATCTTGGAGAGGAGGGGATCGATAGCGCAGCTCAGGAGCTATGCCTGCCCAGATGAGTAGCTGCGGTGGCCAGCATAACAAGGTTAATATAGACTAACGCCCGTGAAACCGTGCGAAGTCTTAAGTCATCCCATCCGGCCCCCGACAGCCCCGACAACCGGACTATAACCTTTAACAATGATTTACCGTTCTTACGCAAATCCACGGACATTTGTGACCCCCCACAATTTCGCATTGAGGTGCATAATCTGACGGGAGTTCGTTTTTTGTGTCTGCATTAGTCTGCGTCTTAATCTCTTCTACTTTTTTTTTCCTGGCACGTATTCCAGTTGTCTTCCCTACTGTTGTGTTGGAATCTCATTGTCTCACTCGTGGTCGGCATTTTGGTTCTCAAACTCACGCAAACTTTCTTCTCCGACTTGATTAGATATGCCACACCACAATTCTGAAGATCCGGACCCACTGGCACGTCCCATTCATCTTGGCCAGTGTCACAACTTTCGTAAAATGTCGTGCTGCTCGGTGACTAGTGGAATGCTAAGCGAGCATTTAGTTTCAGTTCGAGTGGATACGAATGAAATCGAATCTGCTATCCCCAAAGGGCGTGGCAATCCGAGTTGCGAGAACCAATGATTTCCACGTTGCTCACTGGCACCGCTGGCAACAGCGTGAATCCATACCAACTCCCCCTATTAGCCGGAGGAAGTCAGCCTACTGGCAACCGATAGGCACACGACGACTCTTACATAATACAATAGATGCCATGATCTAGAGGCTGGGTCCAGCCCAAGGAGACGAAGATATCAAGTTCATTTTTGGCAATACTGCCGACACTAGACAGACGTATTCCGACGCGTGGTATCAAGGCATGGAGGGGCTAGCGAAACACTAGCGAAACCTGTACGTCATTTCGGTTGCATGTGTCTTTAAACATTACAACCTGCATTCCCGTTCCTCGCCAGACAGATCCGATGACAGTGTGCCCCGAAGTCTACACGACACAATGTGCTAGCTGCGGAACCGAGTGCAGTGAAGGTAACACCTGTGTTGCTAGGTGAGTCATAGCAGTTGGTTACTTTAACCCTACACACGACGTACATGAAGGATGGTGGGCGGTCAGGAATCGGGAACCTGAACGAATAGGCATAGAAGCAAACCTTGGCAAGACTACGCAGAGCAGCGACGCTACGTAAGATGCCGAATCGTTTGTATTTCGGTCCTACATCTCGAAGCTTCATGCTTTCGTCTTCGCCTCTCGTGCTTCTTAGTAACTATCGCGCCTCTGTCGTATCCGCTGACGTGCCCTCGCCAAGATTACCTTAGGCTTCCCGGACGCCGGCCAGCTCGTTCCCTTCTCCTTTCCCTCCTCGACTGTCCACCATTTCCGACCTCACGGATGCGTAACCCGCCCACTTGCGCAGCTAGGGAGTCAGCCAGAATGTTTTGAGCGTCACTTGTTTCCATGCAGGGACGATACTGTCGTACCCAAATTTCCCCAACCCTGGACAGTCATGCCCATGATAACCCTCCAGATTACTAACACCGACAACTTGAATAGCCACCGCAAGACCAAGTTGTAGCTGTGATAAGAATCGCCAGCTCTATCCCATCTAGGAGACATGGTTAGAGTGTTTAGAGTATAGATGTTGATAGTCACTTACAGACGGGCTTGCGCCCGACAATAATAGATGCCAAGTTGATTGCGAAAATATCATATCTTGATTTAACAGCAGCAGAGGCATGGAACAGGTTAAAATTAGAAAAGTACGGGAGATAGAAAGCGGATGAGAACCCACGCATCCGATAAAAATCCCAATCCTGCGACCATACATACTCTAAGACGATACCGGCTGTATAGCAGCACGATTGATGAGTTGCAAGACCACCATGTCCCGAGCGGCGTTTCGGGACCGAGTCCCCGCGGTCGCCGATCCCCTGCACGCCCAAGAAAAGTCGGTGTCGGTGTCGATTTCAAAGTTCAGGATCACCTCTGCCGTAGTCCGTTGCGGCCACGTCGGGGGATGGCAGAAACCGGGCCCACGGGTCACGGGATCTGAGGCCGGGAGCTTTTTAACGATTACTGTACCCTCCGTCCTCTCCGAGTCCTCCGGGGTCTGCGTACGGACTGCCAACGGGGCGGTGTTTGAGACACCCGGGCCGGTCAACCGCTGCCACAGCCAAACGAACATCCTTGTCCCAAGAAAGCTAGCTGCTTAGCCGAATGCAAAACAAAGGGACATGATGACTGGATGGCGCCATCTCGGGGACAGCGGCTAAGGAGCACCGGCGGCTGTATGGCAGTACCTTCATACATGCCATCTCGCCCTCCACACGAACTAAGGCACCTGCTACTAGCACTTGTTCCTCGAGACATTGATGCGGCGATGCTTCAAGTTGCCCTATCATCTATCAGTGTAGTCGGATATGCCCCGAAATTATCTGTAAAGCATCACGACCCATCAACGCATCAATATGTGAACACTAATTCTTGGGAAACGACCTTACCTTCTTAGCCTTACGACCGCACTATCTTCACGGTGACGGAAGGACTGAATAAGAACCCTTTGCTTCGTTCGATCAGAGTTATGTGATTCCTGTCAATGAGTTCCTGTACCAAGTGCCGTGTGCCATTCAGGCACTGGCACAGAGGCGACGACTGCTAACCATCGCCTGACAGCTGCCGTACCGTGACCAGGATTGAATCACATCGACTGCATATTGCTTCTATCGCCCATATATCCTATTCCCTGATTCCGGTCAGCCCGTGGCCCCGGGACCAACTTTATGATGTTAAATTTCCGTGAAGCCCTAAAAATACATCATATCCTCCAATTAAATTACATGCCGTACCACATGCAGTGATTATGTAGATCCTGGAGATGGATCGACCCATGTCCCATTTGGCCAGAGTGTCGCGGGCTTAGTAAAATCTCCTGCTACCCCTCCACTAGTGAACTGCCGAGTGAACATTCAGCAATATATTCGAATGAATACGAATGAAAGTGCATACCGCCAGCCTGAAAAAGTGTGGCAATCCGCTCTGCAATGCCGCTAGAGAATAGTTGAGACCGGTGCCAACATAACGTTCCACGTCATCCACCAGCAGCGCGAATCCATCCCAGCTCTCTCCACTCGGAAGTGGAGACCAGAATATCGACTGGTTCGGGAAGGGTATGGAGGAATTAAAATTCGACGAATTGGTGACAAAACTGGGGAGGTCGGTGCCGAATGTGCCATCTCGTCGCAACTGCGGTCGGGAACGTTAGTGCTATTGGCAATCGCGGGAAAAAAGGGAGCCATTTACTTGGGCGGCAGTCTGAAGGATTGAGGCAAATCCGAATGCCGCCGTTCCGTTAAGAAATAGTCCCAAAAGAAAGCCTTGGTAGATAGCGGAAAGTCGAGTAGGGAACGCAGTGCTTGGTATGAGGATCATGGCAAGGATGTAATGGTGAAGCCGCAGTTGCAAGGTGGGTAAGAGTGCCAGAATCAGAGCTACCAATCCTCCAAGAAGGTACCAACCAAGATAGTACGGAAGCCAACCCGTTTGACGGATGACACGGCATTGGTTGATGAGAATAACGAGCAACACGAGGACAATGATGATGAGTGCGGCGAGTCCGCCACGTTGTGCCGTAATATCCTTCGCAGTCAATCGATCTATGGGAATTCTCTCCGTAGTAAGATTTGCCAGAACTGTAGCCCAGTACGGTCCAAGATATAATATCGTGGCTTCTATCGGCATTTTTGAGAAGGCGGGAAGAACAAAACGGAACGCTAACCGCCAGAAGGCGTAGCAGACAAAAAGTACGGGGAGGAAGGTCCCGAAACCATCTGCAATATCGGGAGGGTAGGTGCGGGGTTGAGAGAAAAGAGTGATGTGCCAAAACCCGATGCAGACCATACACCAAAATAAAACGATGGGCCTGGGGCGAATCACTAAAAAGAGAATTACGGTCACCAAGATGTTGAGCGCCAGCGCCTCTGAGCGGAGATCTGAGCAGGGGTGGAGAGAAGCGGATGTTGAAAATGTTAAAGAGAGAGGGAAGACTGTCGGGAAACCGATGGAAGTGAGACCGTGTGCGGAACGCGGGAGGAAGTCTGTGAAGTTTCCGATGAGGTTGACGGTCGCATTCGGGGTCGAGAAGAAGTATGACCGGGCTCACGCCTGTATAGCGGCAGCGCAAAGAAAGCTGTCTCCACGATAAGTGAAGTTTGCATCGCCTCCTCCAACGATAAGAGGAGCGAAGTCCACTTGCCCATTCCCAATAGCCCTCGGGTTTTGAAGCTCGACGGAGGAACATTGACTGGGACAACGGAAGTCAAATGAAGAGCCTGTGAAAGGAGCACAGGCAAGTCCATCCAGTCCACATCCGTCGTCGGCGCTCCAGATAGAGGCTGTACAGCCTATCCAGGACTCGGCAGGGGTCAAGAAGGATTGTGTACGAGCGAAAAACGAGAGACCGATAATATAAATTGCACCGAGGAATAGTAGGATCCAAGGTCTCTCATTGAGAGGACGAGTCAGACGCACAACGCAATGCTCAAGTGGCAGGCCGTACGTGCGTCCACGAATTGACAGAGTAGCGATCCACGGAGATGGCTCTGCGTGAAACGAGCTGAAGTTAGGGGATGCATTGCATGTGCGCGGATGATGACGAACCTGGCAGGTCAACCACTGGCCTCGGTCCTCGCATATAGACGAGAAACCTTTTCGTTCGTCGTGTCACGCGGGGCATCTTCGATTCAAGCCTCAACCAAATGGTCGAAGTCCATCGGTAAAGGCGGCTCCTCTGTCTTTCGGTTTGCGGCGAATCTTCAAAGTCTACTCGAAATACTTGTACAGGGTGATCCTTTGATTCAGGGCATTGCTCTGGTGACTCGCGTGACCCTTCAGGAGTAGCTGTACTTGGAGTAGCCAGCATGAGGCGACAAGAATTGACTTTTGTTGGATATCACGGATGCGCTGACGAAGGGGATGTGTTCAGTTGCCTGCCTGCAACGGGCTGTGCTCAGGGATCATGTCATTGTCATGCACGGCTCGCACGTCGGCGTCGGCACGAAGTAGACGCGGAACAAAATAACTGCGGTAGCTAAATATTTCCCACGAACAGCGTTTATGATGACCAGATGCCGGGCAGCATTGGAAATTGGGTGTGTTTAAATTTGTTTCCATTCCAGGCACACTAGATGCTGTCTAACAGATCACATAAACATGCTTATTCAAGACGCTGACGCATCTGAAACGTCGTCAGGGCGGATCATGCACAGGTCATAAGTAGACCGAGCTCACAGAAGTCGTAGACCAGACGGGCCTGAATGTGCTCATTGTTCGGGCCGATGAAGTCGACATGTCGAACATAGCGCCTTTCACCATTGATTTCTTCAAACCCCCAGATCTAAACGGGTGAGGTTGGTTTATAGATAAGTGACGCAATGCGGTATCGAAAAGGTTGACGTACCTGCTCTGCAATCCAGGTGGTATTGCTCTTTGGTGTATCACTTTTCACGTATGAATTGATTGCACCGTGTTGCACCGTATCTGGTAACCATCCCTTTCTCAGGAACTCGTTGTCAATCTCATCAAGCTGCACTCTTCTGGATCTCCCAAGAACTGCGCCGAATAGATGGTCTTCGTTCTCCCTAAAAGTCCAGTCCAAGATGCGATTCTCGGTCGTTCCAGGAATGCCCGTAAGTGTCTGGTCGATATCGATGTGCTCGACGTTACTATCATCCTTGTAATGCCGAACGTAGAGGGTTATGGTGGCTAGGCCAATAGCTCTGCGTGTAAACCAGCTTAGACCTTGTAGACGCAAAATTTCATCTGTATCATCGCTCAGGGTCTTGTTCTATAAATGTTGTCAACACTGGTTAGTGGCCAGGAGGAAATGAGCGGTGCGAACCATAACCCATGTTGCACTCAAGTCGAGAGTTGTGATGGATGAAGGAGCAGCCATTATGGACTGCTTGGCTGTCTGGGCGGACGGGTTCTTGTAATGCTGCTGATTGTCGATGTGCGATGTGACATCGATGTATGATTCGAGAAACCCATCATCACGTGCGTCGGTCAACGTTCAACCAGCCGAACCCGAACATTAATTGTAGATTGTACTGTACTGTACTGTACTGTAGCTTAATTACCCTTCGAGGAGAAAATGGAAATCACCCTCCACGGAGCATCTTTACCCCTCTCCCATGCTTGAGGCCCCCGGCTGTCATCCCCGCCAAACTCAACCATAAGACCATCTCTGGTCCACTCCACCCATATCCCAATACTGCCGGACGACGGCCCTGAGCCACCACCTTTTCTGTCTGGTTCGCCGAGGATGGCAACAAATTCTTTGCCAGTCATGCTCCACGTAACAGGGAGGCCAGAGGGGCGTGATGCTCCCTCTTTAGTTTCCGGCAAGATGGTGAGGACAATAGGAGTGATGGGATACGGTGAGTATGTGTGTGATCGGGTGTCAGTCTTGGCGTCGGACTTGTCAGCACGCAGATCGTTGTGTATATCGACGCCATCTAAGGTGAGATGTGCATCTTGTAGATCCTGTCGTGAAACGGTGGACTGGGGTCGGTAGCCGTTGATGGGAATGAATAGAAGGCTGAGAGCGAGGGAATAGTAATTGAAGTACACTGCATCAGGGTATGACTTGATTTCGAGAGCGGCTACATGAGAGGAGGAAACATGTGAAGAAAGAGCTGACAGATATGCCGCGAGGAGTGGTGAGGATGGGGAATGACCCAGCAGCTCGCGTACGTTCATGGTTATCACGTGTAAAGCAAGAGGATGGAGGATGTAAACAAGCGAAGCGAATCCCACCGTGACCGCGCATACACCCTCCCCACCACCCATGGCGGACCCACTCGATAAGCATCTAGTAAAGCAAAATAGACCGTCTTTTATTTTTCGCCTAGCACACGCCATCTTTCTCTACCCAATAGAACTTTTCCTGTCCTTCGTTGCCTCTGTCTTGCGTCCCATCGCGCCTCAACTCATTCCGCTTGCTGTATTTTTCCTTTTGGTTCCCTTACTGGTTATCCCTGCCATTTTGTCAGGAGTGTATGTATGGTACAGTCGTGCAATCAGCTGGCAATCCCCACTTTTTTTCCAATATGGGTACGCGTTACCCCAAATTCACGTTTATCTACTCATGAACCTTGAAGCGACGGACTTCCACCATATGCTGAAACTCAACTCGCCTCATTCAACGCTGCGCAGCCCTACGACATATCTCTCCACCTTGTTGTCCCGACTACACAGTCTAACTATGAACTCGGGAACTTCATGACGACTCTAACCTTGTTCGACCGGTAAAACAGGACTCTCACTACCGTCCGCAAGCCAGTGAGTCCACTGCTAAACCCCATCTCCGTGTTCTCGTAATGCTCTCGACAGGCGATCGTCATGCCACCGTCTTTTTTTCGCTGGTCCAACCCCAGCACTACGACTTTGGAAATACCCCTTCTATCCCACTATGTATCCGGCGTAAGCAACGTTGTTGCCAGGATTGAGCTCGGCAGACAAGACAGTTGGAAGTCCGTCGGGTCCGGAGAAGGGAAGGAACTCAGCGTGCTGACTGCCTTTATTAATGGCAGGGTTCGGCCACAAGGCGTACGGTTAGTTCCTCCATCTCGCTTCTCATGATTAAACACCCATCTGTTTCTTGTAGGGGAGTCGTCTCCCGGTTTCCTGTGCTGTCCGGCATCGTTGCCTCCGCCGTATTTCTCGCCATATCATTCTTGGTTTTGGCCATCTGCCTTATCCCCGCCCTTCGGTGGCGATACGGTGGCAGTGTTCCAACCATTCCTAAGGCTGGAACGAGTGCACGTTCGCGAGCTCTGCCGGATCCGCTGGGCGAGAGGCGGGCTCGAAAGCGATCATTGAAACGAAGCGGGAGTGTCGGGCCCGTGAAGTGGGAGGTATGGGTTTATTCGCATCCATCATTCCCCCATTCATAGTCCCTTCATCATTCATATCAGGATTATGAAGGTGGTGTCACCGCACTACCCTCCGCAGAATCCTCCATCCCGCTACGCCGGCGCCGTTCTAGGTTGTCGGAACCAGTTTCCGACGGTGAGTGACGCTTCTCGTTAGCAACGGTATCAGCGCGTCTTGTTCGTCCTCGGTAACTGTAATATCGTTATGCGCTCGGTATTCCCTTGACACTTCTGTCGTTTGGCATCGTTGTATGTACGTTACAGTAACCTGAGGTTTTGTCTCCTGACATATTTACTTATAGCTTGGTACTGTAGCCATTAACCCACATCATGATGAAGGGCATGGTGGGGCACCCGATGCCTAGTCTCTGTCTCTTGGGACTGCTGGACCTGTCGATGAATATAGGCCTACTGATGATGTGTTAAGCAGAATCCATTCGCTATTTGAGGTCAGGCTGTCCTTGGTGATAAAGTTCCAGTACAAACGGCTTCAAAGTCGAGTCGTAAGTCCTGTCAAGTGCGAGACAACCCAGATCGCTGGTTCATTGTGTTCGTCCACAACAGAGGGTACCACAAGCTGTACGCCTGGAGTAGACCTTCATCCAGCACTGGCAGATCGTTATCACATGGGTCTCTTCCATACGTTGATGCCCTTGCCTTGATAAGGTTCGCTTCGACCAAGGGCAATTGCATCGTGATTCGCGAGGGGGTCACAGTATGGGATTCTGTCCCTCAATAGATCTCAAGACAGCCACATTCGTTGTAGTTGCACTGGATCAATAATGAGCAGCAATCGCGGCAGACCAGTCCATTTATACATGGTATTGTCGGGTAGCAACTTGAATGCATGTAAAGTATTCCATAAAAACTGCAGATGATATCACCAGCGGGCAGGTAGAACAAAAGTCAGCCAATGGTCAAAAACAAATCAAGTACTTGCCGCATCTGCAACCTCAATCTCTGCTTCTTCAACACCGTCGCCGTCTGCGGCTTTCACCTCTTCCCGAGCCGGTACTACCGCCCCTGGCTTTGCCTGGGCCTCACTCTCGGCCGCGGGCTGCTCAGAGTCACCACCATCCGTCCGCACTTCACTAACTGGCCCACCACCACCACCACCACCACCACCTTTATCGGCCTTGTCCGTGAAATCGCTCAAGCCCTTCACGAGTTCTCCCGCTTCTTCGCCGCCGAGCCCAAGCTCCTCCACGAGCGCGAGCAGGTCGTCTTCGGTCACCTTGACGCCCTGCAGACCATACCCGGAGAGCTCGTCCCCTGCGTCGAACTCTGATTCGGTGCGCTTTCGCAGAGATGCTTTGCTCGCGGGAGAGGAGGCGGCCGACGAGGAGGAGGCCGCTCCACGCTGCAGCGGCGAGGAGGCGGCGCCGGGGCTGGCGTTGAACAGCGCTCTGTGGGCCGGCTTGGCCATCTGAGAGGGCGACGACGCGCCGGGTACGCCGATTGGCTTCGCGGGGAGCGTGGGGCGCGCCTCCTCGATGGATTCGTCCCATGTATCGTTCAGTCTGAGAAAGGTCTCGAGTTCGCCGTGCTCGACCGCTTCTTCGCTGTGTAATTTGAGCGATGTTACTATACGATCGTCGACGCGGAGTATGTATGTTCACAAGTCTGAAAAGGACTGCGAGGGAGCGTCAGCGTGCGGGCGTATTCACCGTACGAGGTGGCCTACTCCAGGACACGTCCCGCCAATCAGTATGCCGGGTAATTGCTGCTTGTCTGATACATCATGATAAGATTCGTTCGAATGAACGGCCACGCGCGCAAAGACTTGACGCTCACCCAGAGGAGCCTTCCTCCTCCAAAGGCGCTTTGCGTCTTCGTCAGAGGCAAGGTCATAGGAATTGAATGTGATTTTCTTCGCTTGCAGGACACGCAGGATGTATTCTACACCACTGGTGATCAGCGAGTTGGCACCGCGAGGCAGGGTAGCCCGTTGAATATACCTTGACGCTGCCGCAGAGCCGGCTGCGACGCTATTGTGGTCAGAAAGACTTGAATGGGAGGAGAAACCATGGTCGACAGCGTCTTGGGGGGCTTTCGGACTCGGAATTGTTAGATGCCGCACCGTTATATATCCAATCCCGCGATCCAAACGCGACCAACGATCCCATCATTCACCACTACTACTGGAGTAGCGCGCCTCGTCATGGCACCCAAAGCTCTCGTTGTATGCCTAGGTAATATCTGTCGTTCTCCGATGGGAGAAGCCGTGCTCAGGCACATCGCCAAGGGGCGTAATATCGATCTCATCGTCGATAGCGCTGGTACCGCCGCGTATCACGTCGGCGAAGAGCCCGACGAGCGGTGAGTGTATGCACCCTCGGGCTTTCGTCCGCAACTGGAAAAGCCCCCAATTTACGGTTTCGACAGTACTACCGCCACTTGTAAGAAGGTGTGCACCACTTTGGATCTCCCAAAGTAAGGGTCGCCGATGGACGCTGTTTCCCCACAGTTTGGAGTCCCCATCGAGCATGAAGCACGTAAAGTGAACCAGAGAGACTTCTACAATTTCACGCACATCCTTGCCTCCGACAAGGCGAACCTCGACAGTTTACTTCGCATGAAGCCTAGCGACTCTACCGCGGAGGTCAAGTTATGGGGATCCTACCTCGATGACAAGCCAATTGCCGATCCTTACTACGGAAGTATCGTAAGTTGTGATGGGACCATGTGACATGCCATCCAACACTAAACTCTGTTGTAGAAAGGATTCGAAGAAGTATACCATCAATGCGTTGGATTGTCCAATGCTTTCTTGGACGCATTGACCAAGGCACCCTCCGCTGCTTTGTGATATTAGCTTAGATATGTTTTCCACAAGGCCATCTAGTGAAGAGAGGGTCACGTAGCATAGAGACATCAACTTCTGACATTGCTCATCTGAGTTGCTATGGTACATGTGTTGTTGCCCCATCGTCACTGCAAACTTATCAATGATGGGTAGGCATGTGCACGGACGCTCGGCTGGTAAGTGCATCCTCTGACTTCCAAAGACTCGTCGTCGTCTGTCAGAAGGGGAAATCAGCGAGGGAAATGAGGCAAGAAGATGCCAGATATCACCTTCTTCTGTGTGTAAAATTCGATAGCGCTGCGAGCCGTTATTAGTGGATCGGTATAGAACAAATGATCGACCAATCAATACCTCTTTCCGTAGAAGCCGAGGTCGCCCAAGGCACTCGCCTGCGATGAGATCCGTAAGCCCTGCGCACACGCAGGGTGAATAAACGCGTTACCTTGTTCCCACTCCAAGAGAACATAGGAAGTGGCACCGGGATAGGAATGTTGATCCCGATCTGACCGATATTCACGTCATGTTCGAACTTCCTTGCAGTTGCGCCTGACTGCGTAAAGATCGCTGTGCCGTTGCCATACCGGTTCTGGTTGATGATTCGGATACCCTCGTCTAGGGTGTCGGCCTTGAGAACGACAAGGACAGGCCCAAAAATTTCTTGACTGATGCCATGCTTCGAAATATGTACGATGACACCGAAGAAACCACATACTCGTAGCATTTCATTGTAGTGTCCGCCTCAATAATTGTTGGTCCAATGAAGTTGCCGTGGTCGTACCCAGAAACTCGTATATGACGTCCATCGAGATGTATCTTTCCACCCTCATGCTCAGCGGATCCAATCAACCCAAGGACGCGGTCTTTGGCGGCTGGCGAGATGACCGGCCCACTATGTGAGGTGAGAATGGGATACGTAAACGTAAGAACTGATAGCTCACAGGTCAACGTCCTTCTCGAATCCCCCACCCACCTTCAAATTTTTCGCAAGATTCACGAGGTCGGGTAGCCATCCATAAGCATCGCCAACCAATAGCACCACGGAAATGGCCATGCATCGTTGTCCAGCAGCTTCAGAAAGCAATTCATGAGGTACTACACCCATATAGAGCGCGTAAAATTACCACCAAAAGCCGCGCCAACAATAGCGTTAAGGGCATGGTTCTTATTTGCTGACAGTGCGAATAAGTTGATCGCGTCGACAATGAATCATACAGGCCCTACCGTCTGGCATGAGTATGGCATGGTTCTTTGCACCCATGTTTGATTGAACCCGTTTGCCGTTTTTCGTCCCACTAAGGGCATGTATCAGCAAGGGTTTGTACAGGTAAGTTCGAATAGAAGACATGCCGTTCGTAAATGTGCCTTCCAGCACGGTCACCTCCTACAAAACTGATTGCCTTGATACTAGGGTGATCACAGATGGCATTTACTGTCGGGACAGTTCCATGTACGACATTAATGACACCTGGGGGAAGTCCCGCCCTTTGACAAAGTTCAGCAATGATCATCGCTGCACCCGGATCACGTTCTGAGGGCTTCAGGATGAGGGTGTTCCCAGTAACCGTAGCCATGGGGAT
>WNFD01005235.1_pt1 | contig 13004 bp, 14 predicted proteins | sample 5400491 | NCBI WGS metagenome assembly WNFD01 (sample SAMN13153343, study PRJNA577476) | soil metagenome | isolation source: 120 cm saprolite under Douglas fir tree site 2 hole 2 replicate 2 | place: USA:California | collected 2015-04-18 | reverse complement strand
CATCAATCCGGCGCTCGACCGGACCTTTGACGAAACCGTCAAGCTTGCAAGGAGCACGCTGTGAGCACCAGAATCAAACGTTCCGTCTATGCCGACATGTTCGGGCCCACCACCGGCGATCGGGTGCGGCTCGCCGACACCGATCTCATCATCGAGGTGGAAAAGGATTTCACGACCTATGGCGAGGAAGTGAAGTTCGGCGGCGGCAAGGTGATCCGCGACGGCATGGGCCAGTCGCAGGCGACCAACAAGCAGGGCGCGGCCGACACCGTCATCACCAACGCGCTGATCGTCGATCACTGGGGCATCGTCAAGGCCGACGTCGCGATCAAGGAAGGCATGATCTCTGCGATCGGCAAGGCCGGCAATCCCGACATCCAGCCCGGCGTCACCATCGTGATCGGCCCCGGCACCGACGTGATCGCGGGTGAGGGCAAGATTCTCACCGCCGGCGGTTTCGACAGCCACATCCATTTCATCTGTCCGCAGCAGATCGAGCACGCGCTGATGAGTGGCGTCACCTCGATGCTCGGCGGCGGCACCGGCCCCTCGCACGGCACCTACGCCACGACTTGCACGCCCGGCCCCTGGCACATGGCGCGGATGATCCAGTCGTTCGATGCGTTTCCAGTCAATCTCGGCATTTCCGGCAAGGGCAACGCGTCGCGGCCGGCGGCGCTGGTGGAGATGATCAAGGCCGGCGCCTGCGCGCTGAAGCTGCACGAGGACTGGGGCACGACGCCGGCAGCGATCGACAACTGCCTGTCGGTTGCCGATGATTACGACGTCCAGGTGATGCTGCATTCCGACACGCTGAACGAATCCGGCTTCGTCGAGGATACTATGAAGGCGTTCAAGGGCCGCACCATCCACGCCTTTCACACCGAAGGCGCCGGCGGCGGCCACGCCCCCGACATCATCAAGATCGCCGGCCTGAAGAATGTGTTGCCGTCCTCGACCAATCCGACGCGGCCGTTCACCCGCAACACCATCGATGAGCATCTGGACATGCTGATGGTGTGTCACCATCTCGATCCCTCGATCGCGGAAGATCTGGCTTTCGCCGAAAGCCGCATCCGGAAAGAGACCATCGCGGCGGAAGATATTCTGCACGACCTCGGCGCGCTCTCGATGATGTCGTCGGACTCGCAGGCCATGGGCCGGCTTGGCGAAGTCATCATCCGCACCTGGCAGACCGCCGACAAGATGAAGAAGCAGCGCGGGCAGCTCGCCCAGGACAAGGGCAAGGACAACGACAATTTCCGCGTCAAGCGCTACATCGCCAAATACACCATCAACCCCGCGATCGCGCATGGCGTCTCGAAACTGATCGGCTCGGTGGAGAAGGGCAAGCTTGCCGATCTCGTGCTGTGGTCGCCGGCTTTCTTCGGCGTCAAGCCGGATTGCATCATCAAGGGCGGCTCGATCGTGGCGGCTCCCATGGGCGATCCGAACGCCTCGATCCCCACTCCGCAGCCGGTGCACTACCGGCCGATGTTCGCCGCGTTCGGCAAGTCGCTGACGGCTTCCTCGGTCGTGTTCACCTCGAAGGCGGCAGTCACGGGCGGGCTCGCGCGGTCGCTCGGCATCGCCAAGAAGCTCTATCCGGTGCAGAATACCCGCGGCAAGATCTCCAAGAAGAGCATGATCCACAACGACGCAACCCCCAAGATCGAGGTCGATCCCGAGACCTATGAGGTGCGCGCAGACGGCGAGCTTCTGACCTGCGCGCCGGCCGAGGTGCTGCCCATGGCGCAGCGCTACTTCATGTTCTAAGGTCGCTCCCGGCATCTGAAGCCAGAGCAGAAAAGTCCGGGAGGATATCGTGATTTACGTCGTTGCCACGCTGACCGTGAAACCCGAAACGCGCGCCGAGTTCATCGCGGCAGCGACCGCCTGCATCAAGGAGACCCGCAAGGAGCCCGGCAACATCGCCTATGATCTGCATGAAAGCGTCACCGATCCCGCCAAGATGGTATTCGTCGAGCAGTGGGAAAATGCCGAGGCGCTGGTGCCGCATCGCGCCGCCGAACACATGAAGACGTTCGGCCGCGTTGCCGTGACATGCATGACTGCGCCGCCAAAGATCGAGGTCATCACGCCCGAAAAGGTCGACGTCCGCTAGAGCGCGATGAGTTCAGGATGAATCGTCATCGCGCTCTAGCTTATTGTTTGAGCATGATCTTTGCGGAAAACCGGTTTCCACTTTTCCGGATCATGCTCTAGATAAGAAAATCAAAGGGAGAAAATCATCATGATCTATGTCGTCGCCACCACGCAGGTGAAGCCGGACCAGCGCGACGCCTTCATCAAGGGCGCCAAGGAATGCATCGAGGCCACCCGCAAGGAGAGGGGCTGCATCGCCTATGAGAGCCATACCAGCATCAACGATCCCAATCTGTTCGTGGTGGTGGAGCGCTGGGAAACCCGCGACGACCTCAACGCGCATGGCAAGGCGCCGCATATGAAGGTCTGGCGCGAATATTCCGCGCCGCTGAAAGTGTCGCCGACGGTGATCGAGATCATCAGCGATGGCAAGGTCGAGAAGCTCTAGAGCGTTTTCGAGCGAAGTGGGAGCCGGTTCGCGTGAAGAAAACGCGTCAAGACAAGAGGCAAGGTCCCGAATGATCCGCGCGACGCGTGTTCAAGGTCAGCATCGCTGGACGCAAGCACCAGTCGACACCGTCGTGCTCGATTTCGACGATCGGCACCGGCGGCGCATGGCGATGACCGGAACGCGCGGGCTCGAATTCCTGCTCGATCTGGAAAATGCCGTCGCGCTGCGCGGCGGCGATGCACTGGTGCTCGACGACGGCAGGCTGATCGAGGTGGTCGCGGCACCGGAGCCGCTGGTTGAAATTCGCGGCGCCGATCCGCACCATCTGATCAGGGTCGCCTGGCATCTCGGCAACCGTCATCTGCCGACGCAGATCATGCCCAAGGGCTTGCGTATCCGGCGCGATCACGTGATCGAGGAGATGGTGAAGGGGCTCGGCGCGCGCGTGATCGAGATCGAGGCGCCGTTCGATCCCGAAGGCGGCGCCTATGCCAGCGCCGGCCACGGGCATGACGACCACGCGCATCACGACCATGGGCACCACAATCACGCGGATCGGGATCACTCACACGATCATGATCATCATCATCACCATCATGATGAGCATGGCGAGCACGAACACGATCACGGCCATTCCCATGCTCATGACCACAAATAGCCCCGAACCCGCCGCGCCGAGCGGCGGGATGACGGAGCGCGAGGTCGCCGCGCTGTACCGGCTGATGACGTGGCTGTCGCCGTCATTTCCGGTCGGCGGCTTCTCTTTCTCCAGCGGCATCGAGTGGGCCGTGGAGGCCGGTGACATCGCCGATGCGGCCTCGCTGCGCGACTGGCTGGCGGCGATGCTTGCCGACGGCTCCGGGTTTTGCGACGGCGTGTTTCTGGCGCAGGCGCATCGCGCGGCGGCGGCGGACGATGACGCCGCCTTGCGCGACGTCGCGGAGCTCGCGGCTGCTTTCGTGCCGTCGCGCGAGCGCCAATTGGAAACCTCGGCGCAGGGCCGCGCCTTCATCGAGATCGCGCGCGCGGCGTGGAGTTGCGACGGCCTGGACAGGACCATCGCGCCCTGCGAGGGGCCGATCGTCTATCCCGTCGCGGTCGGTCTCGTCAGCGCCGCGCACGATATTCCGCTGGCGCCGACGCTGCATGGCTACCTTCACGCGCTCGCGGCGAACTGGATCTCGGCCGGCAGCCGGCTCATTCCGCTCGGGCAAACTGACAGCCAGCGCGTTCTCGCGGCGCTGGAGCGCGTCGTCGCCGCCACCGCCGACCGCGCGATGGCCGCGACGCTCGATGACCTCGGCAGCGCGACATTCCGCGCCGATCTCGCAAGCCTCAGGCATGAGACGCAATATACGAGGCTATTTCGGTCGTGAATGACGTGAGGACTTCTATCAATCCGTCGTCCCTGCGAAAGCAGAGACCCATAACCACAGGCGCTGGTCGTTGCAGGAGGCCTTGGCCACACTGCCTTATCGATAGATCACGCGGTATGGGTCCCCGGCGTTCGCCGGGACGACGATAACTAGGGGATGGCTTCTATGGCGACTTCTCACGGCCCGCTTCGGATCGGGGTCGGCGGCCCCGTCGGCTCGGGAAAGACCGCGCTGATGGATCTGCTCTGCAAGGCGATGCGCGAGCGCTACGACATCGCCGCGATCACCAACGACATCTACACCAAATGGGATGCGGAGTTTCTGGTGCGCTCCGGCTCGCTGCCGCCGGACCGCATCGCCGGCGTCGAGACCGGCGGCTGCCCCCACACGGCGATCCGCGAGGACGCCTCAATGAATCTCGCCGCAGTCGCCGACATGCGCGCGAAATTCCCGAATCTCGACCTGGTGTTGATTGAATCCGGTGGCGACAACCTCGCCGCGACTTTTTCGCCGGAGCTGGCCGATCTCACGATCTATGTCATCGACGTCGCGGCCGGTGACAAGATTCCGTCGAAAGGCGGGCCCGGCATCACCCGCTCCGACCTGCTGGTCATCAACAAGATCGATCTTGCGCCCCATGTCGGCGCTTCGCTTGAAAAGATGGACACCGACGCACGGCGGATGCGCGGTGAGCGGCCGTTCGTCATGACCAACTTGAAGAAGAGCGAAGGGCTCGACCGCATCATCGGCTTTATCGAAAAGAAGGGCGGGCTCACGCCCTCGGCGCGGCGCGCCTGACCCAAACCGTTTCGTTAACCTTTTTCACCAGTTTGGCGCTTGCCGGTCCAGCGCCGGCCGATAATTCCTGCTGCCGAATCGGAACCAAATCGGCTCAGGGCGGTTAGCAGCTTCCGGGTCAGACTTAACCTTGTTGAGTTACTCGTCAGGCTTCCAAGCCCGCCGCAGTTGCGTAGTGATCATGGCTCCAGTCATATATCAGCCGCTCCGTTTTCTTTCCATCTTGCTCCATTGCCATCCCGGCGGACTTCCAATGCCCCTCTTGCGCTCCCGCCAACCCCGCGTTTTCGAGTAAACGAGTGCTCCGGCTGGGATTCATCATCGGCTTCATCGCGTTCATCGGAGTCCTGCTCTCCGGACTTGCCGCCTATCGCGTGCACGATCAGGAGCTGGCGATCGAGGGCATTGCGCTGGCGCGCGCGATCGATGTCCATGCCAGCCTGGTGCAGGACCGGCTCACCGAGCGTGAGCTGCTGGCCCGTGTGGCCTCCGGCCTGTTCCGTGCGCCATCGGTGGTCAAGGCGAACATGCTGCAGCCGCTACGCTCCTCGATTTACGCCTTCAAGACCGATTTCGTGATCGCGAGCTGGATCGCGCGTCTCAAGCAAAATGAGCTGGACGCGGCACGTGCCGAGCTTGCGAACGCCGGATTTTCCACCCCGACGATCCGCAATTTCGACGACAAGCCGTTGGATTTGCGCGCGATCAACCGGCCGATTGACGTCATCATGGATGTCGAGCCCCGTAACAGCGAGACCAAGAGCTTTCCTGGACGCGCGCTCGATCAGAAGCCGACGATCGGGCCGATGCTGGCCCGCGCGATGGCGGAGGGAAAGCCGATCGCGTCCGACCCCATCCCGCTGCTGCGCGACAGCAGCGGGCCGATCGGCCTTGTGCTGGCCGCACCGGTGATCCCGGACGGTGCGTCCGCCCCGGCGGGGTTCGTGACATTTTCCTACGAGCTTGCGCCGCTGATGCTGGCCAACGACGATCTGTCGCTGTTTTCGGTGGTGCTGAAAGACCCTCGCAGCCCGGACGGCGAGTTGATCGCCAATGACCAGGGCGTCGTATTGTCGCGGACGGCCACGGCGGACGGGCCCGTGCCCTCGGCAACCCGCACCGTGACGTTCGGCAACCGCGACTGGTCGCTGAGCTACTACGCCAAGACCAACGCCGCCAAGCGCGCGGCGCAGGCGGCCGCCATCGCGGGCACGATCGGATTGGCGCTGACCGTGATCGTCTGCGGGCTGTTCGGCTACGTCGCCTACAACAATCTGCGGCTCAGCCGGGAAATCCAGGTGCGGTTCGGCTTCGAACGCCGGCTTACCGCCGTAATCGACGAGCTCAATCATCGGGTCAAGAACATCCTTGCGGTGATCCAGTCGATCGTGACCCGCACCTTGCGTCACGGCTCCGATATCGATGTCGCGCGCGAACTGCTGATCGGCCGCATCCATGCCATGTCGAACGTCGTCTCGCTGCTTAGCGAAAGCCAATGGCAGGGCGTGAAGCTGAGAGGACTGTTCGAGGCCCGCGCCATTCCCCACGCCGAACGCATCTCGGTGACCGGCCCGGACATCGCCGTCAGCGCCCGCGCCGCGCAAAGCCTGTCATTGTTGTTCTTCGAGCTGGCGTCGCATTCCGACGAAGGACTGTCGCTGGTGGGCAAGCACCCGCACATCGTCGTGAAGTGGGAAGTGACAGGCGAAGAGCCCGAGACGGTCTTCAGCTTTCGATGGGAAGAGTTCAATACCAGCGAGGCGACGCGGCGGCAAGACAGCGATTTCGGCCTGATCTTGCTCGATCGCGTCGCGCCCGAGGCGCTCGGCGGCATCTCGAAGCGGTATTTTACCGAAGCAAGCTACGTCTATGAGCTCACGGCGCCAATGGTCACCGTCGTCGATATGACCGAGCGCGACCGCACCGAGCGGTTCCGGTAAGCCGAACCGGCTGGGCGCACAAGACGCTCTTCCGACAAGCCGACGTCATAGGGAGCCCGCCCCGCACTCAACGTGCGGTGCGGGCTTTTTTCTTTCCCGCTCGTTGCGCTATCCGTTGCCGCCGATCACCGCGCGCACGGTGTCATCCGGCCCGAAATCCTCGGCGCCATCGACATAGAGCAGGGCGGCGAGCTTCGAGCGCGCGCGGTTGACGCGGCTCTTGATGGTGCCGACCGCGCAGCCGCAGATCGTCGCTGCGTCTTCGTAGGAGAAGCCGGAGGCGCCGACCAGGATCAACGCCTCGCGCTGGTCCTGCGGTAGCTTCTCGAGCGCGGCGCGGAATTCCTCGAATTCCAGATGCGCGCCCTGTGACGGCTGAGTCTTCAGCGTCTTTGCATAATTGCCTTCGGCATCCTCGACCTCGCGCCGCCTTTTTCGGTAATCGGAGCGGAAAAGATTTCGCAGGATCGTGAAGAGCCAGGCCGGCAGATTCGAGCCGGGCTGGAAGGAGTCGATGTTGGCGAGCGCTCGCAGCAAGGTTTCCTGAACCAGATCGTCGGCACGGTCACTATTGCCGCTGAGCGAGATCGCGAACGCACGCAGGCTCGGCACCGAGGCAAGAATGTCGTCGCGTAGGGCATCGGTGAGAGGCATCAATCCCTCCCGTCGTTATTATTGGTCTGATCCGCTGCGGGTACGTCGAGCTTTCGAATCAATTCCGCGAATCGGTCCGGCACCCCCTGACGCACAACGTCGTCGTACATCGCGCGAAGTTGATGGCCGATTCTGGACTGGATCTCGGCATTGAGCCCGCCTTGCTTGCCCGATGCCGGAGTCTTGTTGGCTTGAGACTTTACATCCTTCATGATCTGTTCCACGTTTCCCCGGGAGTTAAGTCCCTGTAGCCTCAAGAATTTTTCAATTTCAAGGCCGTTCGTAAGAGTGCTAATGCAATTCCCGGATAAAAGTTCCCGGCTTATTGGGAACTTTTCTTGGGTTCATGCGTAATCAGCCCCAGCAGGGGAACCCGGGCCACCCCTCTTGGACGTGCGGCCCTCAATACCGATGGAGTGGGGATGTCCCGATCACAGCTTGTTGCTGAACATTTACCGTTGCTGCGCCGCTATGCCCGCGCGCTGACGGGGAGCCAGTCATCCGGCGACGCCTATGTGGGAGCGATGCTTGAGGCCCTGCTGCAGGACCCCTCGCTGCTCGACGAGCAGCATGGCGCCCGCGCCGGGCTGTTCCGGCTGTTCACCCGGATCTGGAATTCGGTCTCGTTGAACGACGATGCCGAAGTCACGACGCTGCCGATGCCGCCAGAGCGTCGGCTGTCCAACATTGCGCCGTTACCGCGTCAGGCATTCCTGCTGCTGTCGCTGGAAGGCTTTCCGGAAGAAGAGGTGGCTTACATCCTCGGCAGCGATGTCGCGGAGACGCGCCGGCTGGCGGATACCGCCGGACGCGAGATGGCTGCCGAAATCGCCACCGACGTGCTGATCATCGAGGATGAGACGTTCATCGCGATGGATCTGGAAAGCCTGGTGCGCAATCTCGGCCATAATGTCATTGGCGTCGCTCGCACCCATTCCGACGCCGTGGCGCTCGCCAAGAACAAGAAGCCCGGCCTGATCCTCGCCGACATCCAGCTTGCCGACGGCTCTTCCGGCCTGGATGCCGTCAACGAATTGCTCAGGACCTTCGAGGTGCCGGTGGTGTTCATCACCGCTTATCCCGAGCGCTTCCTCACGGGCGAACGCCCCGAGCCGGCGTTCCTGATCTCAAAGCCGTTCCAGCCGGCGATGGTCTCGGCGGTGGCGAGCCAGGCGCTGTTCTTCCAGCGCAATTCGCGCAACCGCGCGCCGAAGGCGGCGGCGTCCTGAACGGGGGTTCGTTGCGGCTGCGTTGCATTCGGCGCGTCTTTTTCGAAGACGCGCCGGATCTTTATGTGCGGTGATGGAAAGGGCTTGCCGCAAGGCCGTTCGATCTGCGCTGCCGCCGGCGCGGGCAGGCGTCGCCGCCGATCCGTCGCTTGCCGGCCGGACCGTGATAGCCTGCCGATCGCATGCCTCCTTCCTTGAAACTCCTCGCCGATGATCTGACCGGGGCTCTCGACACGTCCGCCGAATTCGTCGGCCTGTTCGGGCCGCTCGACGTGTTCTGGGCCATCGATGCCATCCCTGCGGACCGAGATCGTTTTTCGATCGACAGCGGAACGCGAGAGCTGGGGTCGGCTGCAGCCTTCGCGATCGTGCAAGAGCTTGCGCCCCGGCTTGTAGGCGCGGCCATCGCCTACAAGAAAATCGACAGCCTGCTGCGCGGGCCCTGGGTCGCGGAGCTCGATGCCTGTCTTCGAACCGGCCATTGGAATGCCTGCATCGTGGCGCCGGCCTTCGCCTATCAAGGCAGGCGCACGCGCGCGGGCCAGCAATATGCCATGGCCTCGGATGGACACTGGAGCGCAGTCGGCAAGACCATCATCGAGCAGATCCGCGCGCACGGCCTGGAGGCGCGTTCAGGAGACCCCGCCGCCGCGCTTCAGCCTGCGATCAGTGTGTTCGACGCCGAGACCGACGAAGACCTCGACCGCGTCGTGCAAATCGGCCGCCGTCACCCCGGGACGGTTCTCTGGTGCGGCAGCGGAGGGCTCGCCAGCGCGCTGGCCCGCGGCACGGATGTCGGCCTGTCTGCGACATTGAGGCGTCCGGTGCTTGGCGTTTTCGGGTCCGATCATCCCGCAACCGCTGCGCAACTCGCCAGGTGCGAAAGCATCCTGGTCCAGATTGCGGACGTCCGGTCGAGCCTCGATCGCATCACGCAACGGCTGAAGGACGGCATCGTCCTGGTCAAATTGGAGGTGCCGGGCGCAGCGTCCAGGGGGGACGCCGCGCGGCACTTCGCGCGCGCGATCATGCAGCTCGGCCGATCGATCGATCCGCCGGGGACGCTCCTGATCGCCGGTGGCGAAACGCTCAAAGCGCTGAGCGTGGCCGTAGGCGCCGGCGCGCTCCAGGTATCCGGCCGGTTCGAGCCCGGGGTGCCCAAATCCGTGATACAGGGCGGGTCCTGGGCCGGGGTCGATGTGATATCGAAATCGGGGGCTTTCGGGCCGTCCGATCTGTGGTGGAAACTGCTCCGCCAAAACGGCTTGATCCAAGACGGCTTGATTTAAGGAAGGATGATGATGGCCAAGCGACATCTCGCGATCACCATGGGCGATCCGGCGGGCATTGGCCCTGAGATCATCGTCAAGGCCTGCGCGCGTCTCAGCGACCGCCTTGCGGCGTCGGACCTCAAGCTTCTGATCATCGGCAGCCGCCGCGCGTTCGACCAGGCCAATCGCCAACTCGCGGCCGGTCTCGACGTCGCTGACGTCAACGCCGAGGACGCGCTATGGCCCGATCTGGGCTTCCTGCAAGCCGATGACGAGAGCGCTGCGATCGAGCCCGGCGTGCTGTCGGCTGATGGCGGCCGCTTCGCATACAAGGCGGTCGAGCAGGGCGTCCGTCTGGCATCGTCGGGCCGGGTCGGCGGGATCGTCACCGCGCCCCTGAACAAGGAGGCGCTCAACAGGGCCGGATATCATTATCCCGGCCACACCGAGATGTTGGCCGCACTCACCGGTGTGCGCGGCTCCGTGATGCTGCTGGCGCACGGCAACATGCGCGTCAGCCATGTTTCGACCCACGTCGCGCTGCAGGACGTCCCGAGCCGCCTGACGCCCGAACGATTGCGTCATGTGATCGGGCTGACCGAAAAAGCCCTGCTCGGGATCGGTATCGCGCGCCCGAAGATCGCGGTCGCCGCGCTCAATCCTCATGCCGGCGAGGGCGGCCTGTTCGGCCGCCAGGACATCGAGGTCTCCCAGCCGGTCATCGCCGAGCTCGTCGCCAACGGCCTTGATGTGACAGGCCCGGTTCCCGGAGATACCGTGTTCGTCAAGCTGCGCGCGGGACAATACGACGCGGTTGTCGCCATGTATCACGACCAGGGGCACATCCCGGTCAAGCTGCTCGGCTTCGAAGTCGATCCGGCGACGGGCAAATGGCAGGAGCTGTCCGGCGTCAATATCACGCTCGGCCTGCCGATCATCCGCACCTCGGTCGATCACGGCACGGCGTTCGATATCGCGGGCAAGGGCATCGCCAACGAGCGCAGCATGATCGAGGCGATCGAATATGCCGAGCGCCTGGCGGATGGCGCCTGAAGGGTTTCTTAGAGCGCGATGACTTTTGTCATCGCGCTCTAATCTATTGTTTGAGCATGATCTCCGCGCAAACGCTTCGCGTTTGTCGCGAGGGAAAACCGGTATCCACCCATCGGGTCGCAGCCCGAGGGCATGCTTTTCCGGATCATGCTCTAATTGAACGCCATGCCGCCGCTCATCGCGACCGTCTGGCCGGTCATGTAGGGATTGTCGATCAGCATCATCACGGCGGTGGCGACCTCTTCCGCCCTTCCGAAACGGCCGAGCGGGATCCGGCCGACCAGATTTTCCTGGCCCTTCATCATGTCGGTCTCGATCAGCGAAGGGGCGACGGCGTTGACGGTGATCCCATCCTTGACGAGCCGCGCCGCGTAGCCGCGCGTCAGTCCCTCCATGCCGGCCTTGGAGGCATTGTAATGCGGGCCGATGGCGCCGGCCCCACGCGCCGCGCCCGAGGAGATGTTGACGATGCGTCCCCATCTTTGGCCGCGCATCAGCGGCAACACCGCCTGGGTGCACAGAAAAACCGACTTCAGGTTGACGGAGATCGTGCGGTCGAAATCGGTCTCGGAGAGATCGTCGATGCCGCGCGTGATCGCGACCCCGGCATTGTTGATGAGAATGTCGATCGTTCCGAATTCCGATTTCACGACCTCGACCATCTTGGCGACCGCGTCGCGCTGGGAGACGTCGGCCGCGATCGTGATGGCATGGACGTCCGTCTTGCGCAGGGCCTCAGCCAGCCTGTCCGCCTCGTCGGCACGCTCCCGGTAGTTGATGGCAACCGTGGCGCCCGCCTCGGCCAGCGCCCTCGATATCGCCGCGCCGATGCCGCGGGAGCCGCCGGTGACCAACGCGGTCCGCCCGCGCAAACGAAGTGCCGTCATGAAAATCTCCGACTTGGCTTCAGCTGATTCGTCATCGGCCCATCAAGGCGGTACTCCTGTATTAAAATCTGGTCAAAAAGCAAAAAAACAAAAATGAAGGGCGCGGCTGGCATCACCACAGCCGCGCCCCACGTCGCCGGTCGATGGGGCAGGGGGAATGACCGGCTGCCCTGATGACGCTTGACGCCAAAAGTCGTTCCTTGGGTCGTCAAAAAAATCTTGGGCCGTCAAAAAAATTTACACACGGTTAAGTGATCAGCCCGTCCCAGAACCGCCCTCGCGCGACCAACGTTAAGTCACCGGATCGCCATGGGGCGAGGGACGAGTTGTCATGTCAGACCTGCGTACGGCAATTTTAGGCGTGATCGCCGTTTCGGCGACGTTCGGCGCCGTGCAATTTGCCTCCGGCCACGATCTTACCAGTGGCCTGAGGGCGTTCTCTACCGCACCGCAGGAAGGCGTCAACCGCGCAGTGAAGGCTGACCGGGTCGCAGGCGTCGCGGCGTCGCGGACACCCACCCAGACGATCTCCATTCATGTCGATCGGGTTGCCGATACCTCGGTGCTGGTGCGCATTCCGCGTCCGCAGCAAGCCCGCAACACATCGCCTGCACCTGCGCCGGCCCTGATCAAGCCCCAGGAGCAAAAGGCGGCGGTGGCCTGCGAGCCGGTGGTCAGCGTGTTGACCGACATCGCCAAGCGGATGCAGCCCGGTCGCTGCGTCACCTGAGTTCGCTTTATTTGTTGGTTTGAGCGGTTCGTTTGGCTTATTCGGCCGGGGCTTGATCGTCGGCCTGGCCACGGGTGGCCAGAATTCCAAGTGCCAATCCGCCCACCGCGAGGATCGGAATCAGCCGCTTGACGCCGATCGCGCGGACGATCTGCAGGCCGGTCGCCACCAGCACCGGGTCGGCGAGCATGCTGTGGGCCGCCGATTTGGCGCGCTGCGCCGCCCGCGCCTCGATCTGACGCTTGCGGACGATATAGCTCAATGCCGCAATCATCGCGACGATGAAAAACAGGCCGGCGCCGGCAAGGCACGCCTGAACCAGCCCGTATCTGTCGAGCACCACGACAAAGGCTGCGGCGCAGAGAAACGCAGTGGTGATGAACAGGGCAAGTCCGGCAATCGCAACAAGCGATGTTTGCCGCACCGCGGTGCCGGTCGAAGCCTTGAAGTCGTCGATCAGCCGTTGAAACATTGCACCGCCCCGTTCAACGACGCCGGATGCCGGCGTC
>WNFD01010358.1_pt1 | contig 13005 bp, 9 predicted proteins | sample 5400491 | NCBI WGS metagenome assembly WNFD01 (sample SAMN13153343, study PRJNA577476) | soil metagenome | isolation source: 120 cm saprolite under Douglas fir tree site 2 hole 2 replicate 2 | place: USA:California | collected 2015-04-18 | reverse complement strand
TGTCCGTGGTGCTTCATCGGCAAGCGCCGGCTGGAGAAGGCACTGGCCTTGCGGCCCGACATCGCCGCTGAGGTGCGCTGGCGGCCGTATTTCCTCAACGACTGGATCCCGCGCGAGGGCATCGACCGCAACACGTATCTGGAGACGAAATTCGGCTCGGTCGAGCGCTATGCGGCGATCGCGGAGCGGGTCGCCGCCGCGGCGCGGAGCGAAGGGCTCGACTACGCCCTCGACAAGATCGCGCGGCAGCCCAACACGCTCGATTGCCACCGGCTCATCCTGTGGGCGCGCAACACCTCGGATCCGGGGCGCATGAAGCAGCGGCTGATGGAGCTGTATTTCTCCGCGGGCGCCGACCTAACCGACGCGGAAGTGCTGGTTGGCGCCGCGGTCGACTGCGGCATGGACGGCGATCTGGTGCGCAACCTGCTCGAGAGCGACGCCGACGTCGGTCGCATCGAGGGCGAGGCCCAAGCCGCCAAGGAAGCCGGGGTCGACGGCGTGCCCTGCTTCATCTTCGGCAATGTGCTCGCGGTCTCGGGCGCGCAGGATCCGGCTTATCTCGCCGACGCAATGGGTCGCGTGGCGGCCGAATATGCCAAGCGCCCCGCGGGGGCCCAAACAGAGCCTGAAGTGCCATCAAACTGACCCTTGTTCATAATTCTTTCGGTGTGAGGTCAAAGGGTTAGGTCGATTCAATTCGTCAAATTGCTGCTTTGGCTTGTGTGAAGGAATATCTGCGATCTGTAATTGGCAGCGGGCGGGTGGCGCGAAGCGAAACCCGCCCACCGAGTCGGCGGGCGGAACGGCGGGGTTTCGCGCCCACGGCTCAACGCCACCCTACAATGTCACGCCGCCTTCGCCGGCTCGGCGATCCGCGCCAGATTGCGCAGAATCCTCGTGGCGCCGTCGAGGCGGTCCTCGGGTTTTCGCCATTCGTCGAAGAACACCACCTTCATGTCGGGGCGCACCCGGGCCTGGCCGTCCTCGCGGATCAAGCGGATCAGCGCGTCGGGATCGGCGAAGCTGTTGTCGCGGAAGGCGATCAAAGCGCCCTTGGGCCCGGCTTCGATCTTCTCCACGTTGGCCCGGCGGCACAGCGCCTTGATGGCCACCACCTTGAGCAACTGGCGCACCTCCTCCGGGACCGGACCGAAGCGGTCGGCGAGCTCGGCCCCGAAGGCATCGATCTCGCGCTCGTCCTCGATCTCGGCAAGGCGGCGGTAGAGCGTGAGCCGCACGTTGAGGTCCGGAACATAATCCTCGGGGATGAGCACCGGGGTGCCGATGGTGATCTGGGGCGACCATTTTTCCGCGGCCGGCGCCGCGATGCCGGCCTTGAGGCTCAGCACCGCCTCTTCCAGCATCTGCTGATAGAGCTCGAAGCCGACTTCCTTGATGTGCCCGGATTGCTCCTCGCCGAGCAGATTGCCGGCGCCGCGGATGTCGAGATCGTGGGAGGCGAGCTGGAAGCCGGCGCCGAGCGTATCGAGCGATTGCAGCACTTTGAGCCGGCGCTCCGCTTGCGGCGTGATCTTCTTCGCGGGCGGCAGCGTGAACAGCGCGTAGGCGCGGGTTTTTGCGCGCCCGACCCGCCCGCGCAGCTGATAGAGCTGGGACAGGCCGAAGCGGTCGGCGCGAAACACGATCAGCGTGTTGGTGGTCGGAATGTCGAGCCCGGACTCGATGATCGCGGTCGACAGCAGCACGTCGTATTTGCCGTCGTAGAACGCCGACATCACGTCGTCGAGCACGCGCGAGGGCATTTGCCCGTGCGCCGTCGCGGTGCGCGCCTCCGGAACATTGCGGTCGAGGAATTCCTTGGCCTCGGCGAGATCCTCGATGTGCGGGCAGACGTAGAATGCCTGGCCGCCGCGGTAGCGCTCGCGCAGCAGCGCCTCGCGCACGATCAGCGGGTCGAACGGAGAGACGAAGGTGCGGACCGCGAGCCGGTCGACCGGCGGTGAGGCGATGATCGAAAGCTCGCGCACGCCGCTCAGCGCCAGCTGCAGCGTGCGCGGGATCGGCGTCGCGGTGAGCGTCAGCACGTGGACTTCGGCGCGCAGCTTTTTGAGCTTTTCCTTGTGCGCTACGCCGAAATGCTGCTCCTCGTCGATGACGACGAGGCCGAGGTCCTTGAACCGCACGTTTTTGCCGAGCAGCGCGTGGGTGCCGATCGCGATGTCGAGCGTGCCGTCGGCGAGCCCCTGCTTGGCCTTGGCAAGATCGGAGGCGGAGACGAGACGCGAGAGCTGGGCGACGTTGACCGGGAAGCTTCGGAACCGGTCGGCGAAGGTCTTGGCGTGCTGGCGCGCGAGCAGCGTGGTCGGCACCACGACGGCGACCTGCTTGCCGTTCATCGCCGCGACGAAGGCCGCGCGCAGCGCGACCTCGGTCTTGCCGAAGCCGACGTCGCCGCACACCAGCCGGTCCATCGGACGGCCGGAGGCGAGATCGTCGAGCACCTGGTCGATGACGGCCTGCTGGTCCTCGGTCTCCTCATAGGGGAAACCGGCGGAGAACTCGTCGTAGAGCCCGGGCCCGACGGTGAGCCGCGGCGCCTCGCGCAGCTGCCGCTCGGCCGCGACCTTGACCAGCTCGCCCGCCATCTCGCGGATGCGCTGCTTGAGCCGCGCCTTGCGGGCCTGCCAGCCGCCGCCGCCGAGCCGGTCGAGCTCGGCGCCCGCCTCCTCGGAGCCATAGCGGGAGAGCAGCTCGATGTTCTCGACCGGCAGGAACAGCTTGTCGCCGCCGGCATAATGGATTTCCAGGCAATCGTGCGGGGCGCCGGCGGCCTCGATATTGGTGAGGCCGACGAACCGGCCGATGCCGTGGTCGATGTGGACGACGAGGTCGCCGGCGCTGAGACTGGTCACCTCGGCGATGAAATCGGCGGCGCGCTTGCCGCCGCGCCGCGGCCGCACCAGCCGGTCGCCCAAAATGTCCTGCTCGCCGACGACCGCGAGCTCGGAGGTCTCGAAGCCGGCCTCGAGCCCGAGCACCGCAAGCCCCACTTCGGGCTTCGGCCGGCGCAGCGCATCCGAAAAATTCGCCACGTCGACGAGGTTGACGAGCCCGTGGTCGGCGAGCATGTGGCGCATGCGCTCGCGCGCGCCCTCGCTCCACAATGCGATCAGGACGCGCTTGCCGTTCGCCTGCAGCGCGCCGACGTGGCTGGCGACGGCGTCGTACAGATTGCCGTGGGGCTCGGCGCGTTCGGCGGCGAAATTGCGTCCCTGCCTCGCGCCGATCTCGATGATGGCGCCGTCGCCGCCTTCCGGCACGGAAAACGGCGTCATACGGGCGAGCGGCACGGACCCGAGCCGTTCCGTCCATTCGGATTCGCCGAAATAGAGCCGGTCCGGCGGCAGCGGCTTGTACGGCGCGCCCACGGCCTTGGCGTCGAGCGCGTCGCGCCGCGCTTGATAATAATCGGCGATCTGCGCGAGCCGCTCCTTGGCCGCGTCCTCGACCAGCGGATCGAGCACGACCGGAGAACCCGGCGCATAATCGAACAAAGTATCGAGCTTCTCGTGGAACAGCGGGAGCCAATGCTCCATGCCGGGATAGCGGCGGCCTTCGCTCACCGCTTCGTACAAGATGTCGTCCGGCGCGGCGGCGCCGAATTCTTTCGCATAGCCCTGGCGGAAGCGGCGGATCGTCTCCGGGGTGAGCTGGAACTCGATCATGGGCACGAGCTCGAGCGCGCGCAATTGCGCGGAACTGCGCTGCGTCTGCGGATCGAAGCTGCGGATCGATTCCAGCGCATCGCCGAAGAAATCGAGCCGCACGCCGAGCTCCATGCCGGGCGCGAACAGATCGATGATGCCGCCGCGCACCGCGTATTCGCCGGGATCGCGCACCGTAGACGCGCGGGTAAAGCCGTTGAGCTCGAGCCAGCGCACCACGCCGTCCATGGCGACGAGCCGCGACAAAGCGAGCATGCGCTGCGCAACCGCGCTCGGGTGCGGCGACACCCGGTCGTAGGGCAGGCAGTCCCAGGCCGGGAACTCGAGCACGGGGATTTCCGGGGCGAAGAACTCGAGCGCGCGGGAAAGCTCGCCCATGCGCGGCGCATCGCGGCAGACCACCACGAGCGAAGTTGCCGGCGCGTCGGCGCGCGCCGCGATCGCGCGCGCGAGATCGGCGACGACGAGCGCCGCAGCCCCATCCGCCACGCCGGCAAGCGTGAGCGGACGCCCCGGCTGCAAGGATTCTGCCGGTGAACGCGCCATCAGCGCTCCGCGCTCGATTTTTGGTGAAACGCGCGCAGCCGCCGCAGCAATGCGCCATCGTGGTCGGCGGGGATTTCTTGCTCGCCCGTGATCCAGTCCAGCAGCTCCCCGTCGGGCAGCTCGATCAGGCGCTCGTATTCGTCGAGCTCGGCCTCGCTGAGCCGAGAAATTTCCGCGTCGGCGAATTTTCCCATGACCAGATCCATCTCGCGCATGCCGCGATGCCAGGAGCGGAACAGCAGTTTGCGGCGGCGAACGTCGAGCCCCTCGCTCGACCGCGTCGATCCGGTCATGGAAAATCCTCAACGCCAAAAGCCCGGACGGGCCGGGCGCGGGTTATATAGGCGCCCCCGCGGCGCCTGTCAGCGGCGGCCGCCTCTTGATTCCATCCATTCGTCTGCCGATACACGAAACGACCGGCCCCATGGGGGATGACCGCAGCATGATCGCGGGCACGGGCTGTGCGCGGCAGCGTCCCGTGAGGGCTTTTCTGCAGTAACCCTGCAAACCATGGAGCCAGACCGGCATGCGGCAGCCCCGCGCCTGAGAAATGAAGAATTATGCGTTGGACATCAATTCGATCCGGGCATATTTTCCAACGACCTATCAACACGCGGCAGCAAGGACGGCCGCTCGGAGCGTGATGGTCCGGGTGACGCCCGCTGCAACGCACAGCATGGAACAACAACGAGGCAGATCGCACCTCGGCAGCGGTGTTTGGAGGCTCCCATGGGCTGCTGCGATGAAACCACTGCCCGCGTTCCCGATCGCAGCGTGTCGCGGCGCTCGCTGTTCAAGGGCGCTGCGCTGGTCGCGAGCGTCGTTCCGACGGCACGGCCCTCCCGCGCGGCAACGCAGGGCAAGCAGATCAAGCTTGCCTATTGCAGTCAGCTGCTATGCGGGGTGCCGTACGAAGTCGCGCGCTCGGCCGGTTATTTCAAGGATCACGGACTCGATGTGCAACTCGTTTACACTCGCGGCGGCAACGCCGCGATGCAGGCGCTGATCGGCGGGGCGGTCGACTACGGCGCCACCTCGCTCGACGTTGCGCTCCAGGCCTACGCCAATGTCGGCGCGGACATCCGCCGCTTTGCGGTCACCGGGCGGCTTCCTCTGTTCGCCGTTGTCACCGCTCCCCAGACAGCCGGCCGGATTCGATCGATCACGGATCTGGCGGGAAGGACGGTCGGCATTTCCGCGCTCGGCAATGCCGATCATGCGCTGATGCTCTACCTGCTGAAGCAGGGGGGCGTCGACGCGCGCAAGGTCGAGTTCGCGACCATGGGCGTCAACTTGCTGGAAGCGTTGCGCCAGGGCCAGATGGACGTCGGCGTCGTGCAGGAGCCGGCTCTGACGCTGCTGCGGCGCTCCGGTGCCCGCGTGCTCGTGAACGCAATGGATCTCGAAGACGCCAAGCACTATCTCGGCGGTTCCTTTGAATTCATGGGCGTCGCAGTGCGCACCAAGGAAATCGAGCAGCGCAGGCCGGAAATGGTGGCGCTGACCAGGGCCCTGGCAGATGCGCTCAAGGCGCTGCGCGGCATGACCGGCGATCAATTGACTGCCGCTCTCCCGAAGGAGATGACCACCGGCCTCGACCTCAAGGAGTTCGGCGACATCATCGCGCGCCACCGCGATTCTCTCTACCCCGAAACCGTGAACATCGATCTCGACGCGGCCAAGCGGGTCGAGCAGAGCTTGGTCGCTGGCGGCCTCATCAAGTCCGGTGCGAGCATGTCCGGCCTGCACGATGTTTCGATCGTCGGAGGTTGAACGCTGCGCGTTCGTGATCTTGCCATTTCCTACGGCGCGGAGCCGGTGCTCGAAGGGGTGAGCCTCGTCGTGGGCGACGCGCGTTTCGTCAGCCTCGTCGGGCCTTCGGGCTCGGGCAAGTCGAGCCTGTTGCGTGCCGTGATCGGCTTGCAGCAGCCGCTCTCGGGCACGGTCGAGATCGAGCTTGCGCGCTCGCAGGTCGGCATCCTGTTTCAAGACGACGCTCTGCTGCCGTGGAAGACGGCGCGCGACAACGTGGCGCTGGGGCTGACCTTCAACGGCATGGAGCGCAGCCGGGCGCTTGCCGAGGCGGACGCATGGCTGGCGCGGCTGGACCTGGTCGGCTTCGGCGACCGGCATCCCCGTCGCTTGAGCGGCGGCCAGCGCAAGCGCGTCGCGCTCGCGCAGGTGCTGGCGATGAAGCCGAGGCTCATCCTCATGGACGAGCCGTTCGCCTCGCTCGATGCGATCGTGCGCGCACGCGTGGTCAAGGACGTGGTCGCGCTGGTCGAACGAGAAGGGATCAGCGTGCTTCTGGTCACCCATGATCTCGAAGAAGCGATCAGCCTCTCCGACGAGGTCTACTTGCTCTCGCAAGGGCCGCGCGCGCACATCACCCAGCATTACCCCGTGCCGATTCCGCGGCCGCGCGATCCCGTACATTCCCGCACGCACCCGGCCTTCGCGCCGCTGTACGAGAGGCTCTGGGCGGACCTCTCGCGCGAGGTCGATCAGCGGGCGGAGGCGGCATGATGATTGGCGATTCCCGCTACGCCTGGGTGCGCCAGCTTGCCGCATTCGCGGTCCTGCTCGCGGTGTGGGAGGCCGCCGGCCGCGCCGACTTACTCAATCCGATGTATGCGCCTAGTCCGAGCCGGGTCGCAGCCGCGCTCGTCGAGCTGTTCTCGGACGGTCGAATCTGGCCGCATCTCGAGGCAACGTTCACTGCCGCGCTCGGCGGTCTCGCGCTCGGCATTGCCGTGGGCATTCTCCTCGGCGTCGTTGCGGCCGGCGTTCGCTTCGTCGCGGAGCTGCTCGAGCCGGTGATGACCGTGCTCAACGCCATCCCGCGCGTGATCCTCGCGCCGCTGTTCGTGATCTGGCTCGGCATCGGGCTGGCCTCCAAAATTGCGCTGGCGTTCATTCTGGTCGCGGTGCTGATCTTCTTCACCGTGTTCACCGGAATCCGGCAGGTGGACCGCAGGCTGGTCGAGCGCGTCATCACGCTCGGCGGCGGCCGCTGGGCGCTCGTGCGACATGTCTATCTGCCGTCGGTCGCGGCCTGGGTGCTCGGCAATCTGAAAGTCGCGGTCGGCTTTGCCTTCACGGGCGCCTGCGTGGGGGAGTTCGTGGCGGCAACCCACGGCCTCGGCTATCTCCTGTCGTTTGCGCAGAGCACCTACAATGCCGCCCTGATGTTCGCGCTGATTCTTCTGATTCTTGCGGTGGTGCTGCTGATCTTTGGCGTTGCAGGTCGATTGGAAAGATATCTGCTGCGCTGGAATTGACGCTACTGCCGGTTACTCGATGCGTCATGTCCCACCGCGCTGCGGATCGGCTCGCGTGCCCGAAACCGGGCCGCAGCTTGCAGCCGGCATCGGCTAGCCGGCGTACGCTTCGTCCATGATCGACGATCAACGCGGCGCCCGGCCGCAGCATTGCGGGGGCTCGCCCCACGGGCAGCAAATGCCGGGTGCCCGGCTGTTCAATCGGAGTATTGCCGACTGTCGATCCGCGTGATGCCGTACTCACGCATCCAATCTTCGGTCCGCTTCCCGGGCAGCGCGCCGAGACCTGCGGTCCAGGACAGCGCGCTCTCGATGCCGTACTGCTGGACCGGACCTACCGCCTCCGGATGGTCGAGACTGCCGATCGTCACGCCGATGCTGCCGCTCTCGATGCGGTGCCACGTGAGCGGAGTGCCGCAGGCGCCGCAAAAGCCGCGCTCTGCGATATTGGAACTAGCAAAGATCGCGGGGCGTCCGCGCGTCCACCGTAGGTGCTCGCGCTTTACGCTCGCGAATGCCATGAAGGGCTGGCCGGAAGCTTTCTGGCACATGCGGCAATGGCAGATGCTCGCGTGCTCGGGCGGTGTCAGCAATCGATAACGCACCGCGCCGCATTGACAACCGCCGGTCCAGTCGATCGTGCGGGCCTTGCTGTCGCTCACCTGGTTTTCCCGCGGGCAGAATTGGGGGGTTGATACCGAGCTTCGCACGGCGCCTCAGCTTTCCGCCAACCGTCTCCGGCGTCAACCCGATTCCAGGGAGCCAGGTTCAGCGGCGGGCACGTGACATCATGCTGACGTGGACTTCTTTGCGGTGGGTGCTGGTCCCGCGGCATGGGCTATATCAATCTGGCTTCAGCGCCCCTCCCCGCATCGAACCGGCGCCGCGCGGCCTCGATGGCGGCGCGGTTCTGGCGCGCCCATAGCCCGAGGCGGCTCACCGGCTCGAGCAGCGAATGGCCGAGCTTGGTGAGCGCGTAGTCGACCCGCGGAGGAATGGTCGGGAACGCCGTGCGGGTCACGAGGCCGTCGCGCTCCAGGCCCCGGAGCGTCAGGGTCAGCATCCGCTGCGAGATGCTGCCGAGCGCGCGGCGCAGCTCGTTGAACCGCTTCGGCCCCTCCCCCAGGGCCGTGACGACCAGTACCGTCCATTTGTCGCCGACCCGCGCCAGCACCTCGCTGACCGCCCGGCAATCCTCGGCCACTTCGAGGTTACTCGGTATCAGCGCTGTGCCTTCTTGCTCTTGCCGACCGGTCATCTATCTAGCCTTGGTATCAAACCATAACCAAGGCTAGGCTTCCCAATGCCAAGGTTCAAGATCACCGTGTCGTCCGCAGAGGCGCGGTCTTCGGAAGGCGCCCTCACCTCTGCCGTCGACCGATCCATTTAGAGAGAAATCGCGATGTCCATTCGGCCCGTGAAGCGCATCATCGAATCCAAGCCCACGATCGAAGGCGCGGGCGTGAAGCTGCGGCGCGCCTTCGGCTTCGGGGAGACGAGCGAGTTCGATCCGTTCCTCCTGCTCGACGACTTCCGCAACGATCGGCCGGAGGACTATCGCGCCGGATTTCCCTGGCATCCGCACCGCGGCATCGAGACCATCACCTACGTGCTGGCGGGCAGCGTCGACCACGGCGACAGCCTGGGAAACCGCGGCCAGCTCCGCGCCGGCGACGTGCAGTGGATGACGGCCGGGCGCGGCATTCTCCACCAGGAAATGCCCCAGGGAGACCCGCAGGGGCGCATGCACGGCTTCCAGCTGTGGGCCAACCTGCCGTCGTCGCTGAAGATGACGGCGCCGCGCTATCAGGACATCAAGGCCGTCGAAATACCGGAGATCACCGATGACGACGGCACCCGCGTGCGGGTCGTGTGCGGCGAGTTCTGGGGAAAACGCGGTCCGGTCGAAGGCGTCGCCGCGGACCCGCGGTATCTCGACGTCTGGGTCCCGCCGGGCCGGCGCAAGACCCTCCCCGTGGAGACCGAGCGCCACGCCTTCGCCTATGTGTTCGACGGCTCCGGGACGTTCCGGGCCGCGTCGCAGCCGTTCGGGGTCCTGACCGAGAAAACCGGGGACGCAGGCGACACCCTGGTCCGCGAGCGAACGGGAAACCGGTCGCTCGTGGTGTTCGATCGCGGCGACGAGGTGACGGTCGAGGCCGGCGAGGAAGGGGTTCGGTTCCTGCTGGTTTCCGGCAAGCCGATCGAGGAGCCGGTCGCGTGGTATGGCCCGATCGTGATGAACACCGAGGCCGAGTTGCAGCAGGCCTTCACCGAGCTGCGCAACGGGACGTTCATCACGCAAAAGTGAGCGCCCGGTGGCATACGGCATCGGTTCTCCCCACGTTTGCTCAGCAGCCGAGGGATGAGCCGAGCTGTCCCCGTTATCGCGCGATCTGCGCGCTTTCGTGCTCGGCAACCGTCTTTCCCCGTTTCAGAATCCAGGAGATAGCGATCATGACCACGGAAGCCGTAAAGACACGCCGCAAGGCCTCGCTCGCCACGCCGACGGGCCTCGGAGCCGACGCGGTACGGGACATCTCGGGCGCACTCACGATCCTGCTCGCGGACATGTTCGCGCTGTACCTGAAAACCAAGAACTTCCACTGGCACGTCTCGGGTCCGCACTTTCGCGATTATCATCTGTTGCTGGACGAGCAGGGCGACCAGATTTTTGCCGCCACCGACCCCATCGCGGAGCGCGTGCGCAAGATCGGCGGCACGACCCTGCGGTCGATCGGTCAGATCAGCCACCAGCAGCGTGTCTTGGACAACGACGCCGAGTACGTGACGCCGCTCGACATGTTGGCGGAACTGAGGGACGACAACCTTCAGCTGATCGCGCACATGCGCGAGGTCCACGATCTGTGCGACGAGCACGGCGACGTGGCAAGCGCGAGCTTGCTGGAAAACTGGATCGACGAAGCCGAGCGGCGCACCTGGTTCCTCTACGAGGCGACCCGCCGGACGGGTGGTTGATCATCGCGGCGATGGGCTGTCGCGGTCGCCGAGCCGGAGCGGCCATGCCGTTCAAAAGACGCCCGCGACGCACGTCCGCGTGATCGATGATCAATCTGGGACCAGCGCCGTGCGACGAGGCCGTCGTTCGAGCCGCGACGGACGTACCGGGTTGCGCCGATCAAGCGAAGCCCTGGGTATTGGCCGCGACCATCCTCGGCTCCAGCATGGCGTTCATCGACGGCTCGGTGGTCAACGTCGCGCTCCCGGCCATTCAATCCGAACTGAATGTGTCCGTCCAAGGCGCGCAGTGGGTCGTCAACGGCTACATGCTCATGCTCGGCGCGTTGATCCTGGTCGGCGGCTCGGCCGGCGACCGCTTCGGACGCCGACGGGTTTTTGCTTCGGGCATCGCTGTCTTCACGGCCGCCTCCATCGGCTGCGGGTTGGCGCCCAATGCCACAGTGCTGATCGCCGCCCGCGTCGTTCAGGGCGTCGGCGGCGCGCTGCTGGTTCCGGTCAGCCTGGCGATCATCAGCGCGGCCTTCCCGGCACCGGAACGCGGCAAGGCCATCGGTACGTGGGCCGGCTTTTCGGCCGTCGCCACCGCGCTCGGGCCGGTTCTCGGGGGCTGGCTGGTGGATACGGTGTCGTGGCGCGCGATCTTCTTCGTCAACGTGCCGATCGCCGTCATCGCTCTCGGGATCGCATTCAGGCACGTGCCGGAGAGCCGCAACCCGTCCGAACATTCACCCCTGGACTGGCCGGGCGGTTTCCTGGCGGCACTCGGGCTCGGCGCATTGGCCTATGGGCTGACGGCAGCATCCGAACGCGACTGGACGCACCCTTCCGTGTCCGGCGCGCTGATCGCAAGCGCGATCTTGATGATTGCGTTCGTCCGGCGCGAGGCGCGCGCCGCCTCGCCCATGCTGCCGTTCGGCCTGTTTCGCTCCGTTACTTTCAGTGGCGCCAACATCGTGACGCTACTGCTCTATTTCGCGCTGAGCGGCGCCTTCTTCTTCCTGCCGTTCGACTTGATCGAGATCCAGGGCTATTCCGCCACGCTCGCGGGCGCCGCCTTCCTGCCGTTCACGTTGATCATGGGCGGCCTATCCACTTGGTCAGGCGGGCTCACGGACCGTTACGGCGCGCGACTGCTCTTGACCGCGGGGCCGCTGGTCGCAGCTGCGGGGTTGGCGCTGTTCGCGGTGCCGAGCATCGGTGGATCCTATTGGGCAACGTTCTTCCCGGGCATGGTCGTGCTCGGGCTGGGTATGACGATCAGCGTGGCGCCGCTGACCACGACGGTCATGAGCTCGGTCGAGGATCGTCATGCCGGGACGGCATCGGGCATCAACAATGCGGTTTCCCGCATTGCCGGCATGCTGGCGGTCGCGCTGCTGGGGACCCTTGCGGTGGGCGCATTCGGGTCCGCGCTGGAGACGCGCCTGACCGGCCTGCCGGTCACCCCCGAAGTCCGCCGCGCGCTGAAGGCAGAGGTTGCCAAGCTTGCCGAAGCGCAGGTGCCTTCTGAAATTCGGGGCGAGCAACGGCTGGTGCTCAAGCAGGCACTGAACGAGTCCTTCGTTCACAGCTTTCGGTTCGTGATGCTGATCTCGGCTGCCGTCGCGCTCCTGGCCGCGCTGTGCGCCGGGCTGACGACCGGCTTGCCCACTCCGCAGCGGACCTTGCATTCGGGAAATCTGCCGAGGAACCCAAGTTCGATAGCCGATCAGGGTCTTGCTACAAAACTGCGAGTTTCAGATCGCCCCGCCTGAGGCAACAGCCGGATTAGCGCCGCGAAGTTGACCGCTCGGCAAACTAGGGTTTCTCACTGGCGTACACGACTTGTGCTTGGCCGCACCCGGATAGTGATACTTTTCCGGGGAGCATAACCGCGCTGATAGGTGTACCGGAGGTATGGAGCACAATTCCCTCGCACATCACAAATCGGATATCCAAACAGACCTGGCCGCTTATATGTGAAGTCGTAGGGTCCATAATCATGCCAGTACTCGCAGTGTGGATAACACTCGACTTCCGCCCGAGCCGCGCAACCAAAGAATACAAAGGCGAAGAGGACCGCCGCAAAGAGTCTGAGCATATTTGGCAATCCCTCCGAAGGACATAAGCGTTGCCTATCACACCGTTATTGGGGGTACAATGATTCCGGTGGGCGTTTCACAAGGGGACGCTACGACATCCCGCGCGCAGACATTGGGGGAACACGTGCTTCGACCGACAATCATCGCCGCACTCGGCGCAATCCTGCTTGCGTTCCCCGCCGCTGCGCAGGTGCCGCCTTTCCCGGCCGGCTTTCGCACGCAGGAGATCGCGACCAACGGCGCGACCCTTCACGTGCGCATCGGGGGCAAGGGGCCGGCCGTCCTGTTGCTCCACGGCTATGGCGAGACCGGCGACATGTGGGCGCCGCTCGCGGCCGAACTGGCACCCGGGCACCTCGTCGTCGTCCCGGACCTGCGCGGCATCGGCCTCTCGTCGCGTCCGGCGAGCGGATACGACAAGAAAAC
>WNFD01032893.1_pt1 | contig 13010 bp, 10 predicted proteins | sample 5400491 | NCBI WGS metagenome assembly WNFD01 (sample SAMN13153343, study PRJNA577476) | soil metagenome | isolation source: 120 cm saprolite under Douglas fir tree site 2 hole 2 replicate 2 | place: USA:California | collected 2015-04-18 | reverse complement strand
GGCCCAAAGGTTGCGGCGGGATAGGTGTTGGTGAGGTCGGAACGTCGGATCGGATCGAGCTCTCCTGAAGAAACCGCGAGCGCGCGATAGAGCGCGTAGGAGCCGCCGTGGCTGCCGATGACATTGCGGTCCTGCGGGCGGGACACCGACCCGATGATCGGACCACGCTCGCGTGCCGTCGCCGCCCCCCAATGAATCGGGAACCGCGGCTTGGTTCCGGGTGGATGGGAGGTGAGTCGGATATGATCGGTGCGATTGGAACGTGCCGTCACGGCGAACCCCGAAAAGCAGACGGCCCGCCACTGCAGACGGGCCTATTGGACATCGATTCTTGTAAACGTGCGGGCCGCTATTCGAGCGCGGAACCGACCGTAAGCGCAACTATATAGCCATCATTGGTTTAGAAACAATGCGCCACTAATACTCTAGTATAAACAATAACTTATGCGTCCTGCGGGCGTAGCAGCCAGGCGCTCGTGAGAACACCGATGGCGATCGTCGCGGGAATCACCGCGAGCCAAGTCCCGGCCGCGATCAGTGCCGCTGTGGCAGCCCAGCTGATCGATGAGAACGCTTCCGCAAAAGTCGCGATGCGCGACGACGTGTGGCGGCGCCGGAACTGGCTGCGTTTGGCTTGGACGCGGAACCAGAGCTGGATTTGCGTAGCGGTGGCCGCCGCGGTCGCGATCCCTGCCGTCGATATCAGAGCGCATGATGGCGAGGACAGCGCGATTGCCAGGATAAAAGGTGCGAACACGAGTGCGATGCAGGTTATGACCGCTTCGATTTTGGCACGTGTCGCATCACTGGGGGCGATCGGCGCGGTTACCACGAGATCAGGTGCATCCTCGCCAGAAATGGCGAGCCACGCCAATCCGCCGGCGAGTTGTCCCGATGCCATCACCAATATTGGGATCATCAAGACCAGCGGGCCGATGCCCTCCCCAAAGCTGTGCCACAACATCAGTGCGGGGGGCAACAGATAGAGCATCTGCATCAGCGTCTGCGACAAGAGCCACGGATCGCGCCGCAGCAACGCGAATTCCTTTGTTCGCAACGCCCACTTTGGCGAGCGCCGGTGAAAGCGGTGCGACCAGCGAACCTGATGCGCTGCACCGCTGGACACGCTCGCTGCGGCGATGGCGTGATCGGCAAAGCGCGGCGAGAAGGCGGCAATCGAGCCGGCAAGCGCCACAAGACTGAGACAAAGGACAGCAGCGAGCGGCGCCGGATCTCCGAGAATGGCGCGCGCCGGCCACCAGACAAGACTGCCGACATCAGGTGCCAGCGTGACGACCGTATTCGATTCCAAAATGGCGAAACGCGACAGCGTTCCGTAGTATTGGATCGCGGCAATCTGCAGCCCGATCACGAAGGCCGCGCCAATCACGGCGGCAACAATCTGCGCCACAAAGCGCGTCCGCTTCGGACCGATGGTTTTGAACAGCGCGAGGGTGAACGCCACCGCGACGGCGGTCGCCGCTGCACCCATCGCGACCACGACCCCATAGGCCGCAAACCATTGCGCGCCGCCATTGAAGGCCAAGATGTTGATAAATGGCGCCGCCAACAGCAGCGCCATCAAGCTGATCGACGCCGCGATGGTGCCGATCCGTACGCAAAAGACTTTTCGTGTGTCGATCGGCGAGCAGAGAATGAGATCGAGATCAGCCCGTGCGTAAAAGCCCCGTGTCACCGATTCCATCGCCTGCGACAGCATTAGCGAGAACGACAGTGCGGCGCCGCTGGTAATGGCGATCAGGCTGACCTTGCCGATACCCTCCGCAATGTGGGCGTAGGGTGCTACCATGGCCAGCGCGATGAGATGCATCAAAGCGATAAAGGCGAACAACACGATCGCCGCAGTCCGCTCGCGTCCGCGATGGCCGGCGGTCAGCATCGACAGCCAATCGCGCCAGGCGAGCCGGAATTCATGCTGCGCGAACCACGTCCATGGGCGGGACGAGTTCACGCCGCGTCCTGCTCCGCCAACAGCGTGAGAAACGTATCTTCGAGACTTGTTCCGCGTTTGCCGGTCTGTGCGCGAAGATCCTCAAGGGTTCCTTCCGCAATCAAGCGGCCATGGGCAATGACGCCGATGCGGTCGGCCATGCGCTCGGCGACCTCGAGAATGTGGGTGGTCATAATGACGACGCCGCCGGAGTCGACGCGCTCCCGCAGCACGCCTTTTACCTGGCGGGCAGAACCAGCATCAAGACCGGTCAGTGGCTCATCGAGGATGATGACGCGCGGATCGTGGACCAATGCACCGGCGAGCGCCACTTTTTGGCGCATGCCCTTGGAGAATCCCTCGCAGCGTTTGTGGGCGTGGGGCGCAAGGCCGAGCCAGTCGAGGAGGCCATGGGCGCTTTTCTCCGCGATCCCGGCGTCCATGCCCCACAGTCCGGCAATGAACTCGAGATATTCGAACGGCGTCAGCTTGTCATAGATCATGGGTTCGTCGGAAATCCAGGCGATCACCCGCTTGGCCGCAATGGGATCGGCGAGCGCGTCGATGCCGAGCACGGAAATCGAACCCGCGTCAGGGCGCAGCAGCCCGGCGATCATCCGCAAGGTGGTCGTCTTGCCAGCGCCGTTGGGCCCGAGCAGAGAATAGAATTCGCCGACGCGCACTGCGAGATTGAGACCGTCGACCGCGGGCCGATCGAATGACTTCGTAAGGTTGGCAAGCTCAACGGCAAGTCGGGGCGGGGCGGACTGCATCAATGCTTGGGGTTCTTGGTTGCAAATAAAATGGACGTCGCCATTAGCGTACGTGCGAGAAGGTTTCAGTGCGGTAAATCAAGCCTGTTCAATTCGTGGTGGTGCGAACGGGTAAAGGCGGTCCAGGCGGCTGTCGCGGGGCCATTTTGTGTCCTTTATGAAGCCAAAGGTCAGGTGCGTTTCTTTAACTTGACCCGCCGCACAGGTCGTTCTTTATCTATTGTGTGGTTGCGGAAAGAAGGACGGCAGACGTGGAATCGGAAACCAAGGCTCTGGTGCAACGCCAGTTCGGGGCCAACGCCGCCAAGTACGCCACCAGCCGATCGCATGCCCAAGGTGCAAGTCTTACTCGACTCATCGAGATGACAAGCCCAAGTTCCGATTGGTTGGCGGTCGATGTCGCGACCGGTGCGGGACATACGGCGCTTGCGTTCGCTCCCCATGTTGCCCATGTCGTCGCAACCGATCTGACCGCGCAGATGCTGCATGTCGCCCGTCGGCTTGCCGGCGAGCGCGGTCTTGCCAACGTTTCGTTTGCAATAGCCGAAGCCGAGCAGCTGCCGTTTGCCGACCAATCGATTGATCTCGTCAGCTGCAGAATCGCGCCCCATCATTTTGTCGATGTACAACAGTTCGTCAGCGAAGTCCGGCGCGTGCTGCGACCAGGCGGCGTTTTCGGATTGGTTGATAATGTGTCTCCGGATGCGCAGATCATCGAGGGACCGCCAGACGCCTTGATGGTTGCCGCGCAGGAGTACAATTCGTTCGAGAAGCTGCGCGATCCGAGCCACGTGCGCTGCTTGACGCTCGATGAATGGTTGACGTTGATTGCGTCGTCCGGACTCGGCGTTCACGCGGTCGAACTGCAGGACAAGCCCATGGTATTCGGGCCGTGGGCCGATCAAATGCAGGCGAGCACGAAGACGAAGGAGGAGCTCACCCAAATGGTGTTCGCGGGCTCGCCCGCGTTCCAGGCCTTCATGCGTCCCGAAAAGCGCGATGGCGATTTCGCGTTTACCCTGGTCGAAGCCCTGATCGCGGCACAGCGGCCGAATTAGAGCGCTGACCACATTTTCATCGCGGTTGTGCGCGATGTTTCGTCAACGCGGGCTTGTTGGATCGCTTATGAGACGCGGAGGCGTTTTATGGCACTGTTGCGGAATATCGGCCCACTCACCAACATCGCGCCGGGCGCGACGCATTTCTGGGAATTCTGGTTCGGCGATGGCGCCGATGTCGGTGTTGCGCTGGTCACGCCGAACCTGCTGCTGTCCCAGATCAACACCGAACTCGTGATGACCGAGCCCGGTGTGTTCCTTGTTGATCCCGGAGGTGAAGGCGGACCTCTGACGCGCTACACGGTTCGTGTGACCAACAACGGTCCGGTTGCGATGGACTACAACCTCAACATCGGGGACTTGCTATGACTGCGCTGCGTCGTGTCATTGTGATCGTCGAACAGGGGCGTGTCGTCGGCACACAAATTGTCGAGGAGAGCGGACCAAGCGCCGGGTGCCGGCGGTCACCGCGCGATTGCGTGCTGGACCGGCGCAGACACTGCACGAGCTGCACGTACAGGTGCCATCGGATCTGTCGAGGCCGGGCGAGCGCGAGCGTTTCCACGCCAGCCTGGTGGAGAAGATTGCCGGCAAGAAATAACTTCAAAGATGGGCGTGCGATTCGAAGCCCGAGCACTCTACGCTCAGGCTGCGGCGATGATGACTGATTTATTCCTTTTGACGGCTGCGAAGGCATTGACGGGCAACCCGAGATTATTGGCAAGGAGTTGGCGAGGCACGTTCGCAACCCAGTCGGATAGCCTGCTTTCCGAATATGAACCGTTATCGAGGACGCCGACGATTTCACATTCGGTTGTGCCAATGTTCTGAACGACATGTCCGCATCCGCGCGGAATGTATGCGCAGTCGCCCGGCGAAAGGTCGGCCGTGGCCATCCGCTTGTCGGTTGCAAACAGGCTGACGCGTGTTCGGCCCTTGGCAACATAGTGCCACTCGTTCGCGTCCGGATGCCAATGCGGCGCGTGCATCGCGCCAGCCTTCAATTTCGTCACCACCCCCGTCATGGTCGTGCATATCGGATACTCTTTCGCCGATGCAACGTGGATGGTGCCGCCAGGTGTGCTGAGCTTCGGCGCTGTGGCGCCCGATCACTTCGCCTTGCTTGATGTAAACCTCCGCCGTCGGGATCTTGGTCACGACCTCCTTCTGCAGACCCAAAACCTGGGCGAGCGTTCCGGGGTCCAGTCGGCTGATCCAATCGCTGAGGCCGAAGGTTCCGTGCTCTCCATATAGTCCGTCGTCGAAGGCGAGAACGGCGTGGCATGGCTCGCTCCCCAGCGCTTGGATTGCATGCGCGTGGCCCTTGGGGAAATACCAGAGATCGCCGGCGTTATAATTAGCGACTTCAGTCTCGCCTTTTGGGTCGACGACGGTCACTTGGCAATGGCCGGCCAAAATGTAGGCCCACTCCGCCGAATTATGCCAATGCATCTCCCGGACGCCGCCGGGATTGAGAAATAAATGCGCTCCCGCAATGTCGGTTGCGATAGGCAGACCCTTCGTGGTGATGTCCCGCGCCCAACCGCCGGTCGTTGCCTTGATGGCGCCCTTATCGAGCGAAGCCGTAAACGTCATGGGATCGCCGGGGCGGCGCGGAATCAGTGGCACGTAGTTGGACGCGCCGGAGACGTCATAGCCCGCAGCGTGGCCGTCGCTGCCGGCGGCCGCTGATTGCGAGGCGACAAGGCCGCCAGCGGTGAAGGCAAGACCTCCCAGGAATGCTCGACGATTTGCCTCAGACATTGTGTTGCCCCTCTGTTGCCATCAACGACCATCAAAGCCGTCTGCGGCTGCCTCACCGACCGGCAAGCAGCAGCGTCATCCGTTGGGATGACATGAATGATCATAAGATTAGGAGGCGCGGCTGCACGCGGAGCCCCCCAAGACCGCTGATCGCCATCCATAGCGTAGCAGGGGCTCGGCGGCCGATCTTGGATTCCTGCGATCGCCGCAACGAAATTGGCGGTGCGCGAAAACCATATCGTGGTCGGCTCAAGCGAGAAACCGGTGTTAGAAACAAGGTGACCGGCGTTCCCGCCATTGCAGAATCGCGATCAGCGGGCCGAACGTGCTGGCGGCGTCGTTCTCTTTGATTTTGCCCGCGTGCCGCGCGCGCCAGCCGCAATTCGTTTACGCGGGCGGTAAACGGTATTCCCGTCGCCTCCATCAGGCGCTGGAAATAGCGCGGAGAGACCTGTTGCCTGCAAGCTATCGCGGCCACGGTCAGGTCCGGTTCGTGGAAGCTCTCTGCGATGTGACGGAAGGCGGTATGGAGGCGGGCGGCTGCGACGGCGGTCAAGCCATCTTCGCCGAAGGCGCGCTGCGGGCCGAGCACGAGCGCTGCGAGGTCATGAATGTGGCTCACCACGGTGCGGCGGAGCTTCGGCGTGTCGAGCGTAAGCTTGTCATGCAGCGCGTTCATGTAGCTGATGAGCAGCTGCAGCGATTGGATTCCATGCGGCAGTAGTCGCATCGACTTGTCGTCGATATTGTTCACGCGTGCCGCAAGCGGGGCACGAGGAAAAAGCATGCCAAGATGGCTCGTGCTCGTGAGGAGGGCGGGCTCGTGGGTGAGAATAAGAATGGCGTCACCCGTGCCAAGCACCACCTCCCGACCGCGCTGCGATGCGATGGCTCTCTTGCCCAAATTGACGACCAGGCCGACGGAGTCGTCGCCTTCGGCGGCCATGGCAGGCGTGCGCTGTAAGCGCGCGGTTGAGCCGTTGCAGGCGATCGTGCGCAATCCGGGCAGCGCCCGCAGCGTTGCTTCGGCATGGAAAGGGCGATTCGACAATGGTTCAATATCAACACGCACTACACCGCGCCCAAACTCCTCACGCCACATTGGCAGGCGTTGTCGCTCGGGAAGCTGGTCGGTTGAAAATCGAATGGTGGCGAAATCGGCTGCATTGGAAGCCATGCTGATCGCTCCAGTGTCCCCAATAGCGCTGGCCAAAAGCCGATGCGCCACTCACTGATCGAACGCGGTGCGAAGTCAATGTCGCAACAATGGAAGGAGCTTCAGATCCACCCCACCAGACCTGGAACTCGCCAACCCGCCCCTCTTGCGTACCATGCGCCGTGTTTGCCGGCAATTCGTGCCTTCGGGTTCAATCGGAGGCTTGATGGCGGCGAGCGATATCAGGCACAAAGCGACATCGGGCCGGCGGCAATATGGGGCAGACAGGATGAGCGGCACACGCAGGGATTTTTTACTGCAAGTCTCTGCCGCGGGCGGATATCGGGCGACTTACCTGACCATGCAAGCGATGGGCCTGCTGGGCGCGACCGCGGCCGCGGAACCCTTGGCAATCGAACGCGGCGCGCCTGGGACCAAAGTGATCATTCTCGGTGCCGGCGTCGCCGGGTTGTCTGCGGCTTACGAGCTCGGCAAGGCCGGTTACGCCTGCACCGTACTGGAAGCCCGCGACCGCGTTGGCGGTCGTAACTGGACGATCCGGCGCGGCGCCAAGCTCGACATGACGGATGGTTCGCGCCAGGTCTGCGAATTTGATTCGGACCTGTACTGGAACGCAGGACCGGCTCGTCTGCCCAGCCATCACCAGGCCGTGCTCGGCTATTGTCGGGAGCTCGGCGTGGCGCTCGAAGTCGAGATCAACACAAGCCGCGGCGCGCGTTTGCTCAACCCAGCCGCGAACGGCGGCGAACCTCTGGAGATGCGCCAAGCCGTCAACGATACGCGCGGTGCGATTTCGGAATTGCTCGGCAAGGCGGTCAATCGCGGGGCGCTTGATCAGGAATTGACCACCCAGGACAAAGAACGGCTGCTCGCCTTTCTGCGCCAATACGGCGATCTCGCGCCCGACCTTCTCTACAAGGGCTCGACGCGGTCCGGCTATGTCACCTTGCCAGGTCCGGCCGGCGAGGTTGGTGTGCGACGCGAGCCGATCCCTTTCGATACGTTGCTCGATGCGGACATGTGGTCGGGCATGCTGTTCGAAGAAGGCTTCGATTTTCAGGCCACGATGTTCCAGCCGGTTGGCGGCATGGATCGCATTCCGATGGCGTTCGCGCGCAAGCTTGGCGCCGTGATCCGCCTTGCGAGCGAGGTGACCGAGATCCGCCGCACCGCCGGCGGGGTGCGGATCGCTTATCGTGACACGCGCAGCGGCAAGCAGACGAGCATCGAGGGCACTTATTGCATCGTGACGATCCCCCTCAAAGTGCTGCACCAGATCGACGCCGACTTTTCGCCTGCTTACGGAAGCGCGATCCGCGCTGTTGAATACGGCAATGCCGTCAAGATTGCCTGGCAGGCGCGCCGGTTCTGGGAGACCGAGGATCACATCTATGGCGGTATTTCGTGGGTGAAGGGACCGACGGCGCTGGTTTGGTATCCGAGCGATCGGCTGTTCTCGCCGAAGGGAATTCTGCTGGGTGCGTATGCAAACCGCGACGCTGCCGATGTGGTTGCGGCGGCGCCGCTTGCGGCGCAATTCGACATGAGCCGTGCTGCAATCGAAGGGCTGCACCCCGGGCGCGGGAGCGAACTCGAAAAGCCCATGGCGATTGCGTGGTCAAAAGTACCTTACAGCCTCGGTATCGCCGCACGCTACAGCGCCGATGACGACGCCAATTACGCGTTGCTCAGTGAACCCGACGGACCGTTTCATTTCGCCGGTGAGCACTTGAGCCACGTCGGTGCCTGGCAGGAGGGCGCGATCCTGTCGGCACGGCGGGCCATCAACATGATGGACAAGCACAGGCGCGCGACCCAAGTGCAGTGAGCTTTACGACAAGTACTTGGTACTATGGGCGACCGCGGCCGTGATAACATGGCGAGGCGTCAAAACTGGAGATCGCCGATCTATGTCCTGTTTCAGGCCAGACAGTATCCTCGCCATCGGGATGCTTTTTGCTGCTGTTGTTATGACACCTGCTGCTGCCCAGGAGCCTACATCCAAGCAACAGGCCTTCCGTCACGGCTGAAGAATAGCGGACTGCCGGCCGCCGACGTGCAGGTGATCTCCTCGGGTCAGCGCAAAGGAAATCTGGTCGCACGATTGCGCGGCACCGGCGCGCGCAAGCCGATGCTCTTGATCGCGCATATCGATGTGGTCGAGGCTAAGCGTGAGGACTGGGATTTCGATCCGTTCAAACTGCAGGAGATCAACGGTTATTTCCGCGGCCGCGGCTCCATCGACGACAAGGCCATGGCATCGATCTTTGTGGCCAACCTGATCGAATACGTGAAGGAAGGTTTTAAGCCTGATCGCGATATCATCGTGGCGCTGACCGCTGACGAGGAACTCTCGGACTCACCGCACGATGGCGCACATTATTTGCTCGACCACAATCGCGTATTGATCGACGCCGAATTCGCGATCAACGAAGGTGGTGGCGGCGCGTTGCGCAACGGCAAGGCCTTTCGGATGAGCGTGCAGCACGCCGAGAAAATCTATCAGACGTACGAACTCGAGGTCACGGATCCGGGCGGTCACAGCGCGTCGGGGCGGCGTGACAACGCGATCTATCGGCTGGCTGCGGCCTTGCAGCGACTGAGCCAATTCGATTTTCCGGTCGGGCTCAATGACGTTACGCGCAGCTTTTTCGAACAGATGGTGAGCGCCGAAACGCAACCGACATCCGACGCGATCAAGGCGCTGCTTGCCGGGCATACCGACGCGGAAGCGCTGATGCCACTGACCGTGCGTCCCGAATACAATGCGGTGATGCGGACGACCTGCGTTGCGACGCTCCTCGCGGCCGGGCACGCGGAGAACGCGCTACCGCAGACCGCCCGCGCAACCGTGAACTGTCGCATTTTGCCGGATCAACCGGTGGCCGACGTCGAGCGCACGCTCAACCGAGTCATCGCGGACGACAAAGTCAAGGTCACGCCCAAAGGCCGGGCAGTCCTGAGCCCTGCCTCGCCGATCAACCCGGAGATCATGCACATTGTTGGGTTGCTTGCAGGCGAGATGTGGCCCGGCGTCCCAGTCATTCCGACCATGTCCGGTGGCTACACGGACAGCCGTTGGCTCCGCAACGCCGGTATTCCATCCTATGGCGTCTCGGGGTTGTTCACCGATCTCATCAATGGGGTGCACGGCCGCAATGAGCAGGTCGGGGTCAAGGAACTGTACGACAGCAAGGAGTTCCTCTATCGCCTGGTGAAGCAATTGGCGGGCCCAAGTTCGGCCGGTGCACACTGAGTTGGCGCTGTCGCTCGAAGAGGGCGCGTCCGAACTGTTGGCGGCCGTCGGCGTTATCCCGAAGCATCCGCTGGTGCCGAGGAGAGGCATGGTCGAGGCTTTACGCGTTTGTCGGATCGCGCTGGTGACGCTTGCGGCGACCACTTTTGGCCTGCCGGCGGCCGCAGTTGCCGGAGATATCCTTACCTTTCACGGCGATCCCAATCGTAGTGGCCACTTCGTCGTGCCGGCACTGAGTTGGGAACGTGCGCGCTCGCTGCGCCTTGACGAGAATTTTCACGCCAAGCTTAGCGGGCACGTCTACGCGCAACCGCTCTACCGGCAAGGATCCGATTCGATGCCGCCGTTGCTGTTGATGGCGACGGAGGACGATATCGTGCATGCGATTGATGCGCGCAGCGGTAGCGAGATCTGGAGGCGGTCGCTGGGCAGGCCGGTCGCGCGTTCATCACTGCGATGTGGGAACATCAGTCCGCTCGGCGTTACCGGGACTCCGGTGATCGATGCGACGAAGCAAGTCGTCTATCTCGATGCCGCGGTCGAGGGAGAGTCCGGACCACGCCACCTCGTGTTCGCGCTGTCGCTGAAGGACGGTTCGTCGCTTCCAGGCTGGCCGGTCGACGCCGGCGACGCCCTGGCGCGGAGCCGTCGGAATTTCACGCCGCGCGATCAGAACCAGCGCGGCGCGCTCGCGATCTTTGATGGCAGAGTCTATGTGCCGTTCGGCGGCCATTTCGGCGACTGCGGCGAGTATCGGGGCGTCATTATCGGAATTTCGCTCGCCGATTCGACCAACGTGACGAACTGGGCGACGCGTGCGCGGGGCGGGGGCGTCTGGGCACCCGGGGGCTTGAGCAGCGATGGCACGTCGCTCTATGCCGCGACCGGTAATACGTTCGGCGCGACAAGCTTTAGTGACGGCGAAATGGTTGCCCGCTTGGCTCCCGATCTACATCGCTCGGACGACAAGCGTGACTTCTTCGCGCCCTCGGATTGGGAGGCGCTCGATGCGCGCGACGTCGATCTCGGCGGCACGAACCCGCTGCCGATCGATGTTCCACGCCCGGACGGCGCGCAGCCACTCATGCTCGCGCTCGGTAAGGACGGCAAAGCCTATCTACTCGATCGCCAGAGCCTCGGGGGTATCGGTGGTCAACTCGTGGTGGATGCGGTTTCATTGCGCTCGATCATCACCGCACCAGCGGTCTATCCCGCAGATGATGGCGTCTTCGTTGCCTTTCATGCCGATGGTGCCCAGTGTCCGCCGTCGCAGCGCGGCGGCGGTCTCGTTGTGCTGAAGATCCAGGCGGGATCTCCGCCGCGTATGCGCACGGCTTGGTGTGCGGCATTCCGCGGCGCCGGATCGGCGATGGCGACCACGACCGATGGACGTGCAAATTCGATCGTGTGGATTCTTGGCGCCGAAGGCGACAATCGGCTGCACGGGTACCGCGGCGATAACGGCGAGGTGCTTTTCACTGGGCCCGTGCTTCCAGGGCTGCGTCATTTTCAAACCCTGATTGCGACCGAGGATCGGATTTACATCGCTGCGGACGGCGCGGTCTACGCGTTCCTGTTCTGACGGCGGCTTTTCGCTAGCTCCTGAGACGGGCTACTTGACAACAATTGTCTTCGGGTTGCCGGCCTCGATGGTCCTGATGGCGAACGGTTTGACGACGTCGCCGTTCTTGTCGAATGTGATGGCGCCCGATGCGCCGGCGTAGTCCTGAACGTGATATAAAAAATCGCGAACGCTGGAGCCGGTGAGAGGGGTGCCGTTGCTTGCGGCGATCGCCTCCGCGATCAGGCGCACGATATCGTAGCCTTCGGCAGCAAAGAGCTCCGGCTTGCGTCCGAATCTTGTTTCATAGGCATCCGTGAATTTTTGCGGAGCTTCGCCGGAAGGGGGAGCGGCGAGGATGTAGACGACGCCGTTGGCGGCATCTCCGGCTTGCCGCAGCACCTCGGGGTTTTGGACCGCCTCGGTTTGAATAAACAGGGGTAGCTGCAGCTGAAGTTCGCGAGCTTGCTGCAAAACCAAGACGGTATCTGGCGGATAGGAACCGACCATGACGCCGTCCGCATCGGTCGCTTTGATTTTCGCCAGCTGAGCGCGAATGTCGGTGGCACCTTGCGCGTATGATTCTTCAACTGCGATCGTCCCGCCCAAGCGTGTGAATTCCGCTTTGAATGAATTGCTGCCGCCAATGCCGCCTTCGTTATCGATGTATAACACAGCGAGTTTGCGCAGGCCTTTTTCATTGTAGAGATAGTCCGCGAAGACTTTCCCCCGCAGGCTGCCGGATGGAATGACACGGAAGATGAAATCTCCCGCATCGGTGATTTTGGGACTGGTCGAAGCGGGGCTGATCAAAACCGTCTTGTGAGCCTCGGCGATGGGAGCCATTGCCAAGGTCACGCCACTGCATACGGCACCGAGGACCACGGCAGGGTTCGCACCGGCCATGATCTTGTTGAGCGCGGAGACGCCGTCGGCCGGCTGGCACCGATCGTCCTCAACGACGAGAGCCAACTTACGGCCGCCGATCCCGCCCGCGCGGTTGATTTCGTCGACCGCCATCTCAGCCCCAACACGAGGCGGAAGCCCCCAGTGCGCCGCGTCTCCCGTCAGCGGCAAGACCACGCCGATCGTGATCGAATCGTTCTCGGCGGCAGCCGGCACGGAAGTCCATGACGCGATGCTGCAGGCTAAAATGCCGAATGCGCCCGATGCACACGCGATCTTGAGGGCCTTTGTGTCGAGGGGTCTCATGGTCATCCCGTGGATTTCTTTCGGTGTAGCGGAGGCCGCCGCGGCGACAGACGCAAAGGAGACTTCGCCTCTTTCAATATCCATGCCAAATGCCCCAAAGGGGCTGCGAAATCGCTCAAAGCGTGCCTTGAGCGCCACTAGCGGATTGCAGCTGGCGCTAAATGCCGAGATAAGCTGCCTGCACTTGTTTGTTATTGGCCAATTCGGCGCTGGTGCCATGCATGATGACCTTGCCGCTTTCCAACACGTAGGCCCGCT
>WNFD01013467.1_pt1 | contig 13010 bp, 17 predicted proteins | sample 5400491 | NCBI WGS metagenome assembly WNFD01 (sample SAMN13153343, study PRJNA577476) | soil metagenome | isolation source: 120 cm saprolite under Douglas fir tree site 2 hole 2 replicate 2 | place: USA:California | collected 2015-04-18 | reverse complement strand
CCCCAGGCGATGGATCGTCGCCAGCTCGCGGGGCGAGCGATGAATGACCAAGTGCACGTGCGGCTGATCGCGCTCGAGTTCAAGAACTCCGCGAACAACCAGCTGCTCCGGGGAACTTACCTGCGGCGACCCGGAGCTGTCCGCAGAGGAACGTCCACCGGACGCCCCGCCAGCCGCTGCCAGTGTGAATGTCCGGACTCGCTTGCACGAGTTACGTGGGCATTTATGGTTCCGTGCAGGCGTCTTCGGATTCGCGGAGTGTCGTGAAGTCGTCTGCACTACGGTCCCTTTCGTTCGTACTCGTGTGCGTGATGGCGGGGTTCCGGAATGGCCGATGACTCGGCGTGGTGGAGCGCGGTGTCCTGACCGCGCCTGCGCAGGCGTGGGATCTGGCTGTTCGCCGGGCTGAGGTGATCGGGCGGCTCGCGGAGAGGGGCACGGTGGGCCTGCAGGCCGCCGACGTCGCCGCGGCCGAGCTGGGTGTCTCACGTCGGCAGGTGTATGCGCTGGTCAGGCGGTGGCGGGCAGGTGAAGGCCTTGCATCGGATCTGCTGCCCGGCGTCTCCAGTGGCGGCCGGGGTGGCGAGCGGCTCCCGGACGAGGTGGAGACCGTGGTGCGGGAGGTTCTGCGGACGCGGTACCTGACGCGGCAGCGGCGAACGGTGGCGGCGGTGTGCCGAGAGGTCGCGCGGGAGTGCAGGGTTCGCGGTCTGCCGGTGCCGTCGCGGGGAACGGTGCTGCGCCGCATCGCCAGACTCGACCCGGTACGGGCGGTCTCGGCCAGGGAAGGAGGCGACGCGGCCAGGGCGCTGCGCTCCGCCGGCGGAACACCCCCGGAGATCACTGGGCTGCTGGGGCAGGTGCAGGCCGATCACACCCCGGTCGACGTGATCGTGGTCGATGAGCGGCACCGGTGGCCGGTCGGCCGGCCGTACGTCACGGCCGCGGTCGACGTGGCCAGCCGGGCCGTGGCCGGGCTGGTGGTGACGCTGGAGGCCCCATCGGCGACTTCGGTCGGGTTGTGCCTGGCGCACATGGCGTGCGACAAGCGGGCCTGGCTGGAGCAGCTGGGGGTGGACGCGGTATGGCCGATGAGCGGCAAGCCACGCGAGCTGTATGTCGACAACGCCGCGGAATTCAAGAGCGAGGCCTTGCGCCGCGGTTGCGACCAGCACGGGATCGGCTTGCGCTACCGTCCGCCCGGTCAGCCGCATTTCGGCGGGATCGTCGAGCGGCTGATCGGCACGATGATGCAGATGGTGCACGAGCTGCCGGGCACGACGTTCTCCAGCGTCGGCGAGCGCGGCGACTACGACAGCGACGCGAAAGCCGTTCTGACGGTGCGGGAACTGCAGCGCTGGCTGGCGCTGGCGGTGGCCTGCTACCACGGCGAGGTCCACGAAACGCTCGGCCGAACCCCGGCCGGGGTCTGGGCCGACAAGGTCGCGCAGTCGGGGCCGCCGGTGACGGTGACCGATGAGGCCGCGTTCCTGGTGGACTTCTTGCCGGTGGTCCGGCGGACGCTGTCGCGGTCGGGGTTCGTGATCGACCACGTGCAGTACTACTGCGACGCGCTGAAACCGTGGATCGCCCGCCGCGAGCAGCTGGGCCGGTTCGTGCTGCGCCGCGATCCGCGCGACATCAGCCGGATCTGGGTGCTGGACCCCGAAGGCGACACCTACCTTGAGGTGGGCTATCGGACGCTGTCGAGGCCGCCGATCAGCGTGTGGGAGCAGACAGCCGCCGTCGCGCGGCTGCGCGAACTCGGCCGCGGCGAAGTCGACGAGAACGCCCTGTTCGCGATGGTGGAGCAGATGCGGGAAATCACCGACACCGCCGCGGCCGCCACCCGCAAGGCTCGCCGTGACCGGGAACGGCGCGGCCCGAGCCCGGCGCGGCCCGCACCTGCGGGCGCAGTGCCGCCTCCGCCCGCGCCGGACGATGCCGGCGGCGCCGGTGCGCAGGCGAAGCCGTTTCAGGAGATCGAGCAATGGTAGTGCAGGAACCGCTGGACCTGTCGCATCTGCATGCGGCCGCGCAGGAGATCGCCCGCCTGCCGGCCGGGGAGCGGCTGCGGTACGTGCGCGCTGACCGCTGGATCGGCTACACCCGCGCCACCGAGGCGCTGAACCAGCTGGAGACGCTGTTCGTTTGGCCGGCCAGGCAGCGGATGCCGAACCTGCTGCTGATCGGCCCTACCAACAACGGCAAGTCGATGATCATCGAGAAGTTCCGCCGCTCCCGCCCGGTGGTCTCGCACCATGACCGGGAGGAGATCCCGGTGCTGGTGGTGCAGATGCCATCCGAGCCGTCGGTGGGGAGGTTCTACACCGCGCTGCTGGCCGCCATCGGCGCGCCGATGCGGGCACGGCAGTACCGGCTGGCCGACCTCGAACAGCTCGTGTTGCGGCTGCTTCGGGCGGCCGGGGTGCGGATGCTCGTGATCGATGAGCTGCACAACGTGCTCGGCGGCCGCGGCGACAGGCGCCGGGAGTTCCTGAACCTGCTTCGGTTCCTGGGCAACGAGCTGCGGATTCCGCTGGTCGGTGCCGGCACCCGCGAGGCATACCTGGCGATCCGCTCCGACGACCAGCTGGAGAACCGGTTCGCCCCGCTCACCCTGCCCCGCTGGGACGCCGGCGCCGGCACCTGCTCGCTGCTGGCCAGCTTCGCCGCGTCGTTCCCGCTACGAAGCCCCTCCCACATCGCCACAACCGAGATGGCCACCTACCTGCTGACCCGCAGCGAAGGCACGATCGGCGAGCTGGCCCGCCTGCTCACCGACGCGGCGGTAGCCGCGATCGAGTCCGGCGAGGAGGCCATCAACCAGCGCACTCTGCTCCTCGCCCCGTATGCCGGGCCGTCCGAGCGGCGGCGATTGTTCGAGCGCGAACTCGCGTGAACTCGCCCCGACGATGGCCCCTGCATCCCCGGCCGGGGCCGGTCGAGTCGCTGTCGTCGTGGCTGGAACGCACCGCCCGCACCTACAACCTGTCGGTCAAAGACCTGCTCACCCACAACCTGGGCCAGCTCGACGTCACGGCGCCGGAGGTTGTCGACTGGGATCCGCCCGCCGCCATACTCGCCGCGCTCGCCGAACGCACCGGCGCCGACCTCGCGCAGCTGCGGATGATGACGCTGGCCGGGTGGGTGCCGTGGCTGATGGACACACTGCACACGCGGCAATGGGATGCGCAGGAGACGTTCGACACCTACATCCGGCAGAACTCAGTGCTCTTCACGCCCGGTGAAGCCGGCCGCAACCAGGTGACCGTGACCGGGCGGGAGAGATGGCGAGGGCCCTGGCGGCCTGCGCGCCGGCTTGACCGGCGATGCCAGGTCTGCGCCGCGGGCGCCGATCCGCGCAGGGCTCTGATGTGGCAGCTACCGCTCACGGTCGGCTGCGTGGACCACGGCTGCCGGCTCGAAGACGCCCGGGAGATCGCCCAGGCCGCCGTACGCGACGAGAAGCCGCAGCCGGTGCCGGTGGACGAACCACTCGCCACCCTGGACCGCTATACCTACGAGGGGTTGATCACCGGACGGGTCACGCTGCCCGGACGTACCGTGCACGTCGGCGTGTGGTTCCGGCTGCTGCGGTCACTGCTGGACGAGGTAAGCCTCGCCCTGTCCACCCGAAGCGCCAGAGCCAGAACCACGCTGGAGCGCATCTGGCTGGCCGCCGGCCGCTCCGAACGCGGCGGGCTGAACGTGTGGCGCCCCTACGAGCAGATGGACTGGCCGATGCAAGAAGCCATGCTGCACGCGGCCGCCGCCGCCCTGCAGCTGGCCGCCGACGGACGGATCACTGCTCGCGGCACACTCGGTTCAGCACTGGCACCGGCACCACGCCGGCACGTCTACGACGGTGACCAGCCGTCCCCGCACGTGAATGCGTGGCAGGAGGCGATCGCGCAAGCGGAAGCGGCGATCGCCCTGGCCCGCACGGACCGCGACACCGCCCGGCAGCTTCTCGCCCTGCTCACCATCGGCTGCCGGACGCGTGACCGCTTCGAGGAAGAATGCGCCTACCTCTTCGGCATCGGCATCCCCGCCGGCTTCCTCCCCAGCGCCCGCGAACTCGGTCGTGCCGACCTTGCCTGACGCCGTTCGAGCTCATCCCCAGATACCACGGATAATCCGCTGTTATCTGTGACATCATGAAACCTGGCCTGCGGCAACACCCTTCCGGCGGTGCGCGAAGCGGCCCCGTTATCTGCGGCAAAGCGAGGAGGATCATGCCGGGCACCGTCCACCGGCTCCGGCCCGCCGGGCCGCGCATCACCGTCCGCGGCTGCGCCGACAACTTCCTCGACTCGATCCGCTCGGCCAACACCCGCCGCAGCTACGCCATCGCCGTCGACAAGGTCGCCGAACAGCTCGACGGCCGCCAGGCCGGCGAGAACAAGAACGCGGCGGACGAGAACAGCCCGGCCAAGCCGAGCCGTCCGCTGACCGAGGTCGCCGACGACGAGATCGGCGAAGCCCTCGAAAAGCTGTGGGGCCAGTCGGCCGTCAACACCTGGAACGCCCGCCGCGCTGCCGTCATGTCCTGGCTAGCGTGGTGCCGCGAGCACGGTCGCGCCGCACCCAGCGTGCCGATCTGGACCAAGCGCGCCACACCACCGGACTCCGACACCCCGGTCCGGACCCGAACCGCGATCGACCGCCTCATCTCCCGGCGCGAGGTCCACATCCGCGAGAAGACGCTGTGGCGGATGCTCTACGAAACCTGTGCCCGGGCCGACGAACTGCTCGATGTCAACATCGAAGACCTCGACCTGGCCAGCCGGTGCTGCCTCGTGAAATCGAAGGGCGCCAGACCCCGGACCCGGCAACGCGGCGCAACCCGCGCCGACTACGTGCTCGACACCGTCTACTGGGACGCCGGGACCGCCCGGCTGCTGCCACGGCTGATCAGGAGCCGTACCCGGGGCCCGCTGTTCACCACCCACCGCAAGCCCGGACCCGGCAAGGCCGTCACCGACCGGGACGTCTGCCCCGACACCGGCCTCGCTCGGCTGTCCTACGGCCAGGCCCGCGCCATACTCGACGCCGTCACCGCGACCAGCGGACCCGGCACCGGGTGGGATCTCCACGAACTACGCCACTCAGGACTCACGCACCTCGGAGAAGCCGGCGCGACCCTGCTAGAGCTGATGGCCAAATCACGCCACCGCAAACCCGAGAACCTGAAGCGCTACTTCAAACCCTCACCCCAGGCCCTCCGGGAGATCACCAGCCTCCTCGCGCCAGGAGCCGATCGGCGATGACGGCCCGCGTGCACACAAATCCCAGGCATTCGTGCACCCAGCTTCGGACATCGACATGCCCAGTCCGCCGGGCACAGCCAGACGCTATCTGGCCAGATAACGAAGGTTATCCCGCAACTCATCCCGGTCCGCCCGCGGCAGCCTGGAGGTGGGGTGAACCGGCCCGGCCGGCCGGTTCACCCGCGCCCTGGTGCTACTCCAAGACGGGCGGCTCCTGCTGTCAGGTGGCAACCTGCTGGGCGATCCGGGCAAGCTCGGCGGTGAGCCGCTGCCGGATCCGTTTCACGGCCGCCTTGCTGGGCCTGATCAGCAGCTTGCCGCGGTCCTGGCAGCGGCAAGTCCCGCGCAACGAGTTCTGGCCCCACAGGGGGGCCGCCCGTCCCTCACGCCCGGTGTCAGCTCACCGATTCGCCGGAGACCTTCATCGGTCCGCTGGAGCTGCCCGGTGCGAAGGTCAGCACCGCGTGACCGGGGGCGATCTTGAGGTCGCCGAGGGCGGCCACGCCAGGGAACGTCGCGGCAGGCCCGAAGCCGCCGCCGGGCGCGCTGGTGAGCACGTTCAGGGTCGAGGTGGTGGAGTCTTCCCAGGCGACGACGAAGGTCCCGGCGGTGTCGGCGACGGCCCGGGCGCCGGCGGTGGCGTCGCCGGGCACGGACAGCAGTGCCGGCGGCGCCCAGGTGCCGCCGGCCGGACGGGTCGAGGCGTACACCGTGGCGTTCCCGGCCGCGTCGGGCTGCTTGAAGACGGCGAGGGCGTCGCCGACGCCGTCGATCGCGACGTCGACGGGCCCGTCAGGGGTGGCGGACAGCTGGGTCGGGGTGCTCCATCTCGGGGTCCCGGTAGTCCTGGCCGAAAAAACAACGGATATGGCCTGGGCATCCTGAAGCTACGGCGGCCTGCCAGATAGCGTGGGCGGGGAATAGGCAAGCGCCGACGGGTACGCGATCGTGGCGGCCATCATCGCGATGGTGGCGCCTGCCTGGCTCGACGCCCCCGCTCGCTCAGTTCCTCGCCGGGCTCGGCTTTAGCTTCTGGCGCTTCTCGCGCCCTGCTGCTCGACGACGGCCGCGCGGAGCCAGATCATCTTTCTGGCGGCTGGTGACAGTTGCGTTAACGGTTGCTCAGCTGTCCGACTACACCCGCTCACGCCGAGTGCGAGACGAGGACCTTGCGGAACTCGTCCCTCACCGACTGGAGGCTGACCTCGTGGCCGGCCAGGTCGGCGAGCAGGCTGCCCAGGCTCCAGGTGGCCAGGTAGGCGTACCGGGCGCTGAAGATGCCCACCGAGTCGAGGTGGTACTCGTCGTCGAAGTCCAGCAGCGCGTACCCGATCACCTGCCATAGGTCCTTGACCGCGAGGGTCAGCTTCGCCGAAGTCTTCAGTTCAAGGAGCAACCCGGCGGCGATCAGGTCCCCGTCCGACCTGGCGCCCAGCTCTGATCCGGAAAAGGTGGGGCCCAGCACCCACGGCCCAGGCCGGGCTGCGAGCTGGGGTATCAGGGTGGTCTCGAACACGTGGCGGAACCTGGCGAGCTGGTCGAGCCCGGCGGGTGGGGCGAGGGCGAGCAGATCATCAACGAGCAGCGGCTTATCCGGGAATCCCGCCAGCGGACCCATGGCCGCGGCCTGCGCCGAGCGGGACGCCTCAGTGGCCAGCGCCAGCACCCAGCACCCCCGTGCCAGCAGCTCATGATCCACGCTGCTGCCGGCCACCGGCCCGGTGAAGGCATGGACCGACCCGGAGACAGGCGAGCCCCCCATGCTCAGTGTCCCGGGCAGGTCGGCCACGCCCAGCATCTCGGCCACCTCGGCCACGCCCATCATCATCCCCGGCGATAGGTGCGCCGCGCCCGCGACCGCCAGGCTCACGCTGGGATCAGGGCAGACCATGAACCGCAGGAGCCAGTCGGCGGCCCCGCCCACAGTCCCCGGGTTGGCCTCGGCCTGCGGCGCTGACGGCACCACCGCAGGCGGGGCGGCCTGCCGGAACCTGCGTTGCAGGTCCTTCAGCCCGCTGGTGAACCGCTCATCGAGGAACTGCCGGACGGGGGAGTTGATGTTGTCGAGTTCCCGGGTCAGCGACCCGCGGATGACGTAGGGCTGGCTCATAGCGATGACCCCGCCTTTGCGGTGAGGGTGGTGAACGTATGAATCATCACCCTTGCGTCTGACACTCGCCGGAGCGTCCGGGCCCGGCACCGGGGACGGTGCGGGCGCTTGCGCCACTAGCTGTGTGCAAGACGGCGACCCACTGGTCTTGCACCGTGGATCGCCGTCTCGGCACCTATCCGAACAACCGACCGAAGAGGCCGCCTGACTTCCGGCCGCGCTTCTTGCCGGCGTCGCTGCGCTTCGCACGCCACTGAGCGTTCTTGTCCGATAGCAACCACCAGGCCAATGCCGACTGCCTTCTCGCGCGCCTCGCGTTGCTGCGCCTGGGCGGCGAGCTTGACGGCGTCGATGAGCAGGTTGATGTCCATCTGATACAAAGGCGGCGTCAGCGCCTCGACAGCAGCGGTGATGAACTCGCCCTTGGGAGTGCTCAGCCAGGTGCCAAGCCTCAATGCACGAAACGCCGCCGAGGCGAGCATCTGCTCGGCGATCTGCTCTGGCGTGAACTGCTGAGCCACCGGCGGCCGGCGCATCGGATATAGCCCTTCGACCGATGCGGGCTGCCTCGGCCAGCCGTCAATGAACTCGCTGAGGAACCCTGTTACCTCATGTCGGGCGGCAGCATCCATGAGTCCCGTGCGTGAGGCGGCGTCCTGAACGACCCGGTCGATTGTGGTCCGCGCGACCCCAGTCATCGCGTGGATCCTCGCCTTGGTCACCCCGGCCCGGTACGCGCCCTTGATGATCTCGTCCCGGTACTCATTAGCGGCGGCCCAGGCAGCCAGTTCCTGCTCTGCATGTTCTCGGCTCCACTCGGTCACGCGACCACCTCGCGCTCGGAGATGCCTCTTGAGTACAACTTCATGCTCTCAGAGTACATGATCCTGCTCAGTCCCCCGCGAACATGCTGCCTGGTCAGCGCTCGCCAGGACCCGGCGGAAGGTAATCGCCTGGCGGCCGCCCGGTCAGAACGCAGGTGAGCAGCATGAAGCGCACGAAGGGCGAGCGCGGGTCGCTGCCGCCGAACAGCACTGACCGCAGCACCACGACGATCGCGCACGCCATTACCGCGGCGGCGGCCAGCCCGGCGGCGGCCACCGCCGGTCCGCCGAGCACGTAGCCGGCCGCGCCGCCGGGGGTGCACCATCCGCCCGCCGACACGGCCCTGCGGGCCGGCCTGGCCCGCGCCATGCCGTCGGCCGCTGCCGCTGCCACTGGTGGCTGCGCGGCGGTGCCGGCTGACTCGATTCCTGGTTCGCTCACGCTCCCACGCCTTGCGGCCTACGCCCCGGGTCGGAGATCAGTTGCCAGCTCACCAGTTGGGGTGAAGTGGATGCGGACACTGCCGTCCTCGCCGATCGAGAGGTCGAACTGGCCGGTTCGGCTTACCGGGGCGGGGGCAGTTGCCCTGGCCGCCGGTTCGGTACCAGCTCGAACGGCGTCGAACCAGCGCAGGAACTCGGGGATGGTGCCGATCTGAGCGACGCGCTGGTGCAATGCGGTCTGCTCGTGGCCGCGTACGAACTCGCCGGCGAAGATCTCCTCACCGCAACCACAGCCGCACAGCCAGCCACCCACGGTCGAATCGAAATAGGTGACCGGGTTACGGACGCGCGCACTGTGCGGGGTCGGCTGGCCGACGTACGCCTGGTGCACGGCATGGTCCTCGGGCAGCGGCTTGCCTACGATGATCTTCCGGCCGGGCTTGCCTGGCGCGTCGATGATCTTGTCAATCCTGGCGGCCATGACGACCTCGTGCCGCTCATTATGAGAGAACAGCACGTACGACTCGCGGTGGGCACGGGCGCCCAGTACCCAGTAGCCGCGGTTGTTTTTCCAGTTCTCCTCGATACTGTCCTGCTGCCCCCACCCGTAGAAGGCCCTTTCTAGCGGATCGGTCGGATCGTTGGCGAGCGTCTTGGTCGTGAGCGTGATGTGCAGCATCGCTGGGCCCTCCATGGGCTAGTTTGCTCGGGTATACAGCTATCCAAGAGGGTGCCACGCGGCAGCCAAGACCGCAACAACTAGACAACACGGGTATCTGCTTTACCGGGTCAAGACTGGCTGGACGGCGGGCCAGGGCCCCCCGTCCCAGGCGTCGGCGACGTCGCGGACGGCCTCCTCGATCACCTGACGGTGCAGGTGATCTGTGCCGGCGTGTCTGTCTTCTCCTCCTGCCAGCGCGCGCCGGACGTCCACCGCCCGTGGACATCACGCAGGGGCCAGGGGGGTCACGGGGCCTCGGGGTCGAGGAACAATGGAACAGCGGTTAGCGCTGAGAATGATCTTGGTTAGTGCTGGGGCGAATATTCAGCTGCTCATACGCATCACCGTCGCCCTGGACTCGGCAGCCAGGAACAGCCTCGGGCGGCTCCAGGAAAACACGGGCCTGTCTAAGACCGAGCTCGCCACCTGCGCGCTCACTTGGTACGCGTACTTCGACACCCAGCTGCGCGCCGGTTACAACCTGACCCTGTGGAATGCCAGGGAGGGGAAGGCCTACACCCTGTCTCTGCCCGCTGGGTCACCAGAGGTGGCGAAGGACAGCAGGCTGCCTGGTAATGGCGAGGCTGGCCGTGCCCCGGCCGCCGCCCGGCTCTACGTCAGCGCATCCCGGCCCTCGGGGCCCGGGACGCGCGGCCGCCGTCACAGGCGGCCGCCTGCCCCGGTGTTCACGCCGGCCAAGCCCTGGCTAGCCGGTGCGAGCAGCCGTGGCAGCCCGTCAGCTGCCCCCTGCCCTGGGGGCGCCCCGCCAGCGTGCCGTCCTGGGCTCCTCTGACCAGCCGGTCACCGCCCCGGCACCTCCTCAGCGGTGCCCCGGGCGTATGGGGAACCCCTCACGAACTGTCGTACTTACATCCGGTGCTGCCTCGTAGCCATGATCAGCGTGGCTCCAGCAATTGGCGCCGGGGCCCGCTCCTTGCAGAAGAGCATCAACCTCAGGGAGAGCGTGAAATGACGAATGGCCGGGTGCTGCTGGCATCGCCCCGTGGCTGCTGCGCAGGGGTGGACCGTGCTGTGAGCACCGTGGAAGCAGCCCTTGAGAGGTACGGCGCTCCGGTGTATGTGCGCAAGCAGATCATCCACAGTCCTGTCATCAGATAGCAGGCCCCGGAGACCAACCGTGGCCGCCAGGAAAGGAGATCATCATGATCGGGATACTCGCCGTCATCGCAATCGCCATGATCGCAGGCACCGCGCTCAGCAGCGTCATCATCGTCTCCCTGGGAGTCCGCCGCGAAGAGCAGGCGAGCAGGTGCTTCACTGCCGACAGCCCGGGTCCCGTGGCTAGCAGGGCCCGGGCGGTCACCTCGCTCGGCGTGTACGGGGCGGGGGCGACATGGAACTGAAGCGGTCGACCCCGGTGAAGCCCACGGACGGCGACGACCCCCGCCCGGTCAAGGTGCAGGTGCACCTCGCGGACGAGTCGGCGAACTACTCGTTAGCGGAGTGGCAGTCATGACCACCCCGGCGCCGGAGCGCGCACTTCCCGCCATGCCCCGGACCGGCCCGGCTGCCCTGTGCCCGTTCGATGGCGCCCCGCTCGACGGCGGGCCGGTGTCGTATTGGTGCCCGCTGTGCCGCCGTGGCGTGATGGCCGCCGACGTGCGCACCGGCAGCGCGGTGGCGGCGCCGACGCATGTCCTCACTGCCCGCGGCACGGGCGGCAAGCGGGCTAACCCGCTGGTCTACGCATCGCCGACGTTCCGGTTCGCCTACTGCGAGGCCGACGTGGCGGCTCGGCTCGCGCTCGCCGCGAGAGACGGCGTTGAAGTGTCCGTCACGTCCGCGCGGTCCGGAGGTGCGTCATGACCGCCGCGGGTGAGCCTGGCTGGATCCGCCGGTGGGCCGATGACAACGGCGTGCCGTTCGTGCTCGCTGGGATCGCGTTCGGTGGCAGTTTCGATCACGGGGTCGAGGAACAATGGAACAGCGGTTAGCGCTGAGAATGATCTTGGTTAGTGCTGGGGCGAATATTCAGCTGCTCATGCGCGGGCAGCCGGCGCTGGTGCCGGTTCGCCGGCGCGGGCGACGGCCCGGTAGACGGTGGATCGGGCGACGGAGAACAGCTCGGCGAGGTCGGCGCTGGTGTGCTTTCCCGCATGCCAGAGCTCGACGAGATGCGCTTCTTGCGCGGGCTTGAGCTTGAGCTGCTTGCCGCGCAGGCGGCCCTTGGCCTTGGCGACCTTCATGCCCTCACGGGTACGCATCCTGATCCGGTCCGACTCGAACTCGGCGATCATCGCCAGGACGTTGAACAGCAGCCGCCCGACTGGGTCGTCCGGGTCGTGCACCGAGCCGCCGATGCTGAGCTTCACGCCGGTCTCGGTGAGCTCCCCGGCGATGTCACGGGCATCGGGGAGGGAGCGGGCGAGCCGGTCCAGTTTGGTCACCACGAGGGTGTCGCCGGCCCGGCACGCGGCCAGCGCCTCCCGGAGCCCGGGCCGGGCCCGGTTGGTCCCGGTCAGGCCGTGGTCGACGTAGATGCGGTCCGGGTGCACGCCGAGCGCGGTGAGGGCGTCGCGCTGGGCGGTGAGGTCCTGGGCGTCGGTGGAGCAGCGGGCGTACCCGATGAGCATGCTGGCCACCGGACGACTGTAGCGGTTGAGCTGCCTTCACCGGGCATTTTCGCGGGCGGGTCTTGCGGGAATCCGCGGTGCCCGGCGAGCTGGCATTGCACGATCAGCAACCCCCAGCTCCGGTGTCCCGCTGGGGGATCCCCTTACGGACAGGCTGGCGGGCGTGGCCGGGCTCCCGGTTCCTTCCGGCATTGACCGTCCGAGGTTCAGCGGCACCGCCGCCTCGCTCCGCGGCCTGCTCGGCGGCTCCCCGGTGACACACCACCCCGGCGTCAGTATCTTGGCTCGGCATAAGGGTGGACCTCGGCGTACTCGTCATCGGCCTCGGTGAGGTCAAAGCCCTCTTCCCACTCGCTGCTCTTGGGCCAGTTGACCGGCGGCCCGGCCCGCAGATGGTCGTATTCCCACTGCGGCCCGGCTACGCAGTGCGCGTGGGTCTGGGGCTGGTCATCGTCGTGGCGGCGGATGAATTTCTCGTCGTAGACGCAGAAGTGGCCCAGGTCGTCGCGGTCTTCGCGGATCTCCTCCGGCAGCGTGACCACCCGGGTCACGGTGTCGTCGTCGCAGTCCACCTCGACCATGACCGGCATTGCGAACCGCACCCACCGGCGCGTTCCGGGCCCGGAGCGCTCCTCGATGATGACGAGGCCACCCTCGTCTTCGCCGGCCTCGTCCGACGCCGGGTGCAGCTCAGTCATCCCGCCCGCCTCCTTGCCCTGCGCAACCTGATGAGATCAGCATCCCGCATCCCGCCCGGCCGCCGCTGCGGGTCCGGGCCCGGCGAGGGCCGGTCACTGTAGCAGGCTCAGATCCGGTGCGGCGGGCCGCAGCGGCCGCCACCCGGCCGGGTCAAGCTTGGCGAGCTCGGCTTCGACGTCGACGGTGATGACGCCGAAGAAGTTGACGTTCTCCGAGTGGGCCGGGGAGATGTGGGCGAGGATCTCGTCGGGGACGTCGCGGCCCTGGCCGCGTAGCTGCTGCACGGCCAGCTGGTAATACTCGGTCGTCCAGGTGATCACCGAGTTGGTCAGCACGGTCAGGCAC
>WNFD01012004.1_pt1 | contig 13012 bp, 11 predicted proteins | sample 5400491 | NCBI WGS metagenome assembly WNFD01 (sample SAMN13153343, study PRJNA577476) | soil metagenome | isolation source: 120 cm saprolite under Douglas fir tree site 2 hole 2 replicate 2 | place: USA:California | collected 2015-04-18 | reverse complement strand
CGCCCATTCTCGACGTAGAGACCCAGGAACCAGCGACCGTCACCCTGAGCATGCCAGCCCAGGTGATCCTCTGCATCATGCCAGGTAACTGTGGGCGCATCTTGCACGCTGTGACCTAACCTGCGCTCCAGTTCAGCACGAAACCAGGCGATTCCGCGTTCCTCCACGACATACTTCATGCGGGCGTGCTTGCGATTCTGGCGATCACCATAATCACGCTGTATCGTGACAATCGTTTCCACCACCGGCAAGATTTCACCGGCAGTAGCATAGCAGAGTGGCGTAGCCAGCCGGGGATACGTGGTCGTTTTGCCGTGGGTCATACCCATACCACCACCAATCAGCACCGTGAATCCATCCAGGCGCTCGCCTTCCAGGGAAGCAATAAGACCAATATCCTGTGTGTACACGTCAACACAGTTGTCACCTGGAAAGGCGACACCGATCTTGAACTTGCGTGGGAGATAGGTAGGACCATAAATTGGCTCTGCTTCATCTCCTCCCGGCAACTGCACAGTCTCTACCTGCTCGCCATCGATCCAGAGTTCGTGATAGGCGTGGCTATGGGGAGCAAGGTGTTGGGCAATACAATGAGCGACCTCTTCTACCTGTGCTTGTGCACGGCTGGCGGCAGGAGCGGGACAAGCCATCACATTACGATTCACATCGCCACAGGCAGCCAGGGTAGAGAGGAGAGCTTCGTTGATAGCATGGATGGTCGAGCGTAAGTCACCTTTGAGGATGCCATGCAGCTGGAATCCCTGGCGTGTGGTGATACGCAACGTGCCATTGGCATAGCGTCCCGCCAGGTCATCCTCGATGAGATATTGTTCAGCAGTCAGTACGCCGCCAGGTATACGTGAGCGTACCATGAACTGGTATGCTTTCTCTTCACCTGCTTTACGTGCGTGGCGTGCATCACGGTCCTCCTGCTGATAGGTACCGTGGAACTTGAGAAGCTGCACCTGCGCTTCAGAGAAGTGGGTGGCATCTTGATTCAACTCTTCGGCTATCTGCCCACGCAAATAGTCACTTCCGATTTTGATATGCTCAACCTTACTTCCCTCACCAGGCCCGAGATCAGTCAGGGCATTTGCCGTTTTTTCCTCATCGGCCATTGCTGGACTTTCTCCTTTCAAAATTGGACAAAAAAATCCTCTCCCCTGCAGGGGCGAGGAACAAACCGGTCTCCGCGGTACCACCCTGGTTCGTTGACACCTCACGATGTCAACCTTGACGAGTATACTAAACACTCTAGCCTTTAACGGAGCTCACCGGCTCGGCCTACTAACCTGAAAGGGTGTTCGACCTGCAACTCTGAGGTGCATCTTCAACGATGGAACGGCGCTGGCGTCTCAGCACAGCCAGCTCTCTGTAGCCCTCCAAAACGTTTACTCGTCCTCTTCAGCGTTCTTATTGAATGAATTGCTAAATGAAAGTACAGGCAATAAAATACCCCTGCATCTCAGGGGTTCTAGCATCATCGCTTTTCCCCTCATCTTGCGGACAACTCCGCCGGAATTGGCACCCTTCATGCGGCTTCGCACGTGGGTTGCCGGGCTTCACCGGGCCGTTTCCCTCCACCTCTCTAGATGAGCAGATATCACTGCGACTATTCAATTGTAGTGTACTTTCGTATAGTAAGTATACCGGAGAAAATTTGATTCTGTCAAGGTCACGATCCTACCAGAAGGGCAATTGTAACTTCCCTTGTTACCATTACGTATTCAAACACGTAGTACCATGAAGGTACCATCCGCATAGGCTTTCATCACATATGCGATTAATTAAAAGTCTGACGCGGGGTCCAGGATAGGAGTGCATGCAAATGGATTGGTGCACCCAAGCGAAGGAAGAGTAATACAAATGGCACAACAAGTAGAATTACAGATCAGCCCCCGCGAAATCATGGGAAAGGCTGCCAAGCGACTGCGTAAAGCTGGTATCATTCCGGCCAATATATTTGGGCACAAAGAAGCCTCACAGGCGGTTCAAGTTGAAGCCCTCGCCTTCGAAGCGCTGCGGAGAACACACCGCTCCAAAGGTATCCTCTCGCTGCGTATGACAGGCAGTAACAACGTCCAGACAGCGTTGATTCGTCGCATTCAACGCGACCCACGCTCCGGCAAGATCCTACACATCGACTTCTTCCGTGTAAGCTTGACCGAACGTATTACCGTCAAAATACCGCTGCGCATTACCGGCGAAGCTCCTGCTGTCAAGAATGAAGGCGGCGTATTGCTGCACCTCCTGGATACGCTCGAAGTAGAGTGTGCCGCGCAAGATATCGTGGAATACATCGAAGTCGATGTCTCTTCACTGAACGAAATTGACGACATCATACACGCCAGAGACATCCAGATACCCCTGAGCTATACGCTGATTACCGAACCCGACGAGGGCATAGCCAAGGTTGCCGCCACACGTGCCGAGGTAGCAGAGGTAGCTGTCGAGGCTGAAGCTGCCGCGCCTGCTCAGGCTCCTGCTGAGGCTGCAAGCGAATCCAGCGCAGCGGAATAACAAAGATCGTTTCGTAAGGGCGCGCTATAGCGCCCTGCGTATCGGAAGCGAGTGTCAGGCATGCGTATTATGATCGTTAGTGATCAATATCCTCCTATGGTCGGTGGTGTTCCCACGGTAACGCAAGGACTTGCCACAGACCTGGTTGACCGTGGACACCAGGTATGGGTTGTTGCACCCAGTTATGGTGTGCGTGATGTCCACCGTATCGAGCACAAAGTACATATTCATCGTTTCGCATCGTTTGAATGGCCTACCTACGAAGAGGTTCGTATCCCATTCTTGCCTATCCTGCCTTTCCGCAAACTTTTGAAAAAAGCTGACCCTGATATCATTCATATTCACTCCCCCGTCGTACTGGGCAACATTGCCCAGATCCTGGCGGGAAACTTGCGAATACCTGTTATCGCCACCAACCATTATATGCCCATAAATATCATCCGCTCACTCGCCTCAGAACCTCTTATTAGCAAGCCTTTCGTGTTTGCTTCGTATACCTACCTGGTGCATTTTTGTAACCGCTGTGAATACGTGACGGCTCCGACCACGACCGCTCTGGATCTTTTATACGAACACGGCCTGCGTGCGCCAGCCCGGGTTATCTCAAATGGCGTTGACCTGAGGAGGTTTACGCCGGGTGAACCCGACGAACGGTTAAGGCAGCGCTTGAACCTGCCGCAGGGCCGCCCCCTCATCCTGTCCGTCAATCGCCTGAGCCTTGAAAAGCGTATCGACGTGCTCATTGATGCCGCTGCTAAAATGGCGCAGGATGCTCATATCGTCATTGCCAGCACCGGGCCTGCTGCAGCAGAACTGCACGCGCAGGTCGAACAATTAGGCCTCAAAAATAGAGTGACGTTCCTGGGGTATATAGCTGACGCCGATCTCGCACCTCTCTACCGCCTGGCGGATGTCTTTGCCATACCATCAGAAGCAGATTTACAAAGCCTGACCACCATGGAGGCCATGGCGTGCGGCCTGCCCGTGGTTGCCGCCAATGCATACGCTTTGCCGGAACTGGTGCATCATGAAGAAAATGGCTTTTTATTTCAGCGTGGCAACAGCGAAGAGATGGCACACTATCTCGATCTGCTTGTAAGTGATGCAGCGCCTCGCGAGTGCATGGCAGCCAGGAGCCTCGAGATCATCGCCAGGCATGACAGGTCACTGGTACTCGAACACTGGGAAGCGCTCTATCATCGACTCGCGAGCGAATTTATTGAAGCCAAAGAGCGCAAATTGCGCCAGCGCAAACACGCCGATTACGTACACCCCAAAACAAATCGCCCGCGTATGGTCAACGCCAGCAAATTTGCTATGGACCAGCTCGAAGAGTAGAGACACGATCGATCGCTGTTTCCCCGTAGGGGCGGGGGGAGGAGCGGCGGTGGGGATGGGATGCTTGCATCGCCCCGGTGGTTAGCTTCCCCCAGTTTTCGCGTAGGGGCGGGGGAGGAGCGGCGGTGAGGGGTGGATGCTTGCATCGCCCTGGTAAGGAATCGGAGGGTTAGGCTCCCCACCGCTGGTGAAAAATCTGTGCAATACGCCGTTCGATATCCCAGCGCAATTGAATGCTATGGTACTGCACCCACCTTCTGCACCGTATCCACAAGGATTCCGGCCGCACGAGCATAGGAGACTGCTTGCGTCCATCATCAGCATGAACAAATACAAAAGACAGGGAAGGTCTTCCCGCAGATTTCTTAGTTTGCCTCTCGCCCATGCAGATTTATTCTCCTTGAAACACGCTGGCACATCGATATGCTTCTAGTATAGACATTTGGATAGCAGGTGTCAATTGTCCCCAAAGCATCCAGTCGAGGATGGGGAGCAAGTTGTGCTACTCTGAACACCGATACATCAAGAGAGGGAAACCAAACCAGGTTCAAGTTCGCGTTTCCCCCTTCTTGATGCACAACTTGCGCTTTTGGTTGGCCCTGAATGGAGTAAAATTCTTAATTACAACTTTTTAATGTTTGCCTGGTTCATTGACAGTGGCAGAGCTTTTCAGTATACTCTGACTCAGCATCAAGCAGGCTTGGAGCCTATCACAAGGCCCTACAGCATGTAGATTAGGGGGGGAAGCACAGTCCGCGATAAGTATGGCGAAGATTATTATCGACGTATCGGAAAAAAGGGAGGAACATCGCTTAAAGAAAAACGTGGCAGTGAATACTACCGCACCATCGCTAGAAAGGGCGGCGCGGCCAACATGGCGAAGTATGGCGCAGACCACTTCTCCGAGATGGGCAAAAAAGGCGGCAAAGCCACCAGGGAGCGGCAGGGCGCGGAGTTCTACAGCCGCATCGGTAAAATGGGAGGAGCTGCTAAAAGACAAAAAAGCACGGAATGATTCAGCGTGTAACCCTCTGACGTAGTAATAAGTAGTTAAGCAATGGACAGCAAACATCCTGCGAGAGGCTGGAGCAGACCAAACATGCATCGGCCCCTTTCTTGCAGCGGGTACTGATTCCCCCTCCCCAATGTCAGTACCCGCTTTTTTCTGTGTCCAATGCGGTTACGAGCTAGCCAGCAAGAGAACCCGTAGCGTCACTGAGGGACTATGGTCTTGCCAGCTACCAAAGCCAGGTGTACAGGCTGCTAGCAGCTTGCGGCAACACGACCACCACCGGTTCAACGGCAGCACCGAATGCGACCTCCAATACATCTAGCGGTGGCAGGTATGGCAGTGGGTACGGCAATGGCGGCACGACGCCTACGGTGAGCAGTTCAGGCCCTCCTATCCAGACAGCGACAGCGACGGTGAATGGGAGTTATAGACCATTCTCACCAATGTCCAGGGGAGGACCCTCTACTGCCTTCAGTAACGAGACAACGACTCACAGACCAATCGTCGCTCTCATATAAGGATGGTAATTGCAATGATAGGGAAAAGTGCCAGACATCATAAACCTGAAACGAAAGGTGCCACCAGGGGGAATGGACCTGCTATCAAAGGTCGTCCCGTCGTCACTGGTGATGGTATGGGGCACTGACGACAAGTTCTTCCAGATCACGGTTGTGCCAACTCTGATCGTTAACGTCGCGGGGCTGAAGCCAAAGCTCCCATTGCTATTGTTGATGATCAACACGACCTGCGTGGAGCCTGGAGCGGGCGTCGGCGTCGGTTGAGCGACTGTGGGTGTCGGCGTCTGAGCAATAGCCGTTGGTGTCGGAGTCGTGCCCGCGCTGGAAGGGGTGCTGCCCCCACCCCCACAGGCGGCGAGCAGCACCAATAGGCCTACCACTAGCAGGCAGAACCAGGCAGGTGTGCCTCGTCGTGGGAGGTATGTGCTCTTCGGCATCATGTTTTCCTCTTTGTTCCTGTCCCTTCTTCTTGAACTCATGGCATACTTGGCTTCGATTAAAAGGTTGGCGGAGGTGGCGTCTGTCCCGTATAATCGCCAATCACATAGGCCGTATAGGGCCCATTGAGTTGACCGGTACCATTGCCAGCCACGTTGATCGTCCCATACTTGAACCCCTTCGGATTCACGATGATGACACGATGATTGAATTGATCGGCGATGATGATCGACCCATCCGCCAGTTGCACTGCGTTGGTTGGCAGCGGGGCGGAATTGCTCCCAGTGTCCGTGTTGGTGAAGTACTCAAAGACGATCCGCTTGTTAGGAGTCACCTCTAGAATGCGGCTATGTGAAGAATCGGCGATCAACGTATCGCCGTTGGGCAAGCGGCTGGCAAAGGCTGCGGCGCTGATCCCCTGGTCGTACTGCCACACGATCGTGCCGTCACGCGTAATCTCGATGACGCGGTTGTTGTTCTCGTCCCCGATGAGGATGTCTCCGTTGGGGAGCAGTTCGGCGCTGTTGGGGTTATTGAGTGCCCCGTGGCCAGACTTCGGGCCATACGACCAGACGATCTGCTTGCTGGAGCGGTCGATCTCGATCACGCGGTTGTTGGCCTGATCGATGACCATGATGTTACGGTTGGGCAATTGGATGGCAAACACGGGCGTGTTCAACTGGTTGGGGCCAGAGCCCGCAATGCCGGCCTGCCCATATTGCCAAACAATGTCCCCTTTTTGGTTGACGACGATGACGCGGTTGTCAGCACAGCCTTTGGGGTAGCTCGCTGAACCGGCGGGGATGCCCGATCCAGCAAGTAAGGTCAGGCCTCCACTCAAACGCTCAGCGTCGTTGAGGCCGATGATCGCGCCGGGACCGGGGTTGCAGAGCGTCGGGTTGCCTGAACCGAAGGTCCACACGATATGCCCGTCAGGGGCCACCTCAACGACCCGGTTGTTGAACTGGTCCGAGATGAGTATGTTGCCGGGGACATTGAAGTGGTCTTTCGGGGTACTCGATTGACTGGTCTGAGCAGAGCCGCCGCAACTGCTGACAATTATCGCGATCAAAAGACCCATGGTGATCAGGAAAGAGCGTCGGATGACTGTCATAAGTATGCCTTCCTTTCTGAGTAGCACGCGTTACGCTTCTCCCGTCTTTTGTGACAGCGTGCTCCCTCATCCTTATCAAAATAGAAAACGGAGGCGCAAAAGTGTAGTTTACGCTAGCTACACATGAACATACGTAAGAGGGTTACACTGGCCTCCGTGGCGAAAAGCGGGGGCTTTCTAGCGTGATTGCAGGCAAGCCGGGATTGTACTATTACTACTGTGCCAACCACACGCTGGTGAACAAAGACTGGCACCGCGCCCAGGCGTTTAAGGCGGCATCGGAATATCCCATTCCGATGGAGGGCTTCATCCTTGTGGTTGGAAAATAGACTGTGGAGTATGCTTCTTAGCGAGACGTTGGGTGGTCGAACTCACAGTTGGATGAACCGCTTTCGCTGTGTGTTGATCCGTTGGGAGAAAAATCTCCTATGTGAAGCAATTCGGCAATCTGTTTCACATAGGAGATTTTGCCAGCTTTAAACTAATATAATATGAATAGCGGGCTATCCATGAAGGATGCAATAGCATTGGGACCCACATTACTGGTTAGTGCAGCTGTGTATTTGTACACGTCACCAGGTATGTATAGGCCAGCGCCTAAAGGAATGGTAGTCACCTGTTGGAACGAAGGCCAGGATGGAGGACCGATAAAGCCTCCTGGTAGGGGTACATCCAAAGGGGGCACTCTAACTCCTTGGGTCACGTCATAAGCGTAAAGCACCAGATTGTATGGCTGACCGCTAAAAGCCAGTATCGCTCCCGCCTCAGCTTCGACTACGACATCAAATGTGGGGGCAAAAGCGCCTGGCCCGATGAAGTTGGGACTGGCCTCAGCGACGCCAGCGACACCGGGAGGTGGCGTCACTTGAGTATATACTCGTACAATTTGTGCATCAGTAGGATTCATTTTAAGCCTCCATAGGAAATTAGCGAGTTCTGTGTAACTCTGCTCCTGCAAAAACGTCCAAAGTTTGTTATAGGTGGTACGTTACTCGATGAGTTCGAGAGCATCTCTGCTTTAACATAGGTTGCTGTTCCTCAGTAAGTACGTCAGTATAGAGATTTTTTTGCATACAGGTTTAATATTTTTGTGTATAAAGGAACCTGGCAACGCTGCTGATCTCTCATGTCTTCCTGCTGTGACTGTACCCTAAAAACCGTAGAGCTGTGCGTATAAGTGGTGGTTGTAGGCTCGATTCGGCGATACATGGAACTGTTCACAGGGAAAAGGACGCATGATCGTAGGATTTTTCCGAAAATGATTTCATAACTCCCACTAAGGAGTTATGCAGCCAGTCGAAAACATGAGAGACAGGAGTTAAACATGAACCCATCGACAGGTGACACGACACAAACACTCAGCGTTAATGTAGAATTTCGTGACCAGAAGGAGGGACAGGAGCTTCCATCCACGCAGGCTTACCTCTTCGATCCAGCTGGTCGGCTCGTGGATGTCAAGTCAGTCGGTGCGGAACCGGTGACATTCGAGATTAACCCTAACCAGAGGTATCGGGTCATGGTTGGACCTAACCTGGTAGCCGCTAAGGAACAGCCACCTGCGGATTTGATGGCTCAGCTCTCCAAAGCGAAAGCCGTCACGAAGGATTACATCCCCGAATTGGGCCTCACAAGTTTGTCTTTTACACTCTTCTCCCCGATCTGGTTTTGCTGGTTTCCGACCTGCATCCCAGTTTACGGGACGGTTCGCAAGTTGCTCAATCCGGGCGGTACGCCGTCCCAGTACGCGCCGATTTGCACCGGTACAGTGCAGATCTTTCAAGTCGATCTGGCTTGCACCCTCGACAGCTTTGCGTTCTTTGACCTCATTACCTTGCGTGACCGATTGGTCCAGTTACTGCGGGTTCCATTCAGCGAGGTTGCACAGAACCTGAAGACAAACCTTGCAGCTACAGCCCAGCTCAGGAATATCAGAACTGTGCCTGCTAACCTGGCATTCGCCACAGCTTCAGTAGGCACGAGCGCAATCTCCCTGGAGCAAGTAGCAGCGACCCTCTCCGTGCTTGACGGCACGGCGCTCAAGCAGTTCCTCGTCCAGCAGAAACTGCTCTTCTGGCCTTTCTGGTGCGAGCTTATTCCCGATTCGGCCTTCTGCTGGCAAGAGCTTGGCGAAGTGCCACTCCAGTCTGATGGCTCCTTCTTCGCCGAAGTCTGCTTCTGGTGCCCGGACGACTTCCCCGACCTCTACTTTGAGGTCGTGCAGAATATCGACGGAATCTCGCGTGAGATCTACGATCCCCAGATTGCTTGCAGCACCTATTACAATTACGACGGCTCTCAACCCGTCGACATCATCGTGGACGACCCAACTGCAGTAGCTTGCCAGCCCAACCCGAATCCTGGCCCTCCATACCTCTATGTCTGGCCGACCGCCATTGGTAACCAGGACCTGAGCAACATAGATGGTTTGGAAACTGGCCTTGGCACTGGCCTCCTACCTGGCAGCGCGCCTGGGGAAGACACGCCTTTCGGAGGCACGCTCAGCCTTCAAATGCAGTTTGATCCCAACCTGCAGGCCAACAACATCCAGTACTACCGCTGGTCCTACATGTTCGATGGTGACTCCGCATTCACGCCGATCAACACTACAGTGGTTCACCGCTACGCGACGATCACCGTCATGCCAGGGCCAGTGTTCCAGATTCACCTGAACCCCGTGACGCTGGGTCCTCAAGTTGTAGGCGGGAATGTCAGTCTATTCGCCATCCCTGATCCAACCCTTGATTGGATCGACATAAACGATCCAGTCGATAGGCCCTTCTCCTACTTCGACAGTACTGGCGGAGTCACACCCTTCAGGAGTGGTATGTGCACGCTGATCCTGGAAATGTTCGATGGTGCCGGGAACTTTGTACCATGCAACAACACCCGCGGAACCTCTACACTTGGCGACCAGCCTTCTGACCCTGCTGGACCTGGCCCATTTACCTACATTCTGCCTCAAGTCGGAGGGCCGCCAAACACGTTTACCAACGCGCCCACGCCTAACATAACCGATGACGGACGGCTGATTTTCCGTATCCGTGTGGACAATAACGCCACCGATGCAGAACTGACCGGAGTCAGTACGCCGTTGGGTTCGACTGACACTGACCCATGTGGCTTCCTGCACTACAGTTCAGGCTCCGATTCGGTTACGATTGATTACGTGGCTTTCCACCCCAACAACTTCCTAGACTGGCAGTTGAACGTGTTCCGTGGGCTCTCAGGGGTAGTGGCAAGCATTCCTCCTTCACCTCCTGCTACCAACACCAGTTCTGGCTCACCCGGTTCGCCCGTAGCATTTACCAATGCTGCGTCGACTCTGGTTGGTACCTGTACCCAGGCTGCCTTTGCAGTCAACCTTGATTGCTTTGCACGGGCAACCGACGGCTACAGCCGTCAATCACAGTATGACAGCCATGCGACGATTGCCTTCGCACTGACAACACCATAGGTCACTGGCGCAACATCGGGTACAGTTCCCTGATGGGCGTGGATCAAGTCAACCTTTGAAGCCTGGTCTCACTCGGACCGGGCTTCAGGGTTCGACCGAATTGCCTCAGATTGTACATCCTCTTGGTCTACTAACCCTGGTTAGGATTGATTAAACTATGGGCAATGGCACATTTAAGGCAAAAACTGCCTTTTCTTGGGACAAAACTGTGCAAGTCTGGCAGTTGTGCTTTTCTCACGTACCGAGCAACTTCCCTATTGGGATAGGCTCTAAGCTGGGTACCTTGCAAATCATTGTGGTTTTTGTGCTTCCGTCCCCGCCTGCAACCTCGCCAGGCCATCCGCGATAGCTCCCGCTACATTTGTCTCGGCCGTCTGCCGCGCCACGCGCAGGGCATTTTTAATGGCTTTGGCGTTCGAGCGGCCATGCGAGATGATGGCCGAGCCATTGACTCCCAGCAGCGGCGCACCGCCGTATTCGGCATAGTCCAGGCGTTTGAACATCTTGCGCAAACCCGGCTGCAGCACCCTGGCCGCCAGCTTACTCGGCAGCGAACTCGTCATCTGTGTGCGCATCATTCCCAGGAGCGTCTCCACCATTCCCTCGCTGAGTTTCAGCACGACATTGCCCACGAAGCCGTCGCAGACTACCACGTCTGCGTTACCTAACGGGATATCGCGCCCCTCGATATTGCCAATGAAATTAAGGCCCAGCGTCGCGGCGCTTGCTTTGATCAGTTGATGCGCCTGCTGCACCTGTTCACTGCCTTTAGTCTCCTCTTCGCCGTTGGAAAGCAGGCCGACTCGAGGCGACTGCACAGAAAATATACGCTGCATGTAGATAGAACCCATTAAGGCGAATTGTTGTAGATATTCGGGCTTGCAATCGGTGTTGGCCCCCAGATCGATTACCAGGCAAACACCGTCCTTCGTTGGAAAGATACCTCCCAGGGCGGGTCGATCTACTCCTTCGATGCGTTTGAGGGTAAAGAGCGAGGCAGCCAGCATCGCGCCGCTATTGCCTGCAGAGACCGCGCCCAGCGCCTCACCGCTGCGCACCTGCTGCAGCGCCAGTGTCATCGAAGCGTTTTTCTTGCGCCGGACCGCTGTTGCAGGATGTTCGTCCATTTCAATAGTTTCATCTGTGTGTATGACCGGCAGATCAAGGCCCCGGGTATCGTGTTTGGCAAGCTCAGCACGGATAGCGTCTTCAGAGCCCACCAGGTAGACGCCCATAGCGTATTCACGAGCTGCCTGGACCGCGCCCAGTACAATTTCGCCGGGGGCGTTGTCTCCCCCCATTGCATCCAGGGCAACACGCACGGTTGCGCTCATGCGGTTTTCCCTTCCGGTCCTCCTATAGTTGACCTGACCAGGTCTACGAGTTTATCCAGGTCGAAGGGTTTATAAACGATATTGACCACGCCAGCTTTCCGGAACTCTTCCTCTTCTTTTCCCGCGTCCAGGTAGGCCGTCACCACAATCACCGGAATGTCATAGTTGCCCATCTCCATGAGCTTGAGTTCGTCGCGCCCATCCAGATATTGCATCATCAAGTCAAGCAAGATCAGATCGGGCTTGTGCTCGCTCACAGCATCGTAGAAACGCAGGCTCTGCGTTGTCATGTATGTTTCGTAGCCCTCATCCGCCAGCGCCTCTCTGAGCAGATCGGCAATAGTTGGGTCATCATCCATGACCAGGATCTTTTTAGACATCGGAACCCCCCCTGATAAGTCGATAAAGCATTATGCCCTCTTGATATAAGTATTATAGCATCACGCCCTATCTAATAGACGTTGACGATAGTATTCTTGCAAACTGCATAGGACTATGGGACAATAGGCTATGCACACTATCTACACTATCGGCCACTCTACAAGAAGCATCGAGCAATTTTTAGATTTACTCAGGGCACACGGCATCGAGGAACTGGTTGATGTGCGCACCATTCCGAAATCCAGGCACAATCCACAGTTCGGGCAGGAGGAGCTCGCGGCCTCTTTAAAGCAGGCGGGCATCGACTATGTGCACCTTGGAAAACTAGGGGGCCTGCGGCATAGTCGCAAGGATTCTGTGAATCTCGGCTGGCAAAATTCATCGTTTCGCGGCTATGCAGACTACATGGCTACGCCAGAGTTCCAGGAAGGGCTGGATGAACTCAAGGCAATTGCCGGGAAGAAGCGGGTTGCGATTATGTGCGCAGAGGCTCTGCCGTGGCGCTGTCACCGCTCATTGACTGCCGATGCATTGACCACGCAGGGCTGGCAGGTCCTGCACATCCAGAGCAGAAAAACGGCAAGCCCTCACGAGCTAACACCGTTTCTGAAAGTGCAGGATGGGAAGCTGACGTATCCAGGGACATAAGGCTGCTGGCTTAGAGGCTCTCGAGGGCGAGATGGCGACTCATCGCCGCCTCGAGCGGGCGATCGGCGATCAAAGCCCTTGCTGAGACGGCGGCCGCAGGGGCTGGCTCCTGCGGCGCCAGACCGCAACCGCCGTCATCGCGGCCAGGGTCATCACCACTATCCCGTAGACATAGGTCGTGTCGCGTAGGCCATAGTGGGTGACCGCGACTCCGGCGATAAGCGCTGGAACGCTGAAGGCGAGATAGACGACGAT
>WNFD01005233.1_pt1 | contig 13013 bp, 14 predicted proteins | sample 5400491 | NCBI WGS metagenome assembly WNFD01 (sample SAMN13153343, study PRJNA577476) | soil metagenome | isolation source: 120 cm saprolite under Douglas fir tree site 2 hole 2 replicate 2 | place: USA:California | collected 2015-04-18 | reverse complement strand
GGAATCATTGTTCGCGCTGCTGGATGCGAGCACTGCACGCGCGGCACTGGTGAGAATCGCGGCGGTACTGGATGTGGCCAGCCTGCTGGATGAGATTGAAAGCAGCACAGCACGCATATCCGACCTGGTTGGCGCCATCAAGGAATACACATATATGGACCAGTCTCCGGTGCAGAATGTGGACATCGCCAAAAGCCTGGAGACGACGCTGACAATCCTCAATCACAAACTCAAGCACGGCATTACGGTGCAGCGAGATTACCATCCAGTCCCATTTCTGGTGAATTCATTTGGCAGTGAACTGAACCAGGTGTGGACTAATGTTATCGACAACGCCATTGATGCCATGGGCGGAAAAGGTGAGCTGCGTATCCGCACTTTCCGCGACGATAATTGCGTGGTAGTGGAGATCAGTGACAATGGTACGGGAATTCAAACGGATATACTGCCCCACATCTTCGAACCTTTCTTCACCACGAAAGGAGTTGGTCAGGGTACCGGGCTGGGCCTGGATACGGTGCAACGCATTGTGAAGAAGCACCACGGCGATATCAACGTGAACTCCAGGCCGGGACAGACCGTGTTTCAAGTCCTTTTACCGCTCGCGGATCAGCAGTAAGCAAAGGGGCCGGCAGGGCCGGTTGCACCAGTTGCTCCGGTTGCCATGGAACTGGAAACGCAAAGCTTGCGTATGAATTTTCAGGGGTTCTCATGTTTAGCTTCTTACTATGGTGCATGTTGCTGATCGTCTGTTGGCCATTGGCCCTTGTCGCTTTAGTGTTATATCCGTTCGTGTGGTTGTTGCTCTTGCCTTTCAGGGTTGTGGGCATTGCGGTGAGCGGAGTGCTGGAGTTGCTAAAGGCCATCTTGTTTCTTCCAGCACGCGTACTTCGCGGCCCCAGAGCTTAGCTGGCGGCAAACTGTTTACGACGATAACGATCATCAGTTTGGGGGAAGACTCTTGTCGTGATCGTCTTGAGAATCTAAACCGTTCTAAAAAGAGGATTCAGACGAAGAGATGATTTTAAAGGGCAGGGAATTAAATGCCAGGTCGATGGCATCACAACTATAGGTGATGAGGAATGAACTGGTACTGGAAGTGCTTGTCCGAACCACGGCGGCCGTTCCCGCGATGGGCTGAAGCATGAGTGATCCGTTGATAAATCCCGATGCACCAGTTCCAACCACAAACTTTGCCGCACCTCCCTGGACCAGAACCACTCCGGTCCACTGGAAGTTTACGCCACCGATCTCAAAATCGTTAGGTACCACGAGCACCCCAAAACCCGTAACGTTGGTTGTGAGTTGCAGCCCTGGGTCGTTCACCGCGAGAGGTGTATTTTTGATGACAACAATCGCCGGCTGGTTAGCACTGCCATAGTTCGCGGCCAGATTCGCGGCCGAGGTCTCAATGTAGTTGGCCTGGCCTGTGCTCAATGCGACCAGAGCGCTCAAGGTTTTGACTTCATTCGGCAGCGTGTTTGCAAGACCCGTCTGATAGATGGCCGGGTCAAGTGAGTTGCCGGTTCCCCCAACAAATGGGGAGGAAGGATTTGCTGGAAGCACAACCGTGGGTACGTGCGGCGCCATGGAAGCGGATACGGCCAGCAGTTCCGGAGCAGTTAAATCAAGATTGGCATAACAGCTGGAGATCGAAGGATCGCAGACAGTTGTAATGCCGTTCGTAAGGATGCCAGTCGAACTTGTGGTGGTGGATGTTCCTGGTCCGCCACTTGAGCCACTGTGGTCATGGCCACGTTCATCGCCACTACCGGTTCCGCTACTTACCGGATTGATTGTGTAGCGAGGAGCAAGATCGGTGCCGCGTACCCACCATAATCCAGGTGTGCATGCAACCGTGCCCACGCTTGTGCCATTGGCATTACATGATGCGTTGGCAGTCTGTACGATGCTCTGGCGAAGGTTCTGCAACTGCTGTGCGATCTGCGTAGAAGTCTGTGAGCTGTCCGTGGCCACTGCTGCGACCGATGAACAACGGTTGGGGGCTGCGAGTGTTCCGTCAACTTTATGTGCGCGTCCGTCGATCGCGGTGGTTGGAATACCACCATCGCTGAAGACTGGGACAGCCGAGGCCGCGTCCATGGTGACCGCCCCGGGAGGACGAATCGAGGGCGCCACCAGCTCAGAGCGCAGCAACTTGCGCGAGGCATTCTGTGTAACGCCGGGCGTGACTGCAAGCGAAGTGAGCATGTAGACCGTCTGCATGCCATTGCCGTCGCATGCGGGATTGGTTCCGCCAGGGGAGAGCTGTTCGCTCACACCATCCCAGCACACGCGTGTGTCAAGGCTGGTCGGCAAGTTGGTTGCGTCGACAAAATAGGGATCGGATATGCGGTTGGTCTTCATGTTCACGCGTACCCATTTATAAGGAAGGGCAGTGCCGGCGCTGGCCACGGAATTCAGTGTTGGCAGGTTCCAGTTGTTAACAGCAGGAGTGAACGTGCATTTGGTGCCGCGCGGTACGCCTGAATTGAAATCGTGGCATAGCTGATCGTCAAAATATCTGTTGTTGACATCCGTGGGGTCAACGTTTTCGCCACTTGCCGGATTCAAAACGTAAAGCACGCCTTGGGGATTGCCGGCGATGTCGGTGGGGAGTAATTCAGCCATGCCGCCCACGGAAGGAACGATATCTTTAGAATATTTGACGCGGTCGCGCACTTCTTCCAGTCCAAAGCGGGCCGCGTAATAAGCATTGAGATTGCCGCCATAATTGGCATCTATGCGTGATTCGGTCCCGGAAGAGAAATACATGAGAATGCCGAGACCAGAAACCAGAATGATGGCGAACATCACCAGAAGAAGCGCCGCGCCGCGCTCCGTCTTTCTCGGGTTACTGGTGTTCATCCGCTTCACTGGTTCAGCCTCACGGTACTTGAGAGCGACGTACGCACGGGAGTTCCGGCTGGATCAACGGAATTCGCGAGCAGACTTAAATTGACTTTTACAGTTTTGATCGAAGAGATGATCTGCGGTCCTGTTCCTATGTCCACGCCGGCGCTAACATCGATTTGATTGCCGTTCTGGTCATAAAACGCAAAAAGGTCTTCGCCCGATTGGCCATTGGCTGTTCCCGGTGGCATCACATGATCGGTTTCGGTGTAACTCGTGGATATGGGTTGCAAAGTAGGAGGAATTCCCGGCGCTTTGGCGATCGCGTGTCTCCGGATGCAGGGACAATTACTGTCGTTGGGATCTGCCGCCACGTAGCCAATATTCACGCTGTAGACCTGGCCGTCATTATTGACATCGCCTTCCATGACCAATCGCGTCGGCGAAACGCTTACGATCCCGGCTGCCACCCAGCGATCATTCACCGTGAAAGGAGTGGCAAACATGGACGCGTTGGGATAACCGGCAAAATGCAAATCGCGCACAGTCTGATCAATAAATTCGCGCGCCTGCTGGCTCATGTCCACGCGTGAGGATTCTGCTGCCGCCTTCTTTTGCAATTGCATGATCTGATCGAAGGCGAGCGAGATAACAAGAACCAGGATGGCCATGCTGATCAGCATTTCCAGCAGCGAGAACCCGCGCTGCCCTCTGTTGCGGGCATCGCCAGACATACTGTTTCTTTCAGTATGCTCCGGTTTCTCGATGATGAAATACATGTTCAACCTAGTTTCCTCTGAGCGTCCTTAAAGTGATGGGACGGGCCAAAGCCGCGACCGGACCGGCTCCAATCGTGCTGCGGACGCTTACCGTAACCAGTTCGGTGGACGGCGTTGGTCCTTGATCCAGGCGCCAGCGGACGTCATATGTTGTGCCCTGTCCCCCGTTACACATAACGTACTGCATGGAATAATTCGGTACCGGCGGCTGTCGAAAATCTATGCTCGTGAATGCTCCACTCATTGTGAGCGGTGAACCGCCTATTGATGTATCCATCGTGAAGACATTGCCCTGGCAATCGGTAAGGCTAGTCAGCGCACCATTTCCAGTGGAACTCTGAGGAATCGCAGCAATTCTCTCCATTGTGCTTTCCGCCAGCGTGGCTGCTGTAGTGTTGAGCTTGGAGCCGCCGTTACTGGCTGCGGCCGCACAAATCATCCCAATGCTTCCCATCAACCCAATGCTGAGCAACAGCATGGCGATCATGACTTCAATCATGCTGAAGCCGGCCTGTCTGGCGCCACTTTTTCGGATTGGATGATGTTGCGTCATAGATTGAGTCAGACTTCTAACGCCAGCTCACACCGTTTCCATCCGGAGCATAATTCCAGATTTTGATTTTGCCTGCCGGACTCACCACCACCGCCGCGTACAGAGTTGCACCAGAACGCTGCAGTTGCACATACTGAATCCAACCGACCGGTCCGCCACCATTGGGGCCGGAAGCCAGCCAGTTTGAACAAGGTGAAGTAGAGGAAAGCTTCTGGCAGGGTAGTCCGCGTGAATTCCACGCCAGGCTGGAAACAACGTTGCCCTGCGATGTGTATGTAGTCGAACTTTCCGTATTCAACGGTGCAAAACCAAGAACGGTCGCGTCCAATTGGACCGGAATGCCGGCATTGCTCAGCGCCGCGCCGCCACTCAATGTTGTCGCGGGATCATTCGGGTCACAAGCGCCGTTCCCATCCAGGTCCATGCATAACGCGTTGGGGCCGCTGGCAACAATGTTGTAGTAGGTGTCATCCTGGGCCGCGCGGATACGCGCCTGCTGATAAAGGGACGCAGCCTGCTGCGCCGCCGTTTTAACGCGTACGTTATCGATTACCCTGGAAAGACTTGGAAATGACAAGCCACTGACGATCAGGATGATCGCCATCACAACCGTCAATTCAGTCAGACTGAATCCCGCTCTCAACTTCAAGGTCTTTTCACCTTTCATTGGGCAAAAAAAGATTAAAGGGAACCCGGTATTCAAGAGGTCAGCCCTCAAAATCCAATGGCGCAGGGGGTTACGCCATTCGCTGAGCTTTCGCTTAACACCTTTGAATTTTTTGCGATTACTTTAGTAACCCAAACATAGTACCTCAGGCGCAAGGGCAGTCCAGTGACATTGGTCCTAAGTACCTGAATTCAAGGCAATTATTTTTATTTGAGTTGGACGCCAAACTGAGCCTAAAAGTCAAAAACAACACAGCCTAATGGCCAGATAGGGGCCCTGGTCTTAAGGTCATGTACCTTTAGTACATTGGCCTAAAATCACACCCCAGGGTGATTAGAAATTTTTCTCCTTCGCCAGGCCTTCTGACGATGAGAAATGCCATGACGGCTCCTGATCAGCTGGTGTCACCAGTGGGTGTGACAAGAAAAGGCGGCCAGAATCGCTGGAATCCGTACGCGACAGCGAATCGTTTGTGTTCAACTCATGCCTCACGAACGGAAAATGACCGTCCTTGCTTGCTCACATTACTTAATGTTTTGTCCTGGCTTTTAAATAGCTCATCAGCAGCTACATTGCTATAATCGCCACCGCCAAGCTCCCACTCAACTTTGGAGATTTCCTGCCTATGTCATCACTCGTTCAACTATTTCGGTTAGCCATCATCCTGATTGCTCTAGCTACTTCTGTTCTGGCTCAGGGCGATTCCTGCAAGATAACTGAACTTGCCGTGGGAGTAGTCAATTCGAATGGTGAAAGTTACCTGGGGCTGAACGCCTCGTCCTTTACCGGTCACGCCGGCAAAGTCGCGGTCCCGGCAAAATCGATGACTTACGATGACGGCCCACGGCGCATCGTTTTGGTGGTTGATCAGGGCAAGAAAGTGGATGCCGATGCTCATAAAGCCCAGCAGGATATGCTGGCTGTTTTGCTGGGGGCTGCCCGGGCGGGAGATTCTTTCGCGCTGATCACGGCGCGTGGCGCGTCACACGTGGTTAAGTTTGGCGAAGAGCGCACCGCATTAACATCGGCCGTAAGCGATGAAGGCTCAGCATCTCATGGCAAAGAGCTCGGCGTGATGGATGCCATTCTTCAGGCCCTGGATATGTTCGGCCAAAGCAAGCCAGGAGACGCCATCATTGTCATGGCCTATGATCTTGAAGGTAACCATGGAGCGAGCGCCAAAAAGGTGGCCAAAGCACTGGAAGACCATCACGTGCGCCTGTTTGGTCTGGCGCTTGGACCGGTGAGCACCAGGAACCTTGCCGTTTCCGCCCAGTCGACCACAGCCTGGGGTTTAGCTACCGCCAGCCCCGCAGTTGGTGAAATAACCTATGACACCGGCGATGATAACTTCTATCCGATCACCAGGAATAGCGGAGGCCTGGTCATTGCCGTCCTGAACTATGATTCGCACAAGAACTTCAGCATGAAAGATACTGCTTTGCAGGCAAAGGTCAAACAGCAGGCCCGCAGCATCTTCAACATGGTTTCCACCTACTATCGTATGGAAGTTGAGCCTCTCCGCCTCGGACATAGCGAAGAATGGAACATCGAAGTAGGCGATGCCTTGCGGAAATCTGTCCCGCACATGTTCCTTCTTTATCCGCATCAACTTGGGGCTTGTCAGCCGCCGGTGTCCGCCGCCGCGAAATAGTTGTACGTGTATCGAGCGTAACTTCCCTCAGGCGAAAGCCGATTGCAACTAATCCGCCGGCACGGGTTAGTATCCGCAGACCGCTTTTCAACCTTGGAGGGAATGAAAGGAGTTCGATATTTCTATGCGACGAAAGTTAACGTTTCTGCTCACACTCATTGTGCTCGGCCTGGGGAGCGCCCTGTATGCTCAAGGCACGGACGATAATTCCGCCGATCTCAACAAAGACCGCAAGGATGTTCGCAAAGACCGGCGTGACCTGCGTAAGGACAACCGCGACATCAACGCCGACAAGAGCGACCGGAACAAGGACCGCGCCGATGCCGCAAAAGACCGCCGCGACATTAACAAGGACCAGCGCGATATCAACAAGGATCGCCGGGAACGCAACGCCGATCTGCGCAAGGGCGACACCGCTGATGCACAGAAGGAGCAGCGCGACATCAATCGTGACAAGCGCGACATAAACAAGGATAGGCGTGATCTGCAGGCTGATCGCCGCGACATCCATCACGATCAGAAAGATATAGCCCATGATCGCAAGGACCGCCGGCATGATCGTAAGGACATCCGGAAGGACAAGAAAGACATTCGTCACGAGAAGCAAGATAAGTAGGCACCAATCAACAAAGAAGCCCCGGGCTAATCCGGGGCTTTTTGCTGTGCTTAGGCGCGAATCAACGCGAATTACAGAAGCTCAGGGATTTTGAATTTCTACGGCCGATGCGGTTGATTTTGTCTCAAGAGAATTCCCTGTGTCGGAGTCTTCAATTCTTGTGATTACCGCGATTTTGGCAACTTTCTAATTCACTGAGACTTGCCGGCCTGCGCCTCGCTCAAAGCATGATCAAGCAACAAGCGCAGATTTTCCGCGGTTAGCACGCCTTCCACTTCCTGTCCGTTGACGAACATGGTGGGAGTCGCGCTCACGCCCAGGGACTTGCCTTCTGCAAGTGATGAATGGACCCTGCTTTCATCTTGTGCGGCGATGCATGCCTGCAGAGCATCTTCTTTTACCTGATGTTTGGCGGCGGAATTCTTTGCCATGGCATCCAACGCGGCTGCGTCAATTTGACCCGGAGCTTTGATCACTTTGGCGCTTACTTCCTGCTGCCGAGTGTGGACATAATCAGAAAAATCCCAGTAGGCGGCAAGGTCCTGATCGGCAAGGCAGTGGGCGTCCACGGCTGCACGCATTGCCCAGGGGTGCGCATCGAGTATGGGAAAGTCCTTCATCACGATCTTCACGCGATCGCGATAGTTGTTCATCACTTCATTCATCAAGGTAACGTACATGCGCGAACAGAAAGGACATTCGAAATCGTCATAGACGACCAAAGTCACAGGCCCGTTTGGGGCGCCCCGAAATGGCCGGCCACGGGGGTCAATCTTGCGCATGTTCGCCGCATACGGATCTTCGCGAAGATCGATTTCCGTGACGTACAGCAGCTTGCTTCCATCCCCGGCGATCAGGAAATTGACTGCCTTCTTCATGCCATTGGCTTCAATGGTGACGGGAAGATTCTCGTATCCGGCAAAGTTGCTGGGGCTACGCGCTCCGACCGTGACCTGTGCGTTTGGCGGAGCTTCCGTGTAGGCCCGCACCTGACGCTCAATGCGCTGGTTTAAATCCGGGGAAGCGGATTTGTGGGCTTGTGCCAGCGCAATTACGGGAAGCAAAAACATGAGAGCGGTGAGCAATGTGGTTTTCATGTGCGATCGTCTTCATTCTAGCTTTTCGGGAATTATTTGTCGGCGGCAGTGAGAGGAAACTTTAGATTAGTTGTTTTGCCAGGAGACCTGAGCCATAGTGAATCCAGCTCCCAGGAGTGAACTGAAATGATCTTTGAAAAACTAAAGTTTATGGCGATAAGCGGGGCATACCCGGCCCACGCTGTTGCCTAAGTAGTAATCGATTCGTATTTCGGAAGGTAGGCGCGCACAAAACGCGCCTGCCGTCGAGATCGGCGTCAAGGGCGGCAGAGAAGGCACTCTTACCGCTGATGAACGCAGATAGACGCTGATTAAGGATGGATTGGCGAGTGCGGTTCATTTGAAATGCGTTCCTTGGGATGTTTTGAGCTAAGTCCTTTAGGCTTTGGGATGCGAGGGATGGGGTAGGGGTGTGGGGTAGGTTGTTAAATGGTAAAGGCCTTTGATTCGTCATGCCGAGCTTCGTTCATGAGGAAGCGATTTCTTCAGCTGCGAACAGGGGTGAGACCTTGTGTCCTGTAGCCGAGTGCCTAAGCACAAGATCCCTCCGTCCTACTCACACGCTGAAGAAAACGCGCGTTCGTTTTACGGACGTCGGGATGACGTCAGTTTACTGTCATCGAAAATTTCCTGACGCCGCATCGTCACCATGAGCATCTGCAATCACTTGATCGGCGCATCCGGGTGACGATCCCAAGAAGCGAAACACTTTTAGGCGAACGCCGCTGCGCCGCAGACCCATCACGGATGAAAGACATCCGCCATCGGTGCCGCGCCAGCCGCCGCTCCCGGAAATGATCTGGCGCCCAGCGCAACCAATATCGTGCGCAGCACATTCTGGTGCTGATAAAAGAAGTTTGATTTAAAGCCGCGCCGCACCTTGGGTCCAATGACGACGGCGGCAATCCGGCCGCCACCGTGCGCGGCGTCCGCGAAGTTTCCTTCGTCAAAGAGGATGATCAGAATCCCATCAGTTTTGAAAACAGGGTTCGCGATCAGCGGAGCAATGTGTGCTCTCAGCCAATTATCTGCCGCCTTCAGCTTCTGCGCGTCCGTACACGTCACAAGTCCAGCAGGGCAATTATGTGCATCATTTTGGATGTTTGGAATTACAAGGGAAAAGTCCGGCAGGTGATTGTTGGCCAGGTCGGAGGAAAAATGCGAGAACGGAACCAGGTTCAACCTCTCGACCCTGCTGTTCACCACATCAGAAAAATAGGAAACAGGGTAGTGGTGGCGGACATAAGGAAATACGTCGCCGCCAACGTATCCGACGGCGGGCAGGTTCTCCGCATAGCCTTTCCAGGTTTTTCCGGCCGTGAGTAGGTGGCGAACAATGTTGTCAGCCGTTACGGTTGCATTGCTTGCGTCGTTGTTGGTGATGATCTGGCCCGCTGTCAGCTCGAAGTAGTTGCCGATCGATGGATGCGTGTTGGCATAAAACTGTGTGGCCAGCGCGTATGTCTTGGCAAGTGAATTGAAATACGGCATGGCCGGATTTCCGATGACTTGCGAGAAGCTGTGATTTTCTTCCACCACGAGCACTACATGGTTTGAGCGCGGCACCTGGGCAACAGCGAGCGTCGAGAAGGTCAAAAGCAAGGCTTTGAATACGAGGTGTTTCACGAAACGGCTCCAGGGGGAATCTGATTTGAACTCCTTTTGGCCGGGGCGGCGAAGCAGGCAAGCGAACCCCAGGTCAGCAGAGATAGAGTCATGTAAGACAGAGCGGGATGGATGCGTGGGAGCGGAATGCGCGGCGATAGTCCGACACGAACGCCTCAAGGGCCGGTCACGCCAACGCCAATCAACCGAGAACCCTCTCGGTAAACACTACATCTAGCACTTTTGAACTAAGTACCCGCAATTTGCAGAATCGGATGTCTGTGGAAATTATTTTTCCCGAGTACCTTAAAAATAACTATTGACACACAATCATTTAGGAGTAGGATGTGGTCAAAAGTGGTACGAAGTGGTGAGAAGCGGTTCGATCGAGGGATCAGTGGTCCAAAGTAGAGCAAAGGATCGAATGAACCAGAAATGCCCCGAAAGAACGCTGATTGAAGTCGCAAAGGATCAAAGTTTCACCATTTTTACCCTTTTAAAGCCGGCAAGGGCCGGGGAAATAGACCAGAAACAAGATGTTCCGCGGAAATCACCCAACTCGGGTCGACGAGAAGGGGCGACTCAAAGTCCCTGCGGAATTCAAGCGTCTGATCGACGAGAAGTACGGTCAGCAATTTTACATCACCTCCCTGGATGGGAAGGTTGCTCAAGTGTATCCCTTCGAAGAGTGGCAGAGGATCGAAGAGAAGTTGTCGAGGCTTTCGAACTTCAACCCTACGAAGAAGAAGTTTTTGAACCGCACCAACTATTACGGCCAATTGGTCGAGATCGATGCTCAGGGAAGAGTTCTGATTCCGGCCATACTGCGGGAGTCGGCGGAGATCAAAGGCGAAGTGGCCGTGGTTGGGAACCTGACGTACCTCGAAGTGCAAAGTATCGAGGCTTACAAGAAGGACATCGAAGAGAACCCGTTTACGTCTGACGATGAGAAGACACTCGACGAACTGGGCATCTAGTGGCGGACGAGGATTCGAGTTCGGAAAAAGCTCCCGAGGGAGCGCATGGCAGTGGGGAAGTTGGCCATGTATCAGTTCTTTTAAAAGAAGCGATCGACTTTTTAGCAATCCGTCGCGACGGGACCTATATCGACGCGACCCTGGGATTGGGCGGCCACAGTTTAGAAATCGTAAGGCGCCTCAGCCCACAGGGTCATTTGATTGGCTTCGATAAGGACACCAACGCGCTGGAGATAGCGCGGCAGAGGCTTTCTCGGGTCGGAGGTGATAGCCATCCCGAGGGCAGTCCAAAGATTACTTTTCTGCATGCGTCATACGCCGATATCGCTGAGCATGTTCCTCTCGCAAGTGCGGACGGACTGCTGGCTGACCTGGGCGTGAGTTCACTCCAGTTCGGCGATCCGGCGCGCGGATTCAGTTTTCAGGCGGATGGGCCTCTCGATATGCGGATGGACCCGCAGGGAGAACGCACCGCCGATCAAGTGGTAAACCGCATGGGCGAAGAAGAGCTCGCCAATGTGATTTACGAATTCGGTGAGGAAAGGAGGTCGCGGAGAATCGCCAGAGCCATTGTCCGGGCGCGGCCGATAAGAAGTACCGCTCATCTGGCACAAGTCATATCGGCTGCGCTCCGGTCAATGAAAAAAGACCATGGAGCTCGGGAAAAGATTCATCCTGCGACGCGTACTTTCCAGGCAATCCGAATATTCGTAAACCGTGAGTTGGACGATCTGAAGGCGCTGCTGGAAGCCGCGCCCAAAGTTCTAAAGCCGGGTGGAAGGCTGGTGGTGATCAGCTTTCACTCGCTGGAAGACCGGATCGTCAAAGATGCTATCAGGGCGGGTAGGGAAGCGGGCATTTACAGCGTTCTTACCAAAAAGCCCGTAACGGCGACACAGGAAGAGATTGATCGCAATCCAAGGTCACGCAGCGCGAAACTGCGGGCCGCGGAAAAAGTTTGAGTTTGTAACTCGCCTGACCGTGGTAGGCAGGCGAGAGCAGCAAAATTCCGGGGAGGCGTTGCCTTCCTCCTACTTGGGTGCAACAACTTCGGGTCCTGCTGTAACGGCGCCGCCCCGGAATTAAACAAAGTTCCCTCGAGAAAAATGAGGACAAAAAAATGTTTCAGGGTCTGACGATTGAAGAGCTGATCAACAGCGTGGAGCGGGTGGAACAGAAAACACGTCAGCAGCAGAATTCTGCCGAAACAAATTTTGAGAGATATCCGTTGCGGCAGATGCAGTGGCGGGAAGCGATTGAGGTGGCGTAAATGTCGGCTGGGGCAATGAGCATCACGGGAATGATCACACCGGTGGACGCGCGCGGAAGCGTGCGGCGCTCGGTGGCGGGAATCACGCCTGAATTTTATTTTCATAAGACAATTGATAATTCCCGCGTGATTAAAGTGGCCGATCCCCGGCGCAAGCGAGAGATACGCATGTTCTCCGCCAGCGTCGCGGCCCTTTTCCTGTTCGTACTGTTCTATGCCTGGCAGCATTTCAGCGCTATTGAATACGGGTACAAGATTGAAGCCCAGAAGACCGAACATGAACGTCTGGTGGAAGTGAATCGTTCACTGAAACTGGAAGAAGCCGGATTGCGCGATCCCGGTCGCATTGACACGCTGGCCCGGCAAATGGGGCTGGATTCTCCCGCTCCTGGACAGGTACAGCGACTGGATAACGTTGATTCTGGTCCAGTGATGGCGCGGGTTTCAACCGTAGCCGTGATACCGGCCCAGTAATGATTCAGGAAGTTCGTCGGCATCACAGGTTTCTTCGTACGAAAACTTTGTCAGGTTCGCGCGAAGTTTGAGTGGGTTAAGGGATTGGGCATGGGCGACGTTAAGCCCGGCCCATAATGGCGGAATCTGGAAAACCTGCTGGATCCGCCATGCGTTTTTTCGTTGTCGGGGGCTCATGGGCGATTGCGGTTCAGGTATCCGCCAGAAAATATTCCGGGCGCAGCCGGATTGTGCTCCCATCTTCATCTCTAATCCCAGTCTTGCGAAACAGCCATCTGCGGACCTTCATCTAGGCACGCTTGACGAATGACGAAATGGATGAATCCCCCAATGAAGCGCCGGCCGGCACAACAAAAATCTACGGAGGTTAAAGCCAATTACCGCCTCTTTTACCTGGCTGCGTTTCTTGGGCTGTGGTTGATTGCGATCTGCGCGCGGCTGGTCTGGCTGCAGTTGGTTGACTACGGC
>WNFD01013867.1_pt1 | contig 13021 bp, 7 predicted proteins | sample 5400491 | NCBI WGS metagenome assembly WNFD01 (sample SAMN13153343, study PRJNA577476) | soil metagenome | isolation source: 120 cm saprolite under Douglas fir tree site 2 hole 2 replicate 2 | place: USA:California | collected 2015-04-18 | reverse complement strand
TCGTTCTGGCCGTAGGCCATCAAGGTCTCGAAGCGCAGCTCCTCGAGTGTCCTGGCGATGCCGCCATTGTCGTAGTACCAGCCGCCGTTCCAGTTGGGATCGCTCGCCAGCCGCTTCTGCAGCGCCTCCAGCCGGTCGAGCCCGGCCGGCGAGCGCGGCGCCGTCACCGACGGCACGATCGCCTTCATGAAGCCGGGATAGGAGGCCGCCCATTGGAATGACTGGAAGCCGCCCATGGACGGGCCGATCACCGCCACCAGGCTTTTGAGCCCGAGCGAATCGACTAAAAGTTTTTCCGCCGCCACGATGTCGCGCATCGTGATGTCGGGGAAGGTGGGCCCGTAGGGCTTGCCGGTGCGCGAATCGGTGCAATTGGGCCCGGTGCTGCCATGCGCCGAGCCGAGCGCATTCACCGACACCACAAAGGTACGATTTGTATCGACCGCCTTGCCCGGACCGATCAGCCCGTCGAACCAGCCGGCCGCACCCGGGGCGACGCCGCGGCCCTGCTTGCCGGGCGCGTTGCGCCCCGCGGCGTGATGGCTCGACGTGTAGCCGTGCACGACCAGGACCGCGTTGTCGCGCGCCGGCGACAGGCTGCCGTAAGTCTCGTAAGCGAGTTCCAGAACGGGCAGGGACTGCCCGCTTTCCAGGCGAAAATCACGCGCTGTGAAGAGTTTGCTCTCGATTCCGCTCAGCTCCGCCACGGGAATACCCCTTTTCACCGGGTGGCGATCCTGCCCCCGACAGGCTATCTACCTTTGAAGGATCGTCGCCGGCCGGCGACGCGTCCATCTGGAAAAGGCATTGCAGAGCGAGACGGTAATGGCGCGCGAGTCGATGGAATATGACGTGTTGATCGTTGGCGGCGGCCCGGCCGGGCTGTCGGCGGCGATCCGACTCAAGCAGCTCGCGGCCGAGCGCAACCATGAAGTGTCGGTCTGCCTGATCGAGAAGGGCTCGGAGATCGGCGCCCACATCCTGTCGGGCGCGGTGATCGATCCGATCGGACTGAACGAGCTCATGCCCGACTGGAAGGAGAAGGGCGCACCGGTCGAGACGCAAGTGAGCGACGACCAGTTCCTGTTCTTCAGCAAGACCGGCTCGTTCCGCTTCCCCAATTTCCTGATGCCGCGGCTGATGAACAACCACGGCAACTATGTCGTGAGCTTGGGCGATCTCTGCCGCTGGCTCGGCCAGCAGGCCGAGGCGATGGGCGTCGAGATCTATCCAGGCTTTGCCGGTGCCGAGGTGCTCTACAACGAGGACGGTTCGGTGCGCGGCATCGCCACCGGCGACATGGGCGTCGGTAAGGATGGCAAGCACAAGGCGAACTACACGCCGGGCATGGACCTCTTGGCCAAGTACACCCTGATCGCCGAGGGCGTGCGCGGCTCGCTCGCCAAGCAGCTCATGGCCAAGTTCGACCTGCGCTCCGGCGTCGATCCGCAGAAGTTCGGCATCGGCCTCAAGGAGCTGTGGCAGGTCGATCCGGCCAGGTTCAAGAAGGGCCTGGTCGCCCATTCGCAGGGCTGGCCATTGTCGGAGACCGACACGCAGGGCGGCTCGTTCATGTACCATTTCGGCGACAATCTCGTGTCCCTGGGCTTCGTGGTGCATCTCTCCTACGAAAACCCGTACCTCTCGCCGTTCGACGAGTTCCAGCGTTTCAAGACCCATCCCGAGGTCGCCAAATACCTGCAGGGCGGCAAGCGGCTGGTCTACGGCTCGCGCGCCATCAACGAAGGCGGACTGCAGTCGATCCCCAAGCTCATCTTCCCCGGCGGCGCACTGGTCGGCTGCTCGGCGGGCTTCGTCAATCTGCCGCGCATCAAGGGCAGCCACAACGCCATCAAGAGCGGCATGCTGGCGGCCGAGGCGGCCTTCGAGGCGCTGGCGGCGGGCAAGACCGGGGGCGACGAACTGATCGCCTATCCGGTGAAGCTGAAGGCGTCGTGGATCTGGAAGGACCTCGACAAGGTACGCAACGTCAAGCCCGCGCTCCGCTGGGGCACGACCTTGGGCACGCTCTATGGCGGCATGGACATGTGGCTGCACGATCTCGGCATCCGCGTGCCGTGGACGATGCATCACAAGAAGGCCGACCATGAATGCCTGCGGCCGGCCGCCGAATTCCAGCCCATCCAGTATCCCAAGCCGGACGGCGTGCTGTCGTTCGACAAGCTCTCCTCGGTGTTCCTCTCGAACACCAACCACGAGGAGGACCAGCCGGTTCATCTCAAGCTGCGCGATTCGTCGATCCCGATCGCGGTCAACCTGCCGCTCTATGCCGAGCCCGCGCAACGCTACTGCCCGGCCGGCGTTTACGAGGTGGTGACCGCCGACAATGGCCAGCCGCGCTTCCAGATCAACGCGCAGAACTGCGTCCATTGCAAAACCTGCGACATCAAGGATCCCGCGCAGAACATCGACTGGACCGTGCCCGAAGGCGGCGGCGGTCCCAATTACCCCAACATGTGAGCTGTATGCGACGCACATCCCTCGCGCTGCTTTCCGCAGTGCTGCTCTTCACTCTCCCCGCGATCGGTAACGCCCAGCAGGGCGGAACCAAACCGCAGGCGCAGTCCGCGCCACGCGGCCCGCAGGTGGCCCTGATCCCGCTCGACGGCCGCTATCTCGCCGCGCGCGTGGCCGAGCAGGATCACGACTACGATGCCGCGGCCGACCAGATCGACCTGGCGCTCGCCCAGACGCCGGATGATCCGGAGCTGGTCTATGCCGCCTTCCGGCTGCGCCTGTATGCCGGCCGCATCGACGCCGCGGCCCAGCTCGCGCCGCAGGTGCTGGCGACACGGCCGGGCGACGGCTTCGCCAATCTCGTGCTGGCGGTCCAGGCGATCAAGAAGGGCGACTATCGCGCTGCCGAGCAGCAGCTCGACAAGGTTGGCCCGGAGAACCAGCTCGGTCCGCTGCGCGAATACGTGATGGCCTGGCTGAAGGCCGGCGAGAAGGAGTTCCCCGCCGCGCGTGCCCATCTTGCCAAGCTCAAGCCCGCCAAGGGCGAGCGCTCCGAGGCGCCTTCCCTGGTGATCGAAGCGCAAATCGACGAGATGGCGGGCGACAAGGCCACCGCTGATGCCAAGTATCGCCGCGCCATTGCGCTCGACCCCAGCGGCTTGCGCACCACGGTCGCCGCGGCCGAGGGCCTGCGCCGGCTCGGCAAGGCCGACGATGCGCGCCAGCTGCTCAAGACCTATGGCGAGAAGTACAGCGACGCCGTGGTCATGGACGGGCTGATCGGCCCCAATGCGCCGGCGCCCAAGCCGCCCACGGCCGCCTCCGGCATTTCCGAGATCCTGTTCGACATCGGCGGCATCCTGGCCTCCGACCAGCGCAATCCGCGCGGCGATCTCGGGCTGATCTTCTACCAGCTCGCCGCCAGCCTCAGGCCCGAACATGATTTCGCCTGGCTGATGATCTCGGGCCTTTACGAGCAGTACCAGCTCATCCCCAAGGCCATCGCCGGGCTGGGCAAGATCGGCCCGAGCTCGCCGCTCTATTGGCAGGCGAGGTTGCGCATCGCCGCACTCGACGCCCAGCAGGAGAAATTCGACCAGGCCATAAGCCGGCTGCGCACGCTGGTCGCCGAAAAGCCCGACCGCATCGACGCAGCGCTCACGCTCGCCGACCTGCTGCGCGGCAAGGAGCGCTATGCCGAGGCCGTGCAGGCCTACGACACTGCGATCCAGCGGCTGCGCAACATCGAGGAGCGCCACTGGTCGGTGTTCTTCGGCCGCGGCATCGTGCTCGAGCGCCTCAAGCAATGGCCCAAGGCCGAGCTCGACATGAAGAAGGCGCTCGAGCTCTCGCCCGAACAGCCGCACGTGCTGAACTATCTCGGGTACAGCTGGATCGATCAGGGTCTGCATCTCGACGACGGCATGAAGATGCTGGAGCGGGCGACGGAACTCAGGCCCGACGACGGGGCGATCACCGATTCGGTCGGCTGGGCGTTCTACCGGCTCGGCCAGTACGACAAGGCCGTCGAGTGGCTGGAGCGCGCGATCGAGCAGAAGGGCGATGACGCCACTATCGTCGAGCACCTGGGAGACGCCTACTGGCATGTCGGCCGCAAGCGCGAGGCGCGCTTCCAGTGGGAACGCGCGCTCAACCAGAAGCCTGACAAGGACCGCCTGCCGCTGATCAAGGACAAGCTCGCCAACGGGCTGAGCGCGGCCAACGACAAGCCGACCGTCTACGAGAAACCCGCCGCCGACGGCAAACAGGGCGGCTGAGCCCGCGACGATGCCGGCCGCTGCGGTGCGGTCCGCGCACGCCAAGGTCAATCTCTGGCTGAAGGTCGTCGGTCGCCGCAGCGACGGCTACCACCTGCTCGATTCCCTGGTCGCCTTCGTCGACCTCGCCGACACGCTCGAGGTCCGGCCCTCCGACCGCCTGTCGCTCGAGCTCGCCGGGCCGCGCGTGGGCGAACTCGCGGGCGAATCCGACAATCTGGTGCTGAAGGCCGCACACCTGCTGGCCGATCGCGCCGGCGTGGCACCGCTTGCTTCGATCCGGCTTGGCAAGCATATCCCGGTGGCGGCAGGTCTTGGCGGCGGATCGGCCGATGCCGCCGCGGCGCTGCGCGCGCTCAGCGATCTGTGGCGCGTGGCCCTGCCGGAAGAGGAGTTGTTCGATCTCGCAGCGTCCCTGGGTGCCGACGTACCGATGTGCCTGGCCGGCCGCACCGCCTTGGTGTCGGGCATCGGCGAGCGGCTGCAATCGGCACCGGCGCTGCCGCCCGCTTCCATCCTGCTGATCAATCCCGGTATCGCGCTGCCCACGCGCCAGGTCTTCGAAGCACGCCGCGGTTCGTTCTCGACGTCCGTGCCGGTGATGCAGCCATGGCGAGACCTGGCGGAGTTCGTGGCCGCCCTCGCCGAGCGCGGCAACGACCTCGGCGAAGCGGCGATCTCGCTACGCCCGGTGATCTCCGAGGTGCTGGCCTTCCTGCGCTGCAGCGACGGCGCACGCTACGCCGCCATGAGCGGCAGCGGCGCTACCTGCTTTGCCCTCTACGACTCGCTCGACGCCGCGCGGCGGGCGAGCGCATCGACGCCACCTGCCTGGTGGCGGCATGCCGGGATGCTGATGACCTCACGGTAAGGGGAGCGACTTGCGCATCATCGTGCCGCGCATGTCCTTCAGCGATTCGAACAGCGCCCTGCTGGGTTCGCCGGTCTGCGCGAGGCCCGCCGTGCGCTCGTAGTCTCGCCGGTCTGCGCGAGGCCCGCCGTGCGCTCGTAGTCGACGATGGCGGCGCGCGTGGCGGGACCGTAGATGCCATCGGGAGGATCACGCGAGAAGTTGAGGTCGCGCAGCAGGCGCTGGATCGCCGTCACCTGGTCGACGGTTGATGTCGGCCACGCATCGCGATCGGCGCGCGCGATGTCGTCCGAGGTCGGCGGCGCCGGTGGCGGCTCGGGCTGGCCGAGATCGATGGCGGTTGCTGGCACCGGCTTGGGCTGTTCGGACGTCGCCACGACCGGCGGCGGGTTGGGCGTCGCCGCCTCGATGCTGGGCATCGGCGGCTTGGGCGGATCGATCTTCGCCGGGGCAGCGGTTGCCGGTTCGACTTTCGCGGGCTCTGCCGTTGGCTCGATCTTCGCTTCGGGCGTCGCCTCGATCTTTGTCCCGGGCTCCGGCGCCGTGCGCGCAATGTCGGCCGAAGTGGGCGGCGCCGGCGGCGGCTCGGGCATTCCAAGGTCGATGGTCGCCGGCGCGGGCTGCGCGCTTGCGGCAGCATCGCGACGCGCCATCGCCTGCCGCAGGGCTGCGAAGACATCCTTGGTCGGCTCGCCGGTTTCGCGCGCACCGATGCTGCGCTGGAAAGTGCGGATGGCGGCGCGCGTCACCGGGCCGATCGCGCCATCGGGCTTGTCACTGAGAAATTTCAGCTCGACCAAAGCCTGCTGGATGACGAGGGTCTGGTCGTTGGCGGTCTTGGGCCAGCCCGGCGGGTCAGGTTCTGAGTCGGCTGCCGGCAGTGGTGGAGAAGGCGCCATGGCTTGGGCAGGCGCAGGTACCGGGAACGCCGCCGGCGGGAGCGCCGGCGCCGGCAAGGGGGCTGGCGGCAGTTCGGACGGCAGCAAGGAGGGCCGGGACTTGGGGGGCTGCAGCGTCTCGACGATCTGCTTGAATTCGCTCTGACCGACCTGCTGCGCGCGCTCGAGGTCGCCCGGCAGCAGGGTCGCCTGCAGCGCCTGCGCGCGTTGCGCCGCCGTCTTGGCGACCGCGTTGTCGCCGCTGCGATTGGTCTGGCGATCGAACTCGGCGGTGATGGCGTACCAGGCGAGCGCCATTGCCGCATCCTTCGGCATGACGTCGCCTCGCTCGTAGATTTCGGCTAGGGTGAACATCGAGACGGTCATGCCCTGGCGGCTCGCCGAGCGCAGCAGGTCGACCGCCTCCTGGCCGTTGCGCGGGACGCCTTTGCCTTCGCGCAGCATCAAGGCGAGATGGTGCTTGGCCATCGGCAGGTTGGCCTCGACGGCCTTGCGGTACCATTCAACGGCGCGCACCGAATCTCGCTCGACGACGAAACCGCGCTCGTACATCACGCCGACATTGAAGGCGGATTGGGCCGAGCCATGCTGGGCGGCGCGCAGCAGCCAGCCTGCCCCTGCCTGCTGGTCCTTGGGCACGCCCACTCCTTGCACCAGACGGCGCGCCATCTCTTCCATGGCGGGAATCTCGTCGGCATTGGCCTTGGCCCGGAGCTCGTCGATCGCAAGCGCCGTCCAATCGACGGTAGCGGGTGGGGCGGCGGTGACCGCCTCGGTCGTCGGCGGCGCTGTCGTCGGCGGGGCTGTCGTCGGCGCGCCTGTCGGCGGCGGCGCAGCACTGGCGAAGTCGGTGCTGGTCGGTTCGGGCGGGGCGGCTGCTTGCGGAACCACGATCGATGTCGGCGGGCTTGCCGCCGTCACCGCGGCGCGGTTCGCCTCCGAGGCCTTGGCCGCGCGCGGCGCCGTGTCCGGCGGCCGCGCCAGCCAGGCACCAGTGGCACCCACCGCCACCAGGATCACGCCACCGACCAGGAGAGCGGGTCGCTTCACGCCCATGCCCCAACCTTAGCCGACACCGGGTACACCGGAGAAGGCGTCGCGCGATGGCGCACGACGATCAGGGTGGTCAGCAACAGGACGGCGCCGGCCTGATGCAGGGTCGCCACGGCGACCTCGACGCCGCTCAGAATCGTCGCGATTCCAAGGCCGAGCTGCAGCAGCGCCATCGCCGCTGCCGCCAGTGTCTCCGGCCGGCGCGCCCGCCAGGCCAGCACCAGCACGCCCAGCACCAAAAGCTTGGCAAGCCAGCGATGGACGAACTGGATGGTCGTGCCGTTTTCGAAGAAGTTGATCCACCACGGCTCGAGGTCGAACAGGCCGGGCGGGATCCAATAGCCCGACATGGTCGGGAAGGTATTGTGTGAGGTGCCGGCGCGCAGGCCCGCCATCAGCGCGCCCCAGGTCATGACGATGACAAGGAATCCGATCAGCGCGGAAGCCTTGCGGCGGGTCCTGGCGTCGTCGTGCCGCGCGCCTTGCGGCCCCAGCTCCAGGATCAGCCACACCGTGTAGGCGTAGAGTGCCACCGCGAGCAGCAAGTGGGCAGCCAGGTGGTATTGGCTGACAGCGGGCCGGTCGATCAGGCCGGACGCCACCATCGCCCAGCCGAGCGCGCCCTGCAGGCCGCCCAGCACCAGCAGCGCCACCAGGCGCGGCTTCAGGGCCGGCGTTAGCTTGCCGCGCAGCCAGAGCCAGGCGAGCGGCAAGGCGAACGCTAGGCCGATCAGCCGGCCCCACAGGCGATGGGTGAACTCCAGCCAGAAAATCTGCTTGAATTCGGCGACGCTGAAACCACGGTTGGTCAATCTTCCCTGCGGCGAGGAAAGATATTTCTGCAGCTCCGCCTCCCAAGCCGCGTCCGACATCGGCGGCAACCAGCCCGTCACCGGCCGCCATTCGACCATCGACAGACCGGACTCGGTGAGCCGCGTGAGCGCGCCGAGCACGATCATGAAGAAAATCATCGCCGCAACGACCAGCAGCCAGTTGCGCACGGAGGCGGGAGCCGTTTGCATGGATGCCGGACCATGCGTTAAGCCGCACGCCCCGTCATCAGGCATAAATGTCGCGAAATGGGCAGGCACCTTGCGCTCACGGTCCGTGTTGTTTAATCGGTTCGCACACGAACGAATCACCCCTCGGCCCACCCGGATATTCCGACAATGACCGCGCCTGCGCTGGGCCATGGCCTCAGCTTCACCGATCTCTACGACCGCGACGGCCTTGCCCGTCTGGATGCGGCTTTCGCAGGCTGGCTGCAGACGGCCAATGTCGAAGTCCATGCGCGCCTGATGGCTGCGCGCGCCGCGCCCGACCAGCTTGCGGTGAAAGACGAATCCAATCTTCTGATCGAGGTGGCGCGTCCGCTCGAGGATTTTCTGGGCACCCTGTTTGGCGTCGCCAAGGAAGCGAGCGAGCTGCGCGGCCGTCACAGCGCGCTGGCGCCGCTCTATGATTGCAAGCGCCTGTTCGTGCAGCGCTACGTCGCGCGCGCGATCAAGCCTGACGCGGCGATGGCGCTCGACGGCGCCAAGGTCACGGCCGAGGCCAACGTGCCGGCGCGGCTCGAGGGTGGACTGGAAGCGTGGGAGCTTGCCTTCGCGCTGGCCGTCCGCGAACGCATCGGCGCCGACTTCAAGGTCGAGACGCCGACGCCGGCGATCGCGGCGCTGACGCGCTACGCTGCCTGGGCACTCCATCATCCCGAGGGCAAGAAGCGTCATCGCGACGGGCCGCTGTTCAAGGTGCCGCACAAGCTCGACTTCGAGCATCTCGTGCCGATCGAGACGGAAGTCGTGGACGGCGTCACGCGCCTGAAGCTGCCGCGGCCGATGCTGCGCCATCGCGAAGGCTTCGCGCTGACCGACGAAGGCTTCGACCTTGTGCGCGCTCTCGATCACACCAACTACTGCATCTGGTGCCACAACCAGGGCAAGGATTCGTGCTCGCGCGGTCTGCGCGACCGCAAGACCGGCGCGTTCCAGAAATCTCCGTTCGGCGTCACCCTGGCGGGCTGCCCGCTCGAAGAGAAGATTTCGGAGATGAATCTTCTCAAGAGCGAGGGCTTCTCCATCGGCGCGCTCGCCATGGCCGTGGTCGACAATCCGCTGGTGGCGGCAACCGGCCATCGCATCTGCAACGACTGCATGAAGGCCTGCATCTATCAGAAGCAGGAGCCGGTCGACATTCCGCAGATCGAGACCCGCACCTTGAAGGACGTGCTCGGCCTGCCGTGGGGCTTCGAGATCTATTCGCTGCTGACGCGCTGGAATCCGCTCAACCTCCGCCGGCCAATCCCGCGGTCGGCGACCGGCCGCACCGTGCTGGTGGTCGGGCTGGGCCCGGCCGGCTTCAACCTCGCCCATCACCTGATGAATGACGGCCACACAGTGGTTGGCATCGACGGGCTCAAGATCGAGCCGCTGCCGGCAACGCAGTCGGGCGTCAAGCCAGACGGCGCGCGCGTGCCTTTCGCAGCGGTGGGCGACGTCGACTCGCTGCGCGAGGATCTCGGCGAGCGCGCCATGGCAGGCTTCGGCGGTGTCGCCGAATACGGCATCACCGTGCGCTGGGACAAGAACTACCTGAAGATGGTGCGTCTGCTGCTCGAGCGGCGACGGCAATTCTCGATGTTCGGTGGCGTGCGCTTCGGCGGCACGGTGACGGTCGAGGGTGCCTTCGCCATGGGCTTCGACCACATCGCGCTGTGCGCCGGCGCCGGCAAGCCCACGGTGCTCGACCTGCCCAACGGCCTGGCGCGCGGCGTGCGCGCGGCGTCGGATTTCCTGATGGCGCTGCAGCTCACCGGCGCGGCGAAGAAGGACTCCATTGCCAACCTGCAGATCCGCCTGCCCGTGGTGGTGATCGGCGGTGGACTCACGGCAATCGATACGGCGACCGAGTCGCTCGCCTATTATCCGTTGCAGGTCGAGAAGTTCCTGGCGCGCCACGAGATCCTCGTAGCCGAGCGCGGCGACGCGGCAGTCTTTGCGTCCATGAACGACGAGGAGCGCGGGATCGCCCGCGAGTTCCTCGCCCACGCCCAGGCGATACGCGCCGAGCGCGCCGCGGCCCGGCGAGAAGGCCGGGAGCCCAACATCGCCGGGCTGGTGAATGGCTGGGGCGGCGTCACCATCGCCTACCGCCGTCGGCTGATCGATTCACCGTCCTATACGCTCAACCACGAGGAAGTGCTGAAAGCGCTGGAGGAGGACATCCGCTTCGCCGAAGGCCTGTCGCCGGTCGCCGTCGAAGTCGATGCCAACGGCCATGCGAGCGCCCTCAAGGTCGCGGGCGAGCAGAACGGCCAGAAGGTCGAGGCCACGCTGCCGGCGCGGACCATCCTGGTGGCGGCCGGCACGCAGCCCAACACCGTGCTGGCGCGCGAGGACGCGACGCACGCCTTCATCGACGGCAAGTATTTCCGCGCGCTCGACGAGGAGGGCAATCCCGCGACGCCGGAGCGGGTGGCCAAGCCCGCCGAGGTGCGCGTGCTGATGTATCGCGCCGCCGATGGCCGCTTCATGTCGTTCTTCGGCGACCTGCATCCGTCCTTCGCTGGCAACGTGGTGAAGGCGATGGGCGGCGCCAAGCAGGGTTATCCCGTGCTGACGCGTACCCTGGAGAAGCTGCCGCGCTCGGCGCGTACACCCGCCGAGATCCTGGCCGAGGCCAACGACCAGTGGCGCGCGCGCGTCGTCCGCGTCGACCGGCTGACGCCCACCATCGTCGAGGTCGTGGTCGAGGCGCCCGCCGCCGCACGCAACTTCGAGCCCGGCCAGTTCTATCGCCTGCAGAACTACGAAGCGCGCTCGAAGAAGGTCGACGGCACGCTTCTGACCATGGAAGGCCTGGCGCTGACCGGCGCCTGGGTCGACAAGGACAAGGGCCTGCTGTCGCTGATCACGCTCGAGATGGGTGGCTCGTCCGACCTCTGCACGCTGCTCGAGCCCGGCGAGCCGGTGATCGTCATGGGCCCGACCGGCACGCCGACCGAGATCGAGCCGGGCGAGACCGTGGTGCTGGCAGGCGGCGGGCTGGGCAACGCGGTGCTGTTCTCGATCGGCCAGGCGTTCCGCAAGGCCGGCAGCAAGGTGCTCTATTTCGCCGGCTACAAGAAAGTGAGCGACCGCTACAAGGTCGAGGAGATCGAGGCGGCGGCCGATGTCGTCGTGTGGGCTTGCGATGAGGCGCCGGGCTTCCCGGTGGACCGGCCGCAGGACAAGGCCGTCGTCGCCAACATCGTCGAGGCGATGCGCCAATATGCTGCCGGTGAATTGGGCGAGCAGCCGATCCCCTTCAGCGCCGCCGATCGCATCGTCGCCATCGGCTCCGACGGCATGATGAATGCCGTGCGCCTGGCCCGCCATTCCGTGTTGAAGCCCTATCTCAAGAGCGATCACCGCGCGCTGGCGTCGATCAACTCGCCGATGCAATGCATGATGAAGGAGATCTGCGCCCAGTGCCTGCAGCTCCACAAGGATCCGGTGACGGGCAAGGAGTCGGTCGTGTTCTCCTGCTTCAACCAGGACCAGGAGCTCGACCGCGTCGACTTCGCCTGCCTGCGCCAGCGCTTGCGCCAGAACGGCGTGCAGGAAAAGATCGGCGCGCTGTGGATCGACCGGTCGTTGCGCAAGATCGGCGCGCGTTAGGCGCACGGCTCGATATTAAAGAACCGGTGTCATCCCGAGCGCAGCGAGGGACCTTCAAGGCCGCAGTAAAGGTCCCTCGCTACGCTCGGGATGACAATTTTGTCGTGGCCACGTCGTGCGTCGCTCAAGGCGACCGCACGAACCTGAACAGCACCTTGTCCTGGCTGTAGTAGCGCAGCTGGTCGACGACCTTGGGAAAATACGCGCTGCCCACCGTCACCGGCATGAAAGCGTCGAGGTCGAGCGGGCGCACCGCCACCGTGAAGCCCGCCGCGGAGAAAGCCTTGGCAACGGCGTCGAGCGAATGGTCGTAGATCGGAATCGACGAGCTCTCGACGATCACCTTGCGCCAGCGCGACCACACCGCGCTGTCGGTGTGGCAGCCCATGGCGGCGACATAGGCGCCGCCGGGCCGTAGCGCCGTCTTCATGTCGGCGGCATGCTGGGCGAGATCGGGCAGCAGGTAGAGCACTTCGTGGCTGAAGGCGAAGTCGAAGGTGCGGCCGAGGGCGGCGGCCTTGTCGCCCAATTTGTATTCGATCGGGCGGTGGCCCTTCAGCAGATCGGCGCGCGCCACCGATTCGCGGGCGATGTCGATGCCGACGGCGCCGTGGAACGGGTGGCGGTCGTACAGCATGCGCAAAAAGCCGCCCTGGTTGCAGCCATAGTCGAGGATCGTCGAGTCGTGCAGGTCGTGCGGCACGGAGACGTCGATCATGCGCCGCCAGATCGGCGCATGGGCTGCGCCCATCGCCTCTTCGTCAGCGGGGTTGCGGTTCCAGGTTGCGATCGTCGAGGGCTGCTGCATCGCTTCCTCCCGGTTTCGGGAAGAGCTTAACACGCCTCGGCCGCCACGGGCGGAGGACAAGTGGGCCGGCGATCAGGCTGCCGAAGCAGACCATGCCGACAGCGATCGCCATGAAGACGCCCGACAGGCCCCAGCCGAGGACCTCTACGGCGAACCAGCCGCCGACCGTGGCGACGATGAGGCGGGTGATGCCGGCAACGAACGGCGCCGTCATGCGGCCCGCTCCCTGGCTGGCGAAGGACAGCGTCATGCCGAGGCCGAACAGGCAATAGAACGGCGCCACGTGCGTGATGTAGGAAACCGTGGCCGCGACCACCTGGGGATCGCTGGTGAACAGCCGGGCCCAGCCCTCGGGCACCAGCGCCACGATCCAGCCGCAGACGCCCAGCGCACCGGCGGCTATGAGCCCGCCGATCCAGGCGACGCGCACCGCGCGCTTCCAGTCGTGCGCGCCGCTCGCGACACCGACCAGCGTC
>WNFD01007556.1_pt1 | contig 13024 bp, 9 predicted proteins | sample 5400491 | NCBI WGS metagenome assembly WNFD01 (sample SAMN13153343, study PRJNA577476) | soil metagenome | isolation source: 120 cm saprolite under Douglas fir tree site 2 hole 2 replicate 2 | place: USA:California | collected 2015-04-18 | reverse complement strand
CCGCCCAGATCCACGCCATCGCCAGCGAGCTCAACGACCGGCCCCGCAAGCGGCTCGGCTACCACACCCCGCGCGAAGCGTTCGCTAAGCTCCTCACCGACGACCTGCAACGCGTTGCGACGACCACCTGAATCTGCCGTGGAAATGTGTCCGTGATCATGGAGGGAGAAGCGTGGCCGAGGCCGCTGGCGGCCCTTAACTGGTCAGCGCGGAGACCCGCCTCATCACCTCGTCCCGCCCGAGGACACGGGCAACGCTGGCCAGGTCCGGGCTACGCGTCGAGCCGGTCAGCGCGATCCTGATGAGGTACGACGCCTCCTTGATCGAGCCAGGGTAATCCGCTGGCGCCTGCCGGTACGCCTTGGCGCTCGGGGCGAACCCGTGCTTGGCGGCGAGGTCCCTGATCTGCCCGAACCACTCATGCGGATCGGCCAGTTCCTGATAACCCTCGACGAAGTCAGCCGCGAAGGCCCGCACCAGGTCGCCAGGCAGGCCGCCGAGCCGCTCGTCACTGGCGCCGACCAGCGTGAACAGCTCAGGGAAGAAGAAACCATACGCGGAGCGGAAATCTGACCACTTGCGTAGGTCCTTCCGCGGGTTCTCGACACCATCCCGCTCGACGGCCAGAGCGGCGAGCGCCAGTTGCTGCTCGCCGTCGAGCACCGCAGCCAGTTCCGGGTCGTACCGCGCGGCCCAGGTGCCCATCGCCGCCAGGATCTCCTGCCCGCTGAGGGTCGCGATATGGTCGGCGCTGATGTCCTCGAGCTTCACCTGGTCGATCAGCGGTCCCGCGCCGCCCAGCTCGGACAGCTTGATCGGCGCGGCCAGCGCCTCGTCCAGCGGCATCTCGGCCAGCGACCCGTTGGCGAGACCGCGCAGGTAGTACAGCATCGCCTTGGCCGGATAACCGGCCTGGAGGTAGAAATCGACGCTCGTCTCGGGATCCTTGCGCTTGGACAGCTTCCGCTTCCCCCCAGGGATCTGCTTCATCAGCAGCGCGGTGTGGGCATATTCCGGCGGCTCGAAGCCGAGCGCCTCGAAGAGCTGCAGGTGCATCGGGACCGACGGCAGCCACTCCTCGCCCCTGATCACGAGGTTGACGCGCATCAGGTGGTCATCGACGGCGTGCGCGAAGTGGTAGGTGGGCAGCCGGTCAGTGCTATCCGATGATCGCGCGTTGACCGACGACTTGAGTATGACCACGTCGTTGTAGTTCGCCTCGGCGGACAGTTTGCCTCGGATGGCTTCGTCGAACTCGACCCGCCGGCCCGGGATCCCCGGCGAACGGAACCTGACCACGTACGGCGCACCCTCAGCGAGCTTCGCCTGGACCTGCTCGGCGGTCGCGTCCCGCCAGATCGCCCAATTCCCGTAGTAGCCCGGCGGGACCTTGGTCTCCTGCTGCCGCTTGCGGATGTCGGCGAGCTCTTCGGCGGTTTCGAAGCACAGGTAGGCCTTGCCCTGCCGGAGCAGTTCGCGAGCGTAGCTCATGTAAATCGCCGGCCGCTCCGACTGGCGGTAGGGCCCGTAGTCGCCGCGGCCCTCTTCCTCGTCCGGTATCAGGCCGAAGTAGTCGAAGGCGCGCGCAAACTGTTCCAGCGCCCCCTCGACCTCGCGCGCCTGATCGGTGTCCTCGATCCTGACCAGGTAGCGGCCGCCTGACCGATGGGCGACGTCACGGTCGATCATGGCCATGTAGATCGTGCCGATGTGCACGGACCCGGTGGGCGACGGCCCCAGCCTGGTGACCTTCGCGCCGGACGGCAGGTCGCGCGGCGGGTACCGCTGCTCCCAGTGCCCGGGCTCGGGTAGGTCGGCCGGGAACAGCTCATCGATCACGGCCCCACGCTACCAACAGTGCTCCCTGGAGCGCGCGGGTCGGGCGAGCCGCCCCGCGGCCGCTTAGTGCCGCGCGACACGCCGTCGCGACTCAATCGCCGGCAACCGCGGGGCCTCCGGCGATGATGGGTTGCGACCTCAGCCGTCACCCCCGTCACGATCGATGGAGCGCCGATGAGACTGCTCCACACCTCGGACTGGCACCTCGGGCGGACGCTCTACGGCGAGAACCTGCTGACTCATCAGGCTGCCTTCCTCGACTGGCTCCTGGCTCAGGCGATCGCCCAAGAGGTGCACGCGGTCCTGGTCGCCGGTGACGTGTACGACCGGGCGGTCCCGACGACAGACGCGGTGACCGTGCTCGACCGGGCGCTGCGGGGGTTTGCCGCCGCCAGGATCCCGGTGCTGGTGACGAGCGGCAACCACGTGGCTGGCGTTCACCTGCGGACCGCCGTGGCCGATATCGCGCGGCCCGTGGTGCTGGCCGACGAGCACGGCGAGGTCGCCCTGTACGGCATCCCCTACCTGCTTCCCGACGCGGTCATGGACGAACTCGGCGCGGAGCGTTCGCATGCGTCGGTGCTTGCCGCCGCCGCCCGGCTGATCAGGGCCGACGCTGACGAGCGCGGCATCACGCGCACGGTCGCTGCCGCGCACGCGTTCATCACGGGCGGCGTTCCTTCCGATTCAGAACGGGACGTCCGGGTCGGCGGTATCGGCGACGCGCCGGCGTCGGTGTTCGCCGGTCTCAGTTACGTCGCTCTTGGCCATCTGCACGGGCAGCAGGACCTCAGCGCCGCAGCGGCAGTAACGACCGTCAGATACAGCGGGTCACCACTGGCGTTCTCCTTCTCCGAGCGCTATCACACCAAGTCCGTGACTCTGGCCGAGATCGACGGCGCCGGTCAGGTGCGGACGACCAAGCTGTCGACGCCGGTGCCGCGCGCGTTGCGCGAAGTGCGCGGCCGCCTCGATGACTTGCTGGCCGACGGCGGGCCAGCGAGCGCCAGTGACCTCGCCGAGGCGTGGGTCAGGGTCGTGCTGACCGACCCTGTCAGGCCCGCGGCGCCGATGGAGCGGCTGCGCGCGAAATGGCCGCACACGCTCGTACTGGACTTCGCTCCCGACGGCGAGCTGACCGGCGCGGCGACCGACCTCAGCCGGCTCGCGCGGACGGCCGACCCGGTGCAGATCTGCGGTCACTTCGTCGAGTTCACCAGCGGCGGCGCGGCCGACGAGGACCAGCAGGCTGTCCTGCGGGACGTGATCGAGGCCGTGCTGGCCAGCGACCGGGCCGACGGGCTGCTTGAAGCAGGCCAGGGACCGGCCGGGCGCCCGTCTGATGATCTGGCCGACGCAAACTCGATCGACGAGTGGCTGGCGCATGCGGGGCGAGATGACGACTGGCTGGCTGAAGCCGCACGCGAAGCCGGGGGAATCGGCGAAGCGGGCGGGAACACCGCGGCGGCCTGATGCGGCTGCACAGACTCGAACTGCAGGCGTTCGGCCCCTTCGCGACGGCCCAGCGAATCGACTTCGACCTGCTCGCCAGCGGCGGACTGTTCCTACTCGAGGGCCCGACCGGTGCCGGCAAGACAACCGTTCTCGACGCGATCACGTTCGCGCTGTACGGCGGGCTGGCCGGGGAGGACGCCGCCGAGGACCGGCTGCACTCGCACTTCGCCGACCCGGCGCTTGAGCCGTCGGTGACCTGTGAGTTCTCCGTGCGGGGCGTCCGCTATCTGATCGCGCGGGTGCCCGAGCACCGGCGGCCCAAGCGCCGCGGCCACGGCTTTACCACCGAGCCGATGCGGGTCCACCTGCAGCGGCGCGAGGGCGGTCGCTGGATCAGCATTTCGTCGAACAAGGCCGAGGTCGGTGACTTGATCACGGACCTCGTCGGGCTAAGCAGGGCGCAGTTCACGCAGGTCTTGTTGCTCCCGCAGGGCGAGTTCGCGCGGTTCTTGCGCTGTGACGACGACGCCCGGCGCGCCGTCCTGACCAAGCTGTTCGGCGCCGGGTTGTACGACGAGATCACGGCCGAACTCGACCGGCGCAGGGCGGCTGCCGTCAAGGCGCGACAGATGGCCGAGTCGACGATCGGCGCCGCGGTATCGGCAGCGGCCGAGGCCGCCGGGCTCGACTCGGATGCCCGCGGCGAGCTGATTGGGTTGCCCGCCGGCGAACGCGGGATCCGGTTCAAGCAGCTGAATGATGACCTGACCGCGCAGCTCGCCCGCGCCCGTGACGCGGCCGACCTGGCCAGTCGCCACGCGCAGGCCGCGCAGACGGCCCAGCAGGAATCGGCCAGGCAGGCTGGGCTGATGACGCGGCTGACCGAGGCGCTCGCCTCGCTCCGCGCGCACGAGGCCACCGGGCCCGAGCACGACATGCGGGCGGCGCGGATAGAGGCCGCGCGGCGGGCCGAGCCCGTGCGGCCGCTGCTGACGCTTCTGGCCGAGGCCGAGGCCGCCGTCGGCCAGATGCGGAAGTGGATCCGTGGGCTCATCGGCGGCGAGGCCGCGGCGCCGGAGTTTGCCTGCGTGCTCGCCGGGTCCGCCGATGCCATGCTGGTGCGGAAGACCGGCGAGGAGGCATCTGCCCAGGCTGAATCCGCGCAGCTCGAGGCGGCTGCGCTTGCGCACCTGGTGGCGGCCGAATCTACGGTGCCTGGGCGCGAGGCGGCCGCGACCGAGCGGGCCGATGCCGCGGCGAGCGCGGCCGCGCTGATCAGGTCGCTCACCGCCGCCCGGCAGGATGCACCAGGCCGGATCATGGCGGCGGAGACGATCCTTACCGAAGCGAGAGCCGCAGCCGCGGGTCGCGAAGCACATCTGCAGCGGCAGGCCGCGCTAGGGACGCTCACCGCGGCAGCTAGCCGGCTGGCCGAGCTCAAGCCGCTGCTGGCGGCCAAGGCCGCGGCGATGCGAGCGGCGGTCGACGCGCATCAGCATCTGGTCGATCTGCACCAGCGCGCGATGGATACGCGAATGGCCGGCATGGCGGCCGAACTCGCGGCAGGGCTCACCGGCGGCGCTCCCTGCCCGGTCTGCGGATCAGCCGAGCATCCCGCCCCGGCCAAGGCCAGCAAGGAGAGGGCTGTCATCACCGGCGAAAACGTCGTGTCGGCCCGCAAGCATCGCGATGCCGCCGAGGCGGCCAGGCTGCGGGCCGAGCAGGAGCACGCCGAGTTTGACCGGGAGGTCGCAGAACACGCAGCGGTTGCGGCCGGGCACACGCTCGCCGGTCTTACCGCCGAGGCGGCCGGGGTGGCCGAGCGACTGTCTGCCGCGAAGCGGGCCGCGGACGAGGTGCCCAGACTGGTGGCGGAGCTCGCTGGCCTGCGCGAGGAACAAGAGCGGCTCGGCGACAAGCTTCGCGCGGCATCGGCCGCCGAGGCGGCTGCACGCCGGGAGTCCGAGCAAGCAAGCGCCGAACTGGCGGAGCTGAAGGAGACGCTCGCCGAGGCCGCGGCGGGGTACCGGTCGGTCGCGGCGAGGCAGGCGGCGCTCCGCCAGGCCGCCGCGGATATCGGACGTCTCGCGGCCGCTCTCGATCGCCAGGCCGCGGCACTGGAAGACGAGGTCGCGGCCCGGGGTAGGGCCGAGACCGAAGCGCTGGCGAGCGGCTTCGGCTCGCTGGACGTGGCCAGATCGGCGGTGCTCACGCCGGAGCAGCAGTCGGCGCTGAGCGATCAGGTGGCGTCGTGGCAGACCGCACTGACCACGCTCCAGGCCGGGGCGGAGGCGGCGGACCTGGCCGGGCTCGATCCGGCGCGGGCCGATGAGACCCGCGCGTCCGCGCAGCGCGCGGCTGCGGTCCTCGCGTTGGCACGCGATGCGGAGCAGCACGCGCGGACCTCTCGTGACGCGCTCGCGAACCGGACTAACCGGCTGGGCAGCAGGCTGGCCGAGGTGCGGCACGCCGAGGCCGCGGCCGAGGCGCTCGCAGCGAGGACCGCGCCAGTCATCTACCTGGCCGGCCTGGCCAAGGGCATGGAAGGTCATCGCCGGGTGGCGCTGACCACGTACGTGCTCAGGCACTGGTTCGAGCAGGTCGTCGCCGCGGCGAACCTGCGGCTGGCGGTCATGTCGTCCGGCCGGTACGAGCTGCGGCGGAGCGACGAGGGCGAGTCACGGCGCCAGCGCGCCGGCCTGACCTTGTCGGTGATTGACCGGCACACCGGCGAGGAACGCAGCCCGAAGTCGCTGTCGGGCGGCGAGACCTTTTACACCTCGCTGGCTCTGGCGCTGGGGCTGGCCGACGTAGTCAAGGCCGAGGCCGGGGGAGTGGACACCGAGACGCTCTTTATCGACGAAGGCTTCGGCTCGCTTGACGCCGAGACGCTCGACCAGGTGCTTGGCGTGATCGACGAGCTCAGAGAGCAGGGCAGGGCCGTAGGCATCGTCAGCCACGTCGCTGAGCTGAAGGACAGGTTCGCCGAGCGCCTCGAAGTGCGTCGTCTGCCGGACGGCTCGTCGACGCTGAAGGTCGTCGCGTGAACAGCGCGCGAACCAGCGGCATGACGAGGTGGAGCTGGAGGCCGCCGAGGCGCTCGGTATGTCCCGGCGACGATCTACCGGAAGATCCGCGAGTACGGGCATCCTCGCCCCGGCGGGTGTTGACCAGGCTCAGGTTCGGGCAGATGCGGAGCGAGCGATAGTGATGAACCAGTAGCCACCCGCGAGATTCAGCGCCGCGAGAACCATTGATAGCTGGCTTGTCCATGGTGGAAGTCCTAAAGGGCCGGCTGGGAGACGGCGCGTCGGTCAGGGTGAGCTACATCGCCTGCCTCGCCTCGGACGCGGCCGCCCTGATCACCACCAACGTGATCACGCTCCGCTGAGCGCCCGTCACGTAGCGAGCCGCTGACGGCCGGGGCCGCAGGGATCGCCGGTAGGGTGCTTGCGTGCTCTCCATTGTGCTGCCCAAGGGCTCGCTGGAACGCTCCACGCTCGAGCTCTTCGATGCGGCTGACCTGACTGTCCGGCGTGCCTCTGAGCGGGACTATCACGCCGCCATCGACGATCCGAGGATCGACCGGGTCAGGTTTCTGCGGCCGCAGGAAATACCGACATACGTTGCCGAGGGGCTGTTCGACTTCGGCATCACCGGCCGGGACTGGATCGCCGAGACCGGCGCTGACGTGGCCTCGCTCGGCGAGCTCGCGTACTCGAAGGCCACCAGCGATCCGGTTCGCGTCGTGCTCGCCGTTCCGGCGAACTCCGGCTGGGAGTCCATCGCCGACCTGCCGGAGGGAATCAGGATCTCCACCGAGCTGCCGTCCCTCACCAGGCGATTCCTGGATGAGAACGGGATCAAGGCCGTTGTCACGCCGTCCTTTGGCGCGACTGAGGCGAAGGTACCCGACATTGTCGATGCCATCGTCGACCTGACCGAGACGGGTTCTTCCCTGCGCAGGAACGGGCTGAAGATCCTGCACACGCTGCTGACCAGCTACACCGAGCTGATCGCGAACCATGTCGCGTTCGCCGATCCCGACAAGCGCGCCGCGATGGAGGACATCGCGCTGCTGCTGCGGGGCGCGATCAGGGCGCGTGGGAACGTGCTGGTCAAGCTCAATGTCGCCGCCGCGCAACTCGCCGACGTGACCGCCATCCTGCCCGCGATGTCGTCGCCGACGATCACCTCGCTGGCCCGCGGCGACATGCACGCTGTGGAAGCCGTCGTGCCCAAGCGCGGCGTGAATACGCTGATTCCCGCCCTTCGGGCCGCCGGGGCGCGAGACATACTCGAGATCCCGATCTCGAAGATCATCGAGTAAGGCAACCGCCGAGGCCCCGCAGCGGCGCGGGTCAGTGCCGGCGGGCGGGCGCTCCTGGCCGTCGAGAGCCGCCCGCCAGATGGTGCCCGGGGGGCGATGTTAGGATCGTCACGATCCGTGTATGCGAGAGTGCACTGCGTTACCTGGAGTCTTGCGGCGTCCGGAAAGGTTTCCCGGGAGGCTCACTGGGCTGGCTTGGCGTCTTCGGGCGGCGGGGGTGAATGCTCGTGATCATCAGGGCGGCGCTTGTCGTCGCTACTGCTTGGGGAACTGCGTTGACGCTCGCAGCGTGTAGCGGGTCGTCGAGACAGGCCAGCTATCTGGCGGTTAAGGGCTCCAACGTTAACTTCATCCAGTGGGAGCCGTCCTCGGGCAGCAGCGTCCATGGCACGGTCACTGTGGCATCCGTGGCGGGGACCGTCCCGCGGGAGAGACTGTCCAGGAACACGCATCGGTTCACCGGGACTATTCACGGCAGCTCGGTGAGCTTGACGGTCAGCGGCTTCCGCGCCAACGCGAAGATCCATGGCACGCTGAACGCGGGCGCGCTCACCATCCAGGTGCCGCAGGCCAAAGGCGGCATCCAGCCGGGCACGCTGACGCGGTCGGATACCAGCAGCTACAACGCGGCGGTCGCAGAGCTCAACCGCAGGATCCAGCACGCCAACTCGCTTGCGGACCGGGCACGGGGGCAGGCCCGCAAACGGCATGGGCAGGCCTCGCCTGAAGTGTCCTTGCGGGTTGACGTAGCCACGCTCCAGCAGGATGCCAGCAGCGCGTCCGGCAACTTCGGCGGTAATCTGTCGAGCTTCGCGAGCGACATCCAGCGGGCAGGTTCCGACCTCGCGGCCGAGAAGCTCGCGGCCGCGGGCAGCAATAAGTATTGCAGCACCACAGCCACGGTCGCTGGCAAGGCGCAAGCGGTACATGGCGATCTCAAGTCGGTGAAAGGCGATGTCAAGGCCCTGACTTCCAACCGCGCGACCGTGCAGCGCGACATCACGACCGTCGAAGGCGACCTGCGAACTCTGAGCGCCAAGAGGCTCCGAGCACCTTCGGGGGCAGCCGCCCGGGCCGCAGTCGCGGCGGCCAGAACCAACATCCGTGGGGCGATCACACGGGCCAACGGGTACATCGACCAAATGAACATGACTTATGCGCAGGCATACTCTTTTGCCCACGGCAAGGCCACAGGCCGATGCTCTGGACACGGGCCGGGCCGCCAAGCTGCCCCCATACCTCATATCAGGTTATTGAGCCGCCGCACGGCCGGAACGGCGGCGGGATGGCGTCCCGCCAGGGAACACCAGGGACTAAGCCGCCAGGCGCTGCCAGGACCAAGGTCCGCCGGTCCGAGCCGGCTCGGGAACGCCCATTAGGCTTGCGGGGTGCTCAACAGGATTGATCTGCGGGGAACACCGGTCTCCGAGCTGGGCGTCAGGCAGCTGGCCGAGCTGTTGCCGCGGGCCGAGCTCGACGTTGAGGCGGCGATGGCGGCCGTTCGCCCGGTCTGCGAGGACGTGCGTGCTCGCGGAGCCGCTGCGGTCCGCGAGCATACGGCCAGGTTCGACGGTGTTGACCTGGCCACGACGGTCGTGCCGCGCGGGGCGCTGGCGGACGCACTCGCTGGGCTCGATCCGCAGGTGGCAGCCGCGCTGCGGGAGGCAGCCCGGCGCGCCAGGTGCGTGCATGAGGCGCAGGTCCCCGGCCAGAGCGTGACCTACGTTACTGACGGCAGTTCGGTCACCGAGCGCTACGTGCCGGTCGCCAGGGCCGGCGTCTATGTCCCTGGCGGCCTGGTCGCCTATCCCTCCTCGGTGGTAATGAACGTAATCCCGGCGCAGGTGGCAGGGGTCGAGAAGATCGCTGTGACATCGCCGCCGCAGGCGAGCGGCGGCGGCCTGCCGCACCCGGCGATCCTCGCCGCCTGCGAGCTGCTCGGGATCACCGAGGTACACGCGGCAGGCGGAGCACAGGCGATCGCGATGCTCGGCTACGGCACCAGGGACTGCGCGGCGGTCGACACGATCACCGGCCCGGGCAATATCTACGTCGCCGCGGCCAAACGGCTGCTGCGCGGAGTTGTCAGCACGGACGCCGAAGCGGGCCCGACCGAGGTCGCGATCGTCGCCGACGGCAGCGCCGATGCGGCGTTCGTGGCCGCCGACCTGATTGCCCAGGCCGAGCACGACCCGCTCGCGGCCTGCCTGCTGATCACGTCCGCACCAGGTCTCGCTGACCGCGTAGACGCTGAGCTGATCACGCAGCTGGCGACAACCAGGCACGCGAGCCGGGTAAAAGAGGCGCTCACCGGCCAGTCAGGATGCGTGCTGGTCGACGACATGGATGCGGCGCTCGCGGTCGCCGATGCCTGGGCTCCTGAGCACCTTGAGATCCAGGCCGCCGACGCAGGCGACCTCGCGGGCCGGGTGCGCAATGCAGGCGCCGTCTTCGTCGGGCCATACGCCCCGGTCTCGCTCGGCGACTACCTGGCGGGCTCGAACCACGTGCTGCCCACCGGCGGGACGGCCAGGCACTCCGGGGGCCTGTCCGTGCTGACGTTCCTGCGCGGCATCCACGTCGTGACCTGCACGGAAAGCGCGCTGGCAGCTGTGGCGCCGCACATCGACGCCCTCGGCGGTGCCGAGAACCTCGCCGCCCACGTGCGCGCGGTCAGGATCAGGGTCGGCGACGATTCCGCTGGCGCGGCTGCCGCAGCCGGGGGCGAAGTCACCGGCGCCAGGTCTGCTCCGCCGCTGCGGCACGACCTCGTCGGACGGGTACCGTATGGTGCGCCACAGATCGACGCGCCGGTCAAGCTGAACACGAACGAGAACCCGTATGGCCCGTCAGCGGCGCTGATCGGCGAGATAGCGCAGGCCGCGGCGGCCGAGGCAGCGGCGCTCAACAGGTACCCGGACCGCGATGCCGTCGGACTGCGCCGTGACCTTGCTGCTTATCTGGGTCACGGCCTGCAGATGAGCCAGATCTGGGCGGCGAACGGGTCCAATGAGATCATCCAGCAGCTGCTCCAGGCGTTCGGCGGCCCGGGCCGGACGGCGCTCGGTTTCGAGCCGTCTTACTCAATGCACCCGATCATCGCGCAGACGACGGGCACCAGGTGGATCGCCGGCCTGCGGGAAGCCGACTTCGGGATCGACCGGGGCAGGGCCGTGGCCGCGATCGCCGAGTACCGCCCTGACCTGGTGTTCCTCACCTCGCCGAATAACCCGACCGGAGCGGCAACGCCGCTCGCGGTGATCGAGCAGGTGTGCGCCGCTGCCCCTGGCATGGTCGTCGTCGACGAGGCGTACGCCGAGTTCGCCCGCGACCAGCAGGCTACGGCGCTCACGTTGCTGCCGCGCTTCCCGCGGCTCGTCGTCGTCCGAACCATGTCCAAGGCCTTCGCGCTGGCCGGCGCGCGGGTCGGATATCTCGCGGCCGACCCCGGCGTGGTCGACGCGCTGCAGATTGTCAGGCTGCCGTATCACCTGTCGGCGCTGACCCAGGCGACTGCGCGCGCCGCGCTTGGCCGGTCCGTCGAGTTGCTCGGAACCGTCGACGCCATCAGGGCCTCGCGGGACGAGCTGACGACATGGCTTCGGGCGCGCGGCCTGTCGGTCACCGAATCCGACGCGAACTTCGTGCTGTTCGGCACATTCAACGACCGCCGGGCCGTCTGGCAGAAGCTGGTCGATCATGGCGTACTGATCAGGGAGGTCGGCCCGCCCGGCTGGCTGCGGGTGACGATCGGCACGCCGCGGGAGATGGACGCCTTCCGCACGGCTCTCGACGAGGTGCTCTCGTGACCGGCCGGACGGGGCGGGCCGAGCGCGCCACGAAGGAGACACGGGTCGCCGTCGAACTTGACCTCGACGGCACCGGCGTGGCCGACGTGAGCACCGGGGTGCCGTTCTTCGACCACATGCTGAACCAGCTGGCCAAGCACGGGCGGATCGACCTGCGCGTCAAGACCGCCGGCGACATCGAGATCGACGCGCACCACACGGTCGAGGACACGGCGATCACGCTAGGCGACGCGCTGCGCCAGGCGCTGGGCGACAAGGCGGGAATCAGCAGGTTCGGCGACGCATTGGTCCCGCTCGACGAGACCCTGGTCAGGGCGGCGGTCGACATCGCTGGCCGGCCGTATGTGGTGCACAGTGAGCCACCTGGGATGGCGCCGCTGATCGGCACCTTCGACACCAGCCTGACCAGGCACTTTTTCGAGACGCTCGGAGCGACTGCCGGGATCTGCGTGCATCTGGCCGTCCTGTACGGGCGCAACCCGCATCACATCGTCGAGGCGCAGTTCAAGGCGTTCGCCAGGGCCCTGCGCACCGCGGCGGCGCCTGATCCGCGGGCTGACGGCGTTCCGAGCACCAAGGGCGTCCTGTAAATGGGCCGGCTGGCGAGGAGGGCGTGGGGGTGAGCGGCGTCACGCGGGACGTCGTCGTCCTCGACTACGGATCAGGAAATCTGCGCTCGGCCCAGCGCGCCCTGCAGCGGGCTGGAGCGGAGGCCGTGGTGACCGCGGACGCTGACGCGGCCCTGAATGCCCGCGGCCTCGTCGTGCCCGGCGTCGGCGCATTCGCCGCGTGCATGCAGGGCCTGCGCTCGGTGCGCGGCGATGAGATCATCGCGAAGAGGTTGGCCAGGTCCCGCCCGGTGCTCGGGATCTGCGTCGGCATGCAGGTCCTGTTCGCCGAAGGGCTGGAGCACGGCAATCGCACCGCGGGCTGCGGCGCGTTGCCGGGAGTGGTCGACCGGCTTCCGGCTCGGGTCCTGCCGCACATGGGCTGGAACACGGTCAGCGCCCCTGCAGGGAGCAGGCTGCTGGCCGGGATCGGGCCGGGCGAGCGGTTCTATTTCGTGCATTCCTACGCGGTGCTGTCCTGGCCGGAGCCTGCTGCTCACGACGCAGCCGCCCCGGGGGCCCCGCTGCTGACCTGGGCAGTGCACGGCCGCCCGTTCATCGCGGCGATCGAGGACGGGTCGCTGTGCGCGACCCAGTTCCACCCGGAGAAGTCCGGCGACGCCGGCGCCGCGCTGCTGGCGAACTGGCTGGAGCTGATCAGGTGACCAGGGCCCTCACCCTGCTGCCCGCCGTGGACGTGGCCGCCGGCCAGGCGGTCAGGCTGGTCCAGGGCGAAGCCGGCACCGAGACGGCCTATGGCGACCCGCTGCAGGCAGCGCTCGGCTGGCAGCGAGCCGGTGCCGAGTGGATCCACCTGGTTGACCTGGACGCAGCGTTCGGTCGCGGGTCCAATGCCGACGTTCTGGCCGATGTGGTCAGGAAACTCGACGTGGCCGTGGAGTTGTCCGGCGGGATCCGTGACGATGCGTCGCTGGCGGCGGTCCTGCGCACCGGCTGCGAAAGGGTAATCCTCGGGACGGCCG
>WNFD01005216.1_pt1 | contig 13029 bp, 8 predicted proteins | sample 5400491 | NCBI WGS metagenome assembly WNFD01 (sample SAMN13153343, study PRJNA577476) | soil metagenome | isolation source: 120 cm saprolite under Douglas fir tree site 2 hole 2 replicate 2 | place: USA:California | collected 2015-04-18 | reverse complement strand
GGGACGGCACCCAGTCGAGGATCACTCCGATACCGTGCTGGTGGAGGTGATCGACGAGGAACATGAAGTCCTGCGGCGAGCCGTAGCGGCTGGTCGGGGCGAAATAGCCGGTGCACTGGTAGCCCCACGATCCGTAGAACGGGTGCTCCATGACGGGCATGAACTCGACGTGGGTGAAGCCCAATCGGTGAGCGTAGTCGGCCAGGCGAGGCGCGAGCTCGCGGTATGTGAGCCAGCGGTTGCCCTCTTCGGGCACGCGCATCCACGAGCCCAGGTGAACCTCGTAGACCGACCACGGCGCCGACCGACTGTTGGCGCGGGAGCGACTCGACATCCAATCGGCGTCGCCCCAGTCGTAACTCAGGTCCCAGACGATCGAGGCCTGGCGTGGCGGCTGCTCGGCGTAAACCGCGAACGGGTCGGCCTTGTCGGCGCCGGTGCGCGTGACGCGTGAGTGCACGTGGTACTTGTAGAGCGCTCCGTGCTCGACCCCGGCGATGAAGCCCTCCCAGATCCCCGACTGCTCGCGCGGCATGAGCTTGTTCTCGTCCCGGTTCCAGCCGTTGAAGTCGCCGATGACGCTCACCCAGTCCGCGTTGGGCGCCCAGACGGCGAACGAAGCGCCCATATGATCGTCCGAAAGGTGCGCGCCCAGCTTCTCGTACAGGTGGCTGTGCGTGCCCTCGTTGAATAGGTGGAGGTCGAACGGCGTGAGCAGCGAATTCGTGATCAAGCGGGGTGGACCACCTCGAGGATGCCGCGCAGCGGAATCCTCACCCAGTCGGGCCGGCTGTTGAGCTCGTAACGCAGCTCGTACAGGGCCTTCTCCAGCAGCATGGTCGACAGCTGGAGGTCGAGGTCCTCCGCCGTTTGGGGCACGAACGAGGCGCTGCCGGCTGTGGTCAGGTAGCTGTGCAGAAACGCCGCCGAGACGGAATCGACCCAGAAACGCGCCCACGCCTCCAGGCGCGGGGCGGACGTGGGCTCAAAGTTGCCCGAGCGCAGGGCCGCCTGGCTCGCGTAGTCGAAGGAGCGCAGCATGCCGGCCACGTCGCGGAGCGCCAGCCGCTTCAACCGCCGCTCATACAGGCTTCGTGTCGGCTCGCCCTCGAAGTCGATGATCACGAAATCGTGCCCGGTATACAACACCTGGCCCAGGTGATAGTCCCCGTGCACGCGGATCCTGGTCGTCGTCAGGCGCCGCGCGAGGAACGCCCGCAAGGCTTGGGCGATGCGCGGTTCCAGCTCGAGCACTCGCTTGGCCTCGTCCTTGGCATCCTCAGGCAGGCGGTTGAGCTGGCTGCGCAGGAGCTCCAGCGAGCGCAGCGCCACGGCGTTGAGGGATTGATAGATGGAGCGCTGGTCCTGGGGCGAGATGCGCTCGGGCGCAAAGGCGGGGTCGTCAGGGTCGGAGGCGAGCGCCGTGTGCAGCTCGGCCGTCCGCCGGCCGAGCAGGCGTGCGGACTCCAGGTAGGCGCCGATCGTCCTGGTCGCGACCTCAGTCATCTCCATCGCGCTGGCTTGCAGCAGGGTTTTCGCCCGCGTGGGAGGCTCTCCGCTCGCCGGCTGTTCCATTGCTTTGAGGTAGTGGTCAAGGGTGGTCAGCGTGTACTGCCATGCGTCGCCCTGGTTGGGCACGTAGCCTTGCAGGACCGCCATCGCCACCGGCTCACCATTGTCGCGCCGGAACTCCAGGCTCCCCGCCAGGGGCGCGATCTGGGCGAAGTTGGTCTTTTCGGTCAGGAACCGGCCGACCTCGAGCTCGGGGTTGACCCCGTCCTCCAAGCGCCGGAACACCTTGAGGATCAACCGCTCACCGAACACCACAGAGTTGTTGCTCTGCTCGGCCACCGAAAGCGCCGCTTCGAGCCTGATCGTCTCCGGGCCGCGCAGCCGGGCGAATGCGCGGGTGGTCGATCCGACCAGAGTCCCTTTCTCGTTCGGTGCGCGCCGGCGCTTGGCGATGATGTTGAGCAGGCCTTCGGCGAAGCCCGGCGGCCCGAGCGCGTCATACAGCAGCCCGCGCTGCTCATCGTCCGTTGTGCGCAGCCAGGCCACGGCCGCGTGCGGCCAGCGTTCGAGGATCATCGGGGCCTCCGCTGCGTTGGCGTAGGCGACGGGCAGCAGGTAGGTCTCGGGGTCGCCATCGGCATACGTCACTACGACCGTCAGCAAATACGCGCTCCTGTCGACGCCGGGCACCTCGATCGCATCGGAGATCGACATCGACTTCAGGCGGCGCGCCTTGCCGGCAAACCAGCGTCGCTGTCTGATGTAGGGCAGTAGGAGTGATTCGAGACGTTCCTTGGTCGGCGCGACCAGGACTTCATCCCAGCTGCCCGCCAGCTTGATCTCAGGCAGGACCGCGGCTGCGATGCTCCCGTCGCCTGAAACTGTAGCCGCCTGCCGCGGCTGGAGCGAGAACCAGAAGAACGAGTGAGGCCCGAGGGTGAGGAAGTAGGGCACCTCGCCGATCATGGGCAGGTCCGTGGCGCCGAACAGCTCGACCGGGACCATGCCCTTCCACTTGCTGAGGTCGAGCTCCACCACCTGCAGGAACCTTGACAGGTTGGCGATGCACAGAATCTGCTCCGATTCGTAGCGGCGGACGAAAGCGAGCACTTTGCGGTTGTCGGGCCGAAGCAGCTCCAGCGTCCCGCGGCCGAAAGCGCGATGACGCTTCCGGAGCGCGATCAGCCGCTTCATCCAGGACAGCAGCGAGTGCGGGTTCTGCGCCTGGGCCTCGACGTTGACGCTCTCGTAGTGGTACTCAGGGTCGGTCACGACTGGCAGGTAGAGCCGCTGCCGGTTGGCGCGCGAGAAGCCCGCGTTGCGGTCGGCGCTCCACTGCATGGGTGTGCGCACGCCGTTGCGATCGCCCAGGAAAATGTTGTCGCCCATCCCGATCTCGTCGCCGTAATAGAGGACCGGTGTTCCCGGGAGCGAGAACAGCAACCCGTTCATGAGCTCGATGCGCCGGCGGTCGTTGCCGAGGAGCGGGGCGAGGCGCCGGCGAATGCCGAGATTGATCCGCGCCAGGCGGTCCTGCGTGTATGCGCGATACATGTAGTCGCGCTCCTCGTCGGTGACCATCTCGAGGGTCAGCTCGTCATGGTTGCGGAGGAAAAGCGCCCACTGAGAGTTGTCCGGGATCGATGGCGTCTGGGCGAGGATGTCGACGATCGGAAAGCGGTCCTCCATGCGGATCGACATGAACAGCCGGGGCATGAGCGGGAAGTGGAAGGCCATGTTGCACTCGTCGCCCTCGCCGAAGTAGGAGACGGCGTCCTCAGGCCACTGGTTGGCCTCCGCCAGGAGCATGCGGTTGGAGTAGTTCCCATCGACGTGCCGGCGCATTTCCTTGAGGAACTGATGCGTTTCCGGCAGGTTCTCGCCGTTCGTGCCCTCGCGTTCGTACAGGTATGGGACGGCGTCGAGCCGCACGCCATCGACGCCGGCATCGAGCCAGAAGTCCAGCGCCTTCAACACCGACTCCTTGACCTTGGGGTTGTCGTAGTTGAGATCTGGCTGATGCGAGTAAAACCGGTGCCAGTAGTACGCGCCCGCCACGTGGTCCCACGTCCAGTTGGAGACCTCGAAGTCTTTGAAAATTATCCGCGCGTCCTGGTAGCGCTGGTTGGTATCGCTCCAGACATAGAACTCGCGCGCCGCGGTGCCCGGGCGGGCCCGCCGCGCCCGCTGGAACCACGGGTGCTGGTCCGACGTGTGGTTGCAGACGAGCTCGTTGACGACGCGGATCCCTCGCCGGTGAGCGTCCTTGATGAACTGATGCAGGTCGGCCACGTTGCCGTACATCGGGTTGACGTCGGTGTAGTCGGCGATGTCGTAGCCGTCGTCGCGCATGGGGGACGGATAGAACGGCAGCAGCCAGATCGCGCTCACGCCGAGGTCCTGCAGATAGGGCAGCTTCTCGAGCAGGCCCCGGAAGTCGCCGCTGCCGTCGCCGTCGCTGTCCATGAACGCGCGCACATGGAGCTCGTAGATGAGCGCATCCTTGTACCAGAGCGGGTCGTCGTCGAGTGTGAACGTCTCGTGCTTGCGATGCCTGACAGACGGCTGGATCACAGGAAATACTCGAAGTCGCGCTCGCTGCGGATGCGCCGGCGAAAGCGGAAGATCTGCGCGGGCGTCGAGTGCGGATTCAGCTCAATGTAGTTGCGGGGCCCGTTCCAGATGTAGCGCGCCCCGGTCAGCAGCTCGTGCGCCTGGTAGCTGCGGTCGCGGTCGATGCCGAGAGCCTCGAGCGGAAGCGTCACCATGCCCGTCTGGATGTGGTGGGGGTCGACGTTCACCACTGTGAGCACGACATCGGCCAGATCATCGGTGCTCTTCGTGTACGCGATGATCTGGTCGTTCTCGGTGGGGTGGAACGTCAGGCCGTCGTCGCTCTGCAGCGCCGGGTTCTGACGGCGCACCGCGTTCACGAGGGTGATCAGCTCGCGAAGGCTGTCCGGGCGGTCGCGCTGCCAGTTGCGGAGCTGGTACTTCTCCGAGTCGAGGTACTCCTCTGAACCGGACTCCTTGGCCCGGTTCTCGCACAGCTCGAACGCAGGCCCGTAGATCCCGTAGCTCGCGCCCAGCGTTGCGGCCAGGACAAAGCGGGCCGCGAAAGCCGGCCGCCCGCCGGTCTGCAAGTACTCGGTGAGGATGTCTGGGGTGTTCGGCCACAGGTTGGGCCGGAGGAACTCTCGGATCGGCGCCGAGCGCAGCTCGTTGAAGTACTGGCTCAGCTCCGATCTCGTGTTGCGCCACGCGAAGTATGTGTACGACTGGCTGAAGCCGACCTTCGCGAGCTGATACATCAACTTGGGGCGCGTGAAGGCTTCGGAGAGAAAGATCACATCGGCGTGCTCGCGCTTGACCTCGCCGATCAGCCACTCCCAGAACTGGAACGGCTTGGTGTGGGGGTTGTCGACGCGGAAGATCCGGACGCCCTGGTCGATCCAGAAGACCACGATCGAGAGCAGTTCCGCCCACAGCTCGGGCCAGGCCTCGCACTCGAAGTCGAATGGATAGATGTCCTCGTATTTCTTGGGCGGGTTCTCGGCGTACTGGATGGAGCCGTCAGGGCGATGGCGGAACCACTCCGGGTGCTCGCGCGTGTAGGGATGGTCGGGTGAGCACTGGAACGCGAGGTCGAGCGCGATCGAAACGCCGGCATTTCCGGCTGCGCTGAGGAGGTGCTTGAAATCGCCTATCGTGCCGAGCTGCGGATGGATGGCTTTGTGCCCACCTTCCTCCGACCCGATCGCCCACGGGCTCCCCGGCTCGTCCGGCTTGGCGTGCTCGCTGTTGTTGGCGCCCTTGCGGTTGGTGCGGCCGATGGGGTGGATGGGGGGAAAGTAGAGGACGTCGAAGCCCATGCCGGAGATGTACGCCAGCCATTCTTCGACGTCGCGAAACGTGCCGTGCTGGCCGCCTTTGCCGGCCGACCGGGGGAACATCTCGTACCAGGCGCCGTAGCGAGCGCGCTGCGGCTCCACCAACACTTCGACCTGGCGCCCGTAAGTCGTCGAAAGGCTGCGGTCTGGTGAGGGGCGGACTAGATTTGCAAGATTGCCCCGACGCAGCTGGGCTGCATAGGCCGTGAGCTTGCCGGCCTCGGGGCCTTGAGCTCTGGCGGCGGCCGCCTCAACCAGGCGCGCGCCCACCTCCAGCTCCAGCGTTACGTCCTGGCCGGCCTCCACGCGCTTGGCGAACTGGCGGCTCCACGTCTCGAAAGGGTCGACCCAGGCCTCGATTGTGAACCGGTAGCGCCCCAGCTCGGTGACGGCGAACTCGGCCCGCCACCGGTCGTTGACGAGCGGGACCATCGGCACCTCCGTCCAGTCCTCGTCGCCTTCGTGGCGGTACCGGATGACGCAGGCGAGCGCGTCCTGGCCGTCGGCGAAGATGTCGGCTTCGACGGCGACCTTCTCGCCCACCGAGCGTTTGGCAGGAAACCGCCCCGCCTCTACTTCCGGCGAGACCGACTCGATGGCGATTCGTTTTCGACCGTCGGCGTGCGGCTTGGGGAGGCTGGAGGGCTGGGGGGCGGTCGCGGGCGTCCGCTTGACCGGTGCGCGAGCCATGAGTAAATCGTGGCATGCCTGCTCCCGGCCATGTGTTCTGATATCGATCGTGGGCATTCTGCGCTCGATCGACCCGGCCACCGGGCAGGAGTTGGCCAACTTCCCGGAACTCGACGCCGCCGGCATCGAGGCCGCCGTGGCCCGGGCCTGGGGATCGCGGCACGCCTGGCGCGACGTCGGAGTCGACATGCGAGCGGCCCTGCTGCGCTCGGTCGCGGGAGTACTGAGGGCCGACAAGGCCCGCTACGCCGCGCTGGCCACGGCCGAGATGGGCAAGCCGATCGTCGAGGCGGAGGGCGAGATCGAGAAATGCGCGTGGACGGCGGGCTGGATCGCGGACAACGCCGCGCGCCTCCTGGCCGATGAGCCGGTGGACAGCACGGCGACTCTCAGCTATGTCAGGTTCCAGCCACTTGGGGTGATCCTGGCCGTGATGCCGTGGAACTTTCCCTTCTGGCAGGCGTTCCGCGCCGGGTTGACGGCGCTGGCCGCCGGGAACGTGATGCTGCTCAAGCACTCATCCAACGTGCCGCAGTGCGCGGTCGCCATCGAGGAGGTTTTCCGCGAGGCAGGTGTGCCCCAGGGCGTCTTCCAGACGCTGCTCGTCGGGTCCGGCGCAGTGGACCAGATCATCGCGGACCGCCGGGTCGCCGGCGTCACGCTCACGGGATCCGAAGGCGCGGGCGCGCGCGTGGCCGCAACGGCAGGGAAGACGATCAAGAAGTCCGTGCTCGAGCTGGGCGGCTCGGATCCCTTCATCGTCCTCGCTGACGCCGACCTGAAGGCCGCGGTCGCGGTTGCCGTTCGCGCGCGCAACCAGAACAACGGCCAGAGCTGCATCGCAGCCAAGCGCTTCATCGTGGTGGAGTCGGTCGCCGACGAGTTTGAGACGCTCTTTGCAGCGGCTGTGGGCGCGCTAAAGCTTGGAGACCCGAAGGAACGCGACGTGCAGGTCGGCCCCCTGGCGCGCGCGGACCTGGTCGACGACCTCGAGCGTCAGGTCAGGGAGTCGGTAAAGCTGGGCGCGCGGCCGCTGACCGGAGGCAAGCGCAGGGACGGCTCCGGTTACTTCTTCGAACCGACGGTGCTCTCCGGCGTTCAGCCCGGCATGCCTGTTTACCGAGAGGAGACGTTCGGCCCTGTGGCGGCCGTGATCCGCGTGAGCGACGAGGAAGAAGCCCTGCGGGTGGCCAACGATTCCGACTTCGGCCTCGGTTCGAGTATCTGGACGGCCGACGTCGACCGCGCGCGCCGCCTGGCCGAGCGAGTCGAGGCCGGCATGGTATTCATCAACGGCATGGTCGCCTCCGACGCTCGCCTACCCTTCGGCGGGGTGAAGAAGTCGGGCTACGGCCGCGAGCTGTCGAGCTATGGGATGAAGGAGTTCAGCAACATCCAGACCATCTGGGTCGGCCCGGCGAAAACCTAGCGCCCGCGCGCGCGGAATTCCGCGCGTCTTGTGCAAACGGCGCGCATCGCACCCGTCCCAGACGCGCGTTTGGGGCAAAACGTGCGAAATCGTGGGCTAGCGGTTCGTCTCTCGGCGCACGAACAGCGTCGTGCCCAGGACCAAGAACACGGCGAGCATCAGCGCCAGGACAGCGACGTTCGTGACCGGATTCAAAAGCACCACCCGCTCGTAGTCGCGCGAGCCGGCGAAGACAACCCCACGCGCGAGGTCGATCACATACCGCATCGGCGAGGCGAGGGAGAGGACTTCGAGGTACCACGGGAGGTTGTTGATCGGGCTGATCAACCCGGCCAGGAAGTACTGCGGCAGAAAGACGAAGTTGAAGATCTGGTTGGAGGCTCGCGAGTCGCTCATCGTGTTCAGCAGCAAAAGGCCGAACGATCCGCCCATGAAGCAGGACAGCAGCGCCACCGGCACCAGCAAGGCCAGGGCCGTGGCGGTCAACGGGACCCGCAGGATGGCGGCGAACACGACCATCGGCACCACCTGCATGACGGCGACCAGCGTCTCGCCCAGGATCTTGCCGAACACGATCGAGTATCGCGAGACGGGAGAAACGAACATCTCCTGGGCGAAGTCGTTCTGGCGATCGTCCATCAGCGACGTCAAGCCCTGCGCGGTGGACTGGAAGAGCGTCATCCCCAGGAAGCCGGTGAAAGTGAATCCGATGAAGTTGAAGCCGGCCGCCTTGCCGAGGTTGAGCTGCAGGGTCCCGCCCAGCAGGAAGATCGTCACGAACGGGAAGATGCCCGCGGCGATCATGCGGCCGGGGTCGCGAAAGAACTTCAGCAGGTCCCTGCCCGCGAGCGCGATGACGACGTTCAGCTCATGCATCGCTGCTCGCCAGAATGCGGAGGTAGGCATCCTCCAGGCTCGGTGATTCCGTCCGCAGCATCGTCAGCGGCTGGCTGATGCCGTGGACGACTTCGTATGCCGTGAGACGGTCGAGGCTGATGTCGAAATGGCGATCCTCGGTGAACGACAAATTCATCTCGCGAAGTTGCCGCCTCAGCGCGTCGCGATCGGCGGCGTCGATGAGCAAGTGCTCATGCACCAGCTTCGCCTTGACGTCTCGAGGCGCCCCCATGCCGACGACCACGCCGTGATCGAGGATGCAGACTCGGTCGGCGTCCTCCGCCTCGTCCAGCTGGTGGGTGGTGAGGCAGATGGTGATCTTGTGCTCCCGCCGAAGCTCCTCGATGTACTGCCACAGCGTCCGCCGGCTGGCCACGTCAAGGCCTCTGGTGGGCTCGTCCAGGAAAAGGATGCGCGGGTGATGCATCAGCCCCCGGATGATCTCGAGCTTGCGCTGCATGCCTCCGGACAGGCGTTTTACGGGTTTGAACACGTCGGCGCCCAGGGCGACCATCTCGGCCAGCTCCCGGACCTGCTGGCGATAGGCGGCCGGCATCAATCGATAGAGAGGGCGATATGGGTAGAGGCCGTAAAGGACCGCGTGGAAGCGAATGTTTTCCTCGCCAGTCAGGTTCATGTCCAGCGAGGGGTTCTGGAAGATGATGCCCACATGGCGGCGCACGGCGCCCGCCTCTCGAACGATGTCGTAGCCTGCGATGCGCACGCTCCCTGAAGTCGGCGCCAGCGTCGTGGTGAGGATAGAGATGGTCGTGGTCTTGCCGGCGCCGTTGGGCCCGAGAAGCGCGAAGAACTCGCCTGACTCGACCGCGAAGGAAATTCCGTCGACCGCGTTGACCTTTCCCTTTCGGTAGCGCTTGACGAGGTCGCGGACCTCGATCGATGGTGCCACTGTCGGCCTTACGCCTTCTTCGTCGCCGCGAGATGCTTGCGCGCTAGCATCGAATAGGAGTCCTTGAGCGCGTCCTTAGGATCGAAATCCAGGCTGCGCGCCTTTTCGGGCAGCACCTCGAGCGGCCCTTCCAGCTCGACGAACGAGCCGAACTCGAGAGTGTCAAGCGTGACGCTGACAACACCGTCGAGAGTCCACATCGCGCGGTGCTTGTTGTACGTGAACTCAACCTGGAAGCCAAGTTGCGAAAGCAGGTCCAGGGTCGCATGCACGTCTTTGACGTCGACCTCAGTCTCCTCCCTGATCTTGACGCCGCCGACGAACCTGGCCGGCCCCTTCGCGGTGAGCACTCCGTGCGGTCCGCCGTCGAGCACCCGAAGCCGCAGGGTGGTGCGGCGCGTCGACTTGCCTGGCCCGCGGAAACGGTAGTTCTCCTCGTCGTACTTGCCTTCGAGTTTGGCGCCCCGTTTGCGCAGTAGAGCGCGCAGTCGTGCATGGTCGCGAGGGCCATCGACGCGAAACTTCAGCTCGCATTCGACGCTACGGTCACGCAGGCGATGGTGCGGACGGCTCCCAGCCACGGAGGGAGAGTAAGTGAAAAGTTAGGCTGCGGCCTTCTTCTTGATCCGGTACAGCGAGCTCGTGACCGCGGTGCATTCGTCCTCGACGTAATCGAGGCCTGCCGCCTCGGCGATCCGGCGCGCCTCGTCCGAGCGGATATCGAGCTGCAGCCATAGCGCCTTCGCGCCGACCGCAACCGCCTGCCTCGCGATCTCCGGCGCGTCCGCCGCAGGCCTGAACACGTCCACCAGGTCGATCTTCTCGGGCACCTCGGCCAGCGAACGGTAGACACGCTCGCCGAAGAGTGTGTCGGCGTACGGGTTGATGGGGATGATGCGAAAGCCTCGCTTCTGAAGCCCGGCGGGCACCGAACCGCCCGCTTTGCTCGGGTCCCGCGAAGCGCCCACGACGGCGATCACGGTCGCCGCCTCCAGGATCTCGTGCCCAGACTTGCTCACGACAACTTCAAGCCATCCGACTGGCTGAAGTATTCCCCGGTATTCACGCGGCCGAAGGCTGAGCTAGCCAGAAATTCGCGTCAGCCGGACGATCGGGATCTCGCGATCCGTCTTGCTTGGGTACTTGCCGTACTGGGCCGAAATGGCGGCGATGCGAGCCAGCGCCTCTTCGCGCTCACGCCCGTGCAGAGAATCGCCTCGGACCTTCATCTTCCGGCTACCCACCTCGAGCCAGATCTCGTCCGGGTTCTTGACCATGTTGTTGAACCACGACGGATGGGTGGCGGATCCACCCTTTGACCCGACGACGAGCCAGGCGTCGTCCCCGTCGGCAAAGCCGCCGATCGTGACGGTGCGCTCCAAACCTGACCGCCCGCCCTTCGTGGTCAGCAGCACGATCGGAAACTTCATCATCGTGACCATCCGGTTCTTTCCACCGGTCTTGCGGTAGGACTTGATCGACCGCTTGGCGAGCGGCTCGATCAGCCTGGCGAGAAATTTCCCGCCAGGCATCTCGGTGCCGTAGGTACCCTCAGGCGTCTTCTGAATGGGCATGGTTAGGCTGCCTCGGTCTCCGCGACAGCGAGGGGCTCGAGCGCGTACTTCAGCACTTCCTCGACCCGGCTCGCGAGGTGGAACGTCATCTCGTTGCGCACGCTCTGGGGGACGTCATCGATGTCCTTCTCGTTGCGGCGCGGGAGGATGACCTCCTTGAGCCCCATCCGGTGGGCGGCCAGCACCTTCTGCTTGACGCCTCCGATCGGCAGCACCAGGCCCTGCAGGGTGACCTCGCCCGTCATGCCGACCGTGCTCCGGACGGCGCGACCTGTGAGCAGGCTCACGATCGCGGTCGTCATCGTCACGCCGGCCGACGGACCGTCCTTGGGCACGGCGCCCGCGGGCACGTGGATGTGGAACGCCTTCTCGATCGAGTCGGTCTCGATGCCGAGGTCGGCAGCGTGCGACCGCACGTACGAGAGAGCGATCTGCGCCGACTCCTTCATCACGTCGCCGAGCTGGCCCGTGAGGATCAGGCTCCCCTGGCCCTTCGAGGCCGCGGTGGCCGTAGCCTCGACGAACAGCACGTCTCCGCCCGAGCCGGTCACGGCGAGGCCCGTGGCCACGCCTGGAACCGCGGTCCGAGCCGCGACTTCGTTGTCGAACTTGGGCTTGCCGAGGAACTCGCGCACGCGCTGCCGCGTGATCTCCACCGGCGGCGTGAGCGCCTCGGTGGCGATCTTGGTCGCGACCTTGCGCGTGATCTTGCCGAGCTCGCGCTCGAGGTTGCGAACCCCGGCTTCACGAGTGTGGTCGGTGATCACGCTCATGACAGCCTCGTCGGTCACGGTGACCTCGTCCGCATTCAATCCAGCCTGCTTGACCTGCCGCGGGAGCAAGTGATCCTTCGCGATCGCGATCTTCTCCTGCTCGGTGTAGCCGTCCAGCCGGATCAGCTCCATCCGGTCCAGCAGCGGCGCGGGGATGGTCTCGGACACGTTGGCGGTCGGGATGAACAGCACCTCCGAGAGGTCCAGGTCGACCTCCAGGTAGTGGTCGCGGAACGTGTTGTTCTGCGCGGGGTCGAGCACCTCCAGCAGCGCTGCCGAAGGGTCGCCCCTCCAGTCGCTGCCGACCTTGTCGATCTCATCCAGCATGATCACCGGGTTCTTGGTCCCGGCCTCTTTCAGGGCGCGCACGATGCGGCCCGGGAGGGCGCCGACGTACGTGCGCCGGTGGCCGCGGATGTCCGCCTCGTCGCGGATGCCGCCCAGCGACACGCGCGTGAACTTGCGGCCGAGGGCGCGCGCGACCGACTCGCCCAGCGAGGTCTTGCCGACGCCGGGAGGGCCGACCAGGGTGATGATCGCGCCCGAGCCGCGACCGCCGAGGACTTCGAGGCCTCGCTCCTTGCGGAGCTTGCGGACCGCGAGGAACTCGATGATGCGCTCCTTCACGTCGTCCAGGCCGGTGTGGTCCTGGTCGAGGATTCGGCGCGCTTCGCCGAGATCGTAGTTGTCGTCGGAGCGCACGTTCCACGGGATGTCCAGCATCCAGTCGAGGTACGTTCGGATCCAGCCATATTCAGGGTTCTGCTCGCTGGTGCGCTCCAGGCGGCCGAGCTCGCGCTCGACCTCGACCAGCACTGCTTCCGGCATGCCTGCCTTGACGACCCTTTCGCGATATGTGGCGACGACATCACTGCCGCCTTCGTTTAGCTGCTTCTTGATCGCCTCCATCTGCTGGCGGAGCAGGAACTCGCGCTGAGTCTTCTCCATGCCCTCGGCGACGTCGCTCCGGATCTTCTCCTTGAGCGATGCATCCGCGAGGATCTGCTTCATCCACCCGATCAGCTTGCTCAGGCGCTCTTCCAGGTCGACCGTCTCGAGCACCTCGAGCTTCTGGTCGGTGGTGAGGTCGGGCGAGTATCCGGCCAGGTCGGCCAGGTGGCCGGGCGTCTTGGCGGCGCGGAGGAACTGAACGACCTGCGGGACGCCGCGCGACTCGACGAGGTTCTCGAGCATGGCGCGGTACTCCCGCGAAAGCTCGATCGCCTTGGGGCTGGCGGGGTCCGGGTCGGGGAGTGCCTCGGCCTTGACCCAAAGGGCCCCACCGATGTCGGCCTGGCCGCTGCCCAGCCGCGCGCGGTACTCGCCGCGGAGCATGAAGGCTTCGGCGCCTGTG
>WNFD01010082.1_pt1 | contig 13030 bp, 14 predicted proteins | sample 5400491 | NCBI WGS metagenome assembly WNFD01 (sample SAMN13153343, study PRJNA577476) | soil metagenome | isolation source: 120 cm saprolite under Douglas fir tree site 2 hole 2 replicate 2 | place: USA:California | collected 2015-04-18 | reverse complement strand
GCTGGGATTGAGAGGAAACCGCGAAGATGGACGTTTCGGGCGAGTCGGCATGAATTCTTTCGGCGACCAGCGCGGCGCTCCGCCGGTCGAGGTCAAAATCCAGCAGGCAAACATCGGGCGCGGGCGTCCCGATCCAGTCAAGAACCGACTCGTGATCGTCAACCCGGTATTCTCCCAGATGCCGATCGAGCCGGACTAACGGGGCCGAATCAGCGAACAGCTTTAAGGTTCCCCAGGTGTCCTTATCCAGGCAAATGCTGACCACAGAGAGTGGATCGCTGGCGGGCAGATTCTCCCGTGATGAAGCCTTCGCTGGATCTTTCGCAGTCATTCCACTCATTTCGAACTCGGTGATGGTTGAACGTCTTGCTTCTTCTCGCCCCCGGGCAGTTTATCGTCGAACTTCGGGTTCTCGATGTACGGGATCGGAGGCTTCGGCTCCGGCGGCGCTGAAGTCTCGGTGTGAACCGGGTCAACTATATGCGGCGTTACCAAGACCAGCAACTCGGTATTACTCCGATTGATCGAGCGGGAACGAAATAACTGCCCCAGCACAGGAATATCAGCAATTCCAGGGACCTTGGATAGCTGAATCTGAGCGCGATGGTCCATCAGCCCGGCGATCCCAAACGACTGCCCGTCTTTAAGTTCAATTTCAGTCTCTGCCCGGCGGGTTGAGATCGCAGGAATGTTAAATCCCTGAATTGATAAACCATTGGAAAAATCCAGAGTGCTGACTTCGGGTGCTACGTGAAGCCGAATGACATTATCGCCGGTAATGGTGCCGGTGAAATCCAGGCGTACGCCAAAGGGCTTGAATTGAATCGTAACCGCAGTAAACCCCTGGCCCGGCTGGACAAGGGGGAACGGGAACTCGCCGCCGGCGAGAAAACTCGCCTTTTGACCATTCAAAGCCATTAAATTCGGCTCGGCAAGAATTTCCAGAATATTTTTTTGCTGGAGGTCTCGAACCGTGGTTCCCAGATTGATATCCGGCCGGAACAAAAAGATATTCAGAAAATCACTGGCCGTGATGGTTGCGACTCCGGTAGGGTTGGTCAAGGTTGGCGGGCTAAATTGCTCCGTTGAGACCGTTCCAATCGTATTCGTGGCTCCGGTACTGAAGATATTAATCCCGAACTGCTGAAGCTTGGTTCGGTCGACTTCGGCGAACTTTACTGCAAGCATCACTTGGCGCTCGTGTAACGCCGTCACCTGCAGGGAGCTCACCACCTGAGGCGAATAGACCGTCGCCATCTTGTTCAGGTCTTCGGCGGCCTTGGCATCTGGAACATTGCCGGTCAAGACCAGGCGGCCACCGTCAGCCTGCACCTGGACTTGCTGATTGGGATAGGCATGTTCGATGGCAGTCCGCAGGCCGGTGACGTCAAGGTCCACGATCACGTCCAGCATCTGTGAGCGCCCGGTCTGGTCCCACAGGATCAGGCTGCTGGTCCCAGCGGCCCTGCCCTCAACCACCACTTCGGTGGGCGAAGTTGCCAGAGTTTCGATCACAGCCGGATTGCTAGATAGAACCCGCGTGATGGGCGTTTGCACGTTTACCACCACCGACTTGCCGACCAGGATGTGGAGCGCCTGTCCTTCCGAGGGCGCGGGAACTTGCTGAGGTGGAGCTGACGCCACTGCCGGGATTGGTGCCGGTGTCTGCGTCTGTGCAGGCGCTACGGTTGGCGCTTCTGAGGTTGCAGGAACCTGTTGCGCTGCTCCGTGTAATCCGGCGGGGAGCAGTGCGAGAACAACCACTAGACCCGTAATCTTCAGCGCTATGGAACTATTCATCTTTCGTCCTCACCGCTTTCATGAACCCCGACTCGGTCGAATCTTGCCTGACTCAGAATCCTGCCTGACTCAGAATTTCTCTTCGGTCCGCTTGGTTCCCTGGATCATTTCCAGAATGTAAACCGGTTTGGAAGCCTCTGCTACTCTCCGGGGTGCCTTCTTGCCCGGGGCAGGTGGAGGTGCAGGTCTTTCTCCGGCCAATTGATCCAGCCGCGTGGGACGAAGATCAACATTGGTCTGATCAACCCCGCTGCGCAACACAAACTGAACGGTGCCTTGGGAGCTTGCCAATTGCAGTTTTTGCGAATCCTCCGGACTCACCAACAGGGTCACAACGTTGACCGTCTGTGGCTTGCCCTGCGGATCGGGCTCGATAGTCTGACCTGCGGTCAAGATTTCCACATTTTGCAGCACCGTCTGGGTGACAGGACCTGAACTTCCACTACCACCCGGCGGCGTGTAGGTAACCATTACGTCCACCCGCGATCCCGGATACAAGAAGCCGGCCACACCCACGATCTCATTTGAGCGGACCGCGGTGGCGCGCATGCCAGTTGGAATTTTCCCGGAAATGCCAATTCCCGAGCCTTCCAGGCCCAAATCTCTTTTTAATATCGGCTCGTTGGTGACCAGGGGATAAAGCAGGGGTTTGCCGACCACATCTTCGACCTTGTCGAACGAGCTAGCCATGACCAGGTTGCTGGGCCAGTCCAGGGTCGTTACGTCCTTGGTGGTCAATGTAGTGCCGGAAGGCAAGTCCCTGATGGCGGCCACGATTTGGGTCGTCGCGTGCTGGGCCCGGCTCAGTCGCATCCGCTTGCTAAAGAAGTAGGTAATTATCCCCGCCAAGATGGCGGCCATCAGGAAAGCAATCAAAACCCGTCGCAGGCCCGTAAATCACCTCCACCAGAACGCATCACCAACGCAATACAAAGTTCCTATCGCAATCGCCAACCCGTAGGGCAGTCGCATTGTACCCGGCTGCTGAACATTTAATACTGGGTGAGGCTGAAATCCCGCCGTCGCATGATGCCGAAACAGTTCCAGCGTATTCAGAAGCGTCTCACGTACTTGCCGGTGCATAACCACGTAGCCGGCTGCGAGAATGCCACCGGCAAGAGCCGCCACAACGAGAACACTCTCCGCCTGGACCGTCCCGGCCCAGGCTCCTACCGCGGCAACCAGCTTTACGTCACCACCGCCCATGCCTCCGAGCAGAAAGAGGAGATAGAAAATTCCTCCCGCCAGCAGCATGCCTAACAGGCCGCCCTTGAGTCCCGGCCATCCCGCGAACGCTTCGCGGACAACCAAGGCCGCTAAAAGGCCGCTATAAGTCAGCCAGTTGGGGATCCGTCTGCCGCGAACGTCCTTGACTGCTCCTACACTAGCGATAGCTAGGGCGCAAATCAAAAGATATTTATCCAAGTGTGCTCACCGAGGTAATTAGGTTTTTACACCTAGCGAGGGAGCAGCCATGGGGGAGGGCTGCGTGGTTAGGGGTTGGGGGTCTAGGCTCCGGCGGTTCAGACTGGAGCCAGCCCAACGGTGGTTGCGATCCGGGACTACGTGATGTAGCTGCCCAGAATGGTGCCGATCTTGCTGAAGGCGCTGTTGAGGCCGCTGGCCAGGGTGGTCATTCCTGCGGTAGCGGCGAACGCAACCAGAGCCAAAATCAAGAGATACTCCACCAGACCCTGGCCCGCCTCATCTTTGTGAAGGCGATTCAGGAAATTAATCAGTTTTTTGGACATTGTCTAGTCTCTCCCAGGGGTTCGGGTTCGCTCCCGCTGTTGCGAGCGAGAGCGAACATGAGCCGTTTCGAGGCCAAGCTACTTAATGTAGCTACCCAGAATGGTGCCGATCTTGCCGAAGGCGCTGTTGAGGCCGCTGGCCAAGGTGGTCATTCCTGCCGTAGCAGCGAACGCAACCAGAGCCAAAATCAAGAGATACTCCACAAGACCCTGGCCCGCCTCATCTTTGTGAAGGCGATTCAGGGAATTCAGAATCAGGGTTTTCATTATTGTCATCTCCTCGTAGTTTCTTATTCTGTAGATTCCCAGCGCAGTCGGGGAGCGCTCTGGGTATGTCCCGTACAGCGATTACTGTAGGCATGTTGGAGGCCAAACCGGCCCGATTGGTGCCGAACCTTGAGCAACCTCCTGAGACGTTGAAAATAAACGACTTGGTGGCAAAACCGTATTTGACCCCTGCCGCGCTTAAAGCTGTACAGCCAGGAAAAGAGAAAGAACTTGCCCATTTTTGTTATCTTCGAGGAACTGGAATAGCTACAGGGTGAATACATTTGTTCACACTTGGTTTCATGGACTTACCGGTTGTCTACAGCAACCGCGTCAGAAGAAAGCCAGCCAGCGTCGGAGTGGGGACAAGGGGAAGCCCTGGCGTACGTTCTCGTCAAGCTTCTGTAGGCGACGATCGGTTGGAACGCTGCATAAGAAACCCCAAGAAGGCCAGGAGCGGCAGAGACACAACATAAAAATAATCGGGAATGTATGACATGCAGATCGGGGAGACGAACAGCAACGCGGACGCGCGCGCTTTTAAGCGGCCAAGTTCGTCCCCGGTGGCTTCCGCCGCTATGAATCGGTCCAGGGTGATGACTATAGGGACCAGTAAGATGCTGAGATCGTGAATGAAAAGGTAGTAACTCACAACTGCGCTGGCGGTGATCGCCAGGATGAGAGCATCTGCTCCGCGCTCAATTTTCGGGGGCCTTGCTGCAACCAGGAACCCGACGACTCCTGAGAGAATGACCGTGGCCGCCGCAATCCAGAAGGCAGAGACACGAGCACCTGCCAGGCCAAAAATGAGCCCATGCAGATTGGCCATGATATTCATCGCAATGGGATACCTCAATTGATCTGTGCGAGCCGCTGAACCTGAACCCATAGCAATCAGCGAGTGAAGATAGATCCCAGCCTGCGAGATACCAACAAGCCAAACAGACGCCGCCCCTACGGCCAGGGAGGAGAGCGCGAAACCGGCAAAAAACCGCCAGCGCCTCCACGTCAGGAACAAAAGCGCAATTGGGATCACGATCTGAAATTTGAACAACCCCAAGCCAACCAGGATCCCAGCCATCAATTCACATTCCCGGTCCAGCAAAACCAGCGTCGCGGCCAGCAGGGTCAACAGCAAGATTGAATCCTGGCCCTGGATGAGCGCCGCTGCCACTGGAAGAAATCCCAGAAACATGGCGGCGGGCAGCCATGGATACACGTGAGCGAGCCGATTCATCCGCGGCCGTAGCAGCTGGAACGACAGCCAAAGAAGAGCCAGGTTCACCGCCAGAAATGCGAAGTACGCGGTTCGATACGGCAAGAGTGAGAGGGGCGCGAACAATAGCGCCTGGTATGCGGGCCGAATAAAAGGCAGAGCAATGTCGCCGTGGCTCACCAGTTCATTTTGAAAATGGAGCTGAGTGTCGTAGTCGTACAATTGATGAGCATGGCCGGATCGCACCAGGTATCCTGCGGTGTAAAGCTGTCGAAAATCAGCTCGACCATGAAGAAAAATGGGCAGTGTGAAGACCCAGGTCCATAAGTGAATACCAATTAGAAAGGCGGAGAGGCCGAGGGCAAGGCCTTTAACGTAATAGGGCGGGACGGGTTGAGCTGGATTGCTGTTCACGATGCCCAAGAACCGCCGCCTTCTGTTTGCCGAGGCGGAATCAAGATGATACCGTTTTCCCGAGCTCGCGGATTAGGCTGCACACCTAGAAGAAGAGAAGCAAGTGAAGCCAGGTACGGAACGAGCAATCCGATTCGCCGCCGTTGTAGCCGTGTCGTCCCTGATCGTCGGGGTCGCGCTATTCAGCTTTCCCACTCAGAGAAGCGACGACCCGCGCGACTTCTCTCAGTTCTACAGCGCGGCTCAGACAGTTCGTCAAGGACTTGGACGAAACTTGTATGATCTGCAAACTCAGGCAGAGTTCCAGTCAAAGGTGGCGTCCGTCCATGTTTTTTACAATCACCCGCCGTTCGAGACGCTGCTTTTTCTGCCGCTCACACTCTTCAGCTATCGCGCTGCGTACACGCTATGGACCTTGATCAGCGTCGGGCTGCTGGTGGGCGCGGCTCTGCTGATTGAATCCCAGACCAAAGTTAGCATGACGATCTCCCGGTATGCACGAGTGCGCGCCGATTTCGGCCTCGCTTTTGTGCTATTCCTGACTTTCGCCCCGGCAACGACCTGCCTGCTGCTCGGTCAGGACTCGATGCTCACGCTGCTCATTTACACACTGGTTTTTGTTCTGCTGAGGTGCGGCGAGGAATTCCGGGCGGGATGCGTTTTGGCGTGTGGCCTCTTCAAGTTTCAGTTGATCGTTCCTTTTGTTCTAATCCTTCTCTTGCGCCGAAAGTGGCCAGCTGCATGGGGTTTCGCGGTGGCCGGAAGTCTGCTAATACTAGCCTCGATCGGGGTGTCCGGCATTTCAGTCCTGGCCGCGTATCCGAGATTTTTGTTATTTGAGAGCAGGTTTCAGCAGATTGCCGGCTTCGCGCCGGAATACATGCCGAATATCCGGGGGGCTCTGTATTTGTTCATCCATGGGAGGTTTGGTTCACTTACCTTCGGCCTCCTGGTTGTCGTGCTATCGGGATTGGCGCTGTGGCTGGCGGCGAGGAACTGGCGGGATGAACAATTTGGCCTCTCCTTCTCGGCAGCCATCTTCGCTACCCTCCTTGCCAGTTACCACTTGTACGACTACGATCTGACCTTGCTGTTACTTCCGATCGCAATTGTATGTGGGGAATTAGCCCGACGCGAGCGGTCGCTCTCGAGTCAGCTTACTCTCAGCACAGCCCTCGTCATCCTTTTCATCCCGCCTCTTCACCGGCTGCTTTTACTGCACGGCGTTTATGCCCTCATGGTTATTCCGATTCTGGGGTTGTTTTGTACGGTGCTTTGGTTCACCCGTTCTTCTTTTCGTGAGGGAGACGCACTCCAGCGTGCAGTTTGATCCCCAGCAGTCCTTCAGTCAGCAAGTCAGGCGCAATTAGCTGGCGATTTATCTTCTCAAGACCCAAAACAAATTACTGTAATCATCCGTCCACAACGCCAGGTCGGGCTTAAGGGCGCCGCTGCGCGTGCTTCCGGTCGAAGCGGGAAGTGAGTTGAGAACTGCTGGATCTCGGGAAAGCAGCACCCAGTCGCTATAGGTGGTTACGCCGCCGTCGCCATCGGTGTGGAGCAAGGCGTAGTGGAGCTTAAAGCGCTCGGCGATTCTCCTTAACACGGGCTGCAAGTCGAAATAGACGTTACTGATGTGCACCGCCATGATTCCGTCGCTTTTCATCTCCTTCAAATAAATCTGAAATGCTTCCTCAGTGAGGAGATGAACCGGGATGGCGTCACCGCTGAAGGCGTCAATGGCCAGCAGGTTGAAGTCCTGCGGCTGACCACGTTTCAATTCACTTTCCATCGAAAGGCGGGCGTCGCCCGGGATCACTTCCAGCCCGGCCCGGCAATCCTTCAAGTAACTGAAATACTGCACGTCGTTTGCGATTCGCGTTACCTCGGGATTGATCTCGTAAAAGCGAATGTAGTCTCCCGGGTTTCCGTAGGCAGCCAGAGTGCCCGTCCCGAGGCCCACAACGCCGATGCGGAGATTCTGTGGATTCGCCCCGGACAACAGGTGGGTCTGGAGTCCGACTAAGGCCAGGCCGACGCCGCTGGTGACGCCATAGTAACCGGTCGGCAAATGGCGCTTTGCTTCCGACCGAAACTGGTAACCGTGGGCGATTCGGCCGTGGAACAGGGCATAGGCTCGCCAGTCGGGCTGGTCCGAGGCAAGCTCGCGAACGCTAAGCACTCCATAGAAATTGCGCGCCAAGACCGCGGAGTCTTGAGCTTGGTTTCTGGCGGTGAAAAAAAGCATGGCTCCCACCACCAGCAGCGCCGCACCACAGTAAAAAGGTACGGCCCGGGCTCGCGCCGCGTCGTACCCTTTCAGACTTCCCCGAGTCAGAAAGTAGACTGCGACCAGTACGGGCAGTACAGGAAACAAGCTGCCTAGTTCTTTCCAGCCAAGCATGACCAGCGACGTGGTCCCAGGTAACATCGCGGCCGCCACGGCAATGCCGGGCAGGCCCCATCGGCTGCAATAGAGCCATGAGCTTTTATCCCGCGCGAGCACCACGAACAGGAGCACCGCCGAGACCCACAAGCCAACCTGGTATTCCCAAAAACCCCGGAACACGTGGGGAACTATCAAGGCCACGAATACGCCTCCCATGGCGCCGCCCAGAGCCACCATCAGGTAGAACGAGGTGAGATAGCGCGAGCTCGGTTTCGACCGGGCCAACTCCCCGTGACAGACCATGCAGCACGCAAACAGGGTGAACGAGTAGGCAGCGATCTGGACGACGATATTTCTTATGGCCCACCCATTGAGCACCAGGCAGGCGAGAAAGATCGCAACCGCAAAAGCGGGATGGAAAACAGGTCGCGAGTACCAGCGTGGCTCGTCGAAACAAATAATGAAAGAGAGCAGATACAGGCTGAGAGGCAGAACCCAGAGAAAGGGTACGACGGCTACATCCTGGCAGATCTGGTTCGTCGTGGCCAGAAACATGACGGAAGCGCAGGTCGCCAGGCTCAGCCAAAGCAGGTGTGTTCCGATGGCTGGCCTTGCCTGAACGGAGTCAACCTCAACAGTTGCGTCGCTGGCAGGGTGCCGAGGAGATGTTTTCGGCGACGAGCTGGTTCTACCCATCCGCAGGGCGCAATAGGCGCAGACAACCGCAAAGGCAAAAAATCCCACCGACCAGAGGCGCGCTTGCGTTCGCAAGGAAAACCATGGCTCCACCAGAAAAGGATAGCTGAGCAGGGCCAGCAACGATCCCAGATTCGAGAGAGAGTACAGCCGGTAAGGCGTGCGGCCGGGATGAGTTCTGGTAAACCAGCTTTGGATCAGCGGTCCCGTGGAGGAGAGAACGAAATAGGGCAGACCGGCGCTGATCGCCAGAAGTACAGTCAAACTCCATACCGGATGATCACTGCTTTGCGGCCTCCAACTCACATTTGGTGTGATGGGTGTTCCCCACACCACTGCCAGGAAAGCAAGCACTAGCAACGAGGAGAACAGTAGAGCGGAATGCAGGTAACTTTGCGTCCTGGGCGTGAGCGCCCAGAAAGATGCTGAACCAGTAGGGCTGCATTCCTTCTTCCGTCCGCGAGTTGGCGGGCAGGGCTTCTGCCGGATTCCTTTGTACAACGATTCTGTCAGTCATCGAGATCTCGGAAGATTGGCCGGCTCCTGCTCGCGGCGAAGACTCCACATCAGAATGACCATAAAGGCGCACAGGGGCAGCGATACCAGGTAAAAATGGCCGGGCATCAGGAATATACACATCGGCGCCACCAGCAATCCGGCGGACATCCACGCGGTCGCGCGGTCGAGTACGCCACCGGTTGTTTCTGCGTGGGCGACGATGAATCGGTCCAGCATTAATGCGATCGGAATCAGCAACACACTGAGATCGTGAATGAACAGGTAATAGCTCACGATCACGCTGGCTGTGATCGCGCTCACCAGCGCATCAGTCCTCCTGGGTCTGCGAGGAGCCAGCACTGCGACCCAGAGCAGCACGAGAATGGAAGCAACAATGGTCAGAGCTTGAATCCAGAGCGCGGACAGCCGCGCACCCGTCAGTCCAAAGATCAGACCACGCAGATTTGCCATGATGTTGACCCGCAGCGGGAACTGATTGGCCGACGCTATGCTTGTGCCCACCGAAAGAAGTGAACGGGCATAAGCGGCAGTTTGCGCGAATCCAACTACCCATAGAGATACCAAAGAAACCAAAGATGCCGAAAGCGCGAATCCTGCAAAGAAGCGCCAGCGCTTCCATAGCAAAAACAGCAACGCGATCGAGATGACGATTTGCAACTTAAACAATCCCAGCCCAACCAGGATGCCGGCCACTAACTCCCACCCTCGGTCGAGCGCAACCAGAGCGGCCGCGAGGAGGGTCAGCAGCAGGATTGAATCCTGTCCCTGCATAAGTGCGAGTGCGATGGGGTAGAACACCAGAAACACGAAAACAGGCAGGCCTCGCCACGCTCGGGCGAGGTTTCTCATGTGGGCTCGCAGCAGCCAAAAAGTTATCGTCAGCAGGACCAAGTTCAATCCCAAATACATGAGGTAAGCGGTCCGGTACGACAGAAGCGAGAATGGAGCGAAGAACAAGGCCTGATATGCCGGACGAATAAAAGGCAGCGCGCGTTCGTCACTTCCGACCAGCATATCCTGAAACTTCTGCTGCGCCCGGTAATCGTAGAGTTCGCCGGCGTGCCCCGATCGGACCATGTAGCCGGCGGCGTAGAGCTGTCTGAAGTCGGCGTGCCCATGCAGTGCGCTGGGGAAAAACGTGAGCCATCCCAGAAGTTGCACTGCGAGAAGAATCGGCAAAACTCCCAGAAGAAGATCCGGGAGGTAAGGCACGCCACGGGACTCCGCAGTGGTTTTTGTCGTCATGCAAATTGGACAAATTCAGCGTATTCCGTCGGCCGGTTCAAGGGCACGCCAGATCTTTGCTCACCATGAAAAGAAACTTCCACTCGGCCGGCGAATTCAAAATCTTGCAAACACGGTAATCGCGCTGGATGTAATCCGCCACCGGGTCGTGGACGATCGCGGTCACCGGCGTTCCCGGCCACGACGTCGGAGTCTTTTCCCAGAACGAGGCCTCGAACAGGACCACGGGCACGCGGGCCCCTGCCAGCTCCGCGAGCATTTCCTGGGCCTGCTGCGATGTGTGCATGCCCGGCTGGAAATACTCATAGCGCGTCGGGCTGACTGTATCAGTCAGGTAGTAATAGAGCGGCAGATAGGGGTAAACCAGAATTTGTTCTCTGGCGGGAACGTGCGCCTGGACATATTCAATCACCGTGTCTTTAGCGGGCACGTTGATCACACCCCGACGCGTCTGTACCCGGGTACGGGCGTTGAGGGCGCGCAGCAACAACGGTGTCGCGAACAGCAGGAAGGCAATCACGGTATACGTGACGAAAATTGGTTTCACTTCCCGAAACAGCCGTCCCGGAATGTCGCGCCCATCAATCATCCATCCGAGCACCAGTGCAAAAAGCGGCATCAGGTACATGAAGTGAATGATGTCCGCCCGCCCGATCACAACTGACAGCAGCAGCCCGGAGAGCGCGGCGCATATCAGGACATAGTGAGCGCTGACCGATTGGGCCCCGCGTTTGCGCCACATCTGGATGAACCAGTAGATCAGCATCGCTACTGCGATCAGTGGCAATAGTGGGACCAGAAAACAAGGGCTGATCGCCACCACCGTGACCAGCCGTACGGTCAGAGATCCACTGCCGAACAGCAGGTGGCGAGTACTCTCCGACCAGTTCTGATAACCGTAAGGCACGTGATTAGCCAGCGAGTAGTGCTGTAGCGGCCAGAACCAGTCGGCCAGCATGAGCGACAAACTATGCTTCGCGCGGAAGTAGGCCACAGTCACCAGGAAAGGCCAGGCCACTCCCGCTGCCAGCCCCACGCCTTGCGTCCCTTTCCATAAGGTCCGTTGCCGGTCCAATAAAGTAATGGCCACCAAACCGAGGCCGAAGCCGAGCAATAACCCGGCTCCCTTGGACTGCTCAAAAAGGCAAGTCAGAGAGATCAGCGATCCGGTTGCGAATGCCCACGTCCAGTGAGGAAACTCCAGCCATCGCACCGCGCAGTAGACCGCCAGGCACGCCCACAGCGTGCTGTCCCAGTTGTGCAGAACCTCAAAGCGATAGGGAAGCGTGGTGAGCGTCACCAGCGCAGCGACAATAAGCGCGCTCCCGCGTAAACATACCCGGCGTGCCAGCAAGTACGCGATCGCCGAATATATTCCGCCAAAGAAAACCAGTGCGGTTCGAGCCACCAGAAACGAGTTTCCGAAAATTTTGAAAAGAAGCGCCAGAAAGTAATAAGACCCGGGAGTGAAATAGGAAAAGAAATCCCGGTAGAGCACCTCCCCGCGCAGGATACGCTGCGCCCCTTGCAGCACGATGCCTTCGTCCGGCTCCATCGATGTATAACGGCGGCAAAGCCACAGGTAAGCTAGCGTCACCACAAATACAGCGCCCGCAATCGCCCGGTCGTTGGGATCCCGCTCCGCCCGCACCAGGTTCCTGGACGAAACTCTCTCATCCTCGCCCGCCTGCGAGCCCTTCAGGATTTGGCCCCCAGCCCGAATTTCGGCAACCTTCTCCACCCCTGCATTCTGCCTCATCTCTATCCCGCGTGCGCTGAAATGCATCGCCGGAGGTTAGGCCGCTGATTCCGTCGTTGTTCCCCCCTGGCGTCGGAGGAATCACGCTTGGTCATTTCAGAGCTTTTTCTGTGGAAGTTTTTGCCCATCTGTTCGCTAGGCATACTGATGCCCCCGTCGCCTCGCACGAACGTCTCCTAAGTTGTAGTCACAGAAGGTGGATGGAAGCGCCGGCACCGGGAGCGGCGGTTCAGCAAGTGGCAGCGCAACTGCAAGATGACTCTAGGCCCGTGGTCTGTTCATCCCTCGAAGTCTAGGCCCGAACGCCTATAACTACTCCGATAATTAGTTACTAAGGTGGCCCCGCAGCCTATGATGTCTCCCAAATCATCAGCGACTCTCATGGACGCGCCTGAATCTACCGTCGCCACTGCCTCCCTCAGTACCCCGGAAATTTCTGTCGTGATTCCTTGCCTTAACGAAGCCCGCTCCATCGGTATCTGCGTGGACAAGGCATTAGCAGCCCGTGGTGCAAGTTCGGATTCGTGAACAGAAAGTGTTGAGGTATCCACAGGCTTGGTTTGTAGAATCGGTGCATGGCGATGGGGACGCGCAAGCAGCGGGAGAAGCAAGAAGATTTGTGGATCGCACATACGGAGTTGGCATCGGCTCCGGGGCATCCGTTCTATCAGCGTTTGAATGAACTGCTGGAGGCCGAGGGCTTCGACGAGTTTGTCGAGGGCCGCGGGAAGTTTTATGCAGAGAAGTACGGGCGCCCGTCGCTGACGCCGGGGATTTACTTTCGGGCGCTGCTGATTGTGTATTTCGAGGGCATCGGGGCGGAGCGCGGGATTGCATGGCGGCTGGCGGATTCACTGGCGCTGCGGCGCTTTGTGGGCATCGCGCTGGACGAGTACACGCCGGACCACTCGACGATTTCGCGCACGCGGCGGCTGATCGATCTGGACACGCATCGCGAAGTGTTCGCCTGGGTG
>WNFD01005215.1_pt1 | contig 13030 bp, 11 predicted proteins | sample 5400491 | NCBI WGS metagenome assembly WNFD01 (sample SAMN13153343, study PRJNA577476) | soil metagenome | isolation source: 120 cm saprolite under Douglas fir tree site 2 hole 2 replicate 2 | place: USA:California | collected 2015-04-18 | reverse complement strand
ATCTCAACCGGATCGTGGAGTGGGCGAAGGCCGCGCGCCTGGTACGGGTCAGCGGCACCAAGCTGATGGCGGTCAAGAAGAACGCCGCGCTCGCGGAAAGACCGCTCGACCTGGTCCTGGCCCTGCTGGAGGCCTATCCCCGGCTCGGCAAGGTGCTGTTTCCGCGGAACTCCTGGCGCCAGTCTCTCGCCGGCGACGAGTTCACCGACATCAGCCGGGAGCTGACCACCGCGCTGCTTCGCAGCGCTGAGCCCTGCCCGCTCGACCAACTCAGCGACACCGCCTACCACGCGATCGAGGCCCGGTACATGCTGACCGGCCTCACCGCGGCCCAGCACGACTCACTGCGGCGCACGATCGCGGTGGACGTCACGATCGCGATGGCCGCTCTCCACGTTCTCGGTGTCGTGGTGCTCGACCGCGAGGCCGATTCCGCCGGGCTCACCGATCTGGGCCGGTATGCGATCCGCCGTGTCCGCGGCATGGCACAGCCAGGCGATCCAGTGCTCCAGGTGCGGGTTACGCTCGCCGGCGTGGACGGCCCGCCGGTGTGGCGGCAGGTAGTGATCCCCGCTGGCTACGCCCTCGACCGGGTCCATGGCGTTATCCAGGCCGCGATGGGGTGGCAGGACTATCACCTGCACATGTTCAGGATCGCCGGCCGGGAATACGGCCCCGCGTACACCGACGATGAGCTCAGGACGCTCGACGAGAAGCAGTTCCGGATCGGTGACCTGGTGAAGACCGGGGACCTGGCCGGTTACGAGTACGACTTCGGCGACGGCTGGGAACACGAGCTTGCCGTCGAGGCCAGCGCCACGGCAGATGCGGCCGCGGTGTACCCGGAGTGCACCGGCGGCGAGGGCGCGTGCCCGCCCGAGGACTGCGGTGGCCCCGGCGGATTCGCCGACCTCAAGGATCTGCTCGCCGGGCCGCCGAGCCCGGAACGCGAGGAGATGCGCACATGGGCCGGCGAAGAATACGACCCCGCGCACTTCGACCTCGCCGCTGCCAACGCGGCAGCAGGATCAGTCTGAGGAAACTGGCGCGCCCTGATACGCCTGCGCGAGCTGAGCCTGGACCGCCGCGCGTTCGGCGCGCATTTCCCTGGCCCGCGGCGGCAGGTCGGCGCCAACTTCCTCCGCGAACTCGGCAAACTGCTGGCTCCCCGGGAGTCTCTCCAGGCACATCATGATCAGTGTGCGCGCCGCACCGATATCTCCGCGTCGCCGCGCGGCCCGCGCCCGCATGAACTCAGCGTCAGGGCCCTCGAACGCCGGATGGTTCGCCAGCCGCTCCGCGCGTTCCCCATCGATGTGGCCGGACAGCAGCTCGTTCCAGCGCGCGAGGTTCCTCGTCCGCTCGCTTCGTTTCCACTCTGGGCCAGAGGAGGTCATCGCCCTGCCCGCCCGGCGGCCCGCCAGCGGCCGTTCGGCGGATGCGATCCGGTCCAGCTCGGCAAGATACGCATCAGCGAACCCCATCCACATATCAGGCGTGGTCAGCATCGGCGCGAGCACGCGAGCCAGCGCGATCTCTCGCTCGGCAACCTTGCCGGCTCCGGTGCCGTTACTCCAGCCGTACGCTGACTCCCACCGGATCAGCTGCGGTACGGCGCGTTCCGCGAAGCGGGCGAAGCCGTGCTCCGCGAGTACCGTCTCCCACAGCGCCGAGACAGCATGGGAAAGCACGAACTTCGCCGCCTCCAGCGGATCCTCGGACCGGAAACTACCCTCGGCGTGCCGGGCGAGGTCGATCATCAGCTCCATGGCCCGCTCGCCCGGGGCGGTGTCCTCAGCGTGCAGCGCCAGCTGAGCATCTGTGGCGAGCTGCCGGAACGTCACCCGCCATTTCGTCCGCTCGGTACGCGATACCCGGCGGTCACCGGCGATGTACGCGCCTGACCTGGCCAGCTCGATGAACTGGGAGACTTCCGCGAGCACGAGCGCCGGATCCGGCGGTGTGGCGGCATCGTGCTTGCGCCGCCGCCGCTCCGGCGGGTCCAGTTCTCCCTCGATCCGCTCCCGCGCCGCCGCCGTGCCGCGCCAGTACAGGTTCCAGAGGATCTTGCCGCGCTGTTCAGCGTCCAGCGGCGCGAGCTTGGCGAAGAACTCTTCCCGGCTCATCCGATTCTGCGCCATGGCACCCGATCGTAGCGACCGATGCTGGCGTTCCCGCGGAAGCACGATACAGAAGGCCAGCGCACTATTACCAGATAGGCGCGCACGCGCAGGGTGTCAAGCGACGCAGCCACCAGCAGAGCACATAGCGACTACGTATGTGACCTGTCGTTAATGACAGTCACCGAGCGTGTGCGTCCTATGTAACGCCGTTGCGTAGGCCATGCCAGCCGCCGAACCGGCTTGACATGCACGGGCATCAGTCCGCTATTCTCACGGCATGATTTCCCCGATTCGGGGAAATCGCCCGTGGATCCGTGTTCAAGTCCCCCCTCGGACACTTTCGAATTGCCAATGCTGAGCAGGGGCGATGTGGACTTCGGTTCGAACAGTTCGCTCCCTCGGCTGGTAGGTGAGGCGCAGGCCGAGTTGAGTGTAGATCTCGGCCTTGTCGGCAGGGTCCGCGTCGCGGAGCACGGCAAGCAGGTCAGACAGCGCGGCTACGACCGAAGCGATCTCATCTCGGCTCATTGATGTTGCCGCAGGCCAGGGCGTTGCGGCGCGCTTGGCCGCCTTGTGCCGGGCGCGTTCGGCCTCGGTCTCGGTGATCCATCGGGCGACCGTGGCCGGGTCCGCCCCGGCGTCCAGGGTGGCCCGGTACTGGGCGAGCTTGCGGTCACAGTCGGCGATCTTGGCGTCGGCCTCGGCGTCGCCGGGGTCGATCTCGTGTACGACGGACGCGGCGGCGAGTTCGTCTATGGTGCCGCCGAGGTGATGTGGCTTGAACTTGCTGGCTAGCCAGGCGTCGAGCGGTTCGAGCAGGACGTCCTGGCGCAGGGTCACGTTCAGCGGGTGGGCGCCGTGGTTGGTGGACCGGTTAACGAGCCACACTGGGTGCCGCCCGGTCCGCCGGATTACGACTGCAGGGCCGCCGTCCCAGTCCAGTTCCAGCAGTGGCTCGCCGGGATCGGCCGGGAGCGCGGATGGTCCGAGGTCAAGGCACAGGAGCCCGGTGCGGGCCTGCACCGTTCTGGTTTGCCGGGCGGGCAGAATCACCGCCCGGAGCCGCCGGTCCGTGCTTCGCCTGCGGTCCCGGGTACCCTCCCGGCGGGAAGGTGCCCGTGGATGTCGCAGCGCAAGATCGGCGGGCGCCCTTCGCGGCGGCACCAGGGGCAGACAGTCATCGCGGCGTGATAAGTGCCACCGCATTCCGGACAGCCCAGCATCAGCAGTTCCGCCTGGTCCAGCTTGTCATGCCACTCGCGGACGGACGGTCGCCGCCGGGGATCGTGCAGCCCCTCCGCGAACGGCGGAAAGCCGCTGCAGGCCCGTCGTCAGCACCAGGTTCCGGTCTAGGCCCTGTCTGCTGCGGTTGCGGTCGTCGGTGGTGTGGTCAATCCATGGCAGCTTCCCGCTGAGCGCCAATTCCTCCAGTTCGCTGTCCTTCTCGGCTCGGTCCCCGATCAGGGGATGGGCCAGCGTCAGCACCTGGAAGGCCAGCACGGCGAAGGCAAAGGCGTCGGTCAGGCTGTCTTGCTCGGCGCGGCCGACTTTAAGCTCGGGCGCCGCGTAGCCTGCGGTGATATGCGCTGCGTCGGACATGTGGCTTGGACGGACAGGTTATCGGGGTCAATCAGCCATACCTGGTCGTGTTCACGCTGTGCCGATACCAGGATGTTGCCCGGCGAGACGTCCCCGTACGCTAGGCCCCTGGCGTGCAGCCGGTCGAACGCCTCGGCTGCCAGGGCCAGCAGCCGCAGCGGCCTGCCGAGACCGCCTGTGGCCTGGAACCACTCTGCCATCGGCTCGCCGGGAGCCGCCAGCGAACCGATGGACGTCATCCCGGCCAGCAGTTCCATCGTGTAGCCAACCTCGGTGCCGACGAGCAGCGACAGCGGCCGGGCGATCGGGATGCCGCTCAGATCAAACCGCCGGACAACGGCAAGCCTGGTGCGCAGTTGGCCAGCGCTGTCTCCAGCCTGCGGCTTGAGGATCTTGGCAGCAGCGTGCTCTCCGGTCAGCGACCAGACCGCCCCTTGGCCGCCACTTCCGAGTTTCTCGTGGAGCTCTAGCGCCTCGCCCCGGTCGTCCTGGATTATGTCGCCAGCCCGGTAGCGCCGTCTGGCCTGCCGGCTGGTCGTCGCTGCGGTCATGCTCACCCGGCCCGAGAACCTCACCGACAGCCAGCGGGAGCTGTGCCACGAGCTCACGACGGCCTGCCCCGAGATGATCGAGACGGCCGGGTTCGTGCGCAGCTTCGCCGCATTCCTCACTCCGCGTGAGGACAACGCCGAATACCTCGAGGAATGGATCGCCGCCGTCCGCGCGACCGACCTGCCCCACCTGCACGCTTTCACCCGCGGCCTCGACCTGGACAAAGAAGCCGTGCACGCGGCCGTGACCCAGCCATACCACAACGGCGGGACCGAAGGCGTGAACACCAAAACGAAACGGATCATGAGGCAGATGCATGGCCGCGCCAGCTTCGCCCTCCTGAGGCATCGCATCCTGCTCGGATTACATAACGTACTGTCACCACCTAAAGTGCGCCAGAGCCGCTGAAAATTACAGTCCCGCTAGCGACCAAGGATCGCTAGGGAGACGGCTGGATCCGACAACCGCCGATCTACCAGGAGTCCCTTTTCCCCCGGAGTTCAGCCTGCACGGATCACATCGCACAACGCCCTGGCGGGACCTCGGCGCGGGCCGGACAATGCCAATAAAACGCCTGATCGGTCGTGAATGACCTTACCGGGGTCAACTGTGAGCGAACGGTGGATGAATTTCGTTGCTTCGGGGCATCTGGGGGATTTTGGGTCCTTGTGGTGGGCTTGGTTCGCGGAGACTAAAGATCTTTAATGCCGGGGGTTACCGGGCTGGTCACGGCCTGTCGGCGGTGTTATGCCGGGGTTATGAGGTATCCCGATGGTGGTGGGCTGACTGCGGCTGAGCGGGCCCGCCGTGAGCAGGTGCGGTTAGCGGCGGCTGAGCTGATCGAGGCCGGGGCCAGTGACCGGGAGGTCGCGAAACGGTTCCGGGTGACGCGGATGTCGGCGAACCGGTGGCGGCGGGCGCTGGCCGCTGGTGGCCGGGCGGCGCTGATGTCGAAAGGCCCTGGTGGTGGCCCGTGCAAGCTGTCCCCAGCGCAGGTGCGCGAGCTGGAGGCGGTGCTGGAAGCGGGCCCGGCGGTGTGGGGGTGGGATGAGGACCAGTGCTGGACGCTGGCCCGCATCGCTGAGGTGGTGCGCCGCCGGTTCGGTGTGACCTGCACCCTGGCGGGGCTGGACCTGCTGTTGCACCGGGCCGGGTGGAGCGTGCAGGTCCCTGCCCGCCAGGCGGCCGAGCGGGATGAGGCGGCCATCGCCGCGTGGAAGGAGGAGATGTGGCCGGTGGTAAAAGGACGGCGGCGGACCTGGGCGCCTGGCTGGTCTTCGAGGACGAGTCCGGCCAGGGCCTAAGGCCGCCGAAGGGCTGCACCTGGGGAAGGCGCGGCCACACACCCGTGGTGAAAGTGACCGGCGGCAGCAACCGGCGCGTGCCGCTGGCGGCGCTGCTGTGCATCAAGCCTGGCCAGCAGCCGCGGCTGGCTGATCTACCGCGTCCACCACGCCCGCAGGCGCCGCAACGACCAGCGCAAAGGCTTCACCGAGACCGGCTTCGCCGCTTTGCTGGACGTCGCCCATCAGCAGCTCGCCGGCCCCATCGTCATGGTGTGGGACAACCTCAATGTGCACGTCAGCGACGCGATGACCAGCCTGATCGCGGCGCGGGACTGGCTGACGGTCTACCGGCTCCCGCCGTATGCGCACGAGCTGAACCCGGTGGAGCCAGTCTGGTCACACCTGAAACGATCCCTGGCCAACCTGGCCAAACGCAATCTCGCCCAGCTCACCGCCCTGATCAAGACCCGGCTGAGGCGCATGCAGTACCGGCCCGGCCTGCTCGGCGGCTTCCTCGCCAGCACCGGCCTCGACCTCACACCCTTCAGTAACCCCCGCAATTAAGAATGTTTATACGCAGTAGTGGTCGTTCGTGCACCATGCGTTAGAGACTCTCTGGCCTGGAGGAGTTTCGATGATCGTGCGAAAGCTATGGATAGCGTGCGTCGCAGCCGCCGTTCTCTCGGTGCCGGTGTTCTTATCGAGCCCGGTCAGCGCTAGCCATGCGAGTGCTATCCATCCGGCGACGGGCGTCGGCTCGTGCACACTGAAGGGCTGGAACCCCAACTCCGATCCAAGCGACGCCAAGGATCTTCCCATCGGCGACCGCCACCAGACGTACAAACCTGACGACTACAACTGCACCGGCGCCAAGTTCGCCGCGCCGGGCGTCGAGTTCGCGAAGTTCCCGCAGCTGCACAACTTCCACGTCAACAACGTGCAGACCGCCCGATTGGTCCGCAGCTGCCAGGCGGGAGTCTGCACCCAGCAGAAGCGGGCGGTGTGGCAGCCGGCCCAGGCAAGCAATCCGCTGGCCCCCTACTTCCCGCCGTTCACGCACTTCGTGATCTTGTTCCGGGAGAATCACACCTTCGACGACTACCTTGGCGACTGCGCCACCACGATCGCGGCCGGCTGCAACGGCGTGGTGGAGAGCACCAACCACATCAGCCAGGTGCCCAACCTGCACACGCTGGCCAAGCAATACGCGCTGATGGATTCCTACAGCACGGGTACGCAGCCGCCGAGCGGCCCCAACCACTGGTGGCTGTTCTCCGCCCAGTCGTCGTCCAGCTCGCAGCAGCAGTCCTATCCGTCGGCCACCGGCACGGTGTTCGACCGCTTCCTGAACGGCGACACCGGCCCCCCCGGGGAGGGCACCAACCCATGTACCGCGCAGACCGGAACGGGGACCGGTAGCAGCCCGTACACGTTCTCCTTGAACGGAGACTTCTACTGGATGCTCAATAGCGGCAGCGGGTACTGGCGCAACCCTGCTACGGGCAACCTCGAGGTACTGCCGCTCGACCGGCCCGGCACGAGCATCCCGGAGGAACTGCACTACAACGAGTACACCTGCTCCGGCCAGAACATCCCCGACACCACCGTCGCGAACGACTACATGAACTTCGTGACCGCGAACGGCCTGCCGGCCTACAACTACGTCGAGCTCTTCAACGACCATCCGGGCACGTTCCAGGACATCCCGACGAACGACTCGGCGACTAAGCAGATCGTCGACTTCATCATGAACAACCCGGCGTACAAGGGCAACACGCTGATAGTGATCACAGAAGACGACACTCAGAACGGCAACAACGGCCCGGACCATGTCAGCAACACTTACCGGGTGCCGATCGTCGTCGTCGCTTCGCCGACCTACATAAAGCAGCACTACATCTCGCACGTGGCGTACACCACGAGCAACGTGCTGGCCGCGATGCCGGTGGGTGCCGTCGTTATGGCCAGTGTTTGGGAGTTGTCCGCTGTCCAATATTTATGCCATCGCCTCTCAAGGCTGATGAGGTCCCGGCTCTGCACGCAGCGCCATATATGCCCTATTTCTTCTTCGCTCATCTGTTTTAGCTAATTGCGCGGCTGATGCGTTTAGGTTACCGTCCAGCGCAATTCAAGGGGAAGTCCACGGAATACCCGAGCTGGATAAGAGATGAGTCGTCCTGGATACTGCAGGCTGCGCCAGTACCTCGCGGACCTGCTGCTCGGCGGGCAGTTCCACGCGGCGGCTCACGTCGTCTCCTGCTGGTGACTGGCCTGGAAGGCGGTGAGGGCGTCCCGGCGGGCGGTAAGGGTGTGCTGGAGGTAGGGCGGCAGGGCGGGGATGCTGGCGAGGCTGGCGTTGATACGGGCGAGTTCCTGGCCGAGGGCGTCGCGGTTGGCCTCGGTGAAGGCGGCGTTGCGGCATTCCAGCGGGCGGCAGGTGCCCAGGTCAGGTCCGGTTCCGCGGGCGCACAGCGCTTTCGCGTGGTTGTAGATGCAGGTGACGTAGGTTCCGGGGTAAATGGCCGGGTCGTGCCGGTTCATCAGCCGCTGCACCCGGCGCGGATCAGTGGTGACCTGCCCGGCGAACCGTGCGCGCTCGGCGAAGGCAGCGAGCCGGGTGACGGCTTCAGGTGCGCCCGGCCCGGTCAGGCAGTCGTGCTCGTGCTGGTCGATCATGGCCAGCAGGTGCTCGCCACGGGCGATGGCCTGCTCGCTCTCCACCTCAGCACGGAAGCCGCTGCCGCTGGTCCCTAACGGCCTTCGAACATCTGGATGGCGTGGTGACGGTACTGCAGGGCCCCAGCGATCGCGCCGCCGGGGCGGCGGGCGATGAACCAGGCCAGGGTGCGGCGGGACTGCCGGGTGGTCAGCGGCCCCGCGGTCTGGCGGGGGTCGGGGATGAGGTCGGCGCGGCCACGGCAGGCGCCGTAGGTGGCGACCCAGGTGATGAAGTCGGCCAGGGCCTGCTGGGTGGCCGCAGTGGTCAGGACCGTGCTCGCCGAGGCGGGCCGGGTGCCCTCCCGGTAGGGCAGGCGGGCGAACAGCAGCGGCTGGCCGGGGGGCTGGAGCTGTTCGAGGACCGCCACCGCGCGTGCGGCCGGGTGACCTGCGACCCAGGTGGCCGGGACGCCGCGGGGATCGGCTTCGTCTTTGAACGCCAGCCCGGTGATCTTCCACCGGTAGGCGGTGCCGGTGCTGTCGCGCTGGCAGGTGACGCAGCCGCGGGTCAGGTGCTTGATTACTCTCGCTGTCGCGCATGCCGGACAGGTAGGCGATCAGGATGTAGCAGGCGGTCTGCAGCATCCGGGCCAGCGTGCCGATGCTGTCGTAGCCGCGGGTGCTGTAGGCGATGGGGTCCAGCCAGGGCCGCCCGTCCAGGCTGAAGGTAGGCATGGTGTCGAGGTAGGTGCCGGTGTCGACGCCTATGCGGGCTGCTGTAGCGGCCAGCAGCCGGGAGCGGCGCAAGGTGGAGGGGTAGCAGCCGAGCTTGCGGGCCAGGAAGGTGACGTTGACCTGGCCGCCGAACCCGGGCAGCGGCCGGTGCTCCCGCTCGCAGCAGGCCAGGAACTCCTCCAGCACCCCCGGGCGCAGTCCCCGGCCACTGGTGCCGAGCCGGACGTCGTGCAGGGCCAGCGCTTCGCTGGCGGCGGCGAGAATGTCGGGGGCGAAGTCGTCGGTGAACCGCAGCGCCCAGGCGATCAGCGGCCCGATCACCGGTTCGGGGATGCGGGGAGTGCTGTTCTCGCCGCGAGCCGACGGGTTCGGCTCGCCCCAGGAATCCAGGGCAGCCGGGTCGAATCCCAGCGGATCGCTCAAGGCGGCCCGGTAGTGCCAGAACAAGCGGCCCGATGCCCGGTAGTGTGCCCAGGTTCCCCTGCTCCTGATCGTGGCCAGCAGGTGGCGGTGGTAGTCGTCCAGGTCGGCAGGAGCCAGCCGCGCCAGCGCCGCCGGGCCGGATGGGTTCGCGCGGGCGCGGCTGTCTGCCCATCGCAGGAAGTACGCGGCGGCGGTGAAGGTCTTGCGGACGGTGGAGATGCTGACCCGCGGCAGTCCCGGCGGCAGCGGCCCGGACAGCAGGCCGTAGAACAGTTCCCTGGCCACCGGCTGGTGCCCGGCGGGCAGCTGGGTGAAGTCGAGCACCAGCGACCGCTCGTGCCGCTGGGTGATCGCCGGGGTCAGCACCCACCGGTCATCGGCGAACCGGGAGGTGTGTTCCAGCACGGTGTCCTCGCGCAGGTCCCGGCCGTGCAGCACATGCGGCCCCGCGGCGGCCGGGACCTGGGCGGCGGGGGTGGTCATAGCTGCTCCCGGATTCCCTCGGCGAGGTCCAGCAAACGGCCAGACGGTTTGGCTGCCGCGGCGGCCTGGACCTGAGCTGGAGTGAACTCAGGGAGCACGTGGTGGCAGATGGCCGCCCACGCCGGGCCGTACCGCCGCCACCACGCCTGTTCGCTCATCTGCTCCCGGCGCTGCTCCAGGTCGTCGGCGAGGCTGAGCAGGCGGGGCAGGTGAGCGGGCGTGATCAGGGCATTGCCGCAGTGGAAGCAGTCCAGGAACGAAGCCCTGCAGGTGCCCTCATTCCACGGGCCGTCGTCCCTGCCGGTGCAGGCCGCCCATGCCGTGTCCAGCTCGCCGGCAGCAGCCCGCCGCGCGGTCACGGCGTCCACGCCGGTCCCAGCGCCTGGTTCCGGCGCGGGCCGGGAGGCGATATGCAAGGTGCCGCCGTGGGCGGCCAGCGCCCTGGCGTGGGCGTCCAGCGCGGCCCGCTCGGCGTCGCTGACCGCGGCCTGCACGATTTCCTCGGCCCACGCGGTGACCAGGGGGTCGGCGCGCAGGTAGCTGTTCCACAGCACCTGCATGGTGTTGGTGCGGGCCGCCGACGGCAGGTAGCCGCCCAGCTGCCGGGTGCGGCGGACCTCAGCGCTGGTCCGCAGCCGTCCCAGCTGCACCGCCAGCACGCTCCCGTCGTCGCCGAGCAGGTCGTGGCGCCGTGCCCAGCCGCCTAGGCTGACCGACTGGCCGAGCCAGCTGGCGAACGGGTCGTGATGCTCACCCGCGCACGGCGCGTTGTCCGGGCTGCTGCGCCACACCGACCACAGCGACGATGATCCGCTGATCCGGCGGCCTCGCGCGGTCAGCTGGTGCACCAGCAGGTAGGCCCGCCCGGGGTGTGCAGGCGCCGGCTTGGCGGCCCGATCTCCCAGACCGCCTGCCCGGTCCAGCGGCCCGCGCCCCGGCGGCGCTTGATGACCTCCACCTCGGCCGCCTTGCCGTCCAGCAGCCGGTGCGCCGCCGGGAGTTCCTTGACCGTCTCGCCGTTGCGGCCGGTCAGCGCGACCATCAGCACCAGCAGCGGCGCCAGGTCCTCGCGGGTGAGGAACAGCTGCCGGGCGAGCTGCCTGCGGGCAAGCCGGCTCCTCCCGCCAGGAACGAGGCCGGTGGCGTCCATCGCGGCCAGCTCCGCCCCGGCCGCGCGTCCGGCCTCGCTGAGCGCGGCACGGTCATGCTGGTACCGGTGCAGCAGCCGTTCCGCGTCCTCAATGCGGCGGCAGGCCGCGACCACATCGGAGCGGGCCGCAGCCAGGATCCGGGCCAGCTCCCCGTCGGAGTAGCCGGGTCGGCCGGCCTGGCGGGGGTCTGTCCACCGGCGGCCCAGGTAGTCGGCCACCTCGCCGGACAGGGACCCGCGCAGCGGCTCCTGCCCCAGCAAAGCCAGCAGCTGGCGCATCTCCCGCAGCATCCCGGCCGGTGTCACGGTGGCCGCCCGGTGCGCCCGGAACCGGTCCAGGTGCGCCGCCCGCAGCCCGGCCGGGTCGCCGGGCGCCGGGCGCTGGCCGGCCAGGAACCGCAGGAAGCGGCACAGTACGCCCCACGCCGACAGCGCCGATGCCAAGGTGCGCAGCTGCCCGGCCGGGCTGGTCCGCGCCGCGAACGCCGCAGCCAGCGGCTCATGCCACCCTGCCGCCGGCAGCCCGGTGAACCGGAACACCCGGCGGCGCCCGTCATCACCATCGAAGGTCACCTCCGGCCCGCCCGCCCCGGGCCGCGCTGGCGCAGGAGGCTGGTAATCCGCGGCGGGCAGCGGTGACCGGCGCCCCGGCCCGGTCCTGAACCGGCCGCCCGCTGCGGTCACCCCGCCGCCTCCAGGAGGAGCCTGGTGTCGTCCCAGTCCGGCGGGATCAGCTCCATCCGGGTCCGCATCTCCAGTTCCTGCAGCACATGCAGGTATTTCAGAGTGGTCTCAGCGGAGCGGTGGCCAAGCCGGCGCCGCACCCAGTCCAAGGGGTCGCCGAAGATCCGCTGGTACTGACCGCGCTGCCCCGGTGTCATGTCTGCCAGTGCTGCGATGCGGCCGCGCTGCAACTGCTCCAAGGTCACCACCGCGAACGTGTGCCTGAGCATGTGCGGATGGCAGGCGATCGGCACGCCGGCCCGCGCGTAGCGGCTGCTCGCGTCGCGGAAGATCCCCTTCCAGCCCGAGATGCTGACCGGCATGCCATGCTCGGCCAGCCACAGCCCTGCCGGCTCCAGCCCATCCCGTGTGCGAACCAGCAGCCGTGCCCGCTCACCAGGCGTGAGCTGCTCCACCCGGATGACGGCCTCACCGCCGTCCGGGCGGCGCACCACCACAGCAGAGGCAGGACCCAGGGCGGGATCGATCACCAGCGGGTCCCGGATACGGTCATAGGTCCCGCGGCGCCGCGCGGCGGCGATGATCTCCGCCCGGTCGGCGGCACAGTACTCCCCGACCTTGCGGGCTAGCGCCGCGGGAAGGTAGACCCAGCGGGACGAGCCGTTCTTGGCCACCGCGCCGGGCAGCCAGAACCGCTGGTACGCCAGGCCGCCATCACCGGCTGGCGCTTCCCCGGCGGTCAGGCTGGCCTGCTCGGCCAGCCGCAGGCCGGTGCGGACCATCACGTCGGCGAACAGCGCGTTGCGGCTGGCCCACCGTCCGCGGAACCCGGCATCGGGCAGCCCGTCCGCCCGGTAGCCGCGCAGCCCGGTATCCCGCCACTGCCGGTACTCGGCAGGGGTCAGCCACTGCACCTCATCCCGGCCAGTGTCGCGGGCCTGCGCCGCCGGGACCATCGCGCGGCCGTCACCTTGCCGGTGCCGGTCCGCCGCGGCCCGCCGGGCACGCTGCGGCACCGGATTGGCCGGCATCAGCTGCTACCCGGCCGCCCACGTGAAGAAGCCGTTCACCAGCGCCAGTTCCCGCCCGCCCCGGGCACGGCTGCATGACGCCGGGAGGCACCTCACCCCGAGCGAGAGAGAGTATCGGATAGCCCTCGGCAATCGAGATTTTCACCGGTCGGGGTATCTGCGACACCGCAGGTCCAGGCCGCGGCCTGCGGGTAAGCCCAGCGGCGGGGTGTCCGCTGGGGGTTCCGCTTACGGCAGCGGCATCAATGTCGGCAAAGACTCCAGACGCGCAGCTTGGTCGACTCCTTCGCCCATAGCGTCGGTTTT
>WNFD01010332.1_pt1 | contig 13031 bp, 10 predicted proteins | sample 5400491 | NCBI WGS metagenome assembly WNFD01 (sample SAMN13153343, study PRJNA577476) | soil metagenome | isolation source: 120 cm saprolite under Douglas fir tree site 2 hole 2 replicate 2 | place: USA:California | collected 2015-04-18 | reverse complement strand
TTCGTGGCAAAGTGCGTCCTCACGCAGGGGTGGATAAAAGCCGGGCGGCGTTCCCCGAAACCCGGCTTCATCGTGGTCAACGCGCCGGACGATTTTGGCATCTCACCCCCAAAGTGCGCTGGCGCAACGGGCTCCTCCCGTTCGCGCAGGCAAGTCGGCACCGGCACCGCCGGGTCGCCGGAAAAGATGAAGGAGTCTCGATGAAGCGGTCTTGGGCAGCATTGGCTGTCGCACTAGTTGCGATTGTGGCCGTTGCAGGTTGTAACGATTACGGCAACACGTTTCAGAACAATACGGGCGCCGTATTGTCCTTTCTATCCCCTTCGCAAATCCCCGCTGGTACCGGTGACCTTACGCTCTCCCTCCAGGGCGCAGGCTTCGTGCTTAAGACAGTAGTGCAATGGAATGGCAAGCCTCTTGTCACCACAGTCGCCGTAGACAGCACGGGAGCTGCTCTCGGAAACCTTGTCACTGCGGTCGTCCCTGCCGCGATGCTCGCAAAGCCCGGCACTGCCACCGTGCTCACTGTGAACCCCGCCTCTGGCGCGGGGCAGAACGGTCTCTCAAATACCGTCACCTTCATCATCAACAATCCTCCCAATCCCATTCCTTCTGTCTCTGTCGTTGCTCCAACTTGCGCCGCCCCCGGAGTCGATCTCCCACTCACGGTCACCGGCACCAATTTCCTCTCCGCCTCTGGAGGTAGTTCTCAGGTTTCCACCTTGAATTGGACATTCGGTCCATCACAATTCCAATTCACCCCTACGACTAATCCCGCTACCACGATCTCTTCCACGCAGATTACCGTCAAGATTCCGGCTGGCGACATCAGTGTTGCGGGCACTGCCACCGTCACCGTCTACAATCCGCCCTCGCTGCCTCTTAACGTTCCTGGCAGCACCGGCAGCGGCGGGGGGACCAGCTCCCCTTCGGCCGCGACCACCGTTACCATCCAATCCGCTCCTTGTCCCGTCGCCGCAAAGGCGCAAGCATCCTCCGAATCGTCAGCCGCCGTCGCGGAAGAAACGCCCACGGTGAGCCTCGATGCACGCTACGTCGCCTATACGGCAGTGCAGGATGAACGCGCGCAGATTTTCCTTCGCGATACCTGCGAAGGCGCTTCCTCGGGATGCCAGCCTCGCACGACTTTGCTGTCCGTTGCAGCCGACGGCACTCCTGCAAATAACGAAAGTCACGCGCCTTCCATGAGCTCCGACGGCCGCTACGTGGCCTTCAGTTCCGCCGCCACCAATCTCGTGGAAAATGCGCCGCCGGGGCGCCAGATCTATTTGCACGATACCTGCGCCGGGGCTGCCGACTCCTGTAAGCCCGCAACACAGCTCATCTCTCTCGATTCAAACGGAGCCCTCGTCGGAACGGAAAGCATTTTGCCTTCCGTCAGTTCTTCAGGGCGCTTTATTGCATTTCTGTCCATCACGCCGAGCCATTCGGCGAACCAGGGTTCTTCTCCGTCGGGGAATGCCGTCAGCGGCAACAATAGCGGCTATCGTCAGGTCTTCATCCGCGACACGTGCCTCGGTGCATCGAACTGCACCGCGAAGACCACCCGCATTTCGCTTCAGCCTGGCGACGGGACGCCATCCGCCTCAAAGCCCGCAGGACCAGCTCTGAGCGGCAATGCCGGGCGCGTCGCCATCGCCGGAGGAAACGCGGCCACCCTCTTTACCCGCTCGGTTGCCATCGATGATCGCGTCTTCTTGGCCATCGCGAACCAGCAGCACTAACAACTGAAAACCAGCTCGCCTGACAAACCCGCCCCGCCGAAAATTCAGTTGAACCGCACCTTCACGTCCGGCCGCTTCTCCAGATGCACCGAATCAATGAACCGCACTTGCCTTTCATCCAGCGTCAGAATCATCGAGCTGGTGCGTACACCTTCCCCGAAAAACCGCACGCCTTTCAGCAAGTTTCCGTCCGTTACGCCCGTGCACGCGAAAATCATTTTCTTTCCCGGCGCGAGATCCTCCGTGTCATAAATTCGTTTCGTGTCCTTCACGCCCATTTTTGCCAGCCGTTCAGCGTGCTCCGGCTTCCCGATCACCAGCCGCGCAAGAATTTGCCCGTTCAGGCAACGCAGCGCCGCCGCCGTCAACACTCCTTCCGGCGCGCCGCCGGTGCCCATCACCGCATGAACCCCTGTCCCCACAACCGCGGAGGAAATACCCGCCGAAAGGTCGCCATCCCCAATTAGGCGGATGCGCGCGCCTGCCGCTCGTATTTCTTCGATCAGTTGCTCGTGCCGCGGCCGGTCCAGCACCACCACCACCAGATCCTCCACGTCGCGTTCCAGCCGCTTGGCGATCGACTTCAAATTGTCCGCTACCGGAGCATCCAGTTCGACCGCGCCCTTGCAAGCGGGCCCTACCACGATTTTTTCCATATACAAATCCGGCGCGTGCAGCAATCCACCGCGGTCGCTAGCCGCCAGCACGGCGATGGCGTTCGCGGCACCCGTTGCGCACAGGTTCGTGCCTTCCAGGGGATCGACCGCGATATCTATCTGGGGAAAAAGCGCTTTCGGCGCGTGCGTCGCCAGCCCGACCTTCTCGCCGATGTACAGCATCGGCGCTTCATCACGCTCGCCTTCGCCGATCACAATCGTCCCGTCGATTTCCACCGAGTCCATCGTCTTGCGCATGGCTTCCACGGCCACTTCATCGGCATGGTGCCGGTCGCCGAATCCCATCGTGCGCGCCGCTGCAATCGCCGCGTTTTCCACCACGCGCAGGAACTCCAGACTAAGTTGTTCTTCCATCCGTCTCTCTCCTCAAATTCCCATTGCCACCGGCGGCCAATCATAGGCCAACTCCTTCTCATCGTCGATGGGAGAGACGATAAAGAGTCAACTCACGGTGACGGCCGGCAGCAGAGCCACCATCGGAACCTTTCCGTCCAAGTCCGCGGCGCTTCGGGCTGCTTGACGCATACAACCATGATTACCCTGACCGTCCACAACTGAGCCTGGTCTACTAACGCGCTTTCGTCGTCGCCTCCCGGCGCCCGCCACCATCCTTGCGCGCCGGGAGGCGGGCCCTTACAATCCCTGCATGTTCGACGTTCACCATTTCTTGCTTTTCTTTGCCGCTGCGCTCCTGCTGGCAATCACTCCAGGGCCGGGAATCTTTTACGTCTTGGCGCGCAGCCTCGCTGGAGGTCGCCGCGAAGGCATCCTTTCTTCTCTCGGCACCTTCGTTGGTGGACTCTTCCATGTCCTGGCCGCCGCGCTCGGCGTCTCCGCGATCCTCGCTGCTTCCGCCGTTGCCTTTCACACCGTCAAATACGCGGGTGCCGCGTATCTCGTTTGGCTCGGCATCCGCATGATCCGCTCGCGCAATGTGGAGATGCCCGTCAGCGCCTCGCAGCCCGCCGCGGCAGGCGCATTTCGACAGGGGATTCTCACCGAAGTTCTCAATCCCAAGACGGCTCTTTTTTTCCTTTCTTTCATTCCGCAATTCATCGCACCAGACCGCGGCCATGTCTTTCTGCAATTCGTGGTTCTTGGCGCTCTCTCGGTGGTCCTCAATACCGCTGCCGACCTGCTCGTCGTTGTCCTTGCCTCTCCTCTCGAGCGCAAACTTAAAAGTAGCGCGCGTTTCCGCCGCGGCCAGCGCGTCGGTTCCGGCCTCGGCATGATCTCCCTCGGTACCTACGTCGCCCTCGCCGACACGCGATAATCCACCCCTGGAGAACACGCTCATGAGCAACAAGAAAGAAATTTCGCGGCGCGCGTTTCTCGCGAATGTCGCCGCTGGCGGCGCCGCCTGCGCCATTGTTCCCAGCCACGTCCTCGGCCGGGGAGTCCCTCCGCCCAGCGATACGCTGAACATCGCCGCCGTCGGAGTCGGCGGAATGGGCCGCGCCAATCTGATCAATCTCGCCAGCCAGAACATCGTGGCGCTTTGCGACGTGGACTGGCGCTACGCCGATAAAGGTTTCGACCGCCTCGATATCGACATCGAGCGCCTCAAGAAGCGCATCGAACTTCCCGCGCCACCCCAACCCGGCGAATCCCCCGCCTCTTTCGATCCCGTCAAGGCCCAGGCGCGCGTCGACGCCATGATCAAGCTCAAGTCCACTCATCTCCCCAAAGCCGCGCGCTACACCGACTATCGCGAGATGCTCGACCGCCAGAAGGACGTCGACGCTGTCGTCGTTGCCACTCCCGACCATATGCACGCTCCCATCGCCCTGGCGGCTATGGAGCTTGGCAAACATGTTTACGTCCAGAAACCGCTCTGCTGGTCCGTCGAAGAAGCCCGCAAGCTATCTCGTCGCGCCAAAGAAACCAAAGTCGCCACGCAGATGGGCAACCAGGGGCACTCGTCCGACGATGGACGCACCGCTGTCGAGTACATTTGGAGCGGCGCCATCGGCGACGTGCGCGAGGCGCACATCTGGACCAATCGTCCCCTTGGCTTCTGGCCTCAGGGCGTGCCTCGCCCGGAGCCGCTGAAGGCTGGCCCTGAACCTCTCAAATGGAGCGGCCGCGACGTCAACACGCGCCTCGCCGCCGCCATTTGCGGCGACTATCCCATTCCCAGCGGCCTCGCCTGGGATCTTTTTCAGGGCACCTGCGCTTCAAACGTCGCCTACCACCCCATCTATCACCCCTTCAACTGGCGTGGCTGGACCGATTGGGGCGTCGGCGCCATCGGCGACATGGGTGCTCATTTGATCGACCACACCATGTGGGCGCTCAACTTGGCCTTTCCCACCAGCGTTGAGACCGTCTCCACCCCTTTCAACGGCGTCTCTTACCCCAGCGCCACGCTGACCTTCTACGACTTCCCCGCGCGCGGTTCCATGCCGCCCCTCAAGCTCACCTGGTACGACGGCGGCCTCAAGCCCAACAAGCCTGAGGAACTCGGCCCCGACGAAGAGTTGAAACAAGAAGGCGGCGCGCTGCTCATCGGCAGCAAGGGCAAGCTCTTGTACGACACCTACGGCTACAAGCCCCGGCTCTTGCCCAAATCGCTCCACGATTCTTTTGGCAAGCCTCTACAGAAACTCCCGCGAATCGCCGGCCAAGCTCACGAAATGAATTGGGTAGACGCTGCCAAGGGCAAAGTGGAATCCTCCTGCCCGTTCGAGTACGGCGCGCGCCTCACCGAAGTCATGCTCCTCGGCGTCGTGGCCCTCCACGCTGGAAAAAAGATCTACTACGACGGCGCCAACATGCGCGTTACCAACGTCCTCGCCGCCAACGACTTCCTGCGCCGCAACTACCGCCCCGGCTGGTCGATCTAAAAAAGAAAATGCCGCTGCCAGCGCGGGCACAATCCGCATTCGTCTAACCCAAAATCATCTAGTCAGCCGTATAATGCGGCTCATGTCGTTTAAGTCAGAAACCTACAGAGTCTTGATTGCCTCACCGTCTGATTTGATCGAAGAACCTAAAGTCGCAACTGAAGCAATCAACGATTGGAATGCTCAACATGCGGCGGCCGAATCCGTAGTTTTGTTGCCAGTTAGATGGGAAACACACGCCTTGCCCCAAGCGGGCATCCGTCCGCAGCAGGCTATAAACGATCAGCTTGTCAGCAAGTGCGACATTTTGGTTGGAATGTTCTGGACCAAATTCGGTACCGATACTGGGGTGGCAGAATCCGGTACCGTAGAGGAGATCGACCAGTTTGTTGCCGCTGGCAAGCCAGCGATGCTCTACTTCTCTAACCGTCCAATTGATCCAAGCAAAATCGATCCAGATCAACAGACAAGGCTCAGGAAATTCCAACAATCTACCTACCAGAACGCGCTAGTCGGGAAATTCAGCGATCTGGGTGAGTTGCGGCGAATACTTCTTCGCGATCTGATGCAGCAGGTTCGAAGTCTCAAGTCGAAGAGCGATATACGAAGAGAAGAGGATGTTAAAGCTCAGAAGACTCGGAGTGAGGCGCTCGACAGTGCGCGCAGAATTCTAGAAAACCATCTGCACGCCTTCCGCACTCCTAAGGTGTGCGTGTCACTTGGCCCAAAACTCGCTTACCATAGGGCTGCGACTCGCGAAGAACTATTCTCTTTCGTTAAACTGACAGCATCCCAAAACCAAATCGCGACTTCAGAACAAAAGTATGATCCTCATGTTCAAATGAACGCGCTCTTTCGGCCTGTTACGGTACAACGGTACCAGGGCGGCGTCTATTGCTTCGAAGAACCTCGTGAAGGCGACCCGTGGAGCCGACCGGATCGACGAATGTCTACGGCGAAGTTCATCAGTTTCGACGAATATGGTTTTGTTACCAGTCAAATTGCCCTCTGTGAGCGCACATACTACACGATAATCTACCCCGGAGGAGGCCCCGGTGGAGAAACGAACTGCTACTATTTCTGGGACGTAGTTCTGTATCTTCGACACATCCTGTCATGGGCTGCAACGTTCTATCAAACATTTCCACCCCAAACTGATCTCGTTCTAAAAGTAAGTTTGGAAGAACTCCAAGCACAACCTCTTAAGCTGACGAGCAAGATCGAGGCTCCCCACCAAGTCGGGCTGCCCGAAGCTACAGCCGAAGACCTCGACTGCCCCTCTATAACCCTCGACGAACATGCACGCCCCTTTATTATCGAAGCTTGTTACCAGTTGCTCTGGAATGTCGGCGGTGGCGAGCCACCCGTAAAGAGTCAAGTGGAGCAGTCTGTTGGCCAGCTCTGGAACGGTCGTGAATGAGTTCCCGCGGTAGGTGGCACAGGCCAATGAGCAAGTGAGGTCAGGGTGACCCTCGATAAGAGCCGACGCCATCATAGAGGGTGGCGCAGACGTAAAGTCCTAGGTTGAATTCGGGTGCCCCACCCTCGGATTTTTGAGGGCGGGTGGCGCAGACTTAACTTTTAGGATGTTTTGGGTGGCCCATGCTTTCGGTTTTTTGAAAGCGTGGGGCTTTTCACTTTGCTATTTTTCACTCGCCTTCAATCTGTAACCTGTAAAGATTTCAACCTCTTACATCTCCGTTCGAATGATATCCAAGAAATACATTGACACGCATACTACTTCCTGCTATTCTCTCCCGTGTTTGTCGAATCCTATCCCGGCCCTGGGTGCGCGCTTCCGCGGCGCTCCCATCCGTCCGTAGGAACGGAGATCGGATCCCTCCAATCCTTCAAGCGTTTCACTCTTCAAACCTTCAAACAGCACGTGACCTCGTCACGTGACGAAAAATCCGTCACCGCAACTCCTTTATTTCCCTCACTTACAAACTGTTACGCCCGTAACTCCTTTAGAATCCGCTCTTACGCAAACTGCCGGGTGTCACTCGCCTCTTCCCCCAACTCCCAGACGCTCCATGTCCCTCTAAGTTCTTTAGCTGCAACACTTATGGACCAAACCCCGCAAGTGTTGCAAATAAAAGACTTACGCCAGACTTACGCCCCAGCTAAACCCTTTAGATGCAACACTTACAAAAAACACGGGGAGTGCCTCCTCTGGTCCTACCACATTACCGGTACGTTGCCTCGACTTATCTCCTTTGTTTGCCACTCTTACGAAAACTGCCGGGTGTGTATCCAAAATTCCCATTCTGGAACAGTTCACTCCAGCGAAGGACACTAGAGCCATTCACTGCCCACTAAGGCGCATCTCCCGCTTTCGTTTTTTCATTACGTTCAACTTTCAACTGTCGACTGTCGACCGCCTCACAAAGGCTGGGCTTGACCATGATGCTAGAATGCCCGCCGGTTCGATCCGGAGGGATGAGATGAGGACAAGAGTGCGAACGTTCGGGATTATAGCATTGGTCGGCGCTGCGCTGCTTTGCCGTTCGGCGGCGTGGGCCCAGCAGCAGCAAGACTTCTCCAAAGTTCAGATTAAGGTCACCAAAGTCTCCGGCAACATCTACATGCTCGAAGGAGCGGGCGGAAACATCGCGGCGTCTATCGGCGAAGACGGCATCGTCATCGTGGACGACCAGTTTGCTCCGCTAGGCGAAAAAATCCAGGCTGCCCTGAAAGACCTGAAAATCACGGACAAACCCGTGCGCTTTGTCATCAACACGCACTATCACGGAGATCACAGCGGCGGCAACGAGCCCTTCAGCAACGCCGGTTCCACCGTGATTGCCCAGGATAACGTTCGCAAGCGGCTCGAATCCGGCGGCACCGCCGGGAATGGCGGTTCCATCAAAATGGAAACCAAGCCCGCGCCCAAGGCCGCGCTGCCCATCATCACCTTCGAGCACGATGTGACCGTGCACCTCAACGGCGAAGACATTCGCGCGCTGCACTTCCCCTCCGGCCACACCGACGGCGACTCCATCATCTTCTTTCCGAAAAACAATGTCGTGCACATGGGCGACGATTTCGTGCGCTACGGCTTTCCGTTCATTGACGTGGCCAGCGGCGGCAGCGTTCAGGGCATGATTGACGCCATGGAAAAGGCCACCGCGCAGTTACCGGCGGACGTGAAAGTGATTCCCGGCCATGGCGCGCTCTCCAACCTCGACGATGTCCGCGCCTTCACCAAAATGCTGAGAGAAACTTCCGCGGTCGTGCAGAAAGCCATCAGCGAGCACAAAACGCTGGAGCAGATGAAGCAGCAGAAAATTCTCGAACCCTGGGCGAAATGGAAAGGCGATTTCGTCAACGATGACGCCTTCATCGAGACGCTCTACAACTCGCTCACCGGCCACAAGGGCGAGTTCATGAAACACAACTGAAGGAGGAAAGTAGAGGCAGCTTCACGCTGCCATCCGCGGCCTAATTTGATTTTTTGCCTGAGAAGCTCAGTTGTCCTTTGTTTTTTGTAGAGGCCGGGCTTCAGCCCGGCTCAGTAGTCCTTTGGCATTCGTAGGGGCACGTACATCGTGCCCTCCGCAGTCCGTTCTAAAGTTGCTGCCGCGGCCCATTTAAAAATGAAGCGATTTCGCGCGCCGTGCGCAATCCCGCCGGCGCGTCAAGAATGACCGGAATCGAATTCACCACCACCGACGCCGTGGCGATGTCGCCATGCGAGCCGCCCGGAATCGTCAGGCTGATGTTGGGATGGCCTGTCAATGAAATCGTGTCCGCAGGATCTTTCGCGCCGACATACATTTGCAGTTCGAGATACACGAGTTCTTTGCCGTCCTTCGAGAGGCCGCGCCCGATCTGGTGTACGCCCGCAGCCTGGCCCGCTTCGACGGTCAGGTATTCGGTTTGCACGCGTTCCGTGGCGATTTTTGGTTCGATCGTTTCGCTGATTTCCTCGACCGGCAGGTTCAAACTGTCCGCCACCATGGCCACGGACTCCGGCAAACCCACGTGTTTGATTACGCCGGCTTGCACTTGCGCGCGAAATTCTTCAACGGTCATTCCCGCGCCGATTTTTTTCTGAAGCGGCAACCGGCGCTTGGAAGCATCCACCACGCGCAGCGCTTTGGCGTGTTCGATGCGCTGCGAAACAGCCGCGAGCGTCACCACCAGCTTGTCCATCACGAAGCCGGGATTCACGCCCGTGCCCACCAGCGCGACGCCCATCTCTTTTGCCGCCGCATCCAGCTTGGCGGCGAGCTCGGGGCGCGTTCGAAACGGGTATGACAATTCTTCACAGGTAGAAACGATGCAAGACTCCGCTGCGAGGCAGCCGAGTAATTGATCCATCACGTTTGCGAGCGACGACGACGTCGAATGCATCACCACGTCCGCGTTTTGTTCCAGAACTTCTTTCGCGTCCGCGGAGACGGCCACGCCCCACGGCGCATCCTTTGCGCCAACGATCTCTCCCAGGTCGCGGCCGACTTTGGCGGGATCGGTGTCGATGGCGCCGATAATTTCGATGGCCTGTTTTTCCCGCATCAGGCGCGCGATGGAAGCGCCGATGGGTCCGACACCAAACTGGATGGCGCGAATTTTCTTTTTCAACTCGTTCTCCGTCCCTTTGCGGCGCCGGCTTCTTTGCTGCCAGCAAGATACTGATGCACACACCGCGCATTTTCGTCTCTAAAGAAACCCCTACGATAATGGAATTCGCGGAAGCATTCAACGAAGAACCGTTCGAATCGCCGGCACACGCTGAAATGCATAGCACCGAAGCCGAAAATGTTGCCAGTGCGGAGCTTGCGCCGCATAATGGCGGAGAGAACGCAAGCAGATTCCGGAGGCGCCATGCCGGCAAAAAAACTTACCGATACGGAGATTTCAGCGCTATTGCCCAAGGCCAAAGGCTGGAGCGTGGTGAACGGCAAGCTGCACCGCGAGTTTGCATGCAAGGACTTCGTCACGGCTTTCGGCAACATGACGCGCGTTGCGCTCGTAGCGGAGGCCATGAACCATCATCCCGAATGGTTCAACGTGTGGAACAAAGTGGTCATCGACCTGAATACCCACAGCGTGAAGGGCATCAGCGACTACGACTTCGTGCTGGCGGAAAAAATCAATGAAATTTTCGAGCCTTTTCCGCCGCTGAGCCTTCCCGGCAGCGGAAAGGGGCAGTGAACTTTTCGCGCGTGATTCGCGCCGTTTCGAATTGGCTGGAAAGGTGTGACCGCGGCACGGTTTTCCTTATGGTTCGACGCCTTTCCTGCGCCAGCCGAAACGGCGCCGGCTGGTGCGCGAAATTTCAATGAAGCTAAGAATGAGACATTGGGAGTTGAACCAGCCGCCAATCTGATCTGAGAGCCGGAAGCAGGAGTTCGCCAGCCCCAGTGCGGTGGGAGGAAACGCGCTTATTTCCAGCCAATTTTCCCCACTTTTTACCGTTGACACATGCGTTTGCAAGTGCTAAAACCCCTTAAAAGACAAGCTCTTTGGTGGTGAGTCTCCTAACGAATTGCCAAGTGCAGTACGCGAGTGAGGCCGCAGTCCTGCCTGGCAGGGCAGGTCTGCTGAGCCGCCAAGGAATTGTCGTGCAACACCCCACCCACCCCGGGAGGTGAGAACGAACCTGTTTTCACCTCCCTTTTTTTTCAGGGCTAGCTGCTGAGAGCCTTTCCGTTCCAAAATGAACACGTTGGGCTCCTTGTAAAGCGCCTCCCATGAACCTCGCGATGACAGGCCATCGAGCCCGCCCGCTTCTTGGTTTCGCTGACACCTTGCGTCGAGCCCGGGCTAAGTTAAGATGACTCGATGATCGCTACCGAGCCCAAAATGAGCCCCGTCCCAGCGTCCCTGCTGTCTCTCTCGCGAGTCAGCGTGATGCGTGGGGATCGCGTGGCCCTGGAGGACCTCAGCCTGGAAATCGCGTGCGGGGAGCACGTATGCATCCTGGGGCCGAACGGCTGCGGGAAATCGACGCTCATCAAGACCATTACACGGGAATGCTACCCGCTGACGCGGGAGGGATCACGGATTTCCATACTGGACCGCGAGAGATGGAATATCTTTGAGCTGCGCTCCATGCTGGGCATAGTTTCGCCAGACCTGCTGGCGTCGTGCACGACCGACGCTACCGGACGGGACGTGGTGCTCTCAGGGTTTTTCAGCAGCACGCGGATTTTTCCGCACCACCAGCCTGATCCCAGCCACTTGATGCGCGCCGAAGCGGCCCTCGAACGGCTGGGCATCGCGCATCTGGCCGGCCGCCCGGTGAGCCAGATGTCGTCCGGAGAAGCCAAACGGACGCTGATCGCCCGGGCCCTGGTTCACAATCCGCAAACGCTGCTGTTCGACGAACCGAGCAACGCGCTGGATATCGCCGCGCAATTGCAGCTTCGCGGTACGATGCGGGAACTCGCCACGGGCGGGATGGGGATTCTCCTGGTCACTCACCACGTCTCGGAAATTTTGCCGGAGATGGAGCGCGTCGTTCTGTTGCGCGAAGGGCGCATCCTCGCGGACGGTCCCAAGTCTGCGGTCCTCACCGAGGAGCATCTTTCCAAATTGTTCGGAGTCCCTATCCGTCTGGGTGCACACGACGGTTTCTTCCATCTCTACTGAGACTTGAAGGTTTCAACAAAACGCTTAAGCCGAGACGTGGATCGGTTGAGATCCTTCGCTTCGCTCAGGATGACAAATGTAAGGGTTTTGCCATAACAATCACAGTGTTCTTCGCGAGAAAATCAGACTAGTGTTTTGCGAATTCGTCAAGAGCGGCGCTCAGGCGTTCGAGGCCAGAGCGAAGTCCAGCGGTATCGCCGCCGATGCCAATCCGGAAATGCCGGGGCATCTCGAAAAATTCTCCGGGGACGACGGTGGTCTCATATTTCTCGCGGAGCAATTTGAAAAAGGATTGAGGATCGCCGCGCGTTAAGCGCGGGAATACAACGGTGCCGGCGGGTGGACGAAGACATTCGAGGTCGCGCCGCGAATCAAGGAAAGCATCGAGGAGCGCGCGATTGGCCGCCAAGAGCGTTCGCGCCCGTTCGCGGAATTGATCCAGATGATCGAGCGCCATCACGGACATGCGCTCGGCGGGGTGCGCGCCGGTGGCCGCAAACAAATCGTTCAGCAGCCACATGCGCCGTGCCAGGGGCGGTGAAGCAATGATCCAGCCGCAACGTAATCCGCTCAGACCATAAACTTTTGTGAGGCTGCTGGTAACAATAAAAGGGTTTTCACCCGCGGGCGCGAGCGCCTGGCCCATCGGAAAGCAGAATGGCGCGCTGCGGCCGAACAGCATCTCCAGATAAACTTCATCCAGCAGCACATGAGCACGCGCGCGCAGCGCCAGTTGGCCGATGGTGCGCAGCGTTTCAGCGGGCATCAATGCGCCGCTGGGATTGTGCAGATTGGTCAGTACAATCAGCCGCGTGCCGGATGTGATCGCCTGCGCCATCTCCAGCGCGTCGATGGCAAAACCGTTTTCAAACCGCCGGGAAATTCGCTTGATGCGCGCTCCCAGATATTCGGCGGCGTCGAGAATTGGTCCATAAGCAGGTTGTTCGAGCAGCACTTCATCGCCGGGATCAAGAACCGCGGCCATCGCTAAATGGTTGGCCATGGAGGTGCCGGCCGCAGTAACCACGGATTCTTCCGGCACGCCCGCGTGATGCGCGAGCCGCTGAATCAGCGGTGCATAACCGTAAGCGCCGGGGGCATTAATTTCCAGGTTTTCCAGGCGCAAAGGAAATTCCGGGAATGGCACGCCGAGGAGGCCGCTCGTG
>WNFD01009651.1_pt1 | contig 13031 bp, 13 predicted proteins | sample 5400491 | NCBI WGS metagenome assembly WNFD01 (sample SAMN13153343, study PRJNA577476) | soil metagenome | isolation source: 120 cm saprolite under Douglas fir tree site 2 hole 2 replicate 2 | place: USA:California | collected 2015-04-18 | reverse complement strand
CGGCGTGCCATCATCCAGCACGACGCCGGTAGCGCGGCCGCGCTCCACGATGACTTCGCGCACCGCCGAGCGCACATCGATGCGCACGCCGTGCTGGCCGGCAGCGCTCGCCATCGCCTGCGTGATTGCGCCCATGCCGCCGATTGCGTGACCCCATGCGCCCTGCTTGCCGTTCACCTCGCCGAACACGTGATGCAGGAGCACATAGGCGGAACCCGGCGTGTACGGGCTCGCCAGGTTGCCGACGACCGCGTCGAAGCCGAGCACGGCCTTGATGGGATCGGACTCGAACCAATCATCGAGCATGCGGCCGGCTGACTTGCGAAACAGTTGCAAGGCTGCGTTGAGGCCGTCGGCCTGCCACAGCCGCTTGCCGATGGCAGCGAGCTTGCCGAGTTCCCGCGCCGTGTCGCGCAAGCTCCCCAGCACCAGGTTGGGCGGCGCCCTGAGCACGAGGCTGCGCAGCACGCCGGCGACGCGGCCGATCTCGGCCTGATAGGCGCCGTAGCGGGCCGCATCGCGGGCGCTGAATTTTGCGATCTCCCTCTCGGTGCGGCCCTCCCCGGTAAGGAGGTAGCGCCCGTCGGGCAGCGGCAGGAAATTGTGCGCGCGGCGCAGCACGATGCGCAGCCCATGCTCGTTAAGCTTCAGGTCGCGGATGACCTTGGGCTGCAGCAGGCCCACCGTGTAGGCGGCGGTCGAGTTGCGGAAGCCCGGATGGAATTCCTCCGTAACGCAAGCGCCACCGACCACGCCGCGCCGCTCCAGAACACGCACGCGCAAGCCCGCCATGCCGAGATAGGCCGCACAGGTGAGCCCGTTGTGGCCCGCTCCGATTATGATGGCGTCGCGATCAGACATCGAGATCAGACTTGGCGTTCGTGTGCAAACTGAAAAGTGGGTAAAGTGGTCAGCGGCTCAGGCGTGAAGCCGGAGTAGACGGACCGTCGATCGTCATCCGCCACTACATGGGCCGAGCGACGCGGTAGATCGAGAGGGTACTCTCCATGCACGATTTCGTCATTCGCGGCGGCACCATCATCGATGGAACCGGCAAGGCGCCCTTTACCGGGGACTTGGCCATCGAAGGCGAGCGCATTGTGGGTGTAGGCGGCCGGCAGGGTCCCGCTCGCCGCGAGATCGACGCGACCGGGCTCCTGGTGACACCCGGATGGGTGGACGCGCACACCCATTACGACGGACAGGCCATGTGGGACCCGCTGTTGGCGCCGTCGTGCTGGCACGGCGTCACCACGGCGATATTCGGCAATTGCGGGGTCGGCTTCGCCCCGGTACGGCCGCAGCACCGGGCGGCGTTGATGGAATTGATGGAGGGCGTCGAGGAAATTCCGGGCGTCGTCCTCGCCGACGGATTGACCTGGGATTGGGAGACCTTCCCGGAGTTCCTCGATGCGCTGGAGCGCCGGCCGCGCGCGATCGATATCGCGGCTCAGCTCGCGCATCACCCCTTGCGGGTCTACGTCATGGGCGACCGCGCCATTCGGCTCGAAGCGGCAACGCCTGAGGATATCGGCGAGATGCGCCGCCTCACCATCGAGGCATTGCGGGCCGGCGCTTTCGGATTCACCACCTCGCGTACGGACTCTCACAAGACGCCGGTCGGCGAGATGGTGCCTTCGCGCTATGCCGCAAGCGAAGAGCTGTTGGGCATCGGCTCTGCGCTCGGCGCTGTCGGCGCCGGCGCTTTCGGGATGAACAGCGATTTCGACGATGAGGCGGCAGAACTTGCCTGGATGACGCAGCTTGCCCGGGAGACGCGGCGCCCGGTGTGGTTTCTGTTGACGGATCGCTATGACGATCCGGCACGATGGCGGCGCTTGCTGACCGGCGCGCACGCCGCGCGGGCGGACGGCGCGCCATTGACGGCACAGATTGCCGGCCGGCCAATCGGCGTCATGATGGGCATCGGTACGGCGCTCAATCCGTTCTCGCTACGGCCGAGCTATCGCGAAGTCGACGGCCTCGGCATCGCTGAGCAACGCAAGCGTCTGGCAGACCCCGACCTGCGTTCCAGGATTTTGGCCGAGAAGCCGTCCGCTGAGGAGGTGAGCCGGCTGGCGCAATTCCGCCAACTCATCACGACCCGTTGGGACAGGTTTTTCATCATGACCGATCCGCCGGACTATGAACCCGGCGGCGAGATGAGCGTCGCGGCGATCGCCGCCCGCGCCGGCCGCACGCCCGATGAGGTGGCGTATGACTACCTGACCGAGGCTGAGAACCGGTATTTGTTCTTTCCGATCGTGAACTATGTCCAGGGCGATCATGAGCCGATCCGCGAGATGCTCACCGATCCGGCGACCCTCCTCGGATTAAGCGACGGCGGCGCCCATTGCGCCTCGATCGTGGATGCGGGCGTGCCGACGTTCATGCTCGTGCATTGGGGCCGCGATCGCCGCCGCGGACCTCGGCTCCCGCTTGAATTGCTGGTCAAGCGCCAGACCAGCGAGACCGCCGATTTCTTCGGCCTCTCCGACCGCGGTCGGCTCGCGCCTGGCCTGCGCGCCGACGTCAACCTGATCGACTTCGATGGCTTGAGGCTTTATCAGCCGGAACTTGTGAACGATCTTCCGGCCGGCGGACGTCGCTTCGTGCAGCGGGTCGACGGGTACAGGGCAACGCTTGTTGCCGGCGTCCCGATTTTCGAGGACGGGGAACACACCGGCGCCTTGCCCGGTCGCCTCGTGCGCGCCGGCCGGGCGTAGCTACAGAGTGGATCGATGTCTTGAAACCAGTCGCATCGAGCGATTGAAATCAAACCCTCGGCCCTCATCCTGAGGAGGCCGCGCTCTTCGCGCGGCCGTCTCGAAGGATGGCCGCGGGCACGATTTCGCTTGTGGCCGCCCTTCGAGACGCGCGCAAGAGCGCGCTCCTCAGGACGAGGCCGAGGATGATATCGACCACGGAAACGCCCTACGCAAGTTTCATGGAACTATGAAAAAGCGAAGCGCAGGAATCTTGATGTACAAAAGATCGGGACAGGAGCTTCTCCTGCTCCTGGTTCACCCCGGCGGTCCGTTCTGGGCCAAAAAGGACCTTGGGGCATGGTCGATCCCGAAGGGAGAATATGAAGACGGCGAGGAGCCGCTCGCCGCGGCAAGACGCGAGTTTTGCGAGGAGCTGGGGGTGGAGCCAAGCGGCGACTTCTGGGATTTGGGTGTGCTGGTGCAGCCGAGCAAGAAAGAGATCGTTGCATGGGCGGTCGAAGCTGATTTTCCTGTCGCGGAACTGAAGTCAAATACATTCGAGTTGGAATGGCCGCCGAAGAGCGGACGCAAGCAACAATTTCCCGAAGTCGATCGCGCCGAATGGTTCGTCCCGGCTGACGCACGCCGGAAGATACTCGCGGGGCAAGTTGAATTTATTGATCGGTTGCTGGCTCGCATCGGAACCGGGCGGCATTGATTTTGTTGAGAATTCCAAAATTAGTTCGTTTTGACTGAATCTTCCCCCACTAGGTCGTAGATATAACTTAGGTATTAAGATACCTAAGTTATATCGTCCCCGGCGCGCGGCCTTCCCGCGCCCGCCTCGAACTCGCGGATGGTGCGCTTGCCGCTACAATGCCCAGTATGCGCCAGGCCTTGAAACTTCATCCGGACTCGCTTTGCTGCGCAGCGACACACATCGAAGTTGATGTCGCCCTTGCGCGGGCCGGCAGCTTGGTCATGCGCTATTGCGTGACCGGCAAAATAAGCGATCTGCGCATGCCGCCCTTAACGGCGGCTGCGCGCACCGACGAGCTCTGGCAGCACACCTGCTTTGAGGCGTTCGTCCGGACTTCGCCGGGCGCCGGGTATTACGAGTTCAACTTTGCGCCCTCGACACAGTGGGCGGCATATCGGTTCAGTGGCTACCGAACGGGGATGCGCATCGCGACCGAGATCGGCGCGCCCCGGATCGAAGTGCAATCGAGCCCGGAGTGCTACATATTGCAAGCCTCCCTGGAGTTGGATCAGTTGCGGAGTCGGCCGCTTGATGCCGGATGGCGTCTCGGTCTATCGGCATTGATCGAAGAAACGAGCGGCCGTAAATCATATTGGGCGTTGGCGCATCCACTAGGCAAGGCCGACTTCCATCATCCCGATTGCTTTGTGCACGAACTCTCCCCAGCTTAGCGACCATGAGATTTGGCATCGATCGACTTGTCGCCGAACCTGCGTTACGCGCGCCGCTTAGCGGCAGGCGCGTTGCATTGCTCGCCCATCCCGCTTCGGTCACGGAAGACCTGACGCACGCGCTCGATGCGCTGGCCGGATGCGGCGACATTAATGTCGCCGCCGCTTTCGGTCCCCAACATGGCCTGCGCGGCGACAAGCAAGACAACATGATCGAATCGCCGGACTTCGACGATCCGGTGCATGGCATCCCGGTATTCAGCCTGTATGGAGAAGCGCGCAAGCCGACCGACGCGATGATGGATTCATGCGATGTCATCCTCGTCGATCTGCAGGACTTGGGTTGCCGTATCTATACGTTCATCACGACGCTGCGCTACATCCTCGAAGCGGCGTCGAAACATGACAAAGCAGTGTGGGTGCTGGACCGGCCCAACCCGATCGGCCGGCCCGTCGAAGGCTTGACGCTGCGAGCCGGGTGGCAAAGCTTCGTGGGCGCCGGACCGTTGCCGATGCGTCATGGGCTGACGCTCGGCGAGCTGGGTCTGTGGTTTGTCAGAACGCTCAAGCTCGATTTGGAGTATCGCATCATCGAGATGCAAGGTTGGCAGCCCGATGCCGCGCCGGGATTCGGCTGGCCGCTTGGCGAGCGCCCGTGGATCAATCCCAGCCCGAACGCGCCGAATTTGTGGATGGCGCGCGCCTACGCGGGCACGGTCATGCTCGAGGGCACGACGCTCTCGGAAGGGCGCGGCACCACCCGCCCGCTCGAAGTGTTCGGCGCCCCCGATATCGACGCGCACCCAGTCATGAAGGAAATGTATTCTCTGGCGCCGCAGTGGCTCCGGGGTTGCCGCCTGCGCGATTGCTGGTTCGAGCCCACGTTTCACAAACACGTGGGCAAGCTTTGCAACGGCGTGCAGATTCACACCGAGGGTCCGCCCTACGACCACCAGGCGTTCAAGCCCTGGCGCGTCCAGGCGCTCGCCTTCAAGGCTATACGCCGCTTGTATCCGGACTATCCGCTATGGCGCGATTTCGCTTACGAGTACGAGCACGGCAAACGCGCCATCGACGTCATCAACGGCTCACCGTTGCTGCGGGAATGGGTGGACGATGCGCGCGCGGCGCCGCCGGACTTGGATGCGCTCGCCATACCGGATGAGGAGGCTTGGTTGAGGGAGCGCGGGGGACTGCTGCGCTATTGAGGGACGGTGGGTGCGAGAGGCTCCTCGCGCTGGCTGCCGCCGATGATCTCGCCGATCCCCGATGCGAGCACGTCCATCGCCGCGACCGTCCTGCCGACGTCGTTCAGGCGAAATGTCATCGGCGCTAAAAATCAAACCCAGGAGCTCTGGCTAACGAACTGATCTTCGACCACAGGCTATGTGCGAGTTTGTGCCTGGCTAGAAGGATCAACCAATAAAGCCGCTGGCCTTGCGTTCCTTTGATTAACTCACAATGTTTGGCTCTAGGAAGCCCGAGCGCCATCGCCTTGTCGGACCAATATTTGATGATGGCCCCGCGGAGAGTCTCTTGGTTCATGTCCGTTCCAACATGGTCCCGCCAGCCCGGAGCAAACTTATCGAATTGGTCGTGTGCCGCAGACATGTAGCGATCGGCGTTGCGTTGAAGATCGGAAAGGCTGACGTGGACTATCACGTCAATGCGTTTGAGCTTGGCTAGACTTTCGAACAGATCGAACGAAAGCGTTCCAAGGTTATGAGGGTCGAGAAACGCAAGATGCAATCCTTCAGGGTCTAACCTTTGCACGATTTGCGGCATGGCCGAACTCGCCGGACCTTGAACGGTACGAACCGGCGCGCCCAATGCGCTCAGTCTCTTTTCGGCTGTCGTCAATAACTCAGCGTTGGCGTCGGAGATCGTGATCGACGTGAACGGCGCAGGTGAGCCGTTGGCTTTCTTGAACGCGACGACCGGACTGCCATCAATGAACTCGTTTGTATCGCGAATTACGGATCGGCCCGGCCCGCAGAAGACGTCAATGTATGTGGGACCGTGCAAGGGATACTTGCTGCGTGCTCCGCCCGACGCGTGAATGTAGTCAGCGAGGATCTTGAGTTTATCCTTCGCCCAAGGGCCAACTTTCTCGACGAGCAGCCCCTGTTCGTCCAACGTATAACGTTCGTCTCTCTGAACCATTTTCGGCGCGTCTCCCTTTCGCGGCCGTCGCCAATGTCAACATTGCGTTGGTCGGAAACTCACGCCAAAACTGACCGTCGAGCTTGCCGCCGCCCTTACCGTTTTCAGGCGGGTCGATCTTCATGGCCTGCTTCTCGGAACAGCCCTGCTCAACGACGTTCGGATTGTTCTTGTACGTTCCCCACTGCTTCAGAAATGGCGCGGCTCCGAGACGACGACACTCCGCGATGGCGTCGCGCGCCCATTGTGGATCGGTCAAACGAATGAGGTCCGACCGCACACCGCTCTCACCTCCGATGATTAGCCAGTCGGGATACAACCCATCAATGTCAAGCTGCCCCAAGGGCCCGATAGCGGGCTCGTAGCTAACGAAGTGAATTGCAGCGGGCACCTTGAGAAGATGAGGAACTCGCTGTCGATAAGCGTCCGCATCTTCCGCGGTCGTGCCAAACCAAACGTTCGGGTATCCGTCGCCCCAATCGGGGGGAAGCATCTTTCGAATGTTTTGCGGTCTCTTGGTCAAGAGCTGCCAATCCAACTGATCGCATGCGCGAATTAGATTGAACAAATCCGAACGCCATTCAGGGTCGACCTGGTTGTCGAATACGTCCGCAAGAGAAGCGCAAAACACACGCTGCCGACGCTCGTTGTTAATCTGAAACGACGGAGCCTGACCGTTCCAGGTCACTGGGTTACGCCAGTATACTTCTGTCGTTCGGCGACGCGGGTGGTCGCCCCATTCAACTTGCCCACTCCGCTTTGCCCATTTTTCGGCGTAACAGTAATCGCAAGCGGACGGGGCGCTTTTGCGACGCCGGACCTTGGTACAACCCACCCAAGGATTGAACGTCGAGTCTGTCCACTCAATTTTAGATCGTTCACCCATGAAATATCAACCTTCGCGCGCAAAACAGCGCTAAATATAACTATCTCACATCTTGATTAAAAGAACAAATCATGAATCACCCGAACGGGTGCACCTCAATACCTCGCATTCCCCGGCGTCCTCGGGAACGGGATCGCGTCGCGCACGTTCGCAAGGCTCGTGACGTAGCAAGCGTGCGCTCGAACCCGAGGCCGAAGCCCGTGTGCGGCACCGTGCCGTAGCGGCGCAGATCCCGGTACCAGGCGTCGTGATCCTTGTCGACGCCGCGCTCCGTCATGCGCGCGTCCAGCACATCGAGCCGCTCCTCGCGCTGGCTGCCGCCGATGATTTCGCCGATCCCTGGCGCCAGCACGTCCAATAGCTGCGAACGCAGGCGGCGCGCATAGTGCACGTGCAAAATGTGCTGATGCCAGCGCCGCTTTACGACGTTCGGGATTAGGACAAGTCCTGTCATCGCGCGCCTTGTTTGCTCCGATTCATGCTGCCTTGTCACACGCGGAAGCCCATGGGGACTTGCCTCCTGATGGCACGAGCTTTGCACATCGCTGTCAAGTGTTGCGCTGGCATGAGTGCGCCTTGATCTGCGGAGACATTCTGATGGCACTTTTCAAGATTTCGCGCCGGGAATTCCTGGAGGGGACAGCCGCCGGCTTGGTGGCGGCGGGAGCGGGAGGGCGCGCAGCGCTTGCCGCGGATATCACGCTCGGCATCGTCTATGTGGGACCGCGGGATGATTTTGGCTGGAATCAAGCCCATGCGCTCGCAGTGAAAGCCCTGAAGTCCCTGCCGGGCATCAAGGCCGTCGAGGAAGAGAACGTCCCGGAAACAGATGCTTGCGCCAAATCGATGGAATCGATGGTCAACCTGGATAATGCCAATATCATTCTTGGCACTTCGTTCGGTTACTTTGATCCTTTCATGGTCGATCTGGCTAAAAAGTACGCAAAAGTCGAATTTCGCCACGCAGCGCCGCTATGGAGCGAGGCCAAGCATCCGAAGAACCTCGGCAGCTATTTTGGCTATCTCAACCAAGCCCACCATATCGATGGCGTCGCCGCGGGGCTTTCGACCAGGTCCAACAAGCTGGGCTTCGTGGCTGCGAAACCGATCGCCTCGGTGCTGAGCAACATCAATTCGTTCATGCTCGGCGCCAGGAAGACCAATCCGAATGCGGTGGTGCAGGTCATCTTCACGGGCGACTGGTCATTGCCGGTGCGCGAAGCGGAGGCGGTGAACGCCCTCGTTGACGCCGGCGCGGACGTCATCACCTGTCATGTGGACGGCCCCAAGGTCGTGGTCGAGACCGCCGAGAAGCGCGGCGTCAAGGTGTGCGGCCATAACTCGTCGCAGGCGCCGCTTGCCCCCAAGGGCTTCGTCACGGGCGCGGAGTACAAATGGGAGACGATCTATAAGGGCTACGCCAGGGACCTCGCGGCCGGCAAAAAGTTGCCGAACATGGTGGCGGGCGGCTACGAGGCCGACATGGTGCAGAACTCGCCGTTCGGCGCCGGCGCGAGCGAGCAAGCCCGCAAAGCCGCGACGGCCGCCATCGCCGATCTGCGCGCCAAGAAACCGATTTATGTCGGCCCGCTCAAGGACAACAAGACCGGGAAGGTCGTGATCGACAAGTCCTACGACAATCTCGATCCTTTCCTCGATCAGATGAACTATCTGCTCGAAGGCGTGATCGGCTCGATCACCTGAACGGCGGCGCCAAACCGGATGGCCGGCCGGCGCGGCGCTATCCGCTTGCCGTTTCTAGTGGATCGATTCCATGAAACCAATCGCATCGAACAGTCGAATTCAACCCCTCGGACCTCATCCTGAGGAGGCCGCGCTTTTCGCGCGGCCGTCTCGAAGGATGGCGGCGGGCACGATCTCGCCTGTGGCCGTCCTTCGAGACGCGCGCAAGAGCGCGCTCCTCAGGGCGAGGCTGGTGGATGTATCGATATGATTCGGACCCTGGAAACGCTGCACTAGGTCTCCCTCACACGCATCAGCACCACGCATGGTCATATGGCCAATATCTCCGAACCGCTGAGCCCGGCATTTATCGGCGCCGCAGCCGTGCGCGGCGATCTGTTGGTCCGAATCCGGCGCGGCGCCGAGTATGTGGCGATCCCGGTGTTCGGCCTTCTCGATCCAGAACACGCTGCAGCGCTCGGCGCCGTTGATCCTCACCGCGCTGGCGGTGGCGGTGCCGGCGCGCATCGGGCTGATCATGATCGGCGGCGAGGGCGCGCTGGTGCTAGGTGGATTCGCCGCCGCCGTCGTGGCGATCCCCCTCGTGCGCGGCCACGTGCCGCCGCCGATAACGCTGATCGTGATGGCGGCGATGGGCACGTTTGCGGGTGCGCTGTGGGTCGGCCTTGCCGGCTACCTGCGCCACGCGCGCGGCGTCAACGAGACCATCTCGTCGCTGCTGTTGACCTATATCGGCATCGCAATCATGAACTTTTTCGTCGAAGGTCCGTTGCGCGATCTTACCAATCCCAACAAGCCCTCCACGATGCCGATCGGCGACGCCTATATGGTGGGCAAGATGCCGGGAACTGACGTCCATTGGGGCCTCGCCACCGGCATCGTTCTCGCCATCGTGCTTTACGTTCTGCTCTCGCGCACCACCTTCGGCTTTGCGGTTCGGATTACCGGCGGCAATCCGCGGGCAGCGCTCGCGCAAGGCTTGCCGGTCGGCAAGCTCATCGTGCTGTGTTGCATGCTCGCCGGGGCCTGCGCGGGGCTCGCAGGATTCTTCGAGGTCGCCGCCATCCAGGGACGCGCCAACGCCTCGCTCGCAGCTGGCTACGGCTTCACCGGAATCCTGGTGGCGTTCCTGGCCCGTCACAATCCGCTTGCCATCATCCCGGTGGCCATCCTGTTCGGCGGCATCGTTGCCTCGGGCGGGCTCGTGCAACGGCGCATGGATCTGCCGGACGCCACCGTGCTGGTGCTGCAGGGACTTACCTTCGTGGTGCTGCTGGTATCGGAAACGCTCTACGGTCGTTTCAAGATATTCCAGGTGTCCGGCACGGCCGACCGCACGTGAGCTACCGCAAATGACCGACAGCCCATTCCTCATCGTGCTGTTTGCGATCGTCGGCGGCGCGTTGCGCGTATCGACGCCGTTCATGTTCGTGGCGCTTGGCGAGTGTCTGACGGAGAAATCCGGACGCGTGAACCTCGGCCTCGAAGGCACCCTGGTGCTCGGCGCCATGACGGCCTATGCGACCTCGTACCATACCGGCTCGCCCTGGCTCGGCGTGCTGGCGGCCGGCTTTGCCGGCGTGTTCCTCGGCGGCATTCACGGCTATGTGTGCAAGCTGCCGAAGGTCAACGATATCGCTATCGGCATCGCCATGATGCTGTTCGGCACCGGCCTCGCGTTCTTTTTCGGCAAGTCCTACATCCAGCCCTCGGCGCCGCGGCTCGGATCATTCTCGCTCGGCGAGTGGACCGGCAATCCGCAGATCGCCACGGCGCTTGAGGTCAATGGGCTGCTGATCGTCGGCGTCCTCGTCGCCGTCGTCATGGCGTGGGCGTTCGCCAACACCAAATGGGGGTTGATCGTGCGCATGACCGGCGACAGTGCGCCGGCCGCCCGCGCAATGGGAGTATCGGTCGATCTGGTGCGTTTTCTCGCCACTGCGGCCGGCGGATTTCTGGCCGGCGTCGGCGGCGCCTTCCTGTCGCTCTATTATCCGGGTTCGTGGAACCAGGGGCTGTCCTCCGGGCAGGGCCTGATGGCGGTGGCGCTGGTCATCTTTGCGCGCTGGAAGCCGCTGCAGTGCGTGGTCGCGGCGCTGTTGTTCGGTGCGGCCGGCGCCATCGGGCCGGCGTTGCAGTCGGTCGGCATCACCCAGGGCTATTATTTCTTCAACGCCGCGCCCTACATCCTCACGCTCCTGATCATGATCGCGTCGGCCGGATCGAAGCAGGCGATGCGTGATGTGCCGGGCGAACTCAGTATCACCAAATGACGGGAGGGCTCTAAATGAGCGCACTCGGTGGTTTGAACAAGACGCCAAACGGCGTCGTCATCGGCGTCGTGTCCAAGCCGACGCGGCGCTACGGCGAGCGCCTCGACCGCGCTGCGGAGTGACCATGCCTACGATTGCGGCCGATCCCTATCCGTGGCCCTTCGACGGCGACCTGACGCCGCAGAACACCGCATTGATGATCATCGATATGCAGACAGATTTCTGCGGCAAGGGCGGCTATGTGGATTCCATGGGCTACGATGTAACGCTGACGCGCGCGCCGATCGAGCCGATCCGCAGCGTGCTGGCCGCAGCGCGTGCCAAGGGTTACCACGTACTGCACACGCGCGAAGGCCATCGCCCGGATTTGAGCGACCTGCCCGACAATAAGCGTTGGCGCTCTCGGCGCATCGGCGCCGGCATCGGCGATCCGGGACCGTGTGGCCGCATCCTGGTGCGCGGCGAGGCGGGTTGGGAGATCATCCCGGAGCTTGCGCCTGAGCCCGGCGAGCCGGTCATCGACAAGCCCGGCAAGGGGTCATTCTGCGCCACCGACCTGGAGCTGATGCTGCGCACGCGCGGTATCCGCAATATCATCCTGACCGGCATCACCACTGACGTCTGCGTGCACACGACAATGCGCGAGGCAAATGACCGCGGCTTCGAATGCCTGCTGATCGAGGACGGCTGCGGCGCGACCGATCCGGGCAATCATGCGGCGGCGATCAAGATGATCAAGATGCAGGGCGGCGTATTCGGCGCCGTCGCATCGTCCACAGCTTGCCTGGAGAATATGCCGTGAGCGTCGCCGAACGCCGCGCCGCTCCGGTTCCTGCGGCTGCCAGCAAGGCGCGGGCGCCGTCGCTTGAAACTATCGGTATGACGAAAATCTTCGGGCCGCTGGTGGCGCTCGATGACGTCTCGCTTGCGGTTGAATCGGGCGCGTTCCATGCCCTGCTCGGCGAGAACGGCGCCGGCAAGTCGACGCTGGTGAAATGCATCATGGGCTTCTATTCGCCCGATAAGGGGCACGTGAGGCTCGACGGCGAGGAGGTCGCGATCCGTCCCTCGGCATCGGCATGGTTTACCAGCATTTCACCCTGGTTCCCTCGCTGACCGGCGCGGAGAATCTCGTCATCAGCCGCGCCGATGCGCCGGCCGTGATCGACTGGAAAAAGGAGAAGCGCGCACTCGGTGAATTCCTTGATCGCATGCCGTTCCGGGTGCCGCTCGATGTGCCGGTATCGACGCTCGCGGCCGGCGAGAAGCAGAAGCTGGAAATCCTGAAACTCCTTTATCTCGACCAGCGCCTGCTTATTCTCGATGAGCCCACCTCGGTGCTGACTCCGGCCGAAGCGGACGACATGTTGGGACTCCTCAAAGGCATGGCGGCGCGCAAGGAGATCACGGTGATCATGATCACCCACAAGTTCCGTGAGGTATTGGCGTTCGCGGACAGCGTCACTGTGCTGCGCCGCGGCAGACAAGTCGGCGGCGGCAACGTCTCCGAGCTCACTACGGACGCCATGGCGCGCATGATGATCGGCGACACTCCGATTCGCGATCGGGCGCTTCGCGCCGATCGCCCGCCCGGGGAGGTGGTGCTCGAGATTGCAGCGCTTTTCGCCGACGATGACGACGGATTGCCGGCGCTGGAGAGGGTCAACCTGAAAGTCCGTGCCGGCGAGATCGTCGGCATTGCGGGCGTCTCCGGCAATGGCCAGTCGCAGCTCGTCGAGGTGTTGTCGGGGCAGCGGCCGCTGGCCGACGGCCGCATCCTGATCAAGAGGGAGCCGTTCGAGCCGACCCGCGACCGCTTCTACAAGCTCAAGATTTTCGGTTTGCCGGAGGAGCCGCTGAGGAACG
>WNFD01005214.1_pt1 | contig 13031 bp, 12 predicted proteins | sample 5400491 | NCBI WGS metagenome assembly WNFD01 (sample SAMN13153343, study PRJNA577476) | soil metagenome | isolation source: 120 cm saprolite under Douglas fir tree site 2 hole 2 replicate 2 | place: USA:California | collected 2015-04-18 | reverse complement strand
GTTTGACGGTTATGAGCGAACTATAGATTTGCACGTGAAAAACCTGCGCCGCAAGATCGAGAAGGACCCGGCACGACCGGGAATCGTGCAGACGGTCCTGGGCGGCGGCTACCGGCTCGGCCTTGCCCGCGATGGCTGAGGAAGGCAAACGCCAGTACGGCGCGCCGCGCCGGCCAGCTCAGACCGCTCCACTCGCCAACCGTCACCCGGCCGCGGCCGCCGCCAAACCCGGGCCCATAGCGCTGCGCCTGGCTTTGGTCTTTGCTGCAGTCGCGCTCGCGGCGATTGCGTTGCTGGCCGGGCTGACCGCTGCGTTCGCTTCGGCTGATGTCTCGGCTCTGGCCAGCCGGGATCGTGAGGAGCTTACTTCGGTCATAGCGCTGGCCGCGGGTGGAGCATGGGATCGCTCGAACAGCTGGGCAAGAGCGGACCTGTCGCCCGTGCTGGACCTGTCGACGCGGTCCGGAACCGATGTCCAGATTCGTGACCAGGCAGGGCGTCCTGTAACCGCAACGCCCGGATTCACCGCACTTCGCGGCCGCCCCCAGTATTCCTTTCCGGTGCGAGTCGGGCGGGAGCGGGTGGGCCAGGTAGTGGTCCGCTTCACCGTGCCTGGCCTGGACAGCGCTGACGAGGCGCTGCGAGGTGCGCTGCTGAGGGCGATCGCCGGGGCGGCCGGGCTGGCGGCGCTGCTGGCACTGCTAGCCGGGCTGGCCGTCGCGCGGCGCATCACCCGACCGGTCGCGCAACTGATAGCCGCGACCAGGGCGATGGCGCAAGGAGACCGCAGTTCGCGGGTGGGACCGGTGCGGGCGCCCGGTGAGCTGGGCGAGCTGGCGACCGCGTTCGACCAGATGGCCGATGCCTTGGACCGCCAGGAACAGCTGCGCCGCGACCTGGTCGCCGACGTCGCCCATGAGCTTCGGACGCCGATCGCGGTGCTGCAAGCCGAGCATGAGGCGCTATTGGACGGGGTAGCCGAACCCTCTCCCGCCCAGTTCGGCGCGCTGCGAGATCAGGTGCTGCGGCTGGCCCGCATCGTGGGTGACCTGCAAACGCTCTCCGAGGCTGACGCTGCCTCGCTCCGCTTGGCAACGGACCGGGCTGATCTAGCGGACATCGCCGCCGCGGCTGCCGACAGCCTGGCCGGCCGTTTCGAGGCGGCCGGCATTACTGTCGCTCGCAGGCTCGCGCCGGTTGAGGTGGTCGCCGATGCCGACCGCCTTCATCAGGTCATCATTAATCTGCTTACCAACGCGCTGAAATTCACCCCGGCTGGCGGCCAGGTCACGATTGATGCCGGGCCCGCCGATGACCGAGCTGTTCTCCGGGTCAGTGACACCGGCGTGGGAATCCCGGCCGACGAGCTGCCGCGGATATTCGACCGGTTCTGGCGCGGCCACCTGGCAGTGAGCACCGGCGGCAGCGGCATTGGCCTGGCCGTGGCCGCTGAGCTTGCCCGCGCCCATGGCGGTGAGCTAACCGCGGCCAGCAACGAGGGGACGGGAACCCAGATGACGCTAACCCTGCCCCGCGCCTCGTCAGCGCACTAGTCAGCGAGTTCGCGCGTGCAGCACACGTGCACCGGCTCCTAAGACACCGAGCCCGCGACGTCCTGTCACTCGCCTCCGCACAACGTATCGCATAAGTTGCCGGTCTCAAGATTGGCCGCGGACCGCAGACGGCATGCATGCCTTGCCAGCGCGGGAGTGTCCCGGTGAGCTACTGCCGAACCGCCAGGTCAGTGATCGCACCCGTAAGCCTCGGCGTGTTCCAGACCGCATCCCTGATCCGCACCTCCTCGCCGCCGAAGCTGGCGAGGATAATGCCGTAGTGGATGTGCGGTGGCGAAGGGCGGCAGGCCGAGTCGCAGCGGCTCGGCCAACAGGCGGGTCGTCCGGATCGCGCAGGGGTACGCCGCAGAGCGAGCCCGGCGCGCGACCCCTACCCGGGACGTCACCGCGACTGCGGTAGGACTGCCCATATCGCGGAACCGGACATACCAGTTTGTCAGCAACCTTCCTCAATGCCAGGAGGCCGGCTGTCATGGAGTATCTCGTCACCATGACCACTCACGTCCCTGACGGAACACCGGCAGAAGCTGTGCAGGACATCCGCGGTCGCGAGGCCGCGCGCTCACGCGACCTCGCTGCCCAGGGGCACCTATTGCGCCTGTGGCGGCCGCCGCTGCAACCAGCCGAATGGCGGACGCTCGGCCTGTTCGCCGCCGACGATGCCGCACAGCTTGAGAAAGTCCTCGCCTCGATGCCGCTGCGCGTGTGGCGCACCGATCAGGTCACGCCCCTTGCGCCGCACCCGAATGACCCGGACCGGGAGACCCGCCAGCCGGGATCACCCGCGGCAGCAGCTTTGCGCAGCGAGTTCCTGACAACGTTCACCCTCACCGTGCCGGACGGCACCCCCGCCGGAGAGGTCGCGAACACCGACGCGCGCGAGGCCGACCGTGCCCGGGAGCTGGCCGCTCAGGGACACCTTCTGCGGCTCTGGAGATTGCCCGGCCCCGGCCGCACGCTGGGCCTGTGGCATGCGGACAACGCGGCCGGGTTGCAGGCCATCCTGGCGTCGCTGCCGCTGCGGGCCTGGATGAGCGTGCAGATCACGCCTCTCACCACTCACCCCAGTGACCCAGCCCTGGCCGGCAGCTGACGAGCGGACAGGTCATGGGCGAAATCAGACAAGCAGTCGCCATCATCACAGGGGGCTCTCAGGGCATCGGCGCCGGTCTCGTCGCTGGGTACCGGCGGCGAGGCTGGGCGGTCGTGGCGACTGCACATCGACGGCGGGCAGATCGCCGGCCACTGACCACTCCTGCGCCTCAGGGTGCTCGACCGGTGCTTCGACGGACACGGCGGGCGGGCGGGGCCATCGTTATCCCAGGCTGTTCTCGACAGCCGCTCACTGTGGCTCCGAATCGGGCCGAATCGGCGCCGGCTGAATCGCCGGCTTCGAGGTCACCGGTCGCCGGATCGTTTCACGGTAAGTGCCGGGTGAGACGCCGAAGCGCCGTTTGAAGGCCTTGGACAGGGAGGCGTCGCTGGCATAGCCGATGCGGGCGGCGATGGCGTCAATGGTGAGGTCGGCGCTGGTGAGGTAGGCGGCGGCCTGGCTGAGGCGGACATTGACGAGGTGCTGGATCGGGGGTTCGCCGGTGGCTGCCCTGAACCTGGTGGCGAAAGCGGTCCGCGATAGGCCGGATTCGCGGGCAAGTGCTTGCACTGTCCATTGCCGATCGGCGTGATTGCGGATCAGCGTGATGGCGTGATCGATCGGCGGATCAGTAGGCCCCGGCCGGTGCAAGCTATTGCATGCAGCACCGGTCAGGTAGGCGCGCAAGGCTTGGGTCAAGAACAGGTCGGCGAGCTTGGCGAAGATCGCCTGGGCCCCCGGAGCGGGTGTCATGGCTTCCTGATGCGCTAGGGCGAAGACGGGGCCAATCCAGGCCGAGACCGGCGCCGCGCTCGATGTCATGGTCACTACCTGCGGCAACATCGCCAGCATCGTTTCGGTGGCAGGGCTGGCAAGGGTGAACCCGCCACACAGCAGCCTGGTGCGCTCACCGTCGCCGCCGCAACGAAGCCGGGCGCCGCCGTCGAGGTAGCCGGCGATGAGTTCGTCGAGGCCAGTGACCGGTGAGTCCAGCTGGTCGCTTACTGTGTGCTGCTCGCCGCGCGGCAAGATCGCAAGGTCCCCGCGCTCGAGCCGCACCGGCGCCGTACGGGCGAGCCGCAGCCAGCAGCCTCCGTCGAGGACTACATGGAACTTCGCTAGGTCGGCGCCAGCTACCTCAAACCCCCAGGGTGCGCCGAGGTCGGATACGCAGTAGACGCTGCTGCGCACCGCTAGGGCGGCCAGCAACCCGGTTACATCGTCTTCCGCAGCGGTGTTCAGCAGCTTCACCGGGGGGCACACCCCACGAACGATCGGACAACAAGATTGTCCTGCCGAACATAGCCAGCCGACTAAGCGACACGCAATCCTTACTGGCTGAGGCGGCTTCCCCGGCCACCAGAAAGATCCGGGGCGATTGGCTGACAAGGCCCTTGCGCCGGCTCGTCGTTCATCCACGATGCCTGCACTGAACTGGAGATAGTCATGGCAACATTCCTCATCACTTATCACGGTGGCGGCGGCATGCCCGAGTCCGCCGAGGCGCGAGAGCAAATGATGGCGGCGTTCCAGGCATGGGCAGCGAGCGTTGGCGATGCCATGATCGATCCCGGCTCGCCGCTGGGCCCCCGCAAGATCGTCACCAGCGACGGAGTTTCTGACGCGGCCGCCGACGACACCCTCGGCGGCTACACCCTGATCAGCGCTGACTCGCTCGACGACGCCGTAGATGCGGTCAAGGGCCACCCGTTTGTCGGAAGTGGCGGGACGCTCCAAGTCAGCCAGGCCGTATCCCCTTAGCCTCCGCACTCCCAGGTGAGGCACGCTCCGTCGGTGCTCGATGCAGGGCCGAGCGCGATACGGGGCCGGGAACCTGCTCGTCCCGGCCCCGCATCGCTGTGGGTGGGCTAGGTGACGACGATGCCCGCGGGGGCGGCGCCAGCAGGCAGCGAGGTCGGGGAGGTGGCCAGCTCGGTCAGGTCACCGCCGTGGACGGCAAACGCGCCGACGGCGCCGATCCTGCTCTCGTCGACGAACAGGTAGGCGCCGTTCGGGCTGAGGCGGGCGTCGACCGCGCCGACGCCGCCGGTGGCGCCGACCGGGGTGCTGCCTAGCAAGGTCAGCGCACCGCCAGCGGCGATCGAATAGCGGGAGATGGTGCCGGACGCGGTGTTCACGGTGAACAGGAACTGGCCGTCGTGGGTTATCTCCACCCAGCACGGGGCCGTCTGGCTATCCGCGAACGGGGAGGAGCCGATCGGCGACAGCGTTCCGTCGGAGGAGTCGCTGAACGCCGAGACGGTCCCGGCACCGGCACCCGCGTGGGCGTTGGACACGAACAGCTGATCGGGGTTCGTCGGCCGGAACTCACTGCCGAACGGGCCGAGCCGCTGCGCGGGGAAGGGCGATCCCGGCGCGGCGGTCAGCCGCCCATCGTGGCGCACGGTGAAGCTGTCGATCAAGGAGGTGCCGACCCGGGTCCCGGCTAGCTTGGTGCCGGTGCCGTTGAACAACACGTCCCCCGGCTGCGCGCCGTCGGGCAGCGCGATCGTGGAGCCCGAGATCGGTGCCAGCCGACCGTTGAGACCGAGCCGGAACCCGGTGTAGTTGCTGCCGCCATTGCCGGCATTGGCGACATAGACGAGGTCATCGTGGACCGCCACGCTTATCGGCAGAACCCCACGGGAGGAGACGACGCCACCAGGCACGAGCTTGAGCGACCCGCCCGACCCGATCCGGAGCACAGAGACCTGATTGCTGCCAGCGTCGGTAGCGATCAGGAACCGGCCATCCGGCGAGATCTGCAGCGCACCCTGAGATGCCAGTCCGGCACCAGTTCCTGCGCCCCCGGCCGCAAACGGCGATCCGGCCTCCGGGGTCAACGTCCCGTCCGAATGGCGGTCAAACGCCCCGATGGTGTTCGCTCCGGCGGTGTTGTCGTTGACGTAAACGTGCCCGACCACAGGGGACACGACGGTCGCGGCGGAGGCGGTGGAGGCCGAAGCGGCCGCGGGCACGGCCACCGCCATGGCCGCGGCCGCGGCCGCGAATCCGGCCAGCACTGGCCGTTGCCTGCTACGTATCAGAAAGCGCATTGATTCTCCTCGTGCGTTCGGCAATGTGAAGGGCAGCCAGGTCAGCCAGACCAGGCAGGGAAGAGGGCTCGCCGCGCGTTGCCCTGTCGGGTTGAGCCCTCGGTTATCATTCGTCGCCGCTGCCGTCGTAGATTGCCGCGGCGGTGGAAACCTGCTCCCCCGGCAAAGGCGTCCGGCCGGCCAGCGGCTGCGGCGGCTACACCCAGGCGCACCTGTGGCGGAGCATCCAGCCCAGTTCGGGTCCTCCAGCCGGGTAAGCGGGATGATGGCGCTCGCCCGCGCGGTCACCGGTGCCTACTTCAGCGCGGCCCGGCCAGGCACGATCACGCTGACGCCGACCAGATCGCCCTGCCAGGCCGCTGCCTCGCCGTCCGCGACGCGGCTCGCTTCAAGGTCACAGTCGTAGTCCGCTGAATCGAGTCGCGGGTGAGGCCGAGCGCAGACTGCTACCGCCTCTTCACTGGCTTCGGTTTCTTGACCTTGGCAGGCATCGACCGGGCATGCGCGAGTGCCAGCTCAACCCAGCCCGCGGCGAGTTCCGGGCTGGCGCGCCAGGCTCGCGGCAAGGTGATGTACCCGGCCATAGGGCGCTCAGCCGGGCCGAACGGGCCAGAGCCATCGATCGAGACCAGCTCGGCGCGGCTGGCGTCATCGAGCCGAATGCCGATGTCCGGGCCGAACAGCCCGGCGAACATGTTCCCGTTCACGAATGCGCCAAGATTGCCGAACATTGGCTTGACCTCGACGGCGGGCTCATCAGGGATCAGGGATCGGAAGAACTGCCGGTCGTCCTCGCTCGGCTTGGGTATTTCCATGGCTGTGTCCCGTCTTGAGTCCGGCGTAGTGAGCGATATAGCCCCGGTTGTCGATGACCGCTTCACCACCGCGATCTCATTCTGCGGCCATATCGGCGAGATTGCGGGCCGGCTGGAGGATCCGGGTCAGGGTCTCCTTGGCGTAGAGGCGGACTGTAGCGGGTGCGACCACCGCGACCAGTACCGCGGATGCGAGCAGCACCCAGGCGATCTGCCCCGCGGCGGGGTGGCCGCCTATGACGGCTTGCGGCGAGCGGACCAGCAAGCCGATGGTGGTCCATACCCAGGACAGGCTGAGCGAGAAGACCAGCAAGACGCCGATCCCGGCGGCTACCCCCGGCGCACCGCCGGCCGGGCGGAATCCGATGGCGACCCCGAGGATGACGACCAGGCTCGCGGCCAGTAGGTAGCGGGCGATATCGCTCAGGAGTGCGCCGACGATGGGAGCCGGACGCCAGAGGGGAAGGGACCGGAAGCGGTCCGACAGGCCTTTAGATCTGTCAGCGCTGATTCCAATTCCGGCGTACATGGTGACGAGCAGCATGGCCATGACGAGCGTGCCGGGGAGGAGGAACTGCAGGTACCGGGTGGTTGAGCCGGCCAGGGCGCCGCCAAACAAGTAAGTGAACATGAGCGTGAATACCACCGGGATGGCGATGACGTCGAAGAGCTGCTCAGGAACATGCTTGATCTTGAGAAGCGCCCGCCAGCCGAAGGCCGCCGAGGCCGTGAGCGATCCCGGGGGTTCCGGGCGCGGCCGCGCAACGGACAGGCCTGGGAGAGCGGCAGGCAAGGCTGCGTTAGTCGCAGTAGCGGCAGTCATGACGTGACCTCCTGGGTCGTCTGGTTACTGAGGCCGGGCTCTCCAGCCCAGTCCCAGGTCAGGCGACGGCGGCGGCGAGCCGACGCCGAGCAGAACCTCGCCGCGATCCTGCAGGCGGCAATCGAGGCGCTCGGCGCGCAGCCAGAGGCGAGCGTCGAGGACATCGCTCGGGCGGCCGGGGTCAGCCGGCAGACGGTCTACGCCCATTTCCCCTCCCGCAACGCGCTCCGTGACGCTGTGGTCGAGCGCGCCACAGCTGAGGTGACGGCGGCGTGCGATGCGCCCGGGCTCGATGACGCGCCGCCGGCGGAGTCCCTGATCCGGCTTCTCGACGCCGGCTGGGCAGCGAGCGCGCGCTACCCGTTCCTGTGGCACCTGCCCGCCGTGAGCGCAGAAGTAGACCTCGAGCGACATGGCCCTGTCATCGACCGGCTACGCGATCTGATCCGGCGCGGGCAGGATAGCGGGGACTTCGACGCCAGCCTCTCCCCCGACTGGCTCCTTGCCGCGGGCCTCGCCATCGGCCGGCTGCCGAAGACGAAGTCAAAGCAGCGCGGATGAGTATCGACGATGCCCGCAACGCGGTCCACCACAGCTTCCTGCGCCTCTTCGGCCTGAGTGGACTCTGAGATCATCGGGATTGTGCGTGCAGGAGAGGATCCCGGTGTGACTGAGCCAGGCCCGGCGGTCCAGCAGTTCGCGCCCGGAACCGCGTGGGCGCGGCGCCTCGAGACGCCCCTTCGCCAGTTCGTGCGAACCGAGACAGGAAGCGCGGCGGTGCTCCTGGCGGCGACTCTTGCCGCGCTGGCGTGGGCGAACATCGACCCGTCCGGCTACTCCCATACCTGGCATACGGAGTTGTCGATCCGGATCGGCACCGTAGGCCTGGCCGCTGACCTGCGGGAATGGGTCAATTCCGGGCTGATGGCGTTCTTCTTCCTAGTCGCCGGCCTGGAGGCCCGCCGCGAGTACGACATGGGCGAGCTGCGCATCCGTCGCCGGCTGGCGTTGCCGCTGGTGGTGGGGCTCGGCGGAATGATCGTGCCGATCGGGATCTACCTGACCCTCAACGCCGGTCGAGCGTCGGCGGGCGGCTGGGGCACGGCGATGTCCACCGACACGGCATTCGCGCTCGGGTTGCTGGCCCTAGTGGGCGCGCATGCCCCCGACCGGGTCAGCACCTACCTGCTCACCTTCTCGATCGTCGACGACGTCGCCGGGATCGTGGTCATCGCGCTGGCCTTCAGCCGCCATGTCGCGCTGCCCGCGCTCGCGATCGGGCTGGCTTTCCTCGCCCTAGTCATCGCCGCCCGCGCACGCGGCATCCGGAGCGGCCCGCTCTACCTGCTGCTCGGGCTTGGTGCCTGGATCGCCTTCTTCGAATCCGGTGTCGACCCCGTGCTGGTCGGCCTCGCCATCGGGATGATTGCCGTGGCCTACCCGGCCACCCGGATCGACCTGGAGCAGGCGTCCGCGTCGTTCCGGCTGTTCCGCGAGCAGCCGACACCGGGTCTGGCCAGGGACGCGCGGGAGAGCGTGCGGACGGCGATCTCGCCGAATGACCGGCTCCAGCAGCTGTTCCATCCCTGGACCAGCTACCTGATCGTGCCGCTGTTCGCCCTGGCCAACGCGGGGATAACGATCAGCGGCAGCTTCCTGGCCCGTGCCTTCACCTCACCGGTGACGCTCGGGATCCTGCTCGGCTACGTCCTCGGCAAGCCGGTCGGCACCGTCGGCGTGGCATGGCTCCTCTCTAAAGTCAGCCGGGGCCGGATCCGGCCGCCGATCGGCTGGGCGGCCGTCACCGGCGTCGGCACGATCGCTGGCGTCGGCTTCATCGTGTCCCTGCTGATCGCGTCGCTGGCCTTCCACGGCATCGACCTGGCCGAGGCCAAGGTCGGCATCCTGTCCGCCGCGCTATGCGCGTCCGCATTGACCTGGCTCGTCTTCCGGGTCACCGCGATGCTGCCGAAACGGCTGCGCCTGCGCGCGCTTCTCGGCACCACCGACACAATCGTCGACCTCGCGGTGCCGGTCGACCCGAAGCGCGATCACGTCCGCGGCCCGGACCGCGCACCGGTCACGCTCGTGGAATACGGCGACTTCGAATGCCCCTACTGCGGCCAGGCCGAGCCTGTCATCCGCGAGCTGCTCGCCGACTACGGCGATCTCCGCTACGTATGGCGGCACCTGCCGCTCAGCGACGTCCACCCGCACGCGCAGCTGGCGGCCGAGGCAGCCGAGGCCGCGGCCATCCAGGCAAAGTTCTGGCCGATGCACGATCAGCTGCTCGACCACCAGGGCGAACTGACGGCGAAAGACCTGATCCGGCACGCGGGCGAACTCGGCCTCAACACCGACCAGTTCGCCCGCGACCTGCGCAACCACGCCGGAGAAGCCCAGATCTCCGAAGACCTCGACTCCGCCGACCTCAGCGGCGTCTCCGGCACGCCGACCTTCTTCATCAACGGCAAACGCCACCACGGCGCCTACGACATCGCCACGCTCTCCGACGCCGTCCGGGCCGCGCGGGCCAGAACCATCATCCAGCTAGACCGCCCGCCACGACGCCGAGCCTGATCGGCTGCCGCGCACCCCTGGGCCTCCAGCCGAACCTAAGCCTCCGCAACCGCACTGTCGACCCCGACCGTGGCCACGCCGCGACGAGTGACAGCGGGCATAGGCCGTCAGGCGGGGACGCTCGTAATTATGGAGAAGGCCGCTCCGGACGGGTCGGCGAGTGAGGCGAACCGGCCGACGCCGGGAACGTCCTCTGCCGGAGCCGTCACGGTGCCACCCTGCTCCGCGGCAATGGCCACAGCGGCGTCACAGTCGGCCACCTCGAAGTAGGGCAGCCAGCGCGTGCCGATGCCCGCGGCCGTCATGTCTGGGCTGAGCGGCACGATGCCACCCTGGCTGCTGTCATCCCCGCCGCCAGCAGGACGGATGACGGTGTAGCTGAAATCGCCCATCGGCATGTCCTGCGTAACCCAGCCGAACACCGCCTGGTAGAAAGACCCGGCCGCCGCCGGGTCGGTCGTGTGCAGTTCCGTCCAGCACAGCGTGCCCGCATCGGTCACCGCGTCCAGGCCAACGGTCTCGCCTGGCTGCCAGATCGCGAAGAGCGCACCAGTGGGATCAGTGAACTGGGCCATCCGACCGGCGGTGAACACGTCGAACGGCTCGGCCTGGCTCGTGCCGCCGGCTTGCTTGACCGCGTCCGCCGTGGCGTTCGCGTCCGAGGTGTGAAAGTAGAGCGTCCACGATGGGGCCGCGCCCTGCTCGGCGAGCGGGCCGACCGCAGCCACTGTCTTCTCCCCCAGGGTGAACATGCCGTAGCCGCCCGCATCCGGCCCGGCGGACTGGAACTGCCAGCCGAACAGGGCCCCGTAGAACCTCACCGCAGCATCGATGTCAGGTGTTCCCAGGTCCACCCAGTTGGGCGCCCCGGGCAGGTAGTTGGTGGTAAGCATGCTTTGACCTCCGCTATGTCTCATTCGCCGGTATGTCTCATTCGCCGGTATGTCTCATTCGCTGGGCAGCTGACCGGACGGTGTCGGCCGAACAGGCCGACGTAGTCGGGATTCAGCATGGCAGCAGCCACTGACAGTGGACGCAGACCAATGCCACGGCGGGTGCGCGACACGAACGTAGGGATCCAGGGAATGGGCAGGTTGCGGCTCTAGTCTGGAAGTGTCTACACTTCCAGACTAGGAGATGCTATGACCCAGCCGAGCCCGACCGAGCCGTCCCTGCCCGAGCTGGAGGAGCAGCGGGCCCGGCTGCATGCCCGGCTGGCCGGGACCGGGGACGTGCGGCCCGGCAGCATCAACGCCACGTACCGCAGGTGCGGCAAGCCGAACTGCGCGTGCGCGCAGCCGGGTCATCCCGGCCACGGGCCGCGGTGGCTGTGGACCCGGTCGGCGGGCGGCAGGACCCGCACGCGCCAGCTTTCGCCGGGCGAGCTGGACAAGGTCCGCGCGGAGCTGGCGAACTATAAGGAGTTCGCTGCGCTGGCCGAGCAGATCGTGGCGGTGAACGAGGCGATCTGCGAGGCCAGGCCGGTCCCGGCCGCCGGCCGGGCCCCTGATCAGGAGGGGCAAAAAAAGGGCTCCGCGATCAGCTCGCCGCCCGGCTCGCGGCGGAGGCGGCCGCCGAGGTAGAGTGCCTGGCCGCCGAGGCGGCGCGGGCGCTGGGCGCCGGGGGCGGGCTGGAGGCGGTGGAGCTGGCCATCCGCACCGCGATGCTGCGGCTGGGCGGCCGGCTGCTGGAGGGCCTGCTGGGTATCGACCGCGGGCACCGCGGCCCCCGTGCGGGGTGCGGGCACGGGCACGAGGCGGAGTTCGTGTCCTACCGGGGCAAGACCATCGACACGGTGGTCGGCCCCGTCGGCCTGCACCGGGCCTGGTACCACTGCGCCGCCTGCGGGCATGGCCTGGCCCCCAGAGACGGCGAGCTTGGCGTGGCCGGGACATCGACGTCGCCCGGGCTGGCCAGGATGAACGCCCGCGCGGCCGCCGCGGTGCCGTTCGCCCCGGCGCGGCGGCTGCTCGCCGAGCTGGCCGGCGTCGAGCTGACCGTCAAGCGGGTCGAGCGGTCCGCCGAGGCCAGCGGCACCAGGGCGGCCCTGGCGATCAGCGCGCAGGCGAACGCTGTCCGCTCCCGGCGCATGGCCGTGCTCCCGCCGGCCGACGGCCCGGACATGCTGTACATCGCCGTCGACGGCACCGGCGTGCCGGTCGTGGCCCGCGAGGCCGAGGGCCGGCGAGGCAAGGCCAGCGACGGCAGGGCCCGCACCCGCGAGATCAAGCTCGGCTGCCTGTTCACCCAGACCAGGCTCGGCGAGGAAGGCCATCCGGTCCGCGACCCGGACTCCTCGACCTACCTGGCCACCTTCGAGCCAGCCGAGCGGTTCGGAGCCCTGCTGGATGCCGAAGCCCGCCGCCGCGGCTGCGAGCGCATCCGCCAGCTGGTGTTCCTGGGCGACGGCGCCGCCTGGATCTGGAACCTCGCCGGCCAGCTGTTCCCCGCCGCCACCCAGATCGTCGACCTGTACCACGCCCGCGAGCACCTGCACGAGCTGGCTAATGTCGCTAACCGGCTGCTGGCCGGCCACCGCGACGAATGGCTCACCGGCCGCCTCGAGGAGCTCGACAACGGCGACGTGCAGGCCATCCTGGCGGCCGGGCGCGCGCTGGACTTCACCGGCTCCCTCGCCACCGAGCGGAACAAGGCCCTGGCCTACTTCGAGCACAACGCCCACCGCATGAACTACCGCCACTTCCGCCAGCTCGGCATGTTCGTGGGCTCTGGTGTCGTAGAAGCCGGATGCAAGTCGCTCGTCGGGCAGCGCCTGAAACTATCGGGCATGCGGTGGACCATCGCCGGAGCGACCGGCATCATCACCTTGCGCTGCCACGACGCCGGCGGCCGGTGGGACGAGATCTGGCAGCGACCTCGCAGCCAGACAGTCCCAGCCCAGCTCACCAGCCAGGTAAGTTGATCTTGTCACCTACAAAATTGGCGCACACCCAGGCGGGCCGGGCTAGGTGTCGGTTTACGCTGCGGAAGCAGGAATCCGAAGGGTCGCGGGGTGACCAATCACCGTTCAGTCGAGCCGGAACCGGTCGCACCGGCGGATCAGCACCTCCAGAACGCTGCCGGTGGTGA
>WNFD01009815.1_pt1 | contig 13033 bp, 6 predicted proteins | sample 5400491 | NCBI WGS metagenome assembly WNFD01 (sample SAMN13153343, study PRJNA577476) | soil metagenome | isolation source: 120 cm saprolite under Douglas fir tree site 2 hole 2 replicate 2 | place: USA:California | collected 2015-04-18 | reverse complement strand
GCCGGGGTTATTTTGCTGAGACGACACGCAAGCTACTCTTTAATCAGGGATATCCCTCACAAGCGTACAAAGATGCCGTGGAACAGGCAGCGCGCTGGCTTGAACTGCGGCATGTTTTTGGCATGCAGGGCTTGCAGAACTGGTACGACACCATCTACCTGCAGTTTGGTTTTTCATATCAGAGCATGATGCGGAGGCTACCGGAGTGGCTGGCTGGGTGGGGAGAGACCTTCTCCATCCAGCAGTTGTTGCAGGCGCAACGCTTGCGCAGCGAGAGCTTTTCTTTGTTGTGGGAGATGCTCCGATTATTCCAACGCGGCAACTGCACGGAAGAGCAGTTAAGGGCCGTAGTGCGCAAAAGCCCCTGGGTGCTACCTGAATGGATCAATGATCTGGTTCGACAGGCGAGGGTGAGACCGCGGCCGGGCGAGGCCGGTATTTTAACCGTCGAGAGCGATGAAGAGGGTGAAGCCCCATTTCTGGATGCTCCTCAGCTGCGCTGGGATATAGCATCACCGCCACACTTCATCTGCTCTGTGACGAACCTCGCCCAACTGGATTTGCAAGATGAGACCTATGATATCGTGATCGCCGGGCGCATTTGCGGGCGGCTGTATAGGAAAGCTGATGGCAGTTATCGTGCGACCCCAGCCGATGAGATTGAGCTTTCCGTCATCGCTCCCCAACTCGCTGCCAGCCTGATCGGAACAGATGGGCAAGTAGTGCAGAATCTGACGTTGCAACTATGGGACGAAAATGAAGATGTGACGGCCTTTTATAAAAGCAGTGGTCGGCGATTTGACCCCTGGAAGAACCTCATGCGTCAGAATACCGAGGTATTTCTCCTCATTGTAGATGACCTAATCCTTGATCCACCGGTGCGCTTCTGGCATGTTTTCAAGCAGCAGGGGGTCAAGCTTTACTATCTACAATTGGCATGGTCTGGACAGACCCGTGTGTTGTTAGGCGACCAGGTCCTCTGGCAACCTTATCTCACCTCTCTGCCAGCGAAGAGCACAGAGCAGGCGCTCGCATCGCAGATTCGTATTCTGCCTGATGAGTTGACAGCTCCCATTGCCTTCGGCGACCGCGTGCGGCTGCGCATTACTCTACCAACGAACACTGACTTAGTATTTCTCCGTGCATGTGGCAGGCCCATCGCTTTCGAGCGGTTCAGTGCCAACGAAGTCCGAACAGAGGAAATCATCATTACTCCAGGCAGCTTTAGCCTTGAGGAGTATTACCGCATCGACCTGTTACTGGGAGTGAAAACTGGTACGCACCAGGTGGGTCGTGCGAGCATTACCGGTATCACTCGTCTCCATGCCTTTGCCGAACTGCCGATCACGGGTGCAGCAGTGCTGACTGCGAGTGGCTGGACGCCATTACGACCGACAGACACGCTCGAACGAGAACAGGTAAGCATGCAGCCTGTGAAGATGTTTTTGACTGAGATAGATACGTGGGATGTGTTGGAAGGCGATGTATGGGTACGGCGCCTGTCGAAGTTCCCTCGCCCTTTAACGGCGCTCAACGGTTGTGGCGCGCCGCTCAAACTCAGCCGGGGTGTCTACAACATGTATCTTGAGCCTCGCGTTTTGGCCCGTGAAGTGGTCGATCACGGGAATGTGGTCGAAGTGACCACTGAAGTGCCTGGGACAGAGCATATGAAAGGTGCAGGGTATGAGGAGAACGCGACGCGCGTGTTGAGTATCCGCCTGATACGGCCTATCGAGCCGGGCGAACAGCATACCATTCATTGGTGGGATCGAACGGGGATCTTCCACACTTTCTCGCCTGAATGGAGTAGGGTACAGGACGACGGGCTTTGGTGGCAAGCCAACGTTCCACCAGATTTGACAGAGCCGATTGCCATTGCCATCGCCTATAACGGCACGCGCCTGGGAAGCTGGTGGGATGTTCGCTGGAGCAGCGCCATTCGTCGACCAACGCAACAGGTCCCAGAGAAGATCGCGGCACTGCTCTACTGGTTTCACCTGCCAGTGTTGAGCCCACGGTACCTGTCCGATGTGCGCAGCTTTGCTGCCACCTATCCTGGTGAAGCCCTGGCTGCCTGGGTGGGCAAGATCGGTCTGCCGCCAGGGCTGCAATGGAGTGAACTTGATGATGGCTGGCTGTCCGCTGTGCGAACTATCTTCTGGAACTGGCGGCCGACAACAATTCCTGTTCAGCAGTTCATGGGGCCTCTGCTGCGGACAAGTGGTGAGCAAGACATGCTGGATACGCTTACCAGCGTGGTCTGGAAGCTTTTGCGCGTCAGCCCCTTGTTGATCGGGCTAGCTGTGCAACAGTGGGTGAGTGATGAGGGTATCCCCAGATGGGGTGCGAAGCAATCCAGGGCGTTAGTCCAACGGCTCATCTATAATATCGCAGAGGCTCAAAGTAGTGATGAATTGCAGAGAAAAATAGCAACTCTGGAGGAAGATGTGGCTACGACGATGGAGGTTGATCCACGCTTTATCGAGCGGTCCCTTATCCAGCGTGCTTATGACTTGCTAAAGGAGCCTTCGGTTGCACTACGTCGCCTCGATCAGGATAACCTTGCCATCGCGATGAACGTGGAGCCATTCCGCCGTCTTTTAGGGATAAAGCTATTCGAGCACATATTACAGAGCATCAGATAAAGTTATATCAAAGTCTCATAGGAGATATTGAGCTATGGCACAACTGGACGCGATCGCACTTTCAGAGGCAGTCAAACGGCGTATGGTGGATTTCGCGCTAGATGACCATTTTGTGCAGGATCCGCAACTCGTTGAGATCTGTCGCGCAATCTGGTCTGGTTCACCTAAGAAAGGTGGATTGCTAAGTGATCTGTGGGTCGAGGGTGCTTTTCCAGCGAAAAGTTCTGGCGAAACACTGGCCGACCTGGTGGAGCAAGGCCTCTTTGATCGATGGCTGTGCCAGCACCTGAATAAACGGGGTGTTGTACCCCAGAATCGACCATTGTATCTCCACCAGCGCGACGCAATCCTTAAGGCACAGGCCAGCTACACGGAGGGCGCGAAACCGGCGCTGGTGATTACAGCCGGTACTGGTGCAGGTAAAACTGAAAGCTTCTTGTTGCCGATTCTCAACGACCTCATTCAGCATCGCGACACCTCAGAAGCAGGTGTGAAATGCATCATCCTCTATCCTATGAATGCACTGGTGAACGACCAGGTTGATCGCCTCTATGATTGGCTTCAGGAACAGCATCGTCTCACGCTGTTCCACTTTACAGGCGAAACGCCTGAAGATAAGAGGCGAGCTGATCTGGATGATGTGCTGCCATGGGAGATGTGCCGAATGCGCACGCGAGCCGAAGCGCGTGGACTGGAAAAGCACGATGGGCGCAAAATCGGTAACGACGAGCCACGTGGACCGCTACCAGATATCCTGATTACCAACTACTCCATGCTTGAATATATGCTCTGCCGCCCACAGGATGCCATCTTTTTTGGCAAAGCCCTGCGCGCTGTTGTGCTGGATGAGGCGCACCTGTACACAGGTACACTGGCAGCGGAGATCACATTGCTGCTACGCCGCCTGCTCGAGCGCTGTGAACTGGCCGCTGAGCAGGTACTTCAGATCGCCACATCGGCTACCATCGGAAAAAACACTCCCGGCGAACTGGAAGCGTTCGCTGCACAGTTGTTCTCCAAAAATCAGGCCCTGGTCGAGGTCATTCGCGGGCAGACCGAGCGTATTGTACTGCCGCCGGAGTCCGCTTCCCGAGTCGAGCCAACAACAGCCGAACTGGCAGCGCGCCACTGGTTGGAGAGTGCTACCATTCAGCTTGACGAACAATTCAAACCGCACCTTGTGCGAGACGCAGCCCGCTGTGAGGTCCTTGCCGAAAACCTGTCATTGTTGGTCGATCAGCGAGTTGTACGCCAGGCAAGGCAAAACGATGAGGATACTCCGGCCCGTTTGCTACACGCAACACTGGGGCGTTCGCCTTTGATCCATAAGTTTGAGGATATCCTCTGGCAACAGAAGTACCTCTCGCTACACGAACTGGCACACCACCTCTGGGGCGCTCAGAACGAAGAGAGTATGCGTGCAACCATTTTTCTCTTGCAAATGGGAGCCTCGGCTCGCACTGACATACGCGAATATCCACTCATCCCCAGCCGTATTCATCTGCTGGCGCGCCCCAGTGATGGGTTGGTTGTCTGCCTGAACGCGGCCTGTAGCGGTCCAGGGGCCTACAAATTAAATGGATTGGGTTGCGTCGCGGAAGGAATGCACGATCACTGTATCTATTGCGGCAGCTCGACACTCTCACTCTATCGTTGCGATAATTGTGGCACCTGGGCAATAGCTGGCATGCTCGACGGCACGGAAAACTGCCTCAAACCGGTCCCCACTGGCAATGCAACTGAGCATGTTGCATACCTGCTCCTGACTCTCGACCTGGTATCTGAGGGGGAGCCTCTCGTCATCAACACTCAGACAGGATGCCTGGGCATGAAGGATAATGCTGCCCCGCTCACCGTCTACGCTGTCGAAAAATGCCCGCACTGTGAGGCGGATACCGATGATTGGCAGCCCTTTGCGCAATCCGTTTCCCTAACACTTTCCATCCTGACAGAGAGTGTATTGTCGGAATTGCCCGAATATCCAGCCGCCTACAACGTCTGGCTACCGGCGCGAGGCAGGCGTATGCTGGTATTCAGTGATAGCAGACAGGCAGCAGCTCGACTGGGTCCGCGCCTGACGCGCCAGCACGAAATTCAACTTGTGCGTGCGGCCATAGTGCAATGCCTGCGCGATACTCCGGTTACCGATGAGGCAGTGCTCCAATATTATCAGGATGAGATCAAGCGATTGGAGCGTGAACTGGTGCAAGGCAACCTGACTCCTGCCCTTCGTCACCTCAAGCAGCGACAACTCAACAAGATGCGCCAGGAACTGACGGGTGCGCAGGTAGGCGGCACGATGAAAGACTGGATAGGCATGCTGGGTAAGGTCATGCTCGTGCAGGAACTGATCGATATGGAGACCGCCTCGAAGCACGAGGTGACAAGCTGGTTAGAGAACGCTGAAGGTTGGTGGTCCGACAATGCGAAGCGAGTGCGCGAGCGTCTGAAAATGCTGCTGGCGAACGAATTTGCCCGTCCCACTCGTCGTCAAAACTCACTGGAAACGCTGGGATTGGCGGAGGTCACCTATCCAGGGCTAGACGCACTGGAAGCATCGAATGAGTTACTGGGACGGCTCCCTACAGAGATGGCGAGGGAAAAAATAAAGGACTGCTGGTCGACATTTCTGGCTGCCTTGTGCGATACCCTGCGCACTGATGGCGTGATCACGCTGGGCAGTGATGATGAAGATCTCGTTTATCAATACAGCCATCTCTTGGGACGCTGGAGTGTAGAAGATGCCGAACAGAGCGGCCAGGGTAAGCGCCTGATACGCTTTGTTGGAGCGGAAGCGCGCCAGCTTCGCCGCAGATTTGCTACTAACGTGCTACGCAAGTGTGGCCTCAGTGAGGCGGAGGCGCAAGATTACGCGGTAATGATGTTGCGCGAGGCCTTCCGCCAACTTCAGCGAAACGCAGGGAATACGCTGCCGTGGTTGGAAACTCAGCAGCAATCCACCTCGAAAGGGATGGCCTGGGCGATCCGACTCAAGTTCCCAGAACTGGGTTTGCGCCAGCCGATGGCCCTCTATCGCAGCCCGATCACCCGGCATATCTGGCCGCGAGAGGTGTTGGGCTGTGCGCCCGAAACGGGCAGTACTGATCTGGAGCGCGTGGACGGAGAAACGCTTGACCGGGACCCGAAGGTCATGCGCCAGCGCCGCGAATTTACCTCGTCGCCGATCTTCAGTATTGGCCTGTGGGCGGAAGAGCATAGCGCCCAACTCTCGGCCAAGGAGAACCGCCGCCTGCAAGACCTGTTCAAGGCTGGCATTCGCAATATTCTGAGTTCCACAACCACAATGGAATTAGGTATCGACATCGGAGGTCTGAGTGCCGTGCTGATGAGCAATGTGCCGCCCGGCAAAGCCAATTACCTGCAACGTGCAGGCCGCGCTGGACGTCGCGCGGATGGTTCCTCCATCGTGGTCACCTTCTGTCATCCCGGTCCTTTTGATCGCGAGGTGTTCCTGCATTTCGATGAATATCTCAAACGACCTCTGCGTAGTCCCAACGTGTTTCTGGATCGTCAGCGTATCGCCATCCGGCACATCCACGCTTTCCTGCTCGGCAACTTCTTCCGTCTGATCTACCCACCTGATATGCATGTGGGAGCAATGCGAGCATTTGGTAACATGGGCGATTTCTGCGGTGTGCCGCTCCCTCTGTACTGGGAACGAAATACTCCCAAGCCGCCACTCCAAGCACCTGAAATGGACTGGCATGTTCCCCAGGACGCGCCCTGGTGGAGTTCAGCCTACCACGAGCCAGGCCTGGAAGGACATTTCCTTTCGTTCCTGTATTGGATACGAGATTGGGGTGAAAGCGACTATCGTTCTGCCTTACAGCGCCTGCTCCAGCAAACGGGAGCCGTCTTCGCTCTCGATGATTGGAGTACCTTTTTCAACGCTGTCATCGACGACTTCGCGAGCGCTATTGCAGACTGGCGCGAAGAATTTGATGCTCTGCTCCGTACCTGGCTCTTTATCCATGCCGAAACGACCGCACATGCAGCAGCGCAGGCGAATGCATTGCGCTATCAGATGCGGGCACTCTACGAAACAACAGTTATCGAGGCCCTGGCGGATAGACAGTTCCTGCCGCGCTACGGTTTCCCGATTGGCAATCAACGCCTGCGTGTGATTGTGCCAGATGAAACAAAAGGGACCAACAAATATCGCGAGGAAGATCAGTACCGCCTGGAACGAAGCGGCTTGCTGGCAATAGGTGAATATGTCCCCGGTTCGCAATTGCTGGTCGGTGGAAAAATAATTACCTCTCACGGCCTCCTCAAACACTGGACGGGAGCCAATATCGACAACTATCTGGGCCTGGGCGGCCAATATACCACGTGTATCAACGGGCACTTCTATTACAAAATTGCCGCAGGGACACTCGGTTCCTGTCCCATCTGCGGTGGGGAAGCGGGGAGTACGCCAAAGTATTTTCTGCTGCCCATGCATGGATTCAGCAGCGCGGCCTGGGACCCGCCCCGCTTCAGCACTGATGTCGAGCGTGTCGGTCGCACTGAACAAGCAACGGTCACCTTTGCCCAGCGCGAAGGCGCAGATATCGCTGAACAGAACAACTATGCAGGAATCGCAGGGTTACGTGCTCTCTATCGCGAAGATGGCGAATTGTTGGTCTATAACGAGGGCGAGTACGGAAAAGGCTTCGCCATCTGCCTGAAGTGTGGCTATGCCGAGAGTGAAAAGAAATTCGGTGATGGACAGGTGAATCTTCTCAGGTCCTTCAAGTGGCATGCAGCTTTAACGGCAACCAAAGATACGTATACCTGTTGGAAAAATGATGAGGTGCCACAGGTACTCCGCAACCGTGTGCTCGCTGCCAAACAAACGACCGATGCCTTGATGCTGGATTTCTCTGACAGTTTAGGACATGAGGCGGCTAACCTCACACTTCTTTGGACACTGACGCAGGCATTGCAGATCAGCGGTGCGAAACTATTGGAACTGGACGGACGCGAACTGGGAGCGTTAGTCACAGCAGCGGGCATACAGGGGCGAGGATTAGGGGCCGTATTGTACGACAACGTGCCAGGTGGAGCCGGTCACGTGCGCGAACTGATGGCAGTAGGGGACAAATGGCTGGAGGAGGCATATAGGACCATGTTCGTGAATCAGCAGCATGATGAGACTTGCGAGACTGCTTGCCTGGATTGCCTGTTGACTTTCGAAGCTCAGGAACCCATGCGACGTGGCCTGCTGAGTCGTCGCTATGCCATGCAAGTTCTGGGTGGCCTCTTAGGCTACAACAATTTCCCGATGCCGCCAGACCACGACCCTGGTCATAAACAAGAAAAGCAATTCGTCGATCCGGTAGTGGCTGCCCCCTCGCTTCCCAGGAGAACGGCCGAAGAGCGACTACAGCGAAGCCAGCAGCGTAATAGGGGTCGTGAAAAAACAGATGGCAGTTAGATGTCAATAGTGTAACATTTCGTAAAGGCAGAACATAACCTATCGTTCATGGAGGCCTTCCGGTAGTAATGGATATATTCTGGCGCTAAGCAATTTCACAACTGGCCTCTGGTGACGATAGTACTATTCTTAGTTTGTGCTCTTCTCCATGTTCAAATAACGATAGAGCGTGGACTTCTTGATATTCAGTGTCTTCAGGATTGTTTTTATCGGTGTGTTGCTGGCGTGAAGTTGCTTAGCGATCTGTACCTTGGTGTCCGTGATTTTCACTCTTGGTCGCCCTCCGACTCGTCCCCTGGCGCGAGCGGCTTCCAGACCCGCTTTTGTGCGCTCGCTAGTCAGGTTACGCTCAAACTCTGCAAGCATGGCGATAAACTGGAAGAATAGCTTCCCTGTAGCTGTGGTGGTATTAATGTCTTCGGTGAGCGACACGAGATGAATATTGCGCTTTTGCAAATTTTCAACAGTCTCAATCAGTTGCTTGAGGGACCGTCCAAGGCGATCTAGCTTCCATACCACAAGTGTATCTCCTGGGTTGACATACTCAAGGGCTGCAAGAAACTGTGCCCGGTCAAAGCGGGTCCCGGTTTGCTTATCGGTAAAGATGCGAATAACCCCTCGCTTCTTCAGCGCGTCTAACTGTAGTGCCAAATGCTGTTCGGTTTTTGAAACGCGGGCATACCCGATTTCCCGCCCCTGGTTGGTAGTCTCTGTCATGGATCCTTCTGAAGTGTTCAAGCCTCCCATTTCCTCCTATAGTGCTATAAAAGGGTAATCATGTCAAGTATCTTGAACTTTGATTTCTGGAACGAGTATTTGGGAAGACTAAAAAGTACCTTTTCAGTTGTGTTGCTTTTGTCTTATAGTGCCTGGTTGCTGAGTCCCGAAAAATGGCCGTTTGCTGGGACAACCCAGATAGCGCAGAAACAGAGTTTTTGGAGACCATTCAAAAACAGGTGCGGTTGGCCAGCACCCAGTTTTGAATGGTCTCCAAAATGAGCAGCAGGAGCGTCAGAACTGCCCCACTAAAATCCCTCACTGCCAGCGTCTATCAGTCTGGAATGGACACTGGTTATCGTTGTGATAGCCAGTAATACTCAGAGCAAAGGAGGACAACTGTGCCTGAGCATGCTGACAATTCTACCACTGAACTTCAAGACATCCCCGACGAGCTGAAAGTACCGGATGGAAATGTTTTGCTCCTGCGAGCATACGGCAAAGGAGTGCAGCGATCCTGCTCACGGGCGACAGGGATGAAGGGGATCTCGTTGCTATTCACTTCAAGGGACCCAGCTGGCAAGCCATGGACGGTAGCATAGTCGTGGGTGACGCTGCCAACGCGAAACATGTGGTAGCTCCAGATCCCGATGGCGTTGACTGGCTCTTGCTCCCTGTCAAATCGACCACAGATAATGGCTTGTTTAGCAAGGTGACCTACATTCAACGACTGTTTACGGATGGTGGGAAAGGGACTTTAGCTGGCTGCCAGCAAGTGCAAGACCAGAGTCAGGAACTGGTGGAGTACAGTGCGCAGTACCTGTTCTACGTCGCTTCAACTCAAAATCCCTAGAGGAGGTACGAGAGGGCCAGAGAAGGCAGTTTGCTACAACAAGCGCAAGAGAGAGCAGTGCAAGGTAGTATAATACGGGGATGATGTGTAATTTGCCAGAATACTATTCTCTATGGGGTCACCATATTGTTTCGGGTGAATACGGATTCAATATGAATGTGGCGTAGCTTTCAAGACTCAAATCCAAGTTCTTTCAGGACATCATGCCAGGTAGGGGTAGAGCTACGTAAACTCATTAACCACTTGCGAGAAATGTAACGTCAACGTTGGTGGCAAGGGCATTGAGCTATGAACTACCAGTGTATACTATGCCCTATGAAGCATGTTTTAGAACGTCAACGTTAACGCTTTACCATACAAACTACCAGTCTATAGTTGAGAGGTTTTCTCAAGGGCGCTCAACGGAATGGTAACGCAAAGGGTTTACTGATCTATGGCGTAAGGTATGGGCAGAGAGGTCCAGGTGTGCATCTTGTCCGAGCCGACGGAGGACATCATCAATAGTACGTGTGGCCAGGCGCGTTCCTCGCTTGGTGAGGAAGAGTGCCGCCTCGTTCGGTTGCGCCACCAGATTCTTTCGCTGTTCCAACCAGATGTCCAATGCTGCTCGCACCTGGGCATTCAAGGGGACCTCCCGGTAGGCATCTGACTGTTAGCCACAAAATTACAGTCAAGTGGTGATAGGGGTTCCCGTAGCAATTGATACCGTTGGCGAACCTCTATTCTGAGGAAGCAAGCGCCAAGGCAGCGAACCGTGAGGTACGGGTCTTGGCATGAGGGATTTCGTTTTGCCAAGCGTCAAAGCGGACGAGGTTGATTGCCACAGCCGTGAAAAGATGCTGAAGATGGGTCTTCGCTAAACCGATGTAGCGAGTTTGCCGTAACTCAAAGGCGCGAATCGCTTGCGAGATCGTCCCTTCCACTCCCGCACGCTTGGCATATTCCTTTTTGAATGCATCCGTCTGCTGCCATTGTCGGCCCGCTTGAAGGGCGAGGTGTTCTTCTTGTGGGCGGAGGGTCAATTCACGCGGATCTTTCTTCGCTCTCGTGCACAGTTGCCGATTGGGGCAGGGAGTGCAATCGCTATGGCGAAATCGGACTTGAATGGTTTCGCGTCCATGGCAATCACGTGCGTAGGCCCACTCGCTACTGGAGCATCCTTGGGGACAGGTCACCGTATGTTGCTCCCAGTCAATGGTAAAGCAGGAGAGATCATACCCTTTTCCTTCTCTGACTTGCCAATGGATATCTTCACGGACAGGACCGACGAGTCGTATCCCATGCTCCAATTGGCTCTTGATAAGCAGATCAGCATCCACATAGCCTGTATCAACCAGGTGATCTTTTGGTAGCATCTGCTTTGCGGCAAGGGCCTCATGAATAGTAGCGGTCATTTCGCTATCAGGAAGGGCTGCCTCGGTCGTCTCGACGTGGGTAATCACATGGAGCTGGTTTTCTTCACACGTCTCCGTCAGATGGACCTTGTATCCGGTCCAGGTCGTTGTCCGTTTGTTGCCGTAATGTGCTTCTGGATCGTAGGGCGAATCTTGACGCAGACTGGCCGGAGGTAACTCATCTTTTGAGCGCAAATGCACGTATTCCTCTTCCACGTAGAACTGGTGGACCCAGGTTTGCCGGAGGATCTGCACAGCAGGCACCTCTCGCAACCAGGCAGGGGCATTTTCGTCATACACCCGAGTAAGCAGAAGCGATCCATCCGCGCCGCTCACTTCCGCATAGCGTCTCCGCTCACCTTCTCCCTTGGGAAGATGATACTCTTCTATGCACTCACTGTAGCGTTCAAACCATTCAGCAGGAACCCAGGCTCGGAGCCAATCAGGAGCGACGGTAGCAATAGCGTTGAGGGCTGCTCGCAAGGTTTCCCCCAGACACTCTAACCGGTTCAAGAGTCGAATGGCTGCCAGCACATGCGTAGAGTCCGTCCGCTGCCGTCCACGTTCTTTGAGCCAACCACGGGCTTTGAACTGCTCCACCAACGTATCGAGCAACTGCTGGCCCACCTCATTGGCGACTAAACGAGCACGAAATTCTGAGAGCACAGAGAAATCAAAGCCGGGATCGGCTAACTCAAGTCCCAAAATGTACTTCCAGTCAATCCTGCTGCGCACAGCATCGGCGGCTTGTCGGTCCGAGAGACCTTCAATGAATTGGAAAACACAAACCAGTGCCAATCGCCATGGGGCAAGAGCAGGTTGCCCCACATTAGGAAACAGGACGGCAAAGAGGGGATCTTCATACAGTGTGCCCAGTTCATCACGGATACGTAGGTACAGATTGCCTTTACGGAAGACAGCATGAGCAATCCGGGCTGTTTCTTCAGGCACTGGGCCAATTGCTTGTGAATGCAGAGTCATACGTCTTTTCACCTCAACAGTGTTTTCTGCATCCTACACCTCATATTGACGCTTGTCTATCGAGTAGGAGATTCGCCAACGGCATCAGCAACTGGACAAAAACCAACGTTTAGAATGGGCTTCGTATCATTAGCCGCAAACCCCTTGTTGCAATAAGCCTCGTCAACCCTTGTTATCCTGATGGACAGGGAGCCGTCTTGAGAAGGTGATCGCTATTCACTCTACTGTTGGAGAGGCCACAAGCCACCAAATTATTAGATGAGCCGCTTCACTTTCTTGTCGTGTGCTTTCCGTTTCGTTGTTCCTTAGATGCATATGTTCTCAGTTCTAACACATCCGTTCATCACCGCAGAGCCATTCCTGTATCCCACCTCCACGGCTACCAGTCGGATCGCTCCGACGCTCGCGGTCTGCACGCTTTGCGCCTACCGTAGCACTGCGAAGATCTCCAGTCGTCCATCGGCGTTTTGGCCCGCTGCAATCTCATACAGGCCTGCCGCATCACCTAGCCGTGACCAATTGCCGAACGCGCTGCTTGGGGTGGGTTGGACTGTGTGCCAGGCCCGGCCAGCAGTATCGAGCGCAAAGACCTCTAGCCGACCATCAGCATTTTTGCCTACTGCGATCTGACGCAGCCCTACCCCATCCCCTACGCGCACCCAGCCCTCCCAGTTCCCGTTGGGGCCATCCTGGAAGATCGTCCAAGCCAGGCCCGCAGCTGTGTCAGTCGCGAAGACTTCTAGTGAGCCGCTGTGAGTACTGATTACCGCGATCGGGCCCAGGCCTACCCCACCACCCAGTTGTGACCAATTGCCGAACGCGCTGCTTGGGGTGGGTTGGACTGTGTGCCAGGCCCGGCCAGCAGTATCGATGGCAAAGACCTCTAGCCGACCATCAGCATTTTTGCCTACTGCGATCTGACGCAGCCCTACCCCATCCCCTACGCGCACCCAGCCCTCCCAGTTCCCGTTGGGGCCATCCTGGAAGATCGTCCAAGCCAGGC
>WNFD01008970.1_pt1 | contig 13034 bp, 9 predicted proteins | sample 5400491 | NCBI WGS metagenome assembly WNFD01 (sample SAMN13153343, study PRJNA577476) | soil metagenome | isolation source: 120 cm saprolite under Douglas fir tree site 2 hole 2 replicate 2 | place: USA:California | collected 2015-04-18 | reverse complement strand
CACTACTTTGGCGCAGCGGTGTTCGATGGGGAAGAGACTCTCAGGCGCTTTTCTTTTTGCGCGCAGCCCAGCTTTTCTTCAGCGCCTCGGATGGCCGTTTTCTAGTCGCTGCGCTCATGCCGCCTCGTTTGTTGCCAGTCTTCGCCGCGCTCCTTTTCGCGATCGTCGCTTCACGGCCGACTCCTTCCAACGCAGCTATAGCTTGAACAAGGCGGTCTCTTTCCATCTTCAACTCTGCACAATCCTGTCTAGTTCCAAGGGTTCACTCGTTCGCCATCGGGTTAGGCGCACTGATTTCGCCATAACTAGTTCGATGGGTTCATAGTGTCATTCGCCGTTCCATTTCGCAATTGTTGTAGCCGCCCATCGTACTTATCGCGTATCCGCGAAGGGCCGAGTTACGCGGTCATTCGTTCCACCCGACCAGCATTTCTTCGGTTCGGCATAACGGGCTGCTCGCCGCGACAAGAGCAATGGTGTGACCGCCCGGAGAGAGCGCGGTCAATCGAGATCGATATACATATTCAACAACCCAGCCGGATGCCTCGTTGGCGTGGGAGTGCTGGTCGGCGTGCGAGTTTTGGTCCGGGTCGCGGTCCGGGACGGTGTCGCGGTTTTGGTAGCCGTCCGCGTAGGCGTTCGAGTCGGCGTTCGGGTGGGAGTCCGCGTCGGCGTCGGCGCCGAGAACGCCGGCGACGAGTCTGTCAGCAGGGCCATCGCGAGCGCAGCGGCTGCGAACACTGCGCGCGCAAGAGGCGCACGCCTCACTACTCGCGAAGCTCCGCTAGTCAAAGAATCACCTTTAACGATGTACGCCACGATCGACTCCGTTAAAACTTGCAGACGCCGGTTAAGACGGTATCGACAATGCCGGTGAGGGAATCCGTGGGTCCGATGTTGATAAATCTCAATGCGGTTAGGTTGGACACGATCACGAACTTGAAAAGGGGACCGCCCGTATTCGAGGTAAAGTCAATCGGTCCAGTTCGTCCGTCCGCACCCACCGAATAGGTGCCAGTAGTAAAATTTAGGTTTACGACCTTTCCGTGCTGATTGATCGTGATGGCCGCAGTCGCCTTGCCGGCGCCGTTGAACGTAATCGATCCCAGCCAACTATCAGGAGCAAGGTAGTGAGTACTGCTCGGGTTCACCTGGGTTGCGACCGCAGTGAAGCCACAAGTACCGATCAGATTGGAGGTACTAAAGTAGGGAACGGCGGCGGCGGCGTCCAGGTCTGTTTGCCCCTGTGCCGAAGAGAAACCAGCGGCAACCATTGCCAGTACCAGCGAGAATAGCGCGAGCTTTTGTTTCATTGTTCCACCTTCTTTTTTTGAAAACGATTGACGTGCCTAGCAAGGTATCTTTCCCGGGTTCGATATTTCGGATCGCGCGGGCGATGACGTCTGAGAAGTCGCCCCTTTCCACTTCGACAAGTCTCGGTCGAGCAGATCTTCGAGCGCCTCGACCTCCGGCCGAAGGATGTCGCGCAGCCGCGATTCGATGGCGGGGTCAAGCGGCGGGAACTCGGGTCCTCCCCCGAAACAAAACCGCCACACACCCACCCTGGTCAGCAGGCCTCGCGTTCGATACATCCGGCGCGAGCCGAGCCAGAATCTGAATTGCCGCGCCTCACGGGCCAGCCGGGCACTGCGTGGAGCAGTCTCGATGGTGTTGGTTTTAGTTCGCGCAATTTCCGCAGCCGAAACGCCCACCCTCGCGATGCCTATGAAGTCAGTGATGCGATTGAGATATGCCTGCGAATCGGCCGCCAAGTCGTCGTTGAGCGCTGCAAGGACGTTTTCTCTGCCAAAATCCGCGCGCCAATTCCGCAGATGAAATGCATAGCGGCTCGATGCCAGCATCTTCTTATGTCTTAGGAGCGCTCCTTCGAAAGGCGCCTCAGTCTGACCGTTGTGGCGCATCAATTTGTAGTACGAGTAGAGCCGTTCGACCGGGTCGCGCAGTGTACAGACGATCTTGCAATTGGGGATGCGCGTACGAATCCGCTCCCGCGCTTGCAGATTTTCGAAATAGGCGGCGCAAATCTCACCCACCACCGGCGCTGTGGCGCAGTGGCGAAAATGGTCCTCGTACCATCGCGGTCCTAGCTCATAGTTACGCGCGAAAAAATGCGTTTCCTTTACACTTAGCGGCAGTCCTACGTGTCCCCTGAGAACACTGTCCAGCCAGGTAGTAGCCGTCCTTGGGGGACCCACCGCGATGAAGTCAGGCAATCGCCTCGCCTTGCCTGGTTCCATCAGGATGTCCTGCCTAGTAACCGCTCAAAAAGCGCAGGCGGTGTTTGTCTCGACTTACTCATAACGCAGCGCTTCAATCGGATTGAGCAACGACGCTTTGCGCGCCGGGTAGTAGCCGAAGAACACTCCCACGGCGACCGAGAACACAAATCCTCCGACGACCGCGATCGGGGAAATCAACGTTGGCCACGAAGCGAAAATCGAGATCGCTTTCGACGCGATGATGCCGAGGATAACACCCGCGACGCCGCCTAGAACGCTCAGGAACACCGACTCGACCAGGAATTGCAGCAGGATATGCAGACGCCGTGCGCCAATCGCCATCCTGATACCTATTTCGCGGGTCCGTTCCGTTACCGAAACCAGCATGATGTTCATGATCCCGATGCCGCCTACCAGCAGCGAGATCGAGGCTACCGCCGCCAGCAGAATAGTCATCACCTGGCTCGCGTCAGCCGAGGCGCGCGCGATGTCGGCCAGGTTACGAACTGTGAAATCGTCGTCTTTGCCGCTCACTATGTGATGACGCTCACGCAGCGTGCGGCTCAGTTGATCGATCGCGGCATCGATCGAGTCCGCGCCCGACGCTTTCGCATATATCGCGTTTATCTTGCCTTTGATCTTGGCCGAGGTACCGAGCGCATTCATTCGCCCGCCGGAAGATTCGAATTGCGTCAGCGTAGTCGTGAGCGCCTGAGTGGTCGGCGCGGCCGTGCCGAGCACCTTGCGCTCCGCGGTCTCGAATGGAATCACGATCAGGTCGTCCTGGTCGTGACCGGTACTGGATTGGCCCTTGGCTACGAGCACTCCAATGACGTGGAAGGACACATTCTTGATCCGGATTGCGGCTCCGACCGGAACCAGGCTATCGCCAAAGAGGTTGGTCACCACGGTCTGCCCGAGCAGGCAGACGGTCGCGGCGCTGCGCTGTTCGTCTTCAGTGAAGGGACGCCCGGCGGCCAGCGGCCAATGGCGTAGTGCCAACGACGAGCGTGCTCCAATTACGATCGCCGCTCACCGCCTGCGCCGCCTGGTGGATAAAATACGCCACCATCGTCACCGCGGGATCATCGCGCCCGATAGCTTGCGCGTCCTGCACCGTGAGCCTGGAGTTGCTGCCGCTTCCGGCTCGAACGCCACCCGAGGTAGTAGTGCCCGGCAAGACGATCACCAGGTTGGTGCCGAGGCTCCTGATTTTTTCTTCAACCGAGGTCCGGGCCCCTTCGCCAACCGCCACCATCGCGACCACCGCCGCGACGCCGATGAAGATTCCGAGCATCGTCAACACCGCGCGCATCTTGTTGCGTCGTAGCGCGCGGGTCGCGGCGCGGATCGTCATGCTCGCGAACGCGAGGGCCTCGTTGCCGGTTTCGGATACGGGCTCTTGGTCCGGCTGGATCGTTTGCGCGGGCGGCTCAAGGTCTCCTCCCGTCCGCTGTTGCGACAACTTCCTGTCCGAGATCATCACTCCGTCGCGAAAGGTCACTATCCGCTCCGCATAGTTCGCCACCTCGACCTCGTGCGTGACCAAAATCACGGTCAGACCCTGCTCACGGTGCAGCTTGCGGATGATCTCCATGATCTCGGCGGAGTTGCGCGAGTCGAGATTGCCGGTCGGTTCGTCGGCAAGCAGTATTGGCGGTTGATTGATCAGCGCACGGGCGATCGCCAAGCGCTGCTGTTCGCCGCCGGACAGCTGGTTCGGATGGCTCTGCTCGCGGCCGTTAAGTCCCACCTGCGCCAACAGATGCGGTGCGCGGCTACGCGCTTCGGCGGTAAAGCCCGAATAGAAGAGCGGTAATTCGACATTCTCAAGCGAGCTGGCACGGGCCAGCAGATTGAAACTCTGAAAAACGAATCCGATGCACCGGCTGCGAATCGTTGCGAGCGTTGGCTCGTCGAGTTGGCTTACATCGAGGCCTGCCAGCAGGTACTGGCCGGTCGTCGGCTTGTCGAGACAGCCAATGATATTCATGAGCGTCGACTTGCCCGAGCCCGACGCCCCCATGATCGCGACAAACTCGCCCTGCGAGATCGTGAGCGTGGCGCCGTTGAGCGCGCGCACCTCGACGTCGCCGAGCAGGTAGCGCTTGGTAACGTCGCGAATCTCGATTAGTTCAGCCATGCTTGATGTTCCGTTATGGCAGTCGTGGCATCTCAGCCGCTTGCGCGCGGGTCAGCTCTCGCTTTTCATCGATGACCACCTTTTGTCCGAAGCGGAGATTTCCACTCATAATTTCCACGTAGTTGTCGTCGCTGAGGCCGGTCGTAACTTCGACCGCTCTGAGTAGCGGGCCGCGGCGAACCCAAATCTGGGTTTGACGCGGAATCTGTCCGCTCGTACTCTTCGCCGGACCCTGGGAGCGATTCAACTTCGCAATTCGATGCGGAACGAAGCGGAGCGCCTGCAGCGGAATCCTGAGGACGTTGTCGCGTTTGGCGGTGACGATATTGACGTTCGCCGTCATACCCGGCTTCAGCAGCAGTTCGGGGTTCGGCACCTGCAGCACGACGTCATAGGTCACGACATTTTGGACCGTGATCGGTGCTTGACGGACCTGCTGCACCACGCCTTGCAGCTCAGTGTCGGGGAACGCATCGACTTTGAAGGTCGCGATCTGGCCCGCAGACACGCCGCCGATATCGGATTCGCTGACGTTGCAGTCCACCTGCATCTGGGTGAGATCCTTGGCGATAAGAAACAGTGTCGGAGTCTGAAAGCTCGCGGCGACGGTCTGCCCGACATCGACGTTGCGCGCAACCACGGTGCCGTCGACCGGCGATTTGATGTTGGTGTAGTTGAGATTGACGCCGGCATCTTGGAGCGCGGCCTGCTGCTGTTTGATTTGCGCGCGATCGAGCGCGGTTTGCGCCAACGCCTGCTGATAGCCGCTCAAATCGTAATCGACGGTGTTCTGCGACGCGGCTCCCAGCGCCAGCAATCCGCGGTTGCGCTCGTAGAGCAATTTCTTGTAACGCATGTCGGCCTCGTCCTTGGCCAACGCCGCTTGGCTGTTCTCGAGCATCGCCTGCACCTGGGCGACCTTTAGCTCGAACGGCCGCGCATCGATTCGGGCAATCAGCTGTCCCTTCTTTACCGGTGAGTTGAAGTCCGCATAAATCGCGATGATCGGACCGGACACATAGCTGCCGACCTGGACCGTGGTCACCGGATTGATCGTGCCGGTGGCGGTCACGGCGCGCAGGATTGGGCCGCGCGTGACTTCCGCCGTTACATACTTCGATGGTTTGGCGGTTCCACCAATCAAATAGTAGCCGGCGCCGGCGATCATTAGGCACGTTGCGGCGACTGCCGCCCACGTCCAGCGCGAAACGGAAGAAAATCGCGACGGCTTCTGATCGGGGCCGATCCCCTGCACCAGCGATCGAATATCAACGCGCGAGGCCATAGTCTTTCCCCGCTTAGAAGCGCGCGTACCACGGCGTCTGATAGTTTTTGTCGACTTCGAAATTGATCTGGAAGCTCTTTAATAGGGTCCCCTTCGCATGCTCAATCGCGAGCTTCGCCACTTCGAGATCGAGCTGCGCCTGCACTTGGTTGGCGAGCGCACTGATCAATTCCTGTTGATATTGCAGCAATTCGTGAGTGTCGGCCGCGCCGGCCCGGTAACGTGCTTCTTCGGCGCTTAAGGCCGCGCGCGCGTAAGCCGCGGCGGCATCGGTCGCGTGCACTCGCTCGAAGGTGGTCGCAAGATTGCTCAGCGCGCTCTCGACCTCGACTATGATCTTCGAGACCTGCTCACGGTATCGCAGACTTTCCTGATCGTACTCGACGCGCGTTTGCGCCAGCGATGCGTTCGCGTAGTCGTTGTCGAGAGGGACGCGCAAGCTCAAGCCAACCGCGTAGTGGTAGAAGCTGAATTTCCACAGCCGGTCGAGCGCGTCGGGGTATTGACCGCGGAGTGGCTGCTTGATTCCCAGCAGCGGCCCGCCGGAACTGGCAACCGTGCAGTTTGACGTCGCGAGACCATTAAAATGCAAACAGTCCACGCTACCGGCGGTTGAATTCACATCGAATTGCCCGCCGAACGTAAGTTCAGGCAACGTCTGATTCTGGGCGTAGCGCACCTGCAGCTTTATTCCGCGCAGCGACTCGCGCATCGCGCCAAGCTCGGGCCGGTACTGCATCGCGAGTTCGAGCGCGCGTTCGTCGTTCATGTCGATGTTCGCGGTACCGGTCGGCCGGTCCGACGGATCGATTGCCTCGGCGAGGAACGAGTTCTGCGAATTCAGCATCACCTCCTGGCGAAGAACCACTCTCGCGGTAGCCACCTCGTTCTGGGCCGCGAGCACAGCGGCATGCCAGCTGGCGGCCACCGATTGCGCCTCCTGCACATCGATTCGCGCCGCCATTCCCAGGCGCAGGTTGGCCAGATCCTGATTGACGGTATCCTCCGCGAGCCGGAGCGCGCCCTTGTTGACTTGCAGATTTTCGACCGCGCGGACCACGTTCCAGTAGTCGGTCCCGACCTGCAGCAGAAAGTCAGAAAGATTTTGCTCAAGAGTGTATTGCGCGCGCGCCTGGCCAGCTTGCGCGATCCTGACGTTGATCGTGGCAAAATCGAGTCCGAAGTTGCGCAACAGCGGCTGCGAGAGCGAAATTCCGATCGATGGATTGTACGAGGGATTGACGGTCCAGGATCTCGCATTCGACGAAATCCGGGAGTTACTAAAGTTCGCGGTCAGAATTCCATTGGTGGTCGAGAGAACTTTTGTTACGTCGAAGTCCCAATCGTACTCCTTCCGCGAAAATGTCACCTGGCCGACAGACTTGAAGTTGGTGATACTGGGAACCGACTCTTTGTTCACATCCACCCGCGAACTGAGCTCCGGATCGAACACCGCGTTGGCCTGCCGAACGCTCTCTTGCGCTGCCAACGGCTCGAGCAAGTCAGCCCTCAGCGCCGGGTTGTTACGAATCGCGATGAAGATCGCGCTCTTGACGGTAAGGCTCGCCTGATCGTCGTTATGCCGCTCCGGGTTCAGCGCGCCCGGCTGCAGTTCGTGCGGTAAGTCCTTTTCCTGCGACCATTGATCGATGACGGTCTTCCCCGTTTCCGCGCGTCGTTCGAGCTTCGCTCGCTTGGCTTTGGAAACCGAGGTGCGCGGAATTATCGGCGTAACCGATTGCGCCGAAGGTGGTATGCGCGGGCCGGTAATGATCGGCATCGGAAAAGTATTGGCCCCGGTGGCGGGCTGCGATACGACTGGCGCCGGGCTCGACGAATAGTCCCCGGCGAAAGCCGCGATCGGCACTCCGGCTACGAGCACCAGGCCGCACGCCGCGAGCAAGATACCTTTTTTCATCATGGCAGAGTCTCCGTTACCGGATGCCACCGGACCCCGTCCGGCCAAAGGTCAACCCGCGGCAACATCGGGAAGCTCCTCGCCGCCGTTGTGAACTCGTTCGGCCGCCCGGAGCCGGTACATCGAGGCATACGGGCCGTCGCGCTTCATCAGCTCCTGATGGGTTCCACGCTCGATTATGTCGCCGTGCTCGAGGTACAGAATCAGGTCGCAGTTCGCGGCCTGTTGCAGATGGTGGGTGATAAGAAAAGTCGTGCGCCCCTGGGCCAGCCGCTCGAGCGCTTCGATCACTGCCCGCGAGTTTTCGTTGTCGAGACCGGTGGTCGGTTCGTCGAGGATCAGAATTGGCGCAGGCCGGATCGCCGCGCGTGCGATTGAAATCCGCTGACGCTGGCCGTTCGAAAGCTTGACGCCGCGTTCACCGACGACTGTGTCATAACCCTCGGGCAGCTCGCTGATGAATTGATGCGCATTGGCGAGCCGCGCGGCGGTCTCGATTTCCTCGTCGGTCGGATCGGGTGCGCCGTATGCGATGTTGTCGCGGATGCTCGCGGCGAACAGCAGGCTGTCTTGCAGCACGACACTGATCTGGCTGCGGAGCGATTCCAGCGTATAGTCGCGGATATCGCCCCCGTCGATTCTGATCGTTCCGCTGGTCGCGTCGTAAAGCCGTAGTAGGAGGCTCACCAGCGTGGATTTGCCGCTCCCTGATTTTCCGACCAGCGCGACGTGCTGCCCCGCCTCGAGATCGAGATCGACGTTCTCGAGCACCGGGGTGCCGGGCTCGTAGGCAAAGCCGACGCCCTCGAATCGAATCGCGCCGGTGAGCGGCGGTGCCGGCGCCGCGCCGGGCAGATCGCGCATCTCGGGCACCTGATCCAGCACGTGAATCACCCGTTCACCGGCGGCAACCGCTTTCGACAGCCGTCGCGAGTTCTTGGCGAAGTCCTGCAGCGGCCGGAAGGTGCTCTTCAGGTAGCTCAGAAAAACCACGAGTTCGCCGGCAGTCAGCGCGCCAGCCAGGGTTAATCGCGCACCGAACCAAAGCACCGCCGCGGTTGCGACCGCGATCTGCAAATCGAGCATCCGGCTGAGGCTCGCCGAGAGCCGGTTGGCTTCGAGACCGTCGGCGAGGCTGCGATGGTTCGCTTGCGAAAAGGTTTCCGCGAACGCGTCTTCCAGCGAGAGTGCCTGCACGACCTTGATCGCGCCGATAGTTTCCGCCGCGGTCGCCGCCATCGCGCCCTCGTGCAAGCGCTGACTGCGAGACAAGTCGGTTATCCGGCGCGTCAGCCGCGACACCGATATCCCGAAGAGCGGAAACGCCACCAGCGCGATCAACGCCAACTTCCAGCTGAGCCACAACATCAGGCCTGCCATTCCGAGCATCACGAGGGAGTTCCCGAGCAGCGGCAGCGCCGCGCCAGTCGTCACGTCGCTGAGCGTACCGATGTCGGACATCACGCGCAGTGTGAGATCGCCGCCTTTGGACTGATTATGGAACGACAGCGACAGGCACTGCAGATGACGATAGAGGTCGTTGCGGACTTCGGTCAGCACGCGATTTCCGGCGAGCGCGAAGCCGACGGTATTCAGATAATCCGCCAGTGCCTTCAGGCCGCTGATCGTGATGACCGCAATCGCCGCGATGGTGAGCGTGCTGCTCGCGTTGAAGGCGGTCAGGTTTGCGATTTTCAAGCCGTGCCCGTGATGCTTCGCGACGATCACGTGATCGAAGACCAGCTTGAGCGGCCACGGCTCGATAAGCCGTAGCGCGATTTCCGCGAACAGCGCCAGGAACGAAGCGCCGACCACGGTGTTATGCTTCCGCAGGTAGGGCCGGAAGCGGCGCAGAATCTGCCATAGGGTCGGCAGCGATTCCTGGATTGTTTGCGGCCGCGCCATTCAGCTCGCCGCCCCCGCGCGAAGAATCGCGGCGCGCGCTTCAGTACAGCCCAAATCCAAGGTTCGCTTCACGATCGCATCCCAGGTGTGGCCGCGCAGGATTGCCTCGCGCGCCGACTTGCCGAGACTCACCCGCAACTGCGGGTCGCGCCGCAAGCGGTCAAGCGCCTCGAGCAATCCGTCCACGTCGCCGGCTTCGTAAAGCAGACCCGTAACGCCGTCGTCGATCAGTTGCGCCACCTGCCCCGCACCGCTCGCCACCACCGCGAGCCCGGCGGCCATGTACTCGTAAATCTTGAGTGGCGAGAAATAAAAGTTCGCGAGTTTTGGATACGGCGCCACCGCTACGTCGATCGACTCGAGCAGCGCCGGAACTTGATCGTGGGAGACCGCGCCGGTAAACATCGTGGCGTTGAGAACATTCCGATCGCGCAGCGCCTGCTCGAGCCGCTCGCGCTCCGGTCCGTCGCCCACGATCAGAAGGCGCGCATCCGCCGCGCGTGTCGTGAGCCTCGCGAACGCTTCCGCAAGGTTGGGCAGACCATGCCAGCCCTTGAGACTGCCGACGAATCCCACGGTGAAAGGTCTCGAGCCCGGCGCTTCGGCGGTGCGCGCCGGTCGAAACCGATCGGGATCGACGCCGTTGGCGACCACCTGCACGCGGCCTTGGGCTTCGGGAAACCGCTCGACGTAAGCGGCAATCTCTTCCGAAACCGCCACCAGAATCGAAGCCGCCTTGAAGACGCGCCGGGCGGCATGTTCGGCACCGTTGCGATCGACGAGCGTGCGATAACGTGCCTGTTCCTCGATCAGTGGCGCGTTGACTTCGAGCACTCCGGGCACCCCCTTCGCGCGCGCATACTCCATGGCCGAATAGCTGAACAGCGAGTATCGCTCGTACACCAGATCGAACGGACCGTCGCGTTCGAGGAGCGAGTGCAAGTTTTCGTTGGCGGCCAGCGCCGCCTGCTCGCGGAGGGCGACGCCGCCGTTGCGCTTGAGTTGAAGTTCGCACACATGCACTTCCGCCAAGCCGGCGATCGCAGCGCCGCCGATTCGGGTTGCGTAGAGTCGGACTTGAGCGCCAGTTCTAACCAGCGCGCGAAGAAATTCCTGAACATGAATCGAACAGCCCTTGGTACCCGAAATCGGCACTCCCGCGTCAGTGCATACGTACGCTATGCGCATCGCTTAAACTGCCGCGCAGCCTCCCCGACGATTGCCCTTTCGAGCTTCGCCACGGTCCTCGATCGGCTGGTTCGCAGTCGCGCTTGCATCTCAGGTCGCCACTGTCGCGATTGTTGGCGGCCCCGACTGGAGCAGTCGCTCGAGCAAGATCGGAATCGCGGACAGTCCACTAAAGTTGAGCCGGCCATGCACCTGCGGCGCCGGCTTATCTTCCTGAAGCCACTGGGTGAGCGCCTGCGGAGTGAGATCGTCAGGATGAAGAACATCAATCAGGCCGAGAGCGCTGAGCGCCCGCGCTCTGATCATCTGCTCCATCCGCGGCTTCACCCTGGGAACGATCAAAGCCGGTTTCGCGAACGAGAGCACTTCGCACACCGAGTTGTAGCCGCCCATGCTGATGACGCGTTGCGCGTCCCGCACGAGTCGCGCCGGTTCTTGCGAGAATTCGAGCACCCGCATTCGTGGGTTGGCAGCCGCGACATTGATCAAACTGGCGCGCAGGTCGTCGGGTATGAATGGTCCGGTGAGGATCACACCGCTGGTGTCGTCGGGTAACTTAGCGCGCGCGAAAGCCTCTGCCAGCAATGACCCATCCTGGCCGCCACCGACCGAGCACAACACGAATTTCTCGGTTGGTAGTCCGAGCGCCGACGATGACCCGATCGGGTGGTCCGATGCCGGTGCCAGCGCAAGCCTTACACGTTGATCGAGGTAGCCGACGTACTTTGCTTTTGCCGCCGTCGCCGGCGTGAACCGGCATTCGCCGATGAGATCGTAAACCGCGGGATCTCCGTACACCCAGATTTCATCGTAGAAATCCCTGATCGCTTCCTCGTTCGATACCTTTGCCCATTCACGCCGCACCGTTGACGGTTCGTCGAGTACGTCGCGAAGACCGAGCACACATTTGGTCCGTCCATTGGCGCGCAGATGGCGCAGCGTGGCATCGAGTTCCTGCATCGCACCGCGCGGCACGTTGTCCACGATCATCGCGTCAGGTTCGAAGGCCTCGATCGCGGCGGAGATGGAACCTGCGCGCACCGCGATTACGTCTTTGAGGGAGACGTCGAGGCTGCGCGATTGGTATTGACCGCCCTTGTCCTTGCGGAGCGACGGCAGCGTCAGACAATCCGCGTTTGGCGGCAAGGCGAAGGCCGTTGCTTCGCGCACGCCGGCGACCAGCAGCGAGACTGCGCGCAGGTTCGAGCCTGCCAGCGTGTGCGCGGCGAGCAGGTTGCGGCGCAGATGACCGAGGCCCATCGTGTCGTGCGAGTAGAACGCGATCCGGCATCGACGGACAGCCGTCACGGACCCATCGAGTAGAGTCGGCAACGCTGGCGGTGGCGCCGCGTGCGTCCGCACCGGAAGCTTGCCGTTGGTCACGGGCCTTGCGCCAGGTTCGCCTCGACGAGATTCATTCTCCACGCGTCACCCCTTCGCGATCTCTCTAAAAACTGCCTCTCCCAAGGCAACCTGTGGGGCCGCGAAAATCCGCTGAGGGCACCGGTTCCAACGCGCGAAAACCCGCAGCCCGCGACGGCCATCGATAACGCCGGGCATGCCTGCAGACCCACTCCTCGATTCACGCTGTCAGCCGCAGAGCTATGTTCCCGACCCACGTGTGTTACGACAATGTGTCGGCGTCAGGCGGAGTCTGAAACTTGTTCGTGGGATTTTCTGAAATGCCTGTCAGGAATTGCCTGACAGTACGTGGACAACCGCTCGCGCGGGCACGATCATGCGGCGACCGACGGGCGTCGCGACGATCCCCCTGTTCGCGGTATCCGCACGATGAAGATGCTGCTCTTGCCGAGCGTCGATTCGACCGCGATGGTGCCGTTGAAGTAATTCGAGATGATGTCGCGCGCGATAGAGAGCCCCAGTCCGGTGCCCTCGCCAAACGGCTTGGTCGAAAAGAACTCGTCGAAAATGCGCGCGATGTCTTCAGGCGGAATACCGGGTCCCTGGTCCTCGACGCGAATCACGAGCGCGTCGCCATCTTCCTGAACGATGACCCGGATTTCCGCGTTGGGCCGGGCCACCCCGCGGTTGGCGTCGATCGCGTTCGAGAGAAGATTCGTCAGCACCTGTCCAAGCTTCGCGGGGTCGCCGTCGAGTTGTGGACTCTCCAGTGAGCATTCCACCACCAACCGGCTCTGCGACAGGCGCAGGCGATGCGACAACAGCAGCCCTACATCTTCGACGATTTGCAAGACGGGGAAGGATTTCACCTCCACGTTCTGCAGCGCGCGGGTGTGCAACTTCAGGCTTCCGATGTGGGCGGCCGCCTTGCGCAACCAATCTCTCGTGGTGCCGACCAGCGTGCTCATCTCGAACGCGATTTCGCGATGATCG
>WNFD01012145.1_pt1 | contig 13038 bp, 10 predicted proteins | sample 5400491 | NCBI WGS metagenome assembly WNFD01 (sample SAMN13153343, study PRJNA577476) | soil metagenome | isolation source: 120 cm saprolite under Douglas fir tree site 2 hole 2 replicate 2 | place: USA:California | collected 2015-04-18 | reverse complement strand
ATGGGGATAGGTTCGTCTCACGCGTGCGAGACGTCACCGAGCTTTTGGCCGAGCGGGGCCCGCGGCCTGGCGCGCCGCTCGATATGGCCGTCGCCTACGATCCTCCCTGCCACCTGCTGCACGCCCAGCGGATCGCCGAGCCGCCGCAGCGGGTGCTGCGAGCGATCCCGGTGCTGCGCGTGGTCTCCGTACCCGATGCCGCACAGTGCTGTGGAAGTGCCGGGCTGTTCACGCTCGTCGAGCCCGCCATGTCGCGCACGGTGCTCGCGCCCAAGCTCCGCTCGCTCGCCGAGGCCCGACCACAAGTCGTAGCAACGGGCAACCCGGGGTGTCTCATGCAGCTCGGAGCGGGGCTTGCCGCCGCGGGCATCCCTGCCGCCGTGCGACACCCCGTCGAGCTGCTCGACGAGTCGTACCGGGCGGCGGGCTATTATGCTTGAGGGATGACGGAAGGGCTGCCACAGGTCGCGCGGATCGAGCCTGGTGAGGTCACGCCGGCACTGGTCACCGCGCTGTATACCGGTGCGGTCGTATCGCGAGTCGAGGCCGGGGTGGTGTCGCTCACGGGCCCCGGGGCCGTCACCTCGTTGCAGGGTCTGCTGACGAACGACGTCGAGCTCCCCGGCGACGGCTCATTTGTGTACGGCGCACTGCTCACCCCCAAAGGGATGATTGTCGTAGACGGCTGGGCGGCTCGGCTTGGCGCCACCGTGAGCTACACCGTGCCCGCGGACGCGGGAGGCCGCGAGCGCGCTCACGCGATCTTCACCCGTTCGGTGCCCCCGCGCCTGGCCCGCGTGAGCGATCGCACGGCGGACCTGGCGGTCTACCGGCTGGCCGGTCCGGGCGCCCTCGCGGTGGCCGTCGCGGGGGGTCTCGAGGTGCCGCCCGCCGCCGGCCGCGTGCTCGTGCGGCCCGACGGTGTCGAGACCGCGCGAGCCACCGAAGGAGCGCCGTTCGTGCTCCAGGTGACGGTCCCCGAAGCAGCGGGCGCGCTGCTCGTCGCGCGCCTGGAAACCGCCGGCGCGGTCGCGGCCGGTCCCGCCGTGCTCGAGCTGAACCGCATCCTCGCCGGCTGGCCGCGTCTCGGCGCGGAGGTGGACGAGAAGTCCATCCCTCAGGAAGTACGGCTCGACGCGATCGGCGGCGTGTCGTATACGAAGGGCTGCTACACCGGCCAGGAGACGGTCGCGCGGCTGCACTTCCGCGGGCACGTGAACCGCCAGGTCCGCGGCCTGCTGTTCGACCCGGAGCCGCCCGCCGCCCCCGCGGGCGGCTGGAGCGTGGTTACCTACCTCGACCGCGACGTCGGGCGGGTGACGAGCCTCGCGTTCGTGCCCGAGACCGGCGTGGCTGGCGCCGGGCGCTGGATCGGCCTGGCGCTGATGCGGCGCGAGGTGGAGCCCGGCTCGGTGGTGCGCGCGGCCGGCCGCGATGCGCGCGTGGTCGATCTCCCCTTCGCCTTCCCGATCGCCGCGCCGGCATGAGCGTGCTCGTCACGGGCGCCAGCGGTCTCGTGGGCAGCCACGTGGTCGCGGCCCTGGTTGCACGCGGTGAACCGGTGCGCGCGCTGGTGCGGCCCGCCAGTCGCGCCGCCGTGGTGCGGCTCGGGGCGGAGGTCGTCGCCGGTGACGTCACCGACCCGGCCGCGTGGCAGGCGGCGGCGCGCGGCGTCCGAGCCATCGTGCACTCCGCCGCCCTCGTGCAGCGCCGGGCCTCGTGGGAGCAGTACGTCGTCCTGAACGTCGATGCGACCCGGCTCGCCGTCGCCGCCGCCCGGACGGCGGGCGCGCGGCTGATCCACATCTCGTCCGTCGCGGTGTACGCGGGCTCTGCGGCATATCCCGCGCGACCCGAGCGGCGGGATGAAGACTTCCCCTTCCAGCCGATCGCGACACCCGACTTCTACGCCCGCTCGAAGCGCATGGCAGAGGACGTGGTACGCGAAGCAGCGACGCGTGGCGACTTCATCGTGGCGGCGCTGCGCCCGACGGTCATCTATGGGGAGCGGGATCGTTTGTTTACGCCACGGGTGATCCGCGCGGCGCGGCTCCGGTTTGTGCCCCAGATCGGTCCCGGCACGAACCGGTTGTCGTGCGTGTACGCGGGCAACGTGGCGGCCGCTGTCGTCGCGGCGCTCGACTCACCGCTGCAGGGATTCCGCGCGTACAACGTGACGAGCGACGGGCCGCCCGCACTGTCGCAGCGCGAGTTCTTCGCCGCGTTCGCGGCCGCCCTGGGCCGGCGCTATTGGTCGATTCCGATTCCCAGAGCGCTCGCCGGCCTCGTGCTCGGCCTGTTCACCGCCCGCCGGCTGGCGCGCGCGGCGGTGTCCTTCGTGTCGGGCGAGAACCCCTACTCGGACGCGCGTATCCGCGCCGAGCTCGGGTGGCGGCCACCAACCCCGGCCCCCGAAGCGATTGGGCGCACGGTCACCTGGTTTCTCGAAAACGAAAAGCCCGGGCACTAGTCCCGGGCATCGTCACTGTCCTGCGGTACTTGGTTACGCCCGCTTCTTCTTCTTCGCAGGCGCGGCGGGCTTGGCCGGGGCCATCTTCGCGGTATCGGCCGCCATCTTGTGGGTCGTGTCGGCCATCATCATGTGCGACGTGTCGGACATCATCATCTTGGACGTGTCGGCTGCCGGAGTCTGCGTCTGCTGCTGCTCGGCCTTTTGACACGCTCCCATCGCCACCAGGGCGAGGACAACTGCGAGACGCTTCATGCGCGCTCCTCTAGAGAAAATAGTCGCGGTGCGGGGTTCGGCCGGGGAAAACCTAGCGGCGGGCCCCCCGGAGTCAAGGCCGCGAAGCGGCACCGGGTGTATTAGGCCGACATGACCGACCGCCGCCGCTTTGTCGCTTGGCTCGGCAGCCTGCCGATCGTCGGCGAGCACCACCCCCTGCGCGCCGCACCCCCGATTGTCATCGACGCGACGCCCACGGCGCTGTACCAGCAGCCCGATGGCCGCAACAACCTCGTCCGGGTCGCCGTATCGGGCCTCGACGCCCCGGCGGCGCGCGCCCGCGTGACCGACCGCCGCGGCACGCTGGTGGGGACCGCGGGCCTCCTGGCCACCGGCGCGGGCCTCGTCGGCGAGCTCTGGGTGCCCCTCTCACGGGCGTCCGGCGCCGAGTTCCAGATCGACGTCGAGGTCGGCAAGCAGCGCGTCGGGAGTCGCCGCGTCCGGCTCACGCCACCGCGCCGCTGGACCGTCTACTGGATCGCCTCGAGCCACACCGACGTCCGCCTCACCGCGCTTCAGGAAGACAGTGTCGAATTGCACCGCCGGAACCTGGATGCGGCGCTGGCCCGGCTGCCCGCCCATCCCGACTTCCGCTGGACGGCGGAGTGCGCGCTCCACTTGATCTCCTACGTCGAGAACCGCGCCCCCGCCGCGGGGGAGGCGCTCGCACGCGCCATCCGCGACGGCAAGATCGGCGTCTCTGCTCTGTTCGCGCAGCCGCTGACGGGGATCCTCGACCACGAGACGTTCGCGCGCCTCGTCTGGCCCGCGGGCCTGTTCGCGCGCGAGCACGGCTTGGGTTATCAGGCTGCGCAACTGGCCGACGTGCCCGGGCAACCGCTCACGTTTCCCACCCTGCTCGCCGCGAGCGGCGTGCGCTATCTCGCGAGCGCGGTCAACCCCGAGCGGGCGGCGCCGCTGCTCTCTCCCGCCGACGCCGTGCGCGCCCAGCTCGGCGGAGGCGAGTGGACGACATATCCGCAGCTGTACTGGTGGGAGGGACCGGACGGGAGCCGCGTGCTGCACTGGCGGGCCGACCAGTACGCCGACGGCCCGCGGTTTGGGTTCGACGTGGGTCCGGCCGAGATGGGGCGCCGCCTGTCGGACTGGCTGCTGACTCATCCGGTGTTCCTGTCCCCAGGCTACCCCTACGACGTCGTGCTGCTGTCGGGCGCCACCGGCGACAACGGCCTCCTGGACGAGCGCGTCGTCGCGAACGTGGAGGAGTTCTCCCGTCGGTTCGCCTACCCTCGTCTCGTGACGGCCCGGCCCGAGGAATTCTTCCGCGAGGTGGAGCGGCGCTGGGGCACGAAGCTGCCCGTACGGCGCGGGGACACCGGCTGCTATCGCGAGGACGGCGCCGCGTCCACCGCCGCGGAGCTCGGGCGCTACCGCGCGGCCCAGCTGGTCGCCCGGGCCGCGCAGCTGCTGGCATTGTGGGACGAGAAGACCGAGCCGCGCGACGGCGGCGCGGCGGAACGGATCGAGCAGCGGGCCGGGGCGCGCCGGAAAATGTGGCGCGATCTGCTGCTGTTCGGCGAGCACACCTGGGGCTCGCCGGCCGGCGAGGCTGACCCCGACGGGGCGGAGGGCACCGCGCAATGGCAGCATAAGCGGCGCTTCCTGGACGGCGGCGCCGCCGCGGCCGATGCCCAGGTCGCGGCCGCGCTGCTCCGGATCGGACTCTCGACCGGCGGGAGCGGCGGCCCCGCCCGCGTGGTATTCAACGCTTCGAGTTGGGCGCGCAGCGACGTGGTGCCGGTGCCTCATGGCGTTGCGCGGCGGTTGGTCCAGGACGGCCGGGAATTGCCGGCCGTGGATCTTCCAGACGGGTCGGCCCTGGTCGTGGCGCGAGACGTCCCCGCCTTGGGCTACCTGGTGCTCGCGGAGAGCGAGCGAGCGGCGAACCCGCCTCGGGACGACGGCGCGACGCTCGAGGCGCAGGCCGGCGGATTTCACGTGGTGCTCGACCCGGCGAGCGGCGCGATCCGCTCGCTCACGACCGGGAACGGTGTGGAGCGCGTCCGGCCGGCGGGCTGGTCGGGGCTCAACCAGCTCGTGTACGTGGAGGGTGGCGCGCATAGCGCCCTGTGGACGAGCGGAGCGCGCGACGAGCTGCGGTCCCCTCCCGATCTCACGCTGCATCAGGCGGCGCTCGTATCGGCGCGCCGCGAGCGGCTCCCGGGCATCGGGGCCCGGCTGGTCGTCGAGCGCGCGCTCCAGGGTTGCACCAGCGTCACCACGGTCGTGACGCTGTACGACGAGCTGCCCTGGTTGGACATCGCGAACCGGATCAACAAGCCCGCCACGCTCGCCAAGGAGGCGCTGTACGCCGCGTTCCCGTTCGCGCTCACCAAGCCGACCGTCGAGGTCGAAGTGCCGCTCGGACGGATGACGGTGGAGCGCGACCAGCAACCCGGCAGCTGCCGGGACTGGTACTGCCACGCGCACTGGGTGTGGCTGCGCGACGCGGCCGGGGGCATGCTCTGGAGCGGGCCCGACACGCCGCTGTTCACGCTGAACGATATCTTCCGTGGCAAGTGGCGCCGGAGAATCGAGCCCGACGGTACGCTGTTCTCGTATGTCTTGAACAATTACTGGCCGACGAACTTCGCGGCCCGCCAGGGCGGCGAGCTCTCGTTTCGCTACCGCATCTCGTCGCTCCCGGCGGGCGGCGACCCGGCCGAGCCGGCCCGGCGCGGCTGGGCCGCGTGCGACCCGCTGTACGTGAGCGCTCCGTACGCGGGCACGGGCTCGGGCCCGCTCCCCCGCAAGGACTCGGGATTGTTCATCGCGGATCAGGGCGTCGCGGTCGTCGGCCTGAAGCCGGCGGACGACCGCACCGGCGCGGTACTGAAGCTCGTCGACGTCACCGGCGTCGGGCGCGCGGTGTCCGTCTGGCCGGGGGCGTACCGGTTCCAGGGCGCGCGTCGCACCAACTTCGTCGAGATGAACGGCGACCGAGTTCCGGTCGCACCGGATGGGCATGCCGTGATCGACGTTCCGGCGTGGGGCACCGCGGCGCTGCGACTCTTTACACCGCGGGAGGGAGCCGATTAACTATCGCTCTATGACCAAGCCGACCACGCTGGGCGAGCTGCAGCAGACCGAGTGGGCGAGTCCCGCCCGCGTCAACCGCACCGTCAAGGACGAGCTGCGCGAGAATCTGGTCTGTCTGCTGGAGAACGGCTCGCCCCTGTTCCCGGGCATCGTGGGCTACGAGGATTCCGTCATCCCCCAGCTCGTGAATGCCGTCCTGTCGCGCCACAACTTCATCCTGCTGGGCCTGCGGGGGCAGGCGAAGAGCCGCATCCTGCGGCAGCTGGTCACGCTGCTCGACGAGGAGATTCCGATCCTCGCGGGGAGCGAGGTGAACGACAATCCGTTCGCGCCGATCTCGAAGTTCGGACGCGAGCTCGTGACGGAGCACGGCGCGCAGACCCCCATCGCCTGGCTGCCGCGCGAGTCCCGCTTCGTGGAGAAGCTCGCCACGCCCGACGTCACGATCGCGGACATCATCGGCGACGTGGACCCCATCAAGGCCGCGCGCGGCGGCCACCTGCTGTCCGACGAGCTGACCATGCACTTCGGGCTGCTGCCGCGGGCGAACCGCGGCATCTTTGCGATCAACGAGCTTCCCGATCTCGCCGGCAAGATCCAGGTGGGCCTCTTCAACATCATGCAGGAGGGAGACGTCCAGGTGAAAGGCTATCCGGTCCGCCTGAACCTGGACGTGGCGCTGGTCTTCACGGCCAACCCCGAGGACTACACCGCACGCGGCAAGATCATCACCCCGCTCAAGGATCGCATCGGGTCGGAGATCGTCACCCACTACCCGTACACGGTGGAGCTGGGCGCGGCGATCACGCGCCAGGAAGCCTGGCTCGAGCGCAGCGGGCGGCCGATCAAGCTGCCCGACTTCGTCGCCGAGCTGATCGAGCGCGTGGCCTTCGAGGCGCGCGAGGACAAGCGGGTGGACCGCCGCTCGGGCGTTTCCCAGCGCCTCCCGATCAGCGTACTGGAAAACGTCGTGTCCAACGCCGAGCGGCGCACCGTCACCACCAAGGAAAAGACGGTGGTCCCCCGCATCTCGGACATCTACGCCGCGCTGCCCGCGATCACTGGCAAGCTGGAGCTCGAGTACGAGGGCGAGCTCCAGGGCCCGGAATCGATCGCCAAGGACCTGATCCGCCGCGCCGCCGGCAAGACGTTCGAGGCCCGGGTGGGCGGCGCCAACGTGGACGATATCGTCCACTGGTTCGACGAAGGCGGGGCGCTCAAGATCTCCATGGACGAGCGCTCGGAGAGCTGTCTCAAGGGCTTCAGCGTCGTCCCCGGCCTGCTCGACCTGGTGGACCAGGTGGGCCTCGCCGGCAAGAAGGACCCAGGCACCATGGTGGCCGCGTGTGAGTTGGTGCTCGAGGGGCTGGTGGCCGAGAAACGCATCTCGCGCAACGAAGAGCTCGGCTACGTCCGCGCGCGCGCGGAGCCGAAGGGGCCGGGGTACGGCAAGACCGGCGGCGGCGGGGGGGCGGGGGGCGGGGGGCCGAACCTCTTCCAGTAAGCGATCGCTCGCCGGCCCACGTATCTTCTCGCGTCTCCCCCTCTCGGAGCTTCCATGGGCAAGCTCGTCGGCGGCGCCGTCCTGCTCGTCATCGCGTTTTCACTCCTGCTGGCCTCGGCCACGGTCCGCGCCCAGCGCCCCGGTCCCATCTCCAACATGTTGCGCGTCGCCGGCTACGCGGTCGGCGTCCTCGCCGTTCTGTTCGCGACCGGGTCGGCCATGGTCGTGATCGACCCGGGCGAAGTCGGCGTGCGGCACGCCTTCGGCTACGTCGACCCGGGACCGCTGCTCGCCGGCATCCGCTTCGTGCCGCCGTGGTCCTCGATCGAGCGCTACTCGACGCGCGAAGAACAGTGGCCCACACGCGGCGAGCAGATCGAAGCGATCGAGGCGCTCTCGAGCGAGCAGATGGGCATGCACGTCGAGGTCTCGATCCGCTGGCAGATCGACCCGATGCAGTCCCCGAAGATCTTCACCGAGATCGGCAACGAAGACCAGATCCGCGGCGCCGTGCTCAACGCCATCCGCAAAGGGGTGCGCGACGGCATGGTGCAGTACTCCATCAACGACATCGCCAAGCGCACCCAGATCGCCAACACCATGGAAGGCCTGGTGGATTCCGCGCTGGTCACGCGACCCCGCGCCGGTGGTGGCAACTTCCGCATCGCCACGGTCACCGCATTCTTCCTCCGTGACCTGCAACCACCGCCACAGGTCGTGCAGGCGATCAACAACAAGATCGCGCAGGAGCAGCAGATCGAGACCGAGCGGCACCGCGTGGAGGTCGCTCGCCTCCAGACCGAGCAGCAGCGGCTCCTGAACCAGACCCTGTCCCCTGAAGCGCTCACCAAGCAGTGGATCGAGGTGCTGCACGACATGCGCGGCTCGAGCAACCTGATCATCTTCGTGCCGACCGAGGGCCGACCGAGGGCGGGCTGCCCCTGCTCAACATCAGCGAGCTGCGCAAGAACCTGAAGCCCTGAGATGGCGCCGCCGGTCATCACGATCACTCGGCAGTATGCATCCGGCGGCTCGGAGGTCGCCCGCCTCGTGGCCGCGGAACTCCGCTGGGACGTGATCGACAACGAGTTCGTGGACGAAGTCGCGCGCCGGGCGGGCCTTCCCGCGGACGCGGTGGCCCAGCGCGACGAGCGGGCGCCCGGACTGCTCGAGCGGCTCGCGCGCACTCTCGCGGCAGGGTCCCCTGAACTGTTCATCGCGACCGCCGGCATTCCGCGCGTCGATCCGGACGAGGCGGCGATCGTCCGTGTCACCGAGCGGGTCATCGCCGAGACGGCGGCCCACGGCCGGATCGTCCTGGTGGGCCGGGGCGCCCAGGCGGTCCTCGCGCAGCGACCCGACGCGCTGCACGTCTACGTCGTCGCCCCGAAGCCGTGGCGTATGAAGCTCGCGGTCGAGCGCCTGGGGGTGAATCCCGCGGAGGTCGACAAGGTGGTGGACGAAACGGACCGGCAGCGCGACCAGTACGTGCGGACCTACTACGGGCGGCAGCGCCAGGACGTGGTGAACTACGACATGGTGGTCAACACCGAAAAGCTGGGAATCGACGGCGCGTCCGCGCTGGTCGTGGCCGAAGTGCACCGGAGGAGTTGGCGGTGAGGGCCGCAGCCCGCGCGGCCACGCTCGCGGCGTGCCTCTCACTCGCCTGCTGGCACGGCCCGCCACTCGCGCCGCCCGCGCCGGTGGCAGTAGTCCCGTTCGATGCCTACGGAGGCGCGATCTACGTGCCCGCCGTAATTAACGGCGACTCCGCCTGGTTGATGCTCGACACGGGCCTCTCGCGCACCGGGTTGGACGGGGACTGGGCCCGCACGGTCGGGATCGCTCCCGGCCCCCCACCGGTGCCAGCGGTCGCGGCTGCCGCTTCGACCGCCGTCGTGGACACGATGCGGCTGGGGGAGCTCACGCTGGTCAACCATCGCGTGGCGCTGTACCCCCTCAACGGCCTGAGTGAAGCGAGTGGGCGGCTCCAGGTGGGGTTGATCGGGCACGACGTGCTGCAGCACTACACCGTGGTGATCGATTACCGGCAACGGCGCGTGAAGTTGTTCGACCCCGCGCGGTACCGCTACAAAGGCCCGGGCACCGTCGTGCGATTCACGCCCGACGCGGATCTCCCGCTGCTGCGCGCCCAGGTGAAAGCCCGCGGCCGCCGGGCCATTCCGGCGCGGCTGCTGCTCGACACCGGTGCCTCGGGACTGTGCCTGATTCTCACCACTGCGTTCGCGGAGCAACACGGCCTGGGCCGAGTGGTGCCGGCCATCGAGGCACCCATCGGAACGGGCCTGGTCGGCGAGCTCCACGGCACCATCGTCCGCCTGCAAGATCTCAGGCTCGGCGGCCTGAAGGTTCCCTCCCCGACCACCGGACTGGGTGGCGAGTACAAGGGCTTCCTGGCGCGAACCGACATCGACGGCGTCATCGGCAACTCGGTGTTCGAAGGATCGCGGCTGATCGTCGACTACGCCGGCCGCCAGGTCATCGTCGAGCCCCGACCCGGCGACAGCTCACCGTGCGATTTCGATATGAGCGGGCTGCGGCTCGCCGCCCGGGGACCGGGGCTGAAGCACATCGTGGTCGATTATGTCGTACCGCGGAGCCCCAGCGCAGAGGCCGGGATCGCGGTGGGCGACGAGCTCCTCCTGATCGACGGACGCGGGGTGGCGGAGGGCGACCTGAGCGACGCTCGCAAGGCGTTGCGCGCCGACGGCGTGGTGCGCCTGCTCGTGCTGCGCCGCGAGGCGGATACGATCCGCGTGGCGCTGAAATTGAGACGGCTGCTCTAGAGGAGGTTGGTGGAGGATGGTGGAGACCTCCACCATCCTCCGCTACGGCGTCCGCCGTAGCGCCGGCACCCGCCACGCGGCCAACGCCACCGCGATGAGGCAGCCGACGCCGCCCAACGCGACGGCGAAGGGCGCGCCCGCATGCTCCGCCACGAGGCCCGCCTGGAACGCTCCGAGCGGCGCCAGCCCCACGAAAACGAAGGCGTAGAACGCCATCACCCGGCCGCGCAGCTCGTCGGGAACGAGGGTCTGCAGCATGGTGTTGGCGAGCGCGGTGGTCACGATCATGGCGCAGCCCGCCAGCGCCAGTAGCGCCAGCGCCACGCCCACGGAGCGCATGGCCGCGAACAGCACCAACAGGGCGCCGAACGCCGCGCCGCCCTCCAGCAACGCGGCCCCCTTGTGGACGCGCGGCCCGCGGAGGGCGAGCCCCAGGGCGCCCAGCATCGCCCCGATGCCTATCGCCGCCATCAGCAGCCCGTAGCCGCGCGCGTCGGTGTGCAGGACATCCCGCGCGATCACCGGCATGAGGACGATGAACGGGAAGCCCAGCACGCTGAACACGGCCACCAGCACCACCAGCACCCACACCCGTGCGTCGCCGCGGATGAACGCGACGGCTTGACGGACGCCCTCCCAGGCCGAGGTCGCTACGGGCCGGCTCACGAACGGCGGGAGCCGCATGGCGAGGAGCCCGGCGATGACGGCGACATAGCTCACGCCGTTCAGAAAAAAACACAGGCCGACCCCCGCAGCCCCGATCACCACTCCCGCGACTGCCGGGCCGACGATCCGCGCGGCATTGAACATGGACGAGTTGAGCGCGATCGCGTTCATGAGGTCCGCTCTATCGACCAGCTCCGCGATGAAGGCCTGGCGGGCGGGGATGTCGAACGCGTTGACGATCCCGAACAGCAGCGCCAGCACCAGCACCTGCGAGGTCGTCACCCTCCCGCTCCACACGAGCGCCGCCAGCGCGAGCGCCTCGAGCATCTGCAACGCCTGCGTCCACACGATGAGGCGACGCTTGTCCACGCGGTCCACGATGACGCCCGCGTACAGGGTGAACAGCAGCACGCCCAGAGAGCGGAACGCCTGCGTCAGGCCGACGGCGAACGGAGAGTTGGTGATGTCGAGCACCAGCCACCCCAGCGCGACCGACTGCATCCAGGTCCCGATGAGCGAGATGCCCTGACCGAAGAGGAAGAGCCGGAAGTTGCGGTGGGAGAGCGCTCCGAGGCGAAACGCGCGCGCGGCGGGGGCTTCGTCCATTGCGGGAAAGCTCGCCGCCGCCCGATATTGGGGGTAGGGAGCCCGATGAAATACACGACGTACAGCCGCTACCTCCCCGAGCTGGCCGATACGGTGAACCTCCAGGCCCTGCTCGATCAGCTCGCCGACTTCCTCCTCCAATCGGGCTTCGCCGGAGGCGCGTACTCACATCCATTCTGGGGCGAGTTCGGCGAGGAAGAATCCGACCGCTCGCTCGACGCCCTGCGGCAGGCGATCCTCCAGGCGCTCATGGACTCGGGCCAGCTCACGCCCGAAATGCTCAAGCTGCTGCGCGGCGAATCGACCGGCGACGCGGCCCGCGACGCCGACCTCGAGCGCCAGCTGGGGGAGCTGCTCGACAAGATCGTCCAGAAGCTGATGGACGAGGGCTACCTGAACGTGACCGAGGCGCCCAAGGTGCCCGCCGGCCAGCAGCCGCTGTTCGGTCCGGGCGGGATGGCCAAGGAAGCGGCTCAACAGGTGCAGTTCAACCTCACCGAGAAGGGCATCGATTTCCTCGGCTACCGCACCTTGAAGCACCTGCTGGGCAGCATCGGCAAGTCGAGCTTCGGGGCGCACGAGACTGAGCACCTCGCCACCGGCGTCGAGGCCGAGGCGGTCAGCAAGCCCTACCAGTACGGTGACACGCTCAACCTCGACGTGAACGCCACGCTCACGAACGCGCTGCAGCGCGAGGGCCTGGGCGTGCCGATCAACCTCGAGTACGACGATCTGATGGTGCACCAGGCCGAGTACCGCTCGTCGTCGGCCACGGTGCTCATGCTCGACTGCTCGCACTCCATGATCCTGTACGGCGAGGACCGCTTCACGCCGGCCAAGAAAGTAGCGCTCGCGCTCACCCACCTCATCCGCACGCAGTTCCCGGGCGACACCCTGCGCGTGGTGCTGTTCCACGACACCGCCGAGGAGATCCCGCTCGCCCAGCTGGCCCGCGCCCAAGTGGGGCCGTACCACACGAACACCGCCGAAGGGCTCAAGCTGTCGCGCCGCATGCTGTTGTCGCAGCGCAAGGACATGCGCCAGATCATCATGATCACCGACGGTAAGCCGTCCGCGCTCACGCTGCCCGACGGCCGGATCTACGTGAACTCGATGGGCCTCGATCCCCAGATTCTCCAGGCCACCTATCGCGAAGTGGCGTTGTGCCGGCGCTCGGGGATCATGATCAACACGTTCATGCTGGCACGGGACCGGAGTCTCGTGGAATTCGTGAAGAAGGTCTCCGCCATCTGCCGCGGGAAGGCCTATTTCACGAACACGATGACGCTGGGACAGTTCATCCTGATGGACTTCATGCGACGGAAGACACGGCGGGTGTCGTAACGTCAGCTCGGCGCCTCTTGCGGGCCGCCGCCGCATGACCAGCCGCTACCTTCGTAGCATCGTGGTCATCGTCGGCGCCGCGCTCATCGTATCGGGCATCGCGCCGTACGATCGCACCACGTGGTGGCTCGAGGTCTTTCCGGTGCTGATCGCGGGCCCAGTGCTCGTGCTCACGGCGCGGCGCTTTCCGCTGACCCCGCTCACCTACACCCTGCTTGCCGTTCATGCGCTCGTCCTCATCGTCGGCGGCCACTACACCTACGCGCGCGTGCCCCTGGGCTTCTGGGTTCAAGACTGGCTCGGCT
>WNFD01005206.1_pt1 | contig 13038 bp, 8 predicted proteins | sample 5400491 | NCBI WGS metagenome assembly WNFD01 (sample SAMN13153343, study PRJNA577476) | soil metagenome | isolation source: 120 cm saprolite under Douglas fir tree site 2 hole 2 replicate 2 | place: USA:California | collected 2015-04-18 | reverse complement strand
TGGCCTTCGTCAACCCTTCGTCCCAAAATGCGCGGGCAGCCTTTCCCGTGAGAGCCTGTCCAAGACTTGAGGCCCCCTCGACGGCGGCCTCGTAGTCGCTCGCCCCAAAGCGCCAGGGTTGGGCGCCGTGCTCGCGCATGACGTGGTTGCCGATCCGCACTCCCGGCCAATCGAAATCGCCGTGATAGAAAAGCCGCGCCCGCGCTTTAGCCAGCTGCGACAGCAGGCATCGCTGTGCTGCGGCGGGCATGCCGTCAGTGCAGACTAGCGGCGCGCAATCGGAGCCCCAGTGATCCGCGGCGATCGCGACCAGGTTGGGATTCTCACAGACATAGACCCTGCAATCCGCCACGTCCCACGACGGTGGAGACCGCAACAGCGACCGCAGCGAAGCGTAAACAGGTTCTCCCGGCGACTGACTGTAATTTCCCGCGTCGCGCACGGGAAGGTTCAGGAACAGCACCGGGCGCGCCAATTCATTGACCAGCACGCCAGCCTTGGCCCAGACGTCGCGATCGCGCTCCGCACCACCGCCCGGCTCCAGTTCGCCGTCTCCCGTCGGCTCGCTATCGACGTCATCATTGCTGCAATCGGTCCGAGCGATTACCTGACGCCAGACCGTCAATGCCAAGGTTGCCGTGGGCTGTCCGCTGTCGAGCGCGTGGGCGTCGCCCAGCACGTCGGCGGCCAATTGCGAACGTGTGATGCCGCTCGCGGGCAGGCGCTGCAATACTGCTTCGACACGGCGACAGAGTTGGAGCGCTGCCGGTGGGCTCTGTCGTGCAAGGCGCTTGAGAAGCCCGATGCCCGCCGGGGCCTGAAGCAGTCCGATCAGTTCGCGGTGAGTGCAACTGCCCAGCACATCCGACCACATCGTTTGCAGCTCAAGGCGCGTCGTGGCAAGATTCGTAATCGGGCCATCGAGTTGTTCAAGTGCGTCGCGCAGCGAAGCGGCGATGCCGGCATTCTGGAAGGCGGTATCGATGAGGCGAACGTCGACCTGTAAGGAATTGGTGTAACGGAGCGGACGACCGAGTAGCGAAGCCAGTGCGGCATGTTCCTCCGCGGTGAGCTTGCCGATGCGAAAGCCTTCAACCGTGGCGTCGAGCGGTGCCCGTTCGAAACGCTGACGCAGGCGCTTGCGCAGCAAGGAGTTATGCTCGCCGCCGAGTAGGCGCTGCAGACGGGGATCGAGCGACGGACTCATGTCGGCGCGAACCTACGGTCCGGATCGTTCTCTCGGGTCTTGGCGCGCCCGTCCCAGCTCCAGCGCGAGACGAACACCGCGTCGATGCCTTCGCGCCGCTGCAGATGGCAGATGGCGACGCCGGGCAGTGCGGCGTAACAGCCCCATTCACGCTCGCTGGTGATGACGAAGTCGAGATCGAACTCGCGGATCAGCCCCATACAGTGGGCGCGCGCGGTATCGTCGATGCCGGCGAACGCTTCATCGAGCAGCATCAGGCGCGGCGCCAGCGCGTAGCTCCCCTGACTGTAGAAACTGGAGATCGCCGCGAACAACGGCACGGTGAGGCCGAGCGCCCGCTCTCCGCTCGAGGCCGGACCGGAGAGCTTGCGCCATTGCCCGTCCTGCCAGCGCTCGACGCGAAAGCGGTGCCAGCGGCGATAGTCCAGCGCGCGGGCCAGCTGCTCTATCAAGCTTCCCGCATCTTTTCCGGCGCCTGAATCTGCCCGCTCGCGTTCGGCGGTGATGCGCTGCTGCAACATGTCGCCGACCACCCTCCGGTCCTCGGCCGACCAAAGATCCGCGCTGGTGTTGAGCAGGCGCTTGCGCGCGACGTCGAGGCCGACCGGAGCGCCTTCCTCTTCCGTGAGCGGCGGCCACAACAAGCGGTAGCGTACCCCGGTGGAGGTCGGGCGTTGGTGCAGTTCCTTGTTGATTGCATCACGCTGGGCTTCGGCCGATTGGAGCAGGCGCTGAACCTCGGAGGCGATTTCGGCCTGAAGATGATTCTCCAGCACGGCGCGCTCGTTCGCCGTCAACAGTTCGCTGCGCTGGGCGATCTCCTCGGCCAAGCGCGCGGCAAGGCGTTCTGGCGGTTCGGGCCGGTTCTGATAGACGATGCGGACGACAAGTCCCCAGTCGCTCTGTTCCGCATGCGCTTGATGGCCGAGCGAACTAAGGGCGCGCTGCAGCTCCGTCAAGTCTTCGCCGATCTGCCGCTGCAGGCGCGTCCAGGCTTCGTCGTCGTCCTTGAGTTCGGACAACGCCTGTTCGGCGCGGCGAGCCAAAGTGAGCGCCGGATCGATCGTCCACGGGGTGCCCATGTCGGGCAGATCGGTCCGCGGCAGCGCTGCCGCCAGCAGGCCTGTGGACGCGAAGCGCTGAAACTTCGAGATTGCTTCGGCGCGCGCGTCGCTGCGTTCTCCGAACACTAGGTTCGCAGTCGCCGACTTTTCACCCGCGACCGCGCGCGCCTCGCCGGATTTGCCCAAGACGTCCCGCGCAGTGCTCAACGCCTTGTCGCGGGCCTCCACGGCCGCGCGCGCTTCGGCCAAACGCCGTTGCAGCTCTTCGACCTTGGCGCCGACGGACGCGCGCAGCACGTCGAGGCGGACGGCGGCTTCTTCCGCCTCAATGCGGGCGAGCATGAATTGGTCGTGCCTTTTATTCAGATCGTCGCGGGTTTCGTTCTCGCGGCTGCGCTGCCGCTGCAACTCGGGCAGCGCAAGACGCACCTCGTGAACAGCCTGCGCAAGGCTGGATTGGGCATCGTGATAGTGGCTCAACGCCGTCTCGACGGCCGGCAAATCGGCCGCTGATGCGGGCAGGCGCAAATCGGAGGCATCGGTGGCGAGTCGTTGCCTCACCGTCTGCAGGGCCTGCTCGGCAGCCTGGTATTGATTGTCTGCCTCGGTCAATTGCTGGCGGGCGATCTGAACCTCGCGCGCGCAGGCTACGGCCGCGAGGTGAGCGTTCCGCAACGCCACCTCGGCGGGAGCGAGGCGCCATTCGTCGGCAGCCTGATCCTGGTCACGCGCGAGTTGCGCGTCCTGCGCTTCGACGGCAGTGAGTTCGTCCGCGATTTCTCCGAGGCGCCCGGCGATATCGGCCAGTCGCTGCACCCGGGCCGCGGCACGGGCCGCTTGGCCGATATAGACGGCCGCCGGTTTGGTCCAGGCGCCGGCGAGCGAGGCGAGCCGGAAACGACCGTCCGGGGCGACCCACGCTTCGCAGTCCACGGGGTCGCGGTCGGCGCACGCGATGCCTGACAGAAGGCGCTCGACGAAAGCGGACGGTACCGCGCCATCGGCGGCGCCGTCGGCCTGCAGCCAACCGGCGAGCGATCGCGCATGTGGCCGTCGCTGCACCATTTGGACGTCCTGCAGCAGTTCCGCTCCGTCGCCGGCTTCCAGACGGCCGTCAAGCGAGACCCATGCATCGAGCAGGCCCGATGCCTCTAGCGCGGCCTCGAGGCCTGCGCGCTGCCCGGCCGTTAGTCCGGCACGAAAATCCACCAATTGCCAGAGCGGCGCGCCCTCGCGCGCGCTTCTGGCATCGGCGGCGCGCGTATGCGGGTGGGGCGGTGCCGCATCCACGCCCGCTTCGAGACGGTCGCGTTCCTGTTCAAGCGCATCGCGCTCCGTCTCCAGCGTCAGGCGCTGGCCGTCGAGTAGCACGCGCCGCTGCGCTAGACGCAAGCTGGCGCGCTGCTGCGCGGCTTTCAGAGAATGCAGCGCCGGGTTTTCGCCATCCAGCCCGCCAACCCAGTCGGCGAGGACCGCGAGCGCTGCGCGCCCTTCATCTGGGCTGACCTGCAGTTGCTTCAGGTTGGCGAAATGGCGATCCCAGGCGTGTACCAGGTCTCGGCCCTCGTGATCGACCGCCTCATCAGCTTTCTCGCGTCGATCTGCCGCGGCATCGAGCGTGCCCTGTCTTTCGTCGCGGGTTTTCCGACATTGTGCATGCAGGGCTTCGGCCGCCGTTACGTCGGCATGACGTCGCCGCAACAACGCGATTTGTTCGCGCCGCTTAACGCTCAGGCCGCGAAGCTCGGCGCACGCGTTGTCGAACGCCTGTGGCGTCAACGCGGCCAGATTGGCGGCATCGAATATCGCAAGCGGGCTGCTGCCGTGCAGGCTGGCGATACCGGCGGCCTCTGCGTGTGTCGCGCTGTCCTGACGCAGCTTCGCCAGTCGGCGTTCGGCCTGCGTCATGCGCTGATCGGTGTGCGCAGTCTCCTCGGTGCTGCGCGTCAGTCGCCGTTTGGCTTCATCGACCGCGGCGGATGCGGCTTGCAATGCACTCTGTCGCGCCAAAGCATCGCGCTCTGCGGATTCGAGCCGATTGGCGTCCTGCATAGTCGGGTGGTCTCGCAAAACATCAAGCCGGGCTTGCTCACGCTTGAGCGCGATTTCCGCGTCGTCGTGATCGGTCCGGGCTAATTCTTCCTCGGCCTCGGCCGTCTCAAGCTTTGTCTGGGCGTCGGCGCGCGCCCGACTGGCGTTGTCGAACTCCGTCTGGGCCTGACGCAGCGCGCGCGCCTGCCGTCGGCTTTGGGTGCCGGCGTAGATCCGGTAGCGCTGTTCGAAGCGAACAACGGCTTTTGCCAGCGCCTGATAGTCCTCGAGTTGACGACGATCTTCCTCTAATTGGCCGAGAGCTTGGGCGACGTCGCCGAGCAGTTCAGGCGCGAGCGGCGGCAACGCCTCGGTAAGCGCGTTCGAGAGAGCGGTTTCGTCGGGCTTTTTCGACAACTGCGGCTGGCGTAACTGGATCAGTGTGTCCATCAGGGCGTCGTAGCGCCTTGTGCCGAGGTGGAACAATCGCTCGTCGACCGCACGCCTGTAGCTGACGGCGGTGTCGAATACCTGGCCGCAGCCCTGGAGCGCATCGCGCAGGCGTTCCCGGGTCAACACCACCCGCTGCTCACTCATCAGCCAGAGACCCTGATTGATACGTTGGCCGCCTTCGGAATCCTCCACCACGAAGAACCAGCTTTCGACCTGGGGACGCGCCGCGACTGCTGCAAGCCCGGCGCCGAGCGTAAGATAATGCGGCGTGCCGTCCTCGGCGAGGCGGCCGAATTCGATCCAGGCATAGCCGATCCGCCGATCGTAGTCGTTCATCAGCAGATTCCAGGACATCCTCTTGCCGATGTCGCCGTCGGGTTCGATGCGCGAAGATTTGAGCTGCGCGTCGAACAGAAAAGGCAGCGTCAGTGACAGCACCTTTGACTTGCCGGTGCCGTTGTTGCCGCGCAGCAGAAGGTGGCCGTCGCGAAACCAGAATTCCTCGCTGTCGTACCGGAACAGTTCCACCAGCCCAAGCCGCAGCGGCTGCCAGCGTTGACGTGTCGGGACCGGCAATGCTGGTTTCTCCGACAGCGCGGTGAATAACGCCGGTCGGTCGTTCATGGCGGACCAAACAAGGTGTCGGCAACGGCCCGCGGCGCGTCACGCTCACGAAACTCGCGGACTTCGGGATCGCCAAGCGCGAACCGGGCGATTGCGGGGCGCGGATAGAGCGTGTCGGCTTCACGCAGGATCAGTTGAAGCTTCTCCAGTCGCTCGATCGCGATCTCTGCAAGCTCGCGCTCGGCGCCGGGTTCTCGCGCCGACTTGCGCCAATATTTGCCATATCGCTGCTTGCTCTCACGCAGGTAGTCTACGACGTCCTGGTGCCGGATCAATCCGGCCTGCAGCCTGGGTACGCCGGCGGGACCGGTCTGCTGCCTGTAGACTGAAGCCAGGAACTCGGCGACCAGGAGAGTGGCATGGGCGTCGGTGCCTTCGGCAGGCATCGCCACATCCGTAAGCGAGCCGGACTCGTCTACCAACGCCAGACCTTCGGCGCGTTGCTCCGCGATCAGCCCGGTCGCGTCGCACAGGCGAGCCGCCATGGCGCCGCGTTGATTGACGAAATAGGCTCGGGAATCCGCGTCTAATGTATCGATGTAGACCACCGGATCGTCAAGCAGCCGGCGCGCCATTTGGCGGCGCAGAACGGTTCGTCGGCCCTCATCGCTGTCGGCCACATGCTCGTCGACCAAGGCATGCAGCCGCTGCTCGAGCGTCAGCGGCGCGTCTTCCGGACGGAAGGTCGACGGCCCGCGTACGGCCGCCAGCATGCCGGCGAGCACGCGGCGCTGCACGTCGTATAGCGCGTCCGCCTGCTCGCCGCCGGAATGCACGAACGCGTCTTCGTCGCCTGCGACCCGCTGCACCACGCCCAATTCGAGCAGGGTGCGGCAAACCGCCACCAATTCACGCCGTTCGTGCGGCGAGCCGAGGGTGAAGCTGAAGCCGGAAGCCGCCAGCGTCGGTTCCGCGGCGAACTGCAGCAGGCGTTCGCCCAGCAGCCGCAACGTGATCTGCGGGTCGGCGCGTTCGAGCACGGCGCAGGCCAGACAGAGCAGCACGTAACGGCGACGATCATAGAAGGGCAGGCCGCGCGTGGTGCTGGCGAGATCCGCCGGCCGTTTATAGAGTCGCGCGCCCTCGTGTTCGATCTGGAGCATCCAGCCGGTTTCGCGCCCGAACCAGTCGCGCAACGCGTCGGCCTGGCGGCGGACCGCGGGGAAATCGTCGTCATCCGGACTCATTAGCGGTGTCATCAGCAGGGCCCGCACGGCGGCACGCAATTCCTCCTTCTGGAATTGCCGCTGTTGCTGGCCGATGTTGCGGCTGTCTGTACCAGCGATGGCCATTATGGGCTGCCTTGCGTTGGCGTGATGGTGATCAAGTGGTCGCGCCCTGCAAATACGCCCTGCGGCGTCTTGATCACGGCGCGGCCGCCGACGGCGAGCGGAACGAGGGTAATCTGCAATAATCCGTCGCCGGTCTGCCGTTCCGCAAGGGTATCCGGACCGGCTTGTTCAGTGAGCACTTCACCGAGAAGTGCGAGGAACAGACCGAAGGCATTGCTGTCGAGTTCGCCGAGATCCGAAAGGCGTATTGGCTGGCCGGTGGCGAGACGCGTACGCGCCGCCTCGACCTGCAGTGACTCCTGAGTGAGTTCATTGGCCAGACGCGCGCGGGCTTCGGCACGATCACGTACGCGGGGCAGTGGTCCGCGCGGGGCGGCCTCGCCGTATTCGCGCAGCCGGGGATGAATCGTGAGGGGTGGCGCGTCGGCCCAGCGGGTAGAAGCGGGTAGATCCGCGGCGGCGTCTAGGTTCAGCGAAAAATGGCGTGCCGGGTTGAGTGCGAAGGCGGCGCGCGCCAATCGGTGCGCCTCGCCGTCGTTGCCGCAGTCGGCGAACCAGCCGGCGAGCATGCGGAAGTCCGCGGAACGGTCGCTGCGCCCGCTGCGCCGTTCGTTGAGCGCGGCGATCGCTCCCAGCAACTGCGGGATCGCCGATCGTGCCCTCGCTCGCAACAATTCGGCCTGCGAGGGTTCGTGGCCGGTACGGAAGAACCAGCCCCGAAGGCCTCTCCAGCGTTCGCGCCATGCATCAAAATGAAGGGTCTGAGCGTCGGCCCGTTCCTCCGCATCGCCGGGGGCGGCGTCGCGTGCATCGCGCGCCGCCACCTGCGTCAGCAACGCGTCGATGCTCGGCTCCAAGGCAAGAATGTGTCTTGCGATGGTGTCGGAGGAGCGCACCAGATCGCCCATGAACCGCTCCAGATAGTCGATCAGGCGGCGCTTGTAGTTCGCAACCGCAATGGCTTCGGCCTGCTGCAACTCGATGCTGCGCGCGACGCCGGCCATGAATGCCTGCGCATTTTCTGCCAAGCCCTCGAAAACGCGCACCAAATCCCGCAGCGTTTCGTGGATTTTCGCAACGTCGGCGTTGGCCTCGCCGGCCAGTGCCAGAAGCGCCTGCAGACGGCTGGCGATGTCTTCCAAAGCCACTGTTTGCAGTTCTGCGCGCCGTTGCAGCGTCTGCAGGAAGAGCGCCAGCGCCGCTTCGACGGCTTCGCCGCCCTGCGACAGACGGTACAGGAAGCGCGCGCGGTAGAAGTCGCTGAGACTGGAAACCCGGGCCGTGTCCGGATGCGATTCAAGGTTGCCCCAAGCGGTGAGCTGGGTGAGCGCGGCATTGACGTCTTCGATCCGCGGTGGTTCGTCCGACCAATCGGCCTCGCCCAACACTTCGTCGGGCCTTAATTGCAGACGGTATTGGCGTTTCGCTGCCGCGAAGACGTCCATGATGCAGCGGTAAAATTCAGATTTCTCTACACTTATATGCCTGAACAACTCGGCTGAATCGCTCACGGCTCGTATGGGGCTTTTTACCAAAGGTATTCCACCACAGTTGCGAGTTCGCGCGATACCTTAATGCATTTACCTGTCGGTTGCAGCCGAATTGGGTTTCATCCACGGTTCGTGATCGGGCGCGGCCTTGATTCCCTCCATACGGCCGAACCGCGCTTATTGTTGGCCAGATGGTCAGCCACTCATCTAAGTCGTCGTAAATTACATAGCAATTTCAATAATATAATAGTTCGCAGTTTTACTCCGAATGGTACACCATGCCATTTGCTGATCATTTGCCTCGTCATCACATTGACGATCGAAAGCATCGGGGTGACGACGGGTTGCCGTTCGGTCGCCATCACTTCGAAGCAGGCGTCGGACTTCTGCATGTTGGAAAGGCTCCAGCCATCCTTGGTCCGTCGTGGTTCGGCATGGGTTATGTCTCATGGGTGGTGGCGGCGACGTAGCCTGACGGCGCCGAACGGAACCTCCTGACGCTATCGTTCTTCCCATCGCAGCCGCTTTCGTCATGGCGCAATGGGACCTCGTGACGGACCGGCCATCAGCGCTGGGCTGGCACGCGTGACGCCATTGCTCCTGCAACAGACTTGAGAGATCACTGACGTCACCCGGCGAAGCGCAGCAAGAGACCTGAGAGCTCGACTGGATAACCCCAAACTACGATCGTCTTGGCATTCGTCTTGCTGAGGTGCCGGTAAACCCTTCTCCTGCATCTTGTCGTGTCGGAGTTGCGTCACGGTTTGCGCGAAACCCGACAAGGACAACAAGGTCGATCAGCGAGCAAGTCATGACGGATATTGCGGAACTGAAAAAGAGAAAAGTGCCGCTCAATCTGGCGATTGTTCATGTGGACCCGGATGCCTTCATCGCGAATTTCATGGGCTGGCTGGAAATCACCGCCTTCATCACGGCGCAGCAGGCCGGCGAAGCCCCGGTCCCTGGCGGCGAGGAGACCCCAAAGCTGTCGCCGCAACAATTGCGAAAAGGCGGCGTGCACGATGTCGGCAACGACGCGATCTTTGCCTTCTGCATGACGGCAGCAATGAAGGCGGACAAGGCGGCAGTAGACAAGGTGGAAGCGGCTTTAGTGGAGAGCATGGGGAAGGAATTCCCCGGATCGTTCGGCTTGTGGCATTTTCGCGCCCAGATCGACGCGCCGGTCACGCTGGAAGACTTCGTGGGTCAGGCCGGCAAGAAAATGCTGCTGGGCGACATTCCCCCGCCGCCGCTGCGCGCAAAGGAGAACTGGAACACCGGTTTGCGCTTCTTCGAAAAGGCGCGCAAATCAAATTTCGTCCACGAGATCATGTATCCTTTGGCAAATTGGACCCGAACGCGCTGGGCCGAGACCTTGGAGAAGGGTGTCGCCTTCCTTCAACACATCGAAGACAATGTTCCGGTCTTGCGCGAGATTCTGGACGACCCTCGCAACGACCAGCCCTTCATCGCGAATGCGCTGCTGAAGCTGGCCCCTGCGGTGGATATGGAGTTGACCGAAGAATATCAGGGATTTCTGCGATCGCTGGCACGGCGGAGTTAGCGTCCCGCACGATCAGCTTGCGCGCCGCACCGGCACCGTATCTGCACGAACTGAATGCCGCCCAATATGCAACGACGTTGTGCCCGACTATAACGAGGCGATCATGACCCAAGCATTGAAGGCTGCCGTCTTGCTTGATCGCACAATCGTGGCCGTCAGCGGGCTGGACCGCGTCAAGTTTCTGCAAGGTCTGACGACCAACGATATTCGGCGGCTTGCCCCGGACAGGGCACTTTATACGGGGTTTCTAACAGGTCAGGGTAAACTGCTATGCGACGCCTTCGTTTTCCAGGATGGGGACCGAATCCTCATCGATGTCGCCGCCACCTTTGTGGAGGATTTCGTCAAGCGCCTGATCGCCTTCAAGTTGCGCGCGGCGGTGGAGATCGGCGAGACGGCGCCCGCTCTTGCCGTGGCGGCGGTGTGGGGGATGGGGGCGACCGCGCGACTGGAGCTCGACTCAGCGGAGGACATGGTGGGCAACAGCGCGGTTGCCGAGGCCCAATACGCGTTCGTCGACCCGCGGATCGCGGCCTTAGGGGCACGGCTGGTTTATTCGGCGGACTTTCCCATTGAGGCCAAGCTCGCCCGACTCGGCTTCGCCATCGTCACGACGGCGGACTATGCCGGGCACAGACTGGGGCTCGGTATTGCCGATACAGCCGAGATCGGGGGCGAGGTCTGCTATCCCCTCGAAGCCAATTTCGAAATGCTTCACGGGGTCGATTTCAAGAAGGGCTGTTATATCGGCCAGGAGCTGACCGCGCGCATGAAGCTCAAGGGCGAATTGCGCAAGCGGATCTTGCCGGTCAGCGGCTCGGCATCTCTGCCAAGAGCCGGCACACCCGTGACGGCCGATGGAACCGAACTGGGGCCACTGATCGCGGCCTCCGGCACACGGGGCCTTGCCTTGCTCCGTCTCGATCGTCTGGCTTGCGCAAAAGACGACGCCATCCGCGCCCAGGACGTGCAGGTCAGTATCCATTGGCCGAGCTGGCTGCAAACTTGAGCATGTAACCACACAGGCTCCGGATCGCAGACAATCAGATACAATGTCATCCGCGGCTCAGGTCACCTCGCCTCATTGGCCGTTCCCGTGCCTACCGTTTGGCGCACTTCGAAACCCTCGAATTGAGGGGGGCCGAGATAAAGCGGCTTGTTGTCACCGGCCCGTTGATGTGCGGCCCGGAACGCCTCTGACTTGGTCCACGCTTCAAAGACGGCGCGGCTCTCCCACACCGTGTGAGAAGCATAGAGCGTGTGATCCTCGGCTTCCGGACCTCTGAGAAGGTGGAACTCGACGAAGCCCGGCACCTTGTCGAGATGGCTGTCGCGGGAGAGCCAGACCTGCTCGAAGTCCGCTTCGGACCCCTTTGCAACACGGAAACGATTCATGGCGATAAACATTGGGCTACCTCGAATGCAGCTCTACCGATCCGCCGATGATGGGCCGATCCGCACCTGAACATCGCGCGGCCGCGCCAGATACGGCGACGACGTCACCGCGACGTCGGCACCTGCCTGGGCATAGGCTGCAACATTTCCCGCGTGAATGCCACCGGCAACCGCAACCACCGGCCGCGATCGTGCGCATGTCGCCATTCGCGCAACAAGCAAGGCGATTTGAGCCGGCGTAAACTTCTCCGCCTGAATGACATCGAAGCCGACCGAAGCCGCAACGATCGCCGTCTCCAGCGTGTTCACTTCGATCACGAGTCTCTTCTCCGGCGCGGCACGCCTCAACCGCTCGACCAATCCGACGAAAGGCTCCTCGCCCAGAAATGCCCGGTGCTCCGGAAACACCAACACCGTCTCCGACAGCCCGAGCCGGTGCATCACCGCGCCGCCCGCCTTCACCGCCGCGGCCGCAAAGCGCTTGGTGCCGGGAACGTTCTTGCGGGTGCAGGCCACCGCAATGCTTGGCGCGACAGCTGTTGCTGCAGCGACGATCGCGCGGGCATCGGTCGCAACGCCGGACCAGATTTCGATCAATGTCTGCGCCACCTTCCAGCTCCGCAGCAGCGCCGAGGCCGGGCCGTGCGCGGTCAGGATCGGCGATCCCTGCTCGAGCATGGTGCCAGAGGATGCGAATAGCTCCACCCGGCAGCCAGCAAGTTCAATGATCGCAGCCGCATCCTCGGCCAGCGCCAGCACCATCGGGTCGCGGGCGGTAAACTGCATCGTGCCGGAGGCGGCACCGATGCCGAGCGCGTCCGTGGTGAGGTCGCCATAAGGAACGTCATCCACAAGCAGTTCTTCAAGTTCTGCACGCGACCCGACAGTCGGCGCGGGCCAGTGCGGAGTTGATGGGACGATTGCTGGCGGCGGCGGGGCTGGGCGCAACTTCGCAGGGCTGTTCATCTGTCATGTCCGATTGAAGACATCATTGTCGGAACCACGACAACGACGTGCTGGATCAGCCGGGCTAGCGACGAGAACACCCGGTCACATGGCTGATAAGCAATCGCTGGACCATACCGATTGCGGCATGCAGCTTGCTGAGATGACCGCATCGGGGCGGATCCGTTGATCGGCCGAAGCGGAACGAGGGGATCACCATGAGATTTTCCAAATCACTTCGGCTCGCCGTCGGCATCGCGACCTGGGTTCTCACATCCACCAACGTACCCGCGGCGCAGACCAACGTGGCCGTCGCCGCCAACTTCACGGAGGCAGCCAAGGAAATCGCTGCCGCGTTCAAGGCGAAGACCGGCCACGAAGCCGTGCTGAGCTTTGGCGCCAGCGGTCAGTTCTACACCCAGATCACGCAAGGTGCGCCGTTCCAGGTTTTTCTCTCAGCCGATGAGAGCCGCCCGGAGAAACTGATAGAGGACGGACTCGCGGTGCCGGATAGCCGCTTCACTTATGCGATCGGCAAACTCGTGCTGTGGAGCAAGACACCCGACCTTGTGAAGGGCGAAGAAACCCTCAAAATCGCGTCAATCGCTAAACTGGCGATCATCAATCCCGTTGCGGCGCCATACGGCGCGGCAGCCGTGGAGACGATGAAATCCCTCAAAATTTATGACACGCTGAAACCGAAAATCGTCGAGGGTGCCACGGTCACCCAAGCGCTCCAGTTCGTCGAAACCGGCAATGCCGAAATCGGCTTCGTGTCACTATCGCAACTCACGAGACGCGAGACCGGTTCGCGCTGGCTGGTCCCGCAGGAACTCTATTCGCCGATCCGCCAGGATGCGGTGCTGCTGAAGAGCGGGGCTTCGAACGAGGCGGCGACCGGGTTCATCGCCTTTCTCAGAAGTCCGGAAGCACGCACCATCATCGAAAAATTCGGCTACGCGCTCGACGGACA
>WNFD01006840.1_pt1 | contig 13039 bp, 15 predicted proteins | sample 5400491 | NCBI WGS metagenome assembly WNFD01 (sample SAMN13153343, study PRJNA577476) | soil metagenome | isolation source: 120 cm saprolite under Douglas fir tree site 2 hole 2 replicate 2 | place: USA:California | collected 2015-04-18 | reverse complement strand
ACCGTTGCGTCATCACTGCGGCGCAACGCTTCCGGTCGCCGCCTCCACGACGATTGTCCCGGTCATGTGCGGATGCAAGGAACAAAAGTACTTGTAGGTGCCTGGTGTCGTGAATGTGAACGAGAACTTGTCATCGCTATCGAGCGCTTTGGATCTGAAATTGTTGGGCGAAACCACGGTATGCGGGATGTCGTCTTCGTTGGTCCAAGTGACCGTGGTGCCCGACTTCACTTTCATCTCCTGCGGCCCAAAAGTGAAATTTCCAATCTTGACCGCAGCATCTTCCGCCCACACCGGCGTCGCGGCCAGGAGGAGCGTGGCCACGACGCCCGCAACGACGCTTTTTATCAACGATTTAGCTTTGATCATGTTCGCACTCAGCTTTGCAGTGGTGTGTCGACGATGGCGAGACGCTGTTCGTTTTGTTTGAAGGTGACACTTGCGATACCGAGCATGCTGCGCAGCTTGTCGTCCGGCACTTTCATCGGTCCGGCCGAGGGCGCTGAACCGGGCGCCGGCTGCGGGAAAGCAGTCGAGCGCGCGGTGTGAAAGGTAACGTTGCCTTCCACCTTCTGCATGACCTGATGGATGTGGCCGTTGAGCACGGTCACCGACCCGAACCGTTTCACTAGTCCGAGCGCACGGGCGCTGTCTTCGGTGCCCCAGCCCCATTGCGGGTAGACCGTCCACAACGGGATGTGCGCGAAGAGCACGATCGGAGTCGAGGCGGATTTTCCCTTGAGGTCGTCCTCAATCCATTGCAGCTGCTCGTCGCCGAGACTGCCCATGCCGCCAGCTTTCAGATTGGCGACATTGACCAGGCCCATAAAGTGCACGCCGTTCGCGTCGAAGCTGTAATAGCCCGAACCTTTGGTGCCGCGGCCGTAGCGTTCCTTGTAAAGCTTGATGTCGGGATCGATAACGTCGTGCTCGCCCGGCACGTAATGCACATCCAATTTTGCTTGCGAGATGATTTTCTCGGCGTCGTCGAATATTAGCGGGCTTGTCGAAACCCATATGGCTGTCGCTGATTTGCAGGAAGGTAAACCCTTTGCTCTCCTGCGCGAGCGCCTGATCGATGATGCCGAGAGATGTCGGCACCCCGCCCGCAACGGTCCACAACACACCTGTTCCAGCCCACGTCATGCATTCGAGCACCTTGCGGCGGCTCGGGCCTTCATCGTGATTTTGGGTCGTCATGTCCGGTCTCCCTGTAATTGGCTGCATGGCACTAGATCGGACTCCGCCAAGATTTATTCCCGCCGGATCTTTGGCGAATGGCGGTGCGATGCGATATACCCTAAAGCCATGAAATTCCTCGATGAAGCCAAGGTCTATATTGCGTCCGGCGCGGGCGGGGACGGCTGCATATCGTTCCGCCGCGAGAAGTTCATCGAGTTCGGTGGACCCAATGGCGGCGACGGCGGCAACGGCGGCGACGTCGTGGTGGAGGCGGTTACCGGCCTCAATACGCTGATCGACTATCGCTACCAACAGCATTTCAAGGCCCAGCGCGGCGGCAACGGCATGGGTCAGGATTGCGCGGGCGCTAACGGCAAAGACGTCGTGCTGAAGGTACCGATCGGCACTCAAGTCTATGAGGAGGATGGCGAGACGCTGATCGCGGATCTCACTCAGGTCGGCGAGCGGGTGAGAATCTCCAAGGGCGGCAACGGAAGTCAACGTTCCTGTCGGTGGTGAGCGCGGCGAAGCCCAAGATTGCCGACTATCCGTTCACCACGCTGCATCCACAGCTTGGCGTCGTCGACGTCGACGGTCGCGAATTCGTGTTGGCCGACCTGCCCGGCCTGATTGAAGGCGCGCACGAGGGAATAGGGTTGGGCGATCGGTTTCTAGGCCATACCGAACGGTGCCGTGTGCTGCTTCATCTTGTCGACGGTACGGTGGAAGATGCGGGCGCCGCTTACAAGACCGTACGCGCGGAGCTCGAAGCATACGGCCAAGGCTTGATCGAAAAGCCCGAAATTGTGGCGCTATCGAAATCGGATGCGATGACCAAGAATGCGATCAAGGCTCAGGTCGCCAAGCTGAAAAAAGCCTGCAAGAAAACGCCGCTGGTGCTGTCGGCGCAGTCGCACGAAGGCGTGCAGGAAGCGTTGCGCGCTCTGCTCAAGATTATCGATCGAGCGCGCGACGGCGGCGATACGACCGAAACCAAGGAAGCGGCTTGGCAGCCTTAATCCGCGAGGGAGAAATCAATGCAAACGCGCGCCGCAGTCGCCTGGAAAGCCGGCGAGCCACTCACCATCGAGACCATTGAAATCGAAGGTCCAAAAGCGGGCGAAGTACTTGTCGAAATCATGGCGACCGGCATCTGCCATACCGACGCATACACACTTTCGGGCGCGGATCCGGAAGGCCTGTTTCCGGCGATCCTCGGTCACGAAGGCGCGGGCGTTGTGCGTGACGTCGGCGCCGGCGTAACCACTTTAAAAGCCGGCGATCACGTCATTCCGCTCTACACGCCGGAATGCCGGCAATGCAAAACCTGCCTGTCGCGCCGGTCGAATCTCTGCACCGCCATCCGTGCAACACAGGGAAAAGGCGTCATGCCGGACGGCACCAGCCGCTTTCGCTGCGACGGCGATACGGTATTTCACTACATGGGCTGCTCGACGTTTGCGAATTTCACCGTACTGCCGGAAATCGCGCTCGCCAAAGTCCGCGAAGACGCACCCTTCGACAAAATTTGTTACATCGGCTGTGGCGTCACCACCGGCGTCGGCGCTGTCATCAACACCGCGAAGGTATGGCCCGGCGCGAATGTCGTCGTGTTCGGCCTCGGTGGCATTGGACTTAATGTGATCCAAGGCGCGCGCATGGTCGGTGCCGACAAGATTATCGGGGTCGACACCAATCAGGCCAAACGCGTCATGGCTGAGAAATTCGGCATGACGCACTTCATCAACCCGGACCAAATCGGCCGCGACAAGGTTGTGCAGGCTGTCGTCGACGTTACCGGCGGGGGCGCTGACTTCTCGTTCGAATGCATCGGCAATGTGCACACAATGCGGGATGCGCTCGAATGCTGTCATCGGGGCTGGGGCGAGAGCATTATCATCGGCGTTGCGGGCGCCGGCCAGGAGATCGCCACGCGGCCATTTCAACTCGTAACGGGCCGCGTCTGGAAGGGCACTGCGTTTGGTGGCGCACGGGGCCGTACGGATGTGCCCAAAATCGTCGATTGGTACATGGACGGCAAGATCAATATCGACGACCTGATCACCCACACTATGCCGCTCGAGAAGATCAACGATGCGTTCGAACTGATGCACGAAGGCAAGTCCATCCGCAGCGTCGTCGTTTATTGAGCGCGCTTCGCGCGCCTGCGTGCTCAGCGAACACCAATTGCGCTACCAGCGCGGGCCTGGCCTGCGGATCACGGTCATCTGATCCGAATCGCCGTCGTCGTCCGGCGCGTCGTCGTCGATCTCATCGTCGTCGGTGTCGACGCGCGATCTCAGAGCCCGTTCGACATTGCGCGGTTGAGGGTCCCTGCTCCACGTGCGTCGCTGCGGTTCATCCCGCTGATCGCGCGCTGTTCGCTGCACCGGCGGCTTTTCACAGAATCGTCGCGAGCCATCGAATGGCTGATAACTGCAGTCCGATGCACGGAAAGATTTATAGGCGCTTGCGCAGGCCTGCACGTCGCAACGATTGTTGGATGTCGCAGCCGACGGCTGCGGCGGCGACTGATTATCGTCGTGATTCGGTGCGGCAATCGTAGCAGCGACCGAAGGCCCCGGCTTAGTATCCTCCGTCCGGGTAGCCGCACCGGTCGTTTCATTCGGCTTTTGCATCGTTTCAGCCTTGGCCGTTGCCTCGACCGCAGGTTCCTTGGCCGTTGCCTCGACCGCAGGTTGTTGTGAGGGCGTTTCGCTTGTCGCCGCGGGTTGCTGTGCCGGCGCGGGCTGCGCGGTCGTTCTGTTCGAACCGTCCGCGCTCGTGTTGATTCGCCCTGTGTCTGACTGTTGCGCGTTTGATGCAGGTCCCACGGATTGCGGCGCTTCAGGTTTCGGATAGACCGGACTTAGCTCGGCGTTAGGGCCTTCTGTCTGCGGCCGCGCCGCGTTTGCGTTCGCGGTTTGCACGGCCGGCTTGGGTTGCGGTGGCGGCGATGTCAGCCAATGCACCTCGAGCAACACGGTGCTGACCGACACCATCAGCACGATCACGTAAACCAGGAACTGCATGGTGTGGCCTATGGTGACAATGGCGTGTCGTAACAAAACGCGGTGGTCACCAAGCCGGTTCCGACGGGCGATGGGAACTTATGTATTAGTGTCGATGCGTGCCGGATTGACGGCTTCTTATTTCGCGCAGAGCCGGCGTGGTCCGTTGTTCGGTTGATACGTGCAATCCGCAGCCGTGAACGAATGATAGGCCGCGGCGCAAGCATCAACGTTGCAACGGACCCGTGGCTCAGGCGCTCCGATCGGCGCTGGTGGTGTGTCCTGTGGCGCGGCCCCGGCAGAAACCGGCGCATTCGGTCTTGCTGGTGCGACGAGACTCGGCGGAACGATCGGTACGCCGATGCTCGCTTTTGGCGATGCAGGCGCTGGTGATACCGGTGACGCGACCACCGGCGGCGGAGCGACGGCTTGGAGACCCGCCTGGGTGTCGACCATCGGCGACATCGGCGCCGACAGCCAGTCGAGCCCCAGCAGGACGCTGCCAAGGGTAATCGCCAGCACGGCGCCATAGACCGCAAGCCGCATCGCCTCGCCCTCTGTGCAAGGATAGCATGCCCGGCATCCGGCAAGAACACGCCACCAAGAACATGTGGCCAAAAGTACGTGGCCAAGAGCACGCCGCCAAGAGCACCTAGCCAAGAACACGTGGCCAAGAGCACGTGGCCAAGAACACGCGGCCAAGAACATGCGACCATGACGGCGCGGCAAGTCCCATGCTACACAGCGCCCGCCATGAACACGTCTGCCGGGCCGAAAACGCCGTCACTCAAGGACTTCCGACGCATCGTCGTGAAAGTCGGCTCTTCGCTGCTGGTGGATTCTTCCGCCGGCGCACTCAAGCGCGAATGGCTCGCCTCGCTCGTCCAGGACATCGCCGGACTGCACAAGGACAAGCGCGATGTCCTCGTTGTCTCTTCCGGCGCGATCGCGCTCGGCCGCGCCGTGCTCAAGCTGCCGGCGGGCTCACTCAAGCTCGAGGACAGCCAGGCAGCGGCCGCGGTCGGACAGATCGCGCTCGCGCGCGCGTGGTCGGAAGCGCTCGGGAGCCATGGCCTTACCGCCGGACAGGTGCTGGTCACATTGGGCGATACCGAAGAGCGCCGCCGCTACCTCAATGCTCGCTCAACCATCGCCAAACTCCTGGAATGGCGCAGTGTGCCGGTCATCAATGAGAACGACACGGTGGCCACGACCGAGATTCGTTATGGCGACAATGACCGGCTTGCCGCCCGCGTCGCGACGATGGTGAGTGCCGACCTGCTGGTGCTCCTTTCGGATGTCGACGGTCTGTATGATAAGCCGCCCAGCCCCGGAAGCGGCGCCAAGCTGGTGCCGGTGGTCGCGCGGATTACGCCTGACGTCGAGGCAATGGCCGGCGCGTCCAGCTCCGAGTTCGCGCGCGGCGGCATGCTGACAAAGATCGAAGCGGGCAAGATCGCCACCACCGCCGGCACGCACATGGTCATCGCGTCCGGGCGCGTGCAGCATCCGCTCCATGAGATCGGCCGCGGCGCCCCGTCGACCTGGTTCCTCACGCCTGCCAATCCGGTAACGGCACGCAAGAAATGGATCGCGGGTTCGCTTGAACCGCGCGGGGCCTTGCTTATCGATGCAGGTGCAGTGAAGGCGCTCCGGGGCGGCAAGAGTTTGCTGCCGGCCGGCGTCATTAAGGTCGAAGGCGAGTTCGGCCGGGGCGACGCTGTGGTTGTGCGGGGCCCCGATGGGCATGAGGTCGGACGCGGGCTGGTTGCGTACGATGCCGAGGACGCTGAGAAGATTAAAGGACGATCGTCAGCCGACGCGCTGCTGATCCTCGGCTATACCGGCCGCACCGAGATGATCCACCGCGACGATCTCGTTCTGGGTGGCGAGTAGCGCCCAAACGACTGCCCGGCAAATCCAACGATGGAACTTGACGATGGGAACTTGGAGGCTGTCCGGACGTTGTTTCAGCACGACGCGACACACGTGGCAAAGGCGATTGACCGATCGCCCGTCAACCCCAGCCCACCGGAGGCTGGGGTTTACGCATCCCGGCTAGGCCATTGGCCGACTCGGTCGGCGCAATGACCTTCCGCGCCTCACACGCTGGGTCTGCCAGCGGACCCACAAACCAAACTCGGCCCAAACTCGGCCAATGGCCGAGATTGGTGGGTCAATGGCTGCGCGAGCGGGAGCGCCTGGCACGCTGTCCGGCCGGCGGAGATTTCCGCTTATCAGGCCGGGCCGGCAAAGGAAAAAATGTGCCGTCAGGGAATTCCAGATAGCGATTATAGACGTGCACTTGGCCTTCCCCGGCGCGTTTGCCCTCGATCACGAATTTTGTGCCGACGGGAAACCGGCTGGGAAGACGGCCTGAACGGTACGCCATGACTACCTCCTGCAACGGCGACACCCTCTCATTGCAATGTGTAAGCAATTGATCCGTTGCATGCCCCCCTTCAGTTATCCACGTTATCCCCAGCGGCACGCCTGCCATGCGGCTCCCGGGCGCGCCTCGCCGCCGGACGCCCGACGTGATAGGAAAATGCCTCGAACAAGGGGTTTTTACGGGTTTTCTGGGAAAAATGACCGCACCACTCAAAAGCATTGAGGGATCTGGCGATATTGCCGTCGCCATGAAGGACATCGGCCGCCGTGCCCGTGCCGCTGCGCGGGCCCTGGCGCTCGCCCCTGCTGAGCAAAAAAACCGCGCCTTGGAATTGATGGCGGCCGCTGTCCGCGGCCAAGTGTCCTCAATTCTGGACGCCAATAGCGAAGACGTTACTGAAGCACGCTCGGCCGGGGTGACGGGAGCCTTTCTCGACCGTCTCGCCCTCGATCCCGCGCGTGTCGAGGCCATCGCAAAAGGGATCGATGCGGTCAGGGCGGTCAATGATCCTGTTGGCGTCGTTGCAGAATCATGGACCCGGCCAAACGGCATGCGAATCGAGCGAGTGCGCGTGCCGCTCGGCGTGATCGGTATCATCTATGAGAGCCGGCCAAATGTGACGGCGGATGCTGGCGTGCTCTGCCTGAAATCCGGCAATGCCACGATCCTGCGGGGCGGCTCCGACAGCATGCGTTCGAGCCGAGCCATCGTCGCCGCAATGGTTGAAGGGTTGCGCGCGGCCGGCTTACCGGAAGCCTCAATCCAGCTCGTTCCGACGCGCGACCGTGCCGCCGTCGGTCAGATGCTGGCCGGGCTCGACGGCAATATCGACGTTATTGTACCGCGAGGCGGCAAAAGTCTCGTGGCGCGAGTTCAGTCGGAGGCGCGGGTGCCGGTATTCGCGCACCTCGAAGGCGTCTGTCATGTGTACGTTCACAAGGCGGCGTCGCTCGAAATGGCCAAAAAAATTGTTCTCAACGCCAAAATGCGGCGCACCGGCGTCTGTGGCGCGGCGGAAACTTTGTTGGTCGATCGAGACTGCGCTGCGACACACCTCAAGCCGCTGATCGAGATGTTGATCGAAGCCGGATGTGAAATCCGCGGCGACAAGGCCACCCTTGCTGTCGACAAACGCGTGAAGGCCGCCACCGAAGAGGATTGGGGGACAGAATATCTCGACGCGATCATTGCCGCGAAGGTGGTCGACGGAATTGCGGCCGCTATCGAACACGTCGAGCGTTATGGATCGCATCACACAGACGCGATCATCACCGATGACCAGGTTGCTGCCGAAAAGTTCCTGCGCGAGGTTGATTCGGCCATAGTGCTTCACAACGCCTCGACCCAATTCGCCGATGGCGGCGAATTCGGCTTCGGCGCGGAGATCGGCATTGCCACCGGGCGGCTGCATGCGCGCGGGCCTGTCGGTGTCGACCAGCTCACCACTTTCAATTACCGCATCCGTGGCAGTGGCCAGATCCGCCCGTGAAAGCGAAGCAACCCGCCAATTCCGGGCGACTTCTACCTCCGCATGCGCCCGGCATGAGGATCGGCCTGTTCGGCGGAACTTTCGACCCGCCACACCGGGCACATCTTGCGGCTGCTTTACTCGCGCTTAAGCGATTAAGGCTCGATCGGGTCTGGTGGCTTGTTACCCCCGGCAATCCGCTGAAAAACACAAGCGATCTTGCGCCATTGCCGAAGCGAATCGCCGCCGCGCGCGCGCTGACGCGTCATCCGCGCATCGATGTGACGGGACTCGAAGCTGTCATTAAGACGAGATACACTTACGATACGATATCTTGGTTGTTGGCACGGTGCCCGGGCGTCCGATTCGTCTGGATCATGGGCGCAGATAATTTGCGGAGTTTTCATCGCTGGCAGAAGTGGCGCAAAATCGCGGAGCAGGTGCCTATCGTCGTGATCGATCGGTTGGGACCCAGCCTTTACGCCGCCGCCAGTCCAGCGGGCAATGTTCTCGCCCGTGCCCGCATCCCCGAATACAACGCCGTCGCGTTGCCCGACCGAAAAGCTCCGGTTTGGACGTTCCTGCACGGCCTCAAATCACCGTTGTCTTCAACGGCATTGCGGGCATTGCGCACGATCCGGGGAACCTCCGGACCCACGCGCCGCAAAACCAGAACCAAGACAAAGACGATCCGCAGATCCAAAAGCGCAAAACCGACCGGTAAGAAACGTGGAACCAAGGCCCCGAAACGGAAAATGGCAGTTAAGACCCGCAAGCGCCGGGGTAGAAAGAAGCGGGCAACATAGTTACGTTGATTGAAGCCCCGGTTCGAACCGGGGTGAGTGCAACGCATCGAAAGGACCAAAACCCCTGATTACACCTGCACTCTCTCGGGCAACGCGTCGTACGCCCGAACACGTCTCCCGGCACCCAACTGCCGAGGAGACGCTCCGCACCGTCCTCGCGCGTCTTGAAGACATGAAAGCCGAGGACAGCGTCGTCATCGATCTCACCGGAAAATCCTCGATCGGCGATTACATGGTCGTGACCAGCGGCCGTTCGCAGCGTCATGTCGGCGCCGTCGCGGACCACCTCGTCAAGGACATCGAAAAAGCCGGTGTGGCCCGCGTTCGCGTCGAGGGCATGCGACAGGGCGACTGGGTGCTGATCGATGCTGGCGACGTGATCGTGCACGTCTTCCGCCCGGAAGTTCGCGCCTTCTACAATCTGGAAAAGATGTGGGCGGCGACGAGCAAGGACGCGCGGCGGCCGGGCTGATAGTCTGGACGGCGCGATGCGCATCATCGTTGCCGCCGTTGGGCGCCTGAAACAGGGCCCTGAAACCGAGTTGTCCGAGCGCTACCGCAAGCGCACGGTACAAACGGGCCGCCAGCTTGGGCTGCGCGATGTCGAAATTATTGAAATCAGGGAAAGCCGTGCGAGCGACGCAAGCAAGCGCATGCTCGAGGAGTCGATCGCGCTCGCCAATGTCATTCCCCCAAACGCAGCGGTTGTCCTGCTCGATTCTCGTGGCGAAAATCTCGACAGCGCAGGGTTTGCGACCCGACTGGCCAAATGGCGCGCCAATGACCGATCAGCAATTGTGTTCTTGATTGGCGGCCCCGATGGGCTGGCGGCCGGCCTACGCGAGAAGGCGGAATTGCACCTGTCGTTTGGGACAGCTACCTGGCCACACCAGATGGTCCGGGTGATGCTCCTGGAACAGCTATATCGGGTGGCAACAATATTAACGGGCCATCCTTATCACCGGGCGTGAATTCGACCGGCCGGCCGCGCTGCACCCCGATTTAGACGCAATCGCCATGAATACGTCTGTCCGACAATGGTCTTGCCGTACAAACCTGCGAGCTTAACGTGACCCCGATGATTTGGCTTGGGGGATTCGGTGGTCTCAATCCGCGCGCCGCGCTCGTCGCGGGGCTTGGTTTTGCACTGCCGATTTCACTTGCTGCGGCTGTACTGGCGCAGGAGCGGCCCGTAAGGTTCGCGCAAAACGGCAACGTGGAAAAACTCGACGCGCTCAAGCAGCATGAGGAAGAGCTCAAGGCTGCCCGCGATCGCCAGCGACAATCGGCCGAAGCCGAAGCGGGCCTCAAGCGCGAGATCGAACAGATCGGTGCTGACCGGCGCAAACTCAATCAGGACCTGATCGATACCGCGGGCCGGTTGCGCGGCGTTGAATCCAAGATCGCTGCAACGCAAGAGCGGCTTAAGCCACTCGACGACAATGAGCGCAGCATTCGAAAATCGCTCGACGGCCGCCGTGCTGTCATTGGCGAAGTCTTGGCGGCGCTGCAGCGGATCGGCCGCCGTCCGCCGCCGGCGCTTATTACAAATCCGGAAGATGCATTGCAGTCGGTGCGCACCGCCATGGTGCTCGGCGCGGTTTTGCCGGAGATGCGGCATGAAGTCGAAGCTCTCGCCAGCGACCTTTCTGAATTGCTTGCGGTCCGCAAGAAAATCGGCGCCGAACGCGAGCAGCTCAAAGCCGAGGTTGCTTCGCTCGATGGCGAGCGCGCGCGCATGACGGCACTGGTGGACGAACGCCAGAAGCAAATCGCGGACCGTGAGAAGGCACTCGAGGCAGAGCGGACACGCGCCGGAAACTTGGCCCTAGAGGTGGACAATCTCAAAGATTTGATCGCCAAGCTCGAACAGGGCCTCGACACCGCAGCGCGCGAATCGCGCGAGGCCGCCCGCTCGGATAGCCGCCCGGCACTTTCGGCCTTCCGCGACCCCGGACGCTTGGCCCCGGCCGTCGCTTTCGCTTCCTTGCGCGGGCAAGTTCCTATTCCGGTTAACGGCGTTAAATTGAAGGAATTTGGCTCTCCGGACGGCAACGGCGGCGCTGAAAAAGGCCTTTCTATCGCTACCCGGGCAGGCGCCCAGGTGACCGCACCGGCCGATGGCTGGGTGGTCTATGCCGGGTCATTCCGTTCTTACGGTCAACTCTTGATCCTTAATGTCGGCGGCGGGTATCATGTCTTGCTCGCCGGGATGGATCGGATATCAGTTGATCTCGGTCAGTTCGTACTGACCGGGGAACCCGTTGCAGTTATGGGAAATGGCTCCCATATCGCGGCTATCCTAGCGACAGGGTCCAGCCAACCGGTGCTTTACGTTGAGTTTCGAAAGGACGGGGTTCCCGTCGATCCAGGCCCATGGTGGGCAGCTGGCGAAGGTGAAAAGGTTCGCGGATGATGCGCAAGACTTCACTTATTCTCGTCGGCGCGGCGGCGGGAGCGGCGATGACGCTGCTCGCGGTTCAGCCACGCATGATTCTCGTTGGTGCGACAGCCAAGGCGGCGGCTGCTGACACCTACCGTCAACTCAATCTGTTCGGCGATGTATTCGAGCGCGTGCGCGCCGACTATGTCGAGAAGCCGGACGACAGCAAACTGATCGAAACTGCGATCAATGGAATGCTGGCCGGACTCGACCCGCACTCGAGCTACATGGACTCCAAAAGCTTCCGCGACATGCAGGTGCAGACACGCGGCGAATTCGGAGGGCTCGGCATTGAGGTCACGATGGAGGACGGCCTGATCAAGGTCGTCGCGCCAATCGACGAGACGCCCGCTGCCAAAGCCGGCATCATGGCCAACGACATCATCACCAAGCTCGACGAAGAGCAGGTACAGGGGCTCACCCTGAATCAGGCCGTCGAAAAAATGCGCGGGCCGGTGAACACCAAGATCAAGCTCACAATCACGCGGAAAGGCCAGGACAAGCCGGTCGAGGTGTCGATCACGCGCGATGTCATCCGCGTACGCTCGGTGCGCTCGCAGAACGAGGGCGACGACGTCGGTTATATCCGGCTCACGCAGTTCAACGAGCAGACCACCGAAGGGCTGAAGAAAGCGATCGCCGACATCTCCGCGAAGATCTCGGATGACAAGCTCAAGGGTTATGTTCTCGATCTGCGCAACAACCCGGGTGGCTTGCTCGATCAGGCGATCTCCGTGTCGGATGCGTTCCTGCAAAAGGGCGAAATTGTATCCACGCGTGGCCGCAACGCCGAGGAGACCCAGCGCTTCAATGCTCGGCCCGGCGATCTCACGAAGAATAAGCCGCTGATCGTTCTGATCAACGGCGGCTCGGCTTCCGCTTCTGAAATCGTTGCCGGAGCTTTGCAGGATCACAAGCGGGCAACCGTCATCGGTACGCGTTCGTTTGGCAAAGGCTCGGTGCAGACCATCATTCCGCTCGGCTCCGGCAATGGAGCACTGCGGTTGACCACGGCACGCTACTTCACGCCGTCCGGACGCTCGATCCAGGCGAAGGGGATCTCCCCCGACATCGAGGTGCTGCAGGACGTGCCGGATGAGCTCAAGACAAAAACCGACACCAAGGGCGAGGCGTCGTTGCGTGGTCATCTCAAGGGCGATGAGGGTAAAGAGCAAACCGGCTCGCAGTCCTACATTCCGCCTGAGGCCAAGAACGATAAAGCGCTGAACATGGCGCTGGACCTCTTGCGCGGAACCCAGGCGAATTCGGCGTTCCCGCCGAATTCCAAGGTAGCCGTACCGAACTGAGCGACGCAGAAATTTCAAAATTTGAGGGGGCGGCCAAAAGGCCGCCCTCTTCGTATTTGCGCGGTTAAAGGGATGATCCGGAACACCTGCACCAATACCAGGCGCCCAGTGCTGAAACGTCGCGTGCTAGACTCTCCTGATGATTCGCGAGGATCTTGCGCCGTGGCATCAGACGACCTGAACGCCCCACTCGGCCAGGACAAACGAAAACGACTGCTACCGAAACTACCGGTTTCTGCGCCGCAATTGGTGGCCGGAGCACTGGGGTTGTCTGGCCTCATCGTGGTTGCGTGGGCGACCTTTGTCCATGATCCGCTGGGTGGCGAACCGGTAGCGGTCGTGACAACGAATACGCCTACGGCACCTAAGGCTGCGCGCGATGTCGACAGCGACGGCAAGCAGCACGCCCGTTACGATGGCCCGCAGACCA
>WNFD01005203.1_pt1 | contig 13040 bp, 12 predicted proteins | sample 5400491 | NCBI WGS metagenome assembly WNFD01 (sample SAMN13153343, study PRJNA577476) | soil metagenome | isolation source: 120 cm saprolite under Douglas fir tree site 2 hole 2 replicate 2 | place: USA:California | collected 2015-04-18 | reverse complement strand
GCGTCGAGACACATCAGCTCGGCGAATTCGAGAAAATCGGCCACGCGACCGGCGCGCTCGAGTGATTGATTGAAATCTTCGCCATCGCCGGGCACGCGGACTTCGCGCCAGAATCTTTCGCGCAGCTCGGGAATTTTTCTGAGCGCTTCTTCCAACCCGTTTTTATTTCGCGCCATTCCGCATTTGTCCCACAGGAGCGTGCCGAGTTCGCGATGGATTGAATCGAGCGAACGCTTTCCGTTTATCTTGAGAAGATTGTCGATCTTCGCGCGAACGTCGCTGTCTGCTTTTTTAAATTCAGCATGATCGGTGGATGGCCGCTTGCCCATTTGTCCGGCCAGATAATTCGGAAGCGTATAGGGCAAAACAAAATAACCATCGGCCAGGCCTTGCATCAGCGCGCTCGCGCCGAGCCGGTTTGCGCCGTGGTCGGAAAAGTTCGCTTCGCCGATCACAAACAGCCCCGGCACGTTGCTCATCAAATTGTAATCAACCCAAAGGCCGCCCATCGTGTAATGGACGGCGGGATAAATTCGCATCGGGACTTTGTAGGCGTTCTCGCCCGTAATCTTTTCGTAAACTTCGAACAGATTTCCGTAGCGCTCGCGGATCGTTTCCGCGCCAAGTCGTTTGATTGCGTCGGCGAAATCGAGATAAACGCCGCGGCCGCCTGGCCCGACCCCGCGGCCTTCGTCGCAAACTTCCTTGGCTGAGCGCGATGAAATGTCGCGCGCCGCAAGGTTGCCGTAACTCGGATATTTTCGCTCGAGATAATAATCGCGATCCTTTTCCGGAATTTCGTTGGGCGGTTTCTTGGCATCTTCCTTTCGCTTCGGGACCCAAACGCGTCCGTCGTTGCGCAACGACTCGGACATTAGCGTCAGCTTCGATTGATAATCGCCGGAATGCGGAATGCAGGTGGGATGGATTTGGGTGAAACAGGGATTGGCAAAAAGCGCGCCTTTTTTATAAGCGCGATAAGTGGCAGTCACGTTGCAGCCGCGCGCGTTGGTCGAGAGATAAAAAACATTTCCGTAACCGCCGGTGGCGAGAACGACCGCGTCCGCGGCGACGTTGTCGATCTTACCCGTGCGCAAATTCCGGGTGACGATTCCCTTGGCATGTCCATCTACAACAACGACGTCGAGCATTTCGGTTTGAGGAAACATTTGCACGGTGCCGGCGGCGATTTGCCGGCAAAGCGCCTGATAACACCCAAGCAGAAGTTGTTGGCCGGTTTGTCCCCGCGCATAGAACGTTCGTGAAACCTGCGCGCCACCAAACGAACGATTGGCGAGTAAGCCGCCGTACTCGCGCGCGAACGGAACGCCTTGCGCGACGCATTGATCGATAATGTTCGAGCTGACTTCGGCGAGCCGATAAACGTTCCCTTCGCGTGAACGAAAATCGCCGCCCTTGATCGTGTCGTAGAACAAGCGATAAATGCTGTCGCCGTCGTTCTGATAATTCTTCGCGGCGTTGATTCCACCTTGCGCGGCGATGGAATGCGCACGGCGTGGCGAATCCTGATAACAGAAACATCTCACGCGGTAACCGAGCTCGCCGAGTGTCGCCACGGCCGAACCGCCGGCCAGACCGCTGCCAACCACGATGATCTCAAATTTGCGGCGATTGTTTGGACTAACGAGTCGGGAATGGTCCTTGTGACTCGTCCATTTGCGATCGAGCGGGCCGGATGGAACTCGCGCGTCGAAATTACCGATCATAGTTGTTGCGCGGGTTTGATGAATCCCAAAAGGACGGCGACTGGAATTGAGGTGTAGCCAATGAAAAGCAGCCAGGCGAACACTCGTCCGCCTATGGCGAGACGCGGTGTCAGTCTTTGATTATTTAGGCCGAGCGATTGGAAAAAACTCGATGAACCGTGAGTCAGATGGAGCGTGAGGAGAAATAAACCGACGATGTAAAAGCTCGACACGTAGACGTTCTGAAATCCGTAAACCATCATCGAATAAACGTCGGAGCGATTGAGCGAATCGAGTTTGAGGAGCGAGAATTGCGGATTGAATTTGCGGGCGGTGAAGTGGAGCAGATGAAAAATGATAAACGCGAGCACAACCAATCCGCTGACGACCATGTGACGCGAAGCCCAGCTTGCTCTCACGTATTGCCTGTCGATGTACGGCTCGGGACGGGCGCGGCGATTTTCGATCGCGAGCAGGATGGTGAAATAGATATGCAAAATCACCGTAATCAGAAGGAAGACACGGATGAGCCAGAGCAGAGGACCTAAATCGCGCAGATGCTGGGAGTAGGCATTGATCCATTCCGGGCCGAGAAAAATTTGCAGGTTGCCTAACAAATGGCCGATGACGAACAGAATTAGAATCACGCCGGTCCCGGCGACGATCATCTTTCTGCCGACCGACGAATGACAAAAATCCGAAATGAAACCGCGGCGTTTTGTGCGCACGGTTGCGGCCGCGGCTGATTGCGGTTCCGATTTTTGATCGATCATCTGCTTCCAGGTTTCACGGCGGGAATGTTCGCGAGATCCGGTGGCAATTTATCGGCTGCAAAGTTCTCGACATTCATTTCGACCAGACTGACGAACGGGCAACCAAAATCCGGTTTCTTGTTTCCGCTTCGATCGACAATTACCCCAACGGCTGCGACGGCTCCGCCGTGCGCCCGAACGATATCGATCGTCTCCTGAACGCGGCCACCGCGAGTGACGACGTCTTCGACGACGATGAATTTTTCGCCGTTGTTGATCTTGAATCCGCGGCGCAATGCTAATTTACCATCCTCTTTTTCGGTAAAGATGTGGCGTTTGCCTAACGAGCGCCCAACTTCCTGGCCGACAATAATTCCACCGAGGGCAGGGGAGATGACGGAGTCGCAAACAAAAGCGCGCAACTTCTCCGCGAGCAGTTTGCAGATGCGCTCAGCGATCTCGGTGTGCTGGAGGAGAATGGCGCATTGAAAATATTCCCGGCTGTGCAATCTGGAGCGCAAAACAAAATGGCCGTCGAGTAACGCGCCAGTTTTTCGGAACAAGGCGAACAGGTCTTCGCTCATTTTTGATTGGGGAGAACCCGCGAGGCGCGTGTGCTCCCCAGAAATCGCGCGCGAAAATCTGCGAGAATAAACATGTCGATCTTAGCCGGAAGTATCGGCTGCAACTTCGGTTGACGAGCTACCGTTGCCGGCAACCGCGATCGCTTCGATCTCGACGCGCGCGCCTTTGGGCAGCGCGGGCACCTGCACGGTCGAACGTGCCGGCGGGGTTTGTTTGAAGTAGGAGCCGTAAATTTCGTTCACGGTTTGGAAATCCGCGAGGTCGACCAGGAAAATGGTTGTCTTCACGATGTTTTCGAAAGTCAACCCTTCGGCCTTCAAGACGGCCGTGATGTTGTCGAGAACGCGTCGTGTTTGCACGTCAATGCCGCCGGCCACGATCTGGCTCGTCTTGGGGTCGAGCGGAATTTGCCCGGCGCAGTAAATTGTCGATCCAACGCGCACGCCCTGAGAGTAGGGCCCGACCGCTGCGGGAGCGTCAGAAGTGGAGATGATTTTCTTCATAATTTCAGCTTAGCGAGCGGGCTGTAGAATGACAAATGACCGAATCTCGTCGATATTGGAAATGAAATGGTTGGGTGGATTTTAAAGAAGATAGTTGGCTCGAAAAATCAGCGAGAGCTCAGGCGCTTGGCGCCTATGGTCCGCCGGATGAACGAGTTCGATGAGCAGTTCAAGAGCTTGTCCGACGATGCTTTGGGCGCGAAAACGGCGGCTTGGAAGGAAGAGCTGACGAAAATTTCAGATCCGGAAGAGCAATGGAACCGGCTCGATGAGATTTTGCCGGAGGCGTTTGCGGTGGTGAAGAACGCGGCTCGCCGCCTGAAAGAGCGACGTCATAGTTTCACGGTCTGCGATCAGCCGATGACGTGGGACATGGTGCACTTCAATGTGCAGCTTTTGGGCGGAATCGTTTTGCATCGCGGACGGATCTCGGAAATGGCGACAGGCGAGGGGAAAACTCTGGTCGCGACATTGCCGCTGTATTTGAACGCCTTAACTGGACGCGGCGCCCATCTGGTGACGGTGAATGATTATCTTGCTCGCCGCGACGCGGAATGGATGGGTGCGCTCTACAATTTCCTTGGGCTGACTGTCGGTTGTATTCAACACGATCAGGAGCCGGATGTTCGTCGTCAGCAATACACCTGCGACATCACTTACGGCACGAACAGCGAGTTCGGTTTCGATTACTTGCGCGACAACGGTATGGCCACCACGCGCGAGCAACAGGTCCAGCGCGGTTATCATTACGCGATTGTCGATGAAGTAGACTCGATCTTGATAGACGAGGCGCGAACGCCGCTCATCATCAGCGGTCCGGCCACGATCTCGACTCATCAATACGACAAATGGAAACCGCTGATCGAACAGTTGGTGCGCAAACAAACGATGCTATGCAATCGCGTCGCCAGTGAAGCGGCGGAGAAATTTGAGCAGGGCGACGTCGAAACTGGCGGACGTCTCATGTTCAAAGTGAAATTGGGTCAGCCGCGCAACAAGCAATTGCTCCGGATGATGGAAGACCCAGACAAGCGGCGCGCGATCGATAAAGCGGAGCTTTCGTTCTACACCGACACGCGCAAGGAAGAGCTGTTCGCGCTCAAAGAAGAACTCTTTTTCACCATCGATGAGAAGTCGAACGAAGCCGATCTTTCGGAGCAAGGCCGGACGTTTCTGAACCCGGACGATCCGAATGCGTTCGTGTTGCCGGATTTGATCAATGAATTCACGGAGATCGATTTGGACACAACGTTGTCAGACGAAGAGAAAGACAAAAAGAAATCGGAACGACAACAGCACTGTGACGAGCAGGCGGAGCGAATTCACAACATTTCGAATTTGCTCCGCGCCTACTGCGTTTTCGACAAGGACGTCCAATACGTCGTTGAAGAAAACAAAGTCGTCATTGTCGATGAATTTACCGGCCGGAAAATGCCAGGGCGTCGTTGGAGCGATGGATTGCATCAGGCGGTCGAAGCAAAGGAGGGCGTGCAAATCGACCGTGAGACGCAGACGTTAGCGACGATCACGATCCAAAATTATTTCCGGCTCTATCAAAAGCTCGCTGGCATGACCGGCACCGCGGAAACCGAAGCGGCCGAGTTTCACGACATTTACAAACTCGACGTCAACGTCATCCCGACCAATCGGCCGGTGGCGCGCAAGGATGACAACGACCGGATCTACAAGACGCGCCGTGAAAAATACAACGCGGTCATCAACGAAATTAGAGAACACCATACCAAGCAGCAGCCGGTGCTGGTCGGAACGGTGAGCGTGGAAGCATCGGAGTTATTGAGCCGGATGCTGAAGCGCGAAAAAATTCCGCACAATGTGTTGAACGCGAAGTTTCACATGCAGGAAGCCGAAATCGTCGCGCGCGCGGGTCAGCCGGGGACAGTGACGATTTCAACGAACATGGCCGGTCGCGGCACTGACATCAAACTCGGACCGGGCGTGCCGGACCTTGGCGGATTATTTGTTCTCGGAACCGAACGGCACGAAGCGCGCCGGATAGATCGACAACTTCGCGGGCGTTGCGCACGTCAGGGCGACCCGGGCGGATCGCGCTTTTACGTCAGCTTCGAAGACGATCTGATGCGCAACTTCGGCGCAGCTGATCGGATGACCAAGATCATGGAGCGCTTCGGGCTCGAAGAAGGCCAGGAGCTGGAGCATCGCTGGTTGAACAAATCGGTCGAGACGGCGCAAAAACGCGTCGAACAGCGCAATTACTTGATCCGCAAACGCACACTCGATTTCGACGACGTGATGAACATGCAGCGCGAAGTCGTTTACACATATCGGAACGAAGTGATCGATTCGGAAGATCCGCGCACACTCATCTACGAAGTGATTGATGAAGCCGTGCCGGCGAAGTTGAAAGAGTATCTCGAGGTCGATGAGCCGAACTACGGCGGACTGATTCATTGGGTGAACACGACGTTTCCGCTCGGCCTAACGAAAGACAAAGCGCAGTTCGACACGCGCAACGTTGACGAAAACGCACAATTTCTCATCGGCAAGGTCAAGGAAGCTTACGAGCGGAAATCGAGTCACGAAGAGCCGAGCGCGGTGAAAAGCCTCGAGCGCTACATCATTCTCAATGCGATCGATCGTCTCTGGCAGGAACATCTCTACGCGATGGACGCGCTCCGCGAAGGCGTTTATCTGCGCGGTTACGCGCAGAAAGATCCGCTGATCGAATACAAAACCGAAGCTTACGACATGTTCGTCGAACTGATGGCGAACATTAAGAACGAAGTGCTGCACAATCTTTTCCGGAGCACATCAAATCTGCAGGCGTTCGAGAATTTCCTCGCCAGCCTTCCGCAATTCTTGCTCCGCGAAGATGCACCGACCGCGCCAACGGCGAACGCGCCGGCGCGCGCGCGTCAGCTCCAGCCGGTTGGCGCGATGGCAGGAGTCGCGATGGATGGCGATGGCGCGGGCGAGGTGTCGATCGATCTCCCAGTGCGGCGTTCGCTCCCAAAAGTCGGACGAAACGAACCGTGTCCGTGCGGGAGCGGTAAAAAATACAAGAACTGCTGCGGCCGGACGGCTTAATTTCGAAAGTGCTCGCTTTCGAAATCGGAGATTTGTTTTATTCTAGAAATCCTTCGCATTGATCATGCAAAAAATTCATTCGCGGCGAAACGTTGGCCTCCTGCTCGTTGCAACTTTGCTCGTCGGCTGCGCAATCCAACGCCCCACGATTCGAGAATATCGCACCGACGAGACCGGCCGGGCCAGCGTCGCGAACGTCACCGAGGAACAATATTGGAAAGAGCGCGTGGACGAACGGATCGCGGCCGAGATTGCCAAAGAGAAACCCGAAGCCGGCTACGACACCTGGCAAAATTACTGGCGCTGGTGGTACAGCGTTCTGCGTCGAAAGAAGCAGCCGCCATTTAAATCCGACGAGTTTAAGAGTTCGGCAGACCTGGTGAATTACATCAAGGAAAAGCGACGGGCCAAAGGCTTGCCGACTTACGAGGACTGACCAAGAAAATTACAAAGTAGAAAAGTTTCGTCGCGTTAAGCACCCTAGCGACCGAATGGGAAACGGCGAAGCGATTGAATCATATGTGCCGGCGCGGCTCGACCGGATGCCGTGGAGTCGCTGGCACTGGTTGATCGTCATCTCGCTCGGAGCGACCTGGATTCTCGATGGACTTGAGGTCACCCTTGCCGGTTCGTTAGGCGGAATCTTGACGCGCCGCGAAACGCTCGCGCTTACCGACACCGAAATTGGCGCGAGTGCCACCTTCTATCTCACCGGTGCCGTGATCGGCGCGCTTCTGTTTGGCTACGGAACAGATCGATTTGGTCGAAAGAAATTATTTTTCATCACCGTTGCGGTTTATCTCATCGGCACGGCGCTGTCCGCCTTCTCATGGAATTTCGCGAGCTACGCTTTCTTTCGCGCACTGACCGGGGCGGGCATCGGCGGTGAATACGCTGCGATCAATTCGGCGATCGACGAACTGATTCCGGCACGGGTGCGTGGTCGGGTGGACTTAATGATCAACGGCTCTTACTGGGTCGGCGCTGCTCTCGGTTCTGGTGCGACGCTGTTGCTGCTCGATCCGAATCGATTTCCGATCTGGTTAGGCTGGCGTTTTGCCTTCGGGATTGGCGCGACGTTGGGCTTGATTGTCATTTTCTTTCGTCGCTGGATTCCGGAAAGCCCGCGCTGGTTGATGATTCACGGGCGAAGCGCCGAAGCGGAAAAGATCGTGGACGAAGTCGAGCGCAGGATTGTGTCCGATCCTGAAACATTGCCGACACATGATTCACCGCCAACGCGTATTTACACGCGAACACACACGCCGTGGCGAGAAATTTGGAACGCAATCGCGCACGAACATCGACATCGGTCTTTTCTCGGTTTTGTGCTGATGCTGACGCAGGCGTTTTTCTACAACGCGATCTTTTTCACCTACGCGCTCGTGTTGATGCGATTTTACGGAGTGCCCGCCAACAATGTCGGCGGCTATCTGCTGCCGTTCGCGCTCGGAAACATTCTTGGTCCGGTAGTGCTCGGACATTTCTTCGACACAATCGGTCGCAAGCAAATGATCGCCGCGACTTATGGACTTTCGGGAATCTTGCTCGCGATAACGGGATGGCTTTTTCACGCCGGGCTGTTGACTGCTCAAACCCAGACCGTGGCCTGGACAATTATCTTCTTTGTCGCTTCGGCGGCCGCGAGCTCGGCCTATTTGACGGTGAGCGAAATTTTCCCGCTCGAAATTCGCGCGCTGGCGATCGCAATTTTCTACGCAGTCGGAACTCTCACCGGCGGCGTATTCGCGCCGTTGCTCTTTGGTTGGATCATCGGCACCGGGTCGAGCGGCGCGCTTTTCGCAGGTTATCTCGCAGCCGCCTTCTTGATGATTTTGGGAGCGATTGTTGAACTGTGGATTGGCGTCGCGGCGGAACGCCGGCCGCTCGAACACGTGGCCGCGCCGTTATCGAGCCGGCACTGAAAGCTGGCAGGTATGAATCGGCCCGGCCGGCGTCAACTCGCTGCAATAAAGATGAATCGCATCGACGCGAAACATTCCGGCGTCGAGTTCGGCATTCGACTTTAGAAATTTTCGAAGCACGCCGCCATGGGCATCGCGACAGCGCGCGAGCGTGATATGCGGATGCCAGGGGCGCAAATCGGCTTCGACTCCGGCGGCCAGTGCTGCATCCTGCACCCGTTTGTGAAGTTGAAAAAGATGTGGATGACCTTTCCCAACGCCAATCCAAATGATTTTCACGTGACCCTTGGGCGGAAATGTGCCGATGCCTTCGATCGGCAGAAAAAAAGCGCCAAATTCAATCGCACTCAGTTTTTCGCGCAACGCAAGATCGACATCTTCCAATACATCGGGAAAGAAACCGAGCGTCAGGTGCATTTGATCGCCGGCGATCCAACGGACACCGCGAATATGGGGATTAAGATCGACCAGAACTTTTCGGACTGATTGCGGCGGATCAATTGAAACGAAAAGACGTTTCGTGTTCACTTGCGCAGTCGAACGTCCGCGCCAGATACTGCTTCATTGCCGCTTTGGCCGACTCGCGGTGGTAAATAACGATTTGCCGCTTTCATCAGGCGACCGATCAAGTTCGGAAATAGAGCGTTGGCGGCGATGATGAAATAGGCCGAGCACGGGACGATGAGCGCGGGTTTTCCGTGCCGGCACGCGTTCAAGATTTTTCGCGCAGCGCGCTCCGCAGAAATTGAGGCGAACGGAATCTTAGTCGACCAGTCGAACCATCGGTATTCGGCGGCGCGGTCGCCTTTGAACTTCGCGTGAATTTGCGAGCCCGTCCGCATCAGTCCGGGCGTGACGGTCGTGACGTAGATGTTGTCTTGAGCGAGTTCGGGACGCATCGCATCGGAAAAGCCCGCGAGCGCGAACTTGCTGGCCGCGTACGCTGCCATGTGCGGCACGGCAATCTTTCCGCCGATGGACGAAATGTTTACTATGCGACCGCCGCCCTTTGCGCGCATGTGGGGAGCGACTAGTAAATACAAGATAAACGGCGCCCAAAAATGCAGGCGCATGGCGCGATCGAAATCTTTGAGTTGCATATGCGCAAGCGGACCGATCTCGATGGTGCCGGCGTTGTTAATCAAAATGTCGATCTTACTAAAGTGCTGAAGCATCTGTTGAACTGCGGATTGAATTTGCGCGGACTCGAGCAGGTCGCACGGGATTGTCAAAACGTCTGTAGCCAAACGATCCAACTCCGTTTTGGCGCGGGCGAGCTCTTCGGCATCGCGCGCGATAAGAGCGACCTTTCCTCCGCGCGCGCAAATCTGGCGCGCAATTGCCAACCCAAGGCCGCGCGAGCCGCCGGTGATGAGGGCGATTTTATCTTTGAAAAACTTGGAACGTGACATCGCGGATTATCAAACGCTGTAGTAGCCGAAAGATCAATAAGTCCGACGGTCACAGACCGCCGCCACAGTTTCAAGAGTGTTTGCGGTTGAAGCGCGCGACTTCGCGCGCGGTTTCGCGTTCCACGGCGCGCTTTTTCAAGTCGGCACGTTTATCGTGAGCGACTTTGCCTTGGCCGACGCCGAGCTCGGCTTTCAACTTTCCATTCTTCCAATAAAGCTTTAGGACAACTAAGGTCCGACCTTTGATCTGGCTTTCGCCGTAAAGCTTGTCGATCTCTTCCCGATGCAACAAAAGTTTACGGACACGTTTTGCGGACGGGATTTCGTGGCTGGCCTTCTCGTATGGCTGAATGTCGGCGTTATAGAGAAACGCTTCGCTGTTCTCGATCCGTGCGAAGGCGTCGCTGATATTGGCCTTGCCGGCCCGGACGGATTTTACTTCGCTGCCTTTTAGCTCGATTCCGGCTTCGTAGCGCTCGAGGATGTGAAAATCGCGCAGCGCCTTGCGATTGGTGATCGACTCGGCGGGCATGATCGCGCGCGAAACGCGCTCGAAATTATTCGTTATCCGGACCTTTGAGAGGCTCGAACGCGAGCTTGCCGGCAACGATTTCCTTGAGAGCGATATCGGTCAGCGACATGCCCGGTGTCGTTTCCACCATCGGTCGATGTCCCAAGCCGAGCTGGCGGACGCGCTTGGAGACAACGTTGATCAGGAGTTGCTGGTTGGGAATAATTTGAGCGGCTTCCTGGAGGAGTTGAGTCGTCATATGGCGCAGGGATCTGACGGCGCGGTTGGCTTCCGTCGGGAATTGAAGAATGGTCGGCGCGTTGGCGGCGAGAGTGAGGGGTGTGAGCTGGGACGCGATCATAAAAATGGAGCGGTGACATTGCGAGCGGTTGAAAGAGTTGTCAACCGATTTGTTCCGGGCGACGGGGTGTCGATCTTGCTCTATGAAAAGATCGACAATTAGGCGGATCGTTGCGAGTATGGAGCGACCGGCCTAACGAATGTCTTCGACGTAGCTGATGACGCGATAATCGACCGCGTTGCCCTCCTTATCGAGCTCGCGATCGTAATGCCAGTGTCCGTTGCCGTTGGCATAGAAGTTCTTGTAGACAATTGCGCCGACAATATCTGGGCCACCATTGATCGTGAAATTTGCACTTGGGGTATAAAATACCGCAGAGAAACCAGTGGTTGAGCCACCGCCGGAGTTTAGATTGACCGTTTGCTGAACACTCGGATCAGTTGGACTGATTCCGTAGAACTGGAGATTGGCCGCATAACCGCTCGTGTTCACGATGTTCTCGGCTTTTGTCTGGAAGTTTCCGTCGAAATAGACCTCTAAATGAACGTGCTCTGGGATGGTGATAGTGGGTCCTTGACCACTGCTGCCCCCGATATCCCCCGTTACGTGAACGGCCACATACGTTTCCTGCGGCACCGCGCGTTCACCCTGATCAGCCCCGCGGGTGCGCGAAGATTGCAAACGTGGCCGTCGCGAAAATTGCGGGGAAGATCAGTCGGCAACAACGGTCAATTGTTTTCGCCAGCCGCGCGCGATGATTTGTCTCCAGAATTGTCGTCGTTATCACCTCGATGAGAGAAAGGAAAATGAGGACAGTCCCCATGAGAATGAACGCATCCAGCCGCGTCATGTAAGCCAGACGGGGTAACTGGTTATCGGTTGCGAAACGATAGGCGATCAGGGTGAGCATCGAAGTGATCGCGATATTGATCTGCGCGTTGGAATGGATTGGATCCATCCAGAAGACCGCCCATGACATTATCACGATCAAAACAAGCGGAAACATTACTTTTAGAATGTAATGCGATACATTGCGGGCTGCGGTGAATTCGAAGACATAACTCGAGTTCTCCAAGCCTGGCGCCAATGCGTAGACAGCTGCCTTGGTATCCCATTTCTCGATCGTCCAGTCTGGCAGAGTGATCGATGGTGCGATTCCGCCGGCCTGCCTGAGTCCATCGCGTATCCAAAGTTGATTCGGGACAAACGTTACCTCGTTAGGCCGGTACCGAACGGCAACGAGCTCGATGTGAAAGGTTTGCCTGTCGAAGGGAAACGATCGCAGCCGCAGCGGCTGAGTGAAAGCACCCACATAACGTTGGCGATAAAGCACGGTCCCATCGTGTTCGGCTTCGACGGACTCTGGAAGTTTGTGGGTTACTGAGTTTGTTTCATTCACAATAACGACGCGCGGATGCCAAACCTGTTCGAGCGGATAGCGCACAACTCCGTTGCCGGCGTGAGCCAAGCGAGAATCTTTCCAGCGCAATACGACCGCGATCTCCGCGGTGAAATTCTGTTGGGCGATGTCGATATTGCTGATGTCCACGACCCACATCCCGACGGAGACTTGAGTCGGTCCTAAATCAGCGGCCGGTCGTTCAATCACCGCGGGCGCCTCCGAACCGAGCGCGGACAGGATCGAAACCGCAAAAAGACCAGTCAACAATAGAAACGTTGTCGATGGCCCGAGTGGCACGGCGCGATCTGGAAAATGCTCGGACGGCATGACTTCTCAGGCGGGAGTAGGGCCAAGGCCTCGCACGGCGAACGAAAGGAAAACTCTGGAGACAGCGGTTAGGATCAAGCTAATACCAACCAGCGTTCCGATTGTATCCTCAGATGCCGGCGGCCATTGGCTGACAATCAGGATTCCAAGAATCAAAGTGCCCACGCCATCAATGAGCACCCAGAACGAGTGGCGGAATCGTCTGAGGCGAAAATAAAGAGCGAGTTCCAAGACGCCTTCCAGGATGAGAAAAACCGCCAGCATAACGGCGAGCGAAAGAATGCTCAGAAGCGGATTCGCCAATAGGCAAATTGCCGCCATTTCATAGAGCGCAAATAGGAGCATGTGCCCAAGAAATCCGCCAATGTGTTGGGTCTGAAATGCAAAAACTGCGTGTGCCATTCCTGCGACCAAAACTACCAAGCCAAGGAAGACTGCGATTCCGAGCGAGAAGGTGAGCGGAAGGACTATGGCCAGAATTCCGCAGACAAAAACGAGGGAACTCGCGATCAGCAACCATTTCACATACTTTTGCGGGAGTTGAATCGGT
>WNFD01028771.1_pt1 | contig 13042 bp, 16 predicted proteins | sample 5400491 | NCBI WGS metagenome assembly WNFD01 (sample SAMN13153343, study PRJNA577476) | soil metagenome | isolation source: 120 cm saprolite under Douglas fir tree site 2 hole 2 replicate 2 | place: USA:California | collected 2015-04-18 | reverse complement strand
TTCAACTTGGCCTGCGTGCCAATTGGCAACAGTTCACGCTGCTGGTGATCGTCAATGCGTTCGTTGGTGGCATGGTGGGACTCGAGCGCAGTATTGTGCCGCTGCTTGGGCAGCGCGCGTTCGGCCTGGTTTCCACCACGGCGGTGCTCTCCTTCATCGTGAGCTTCGGCGTTGTGAAAGCGGCTTCCAACCTCTTCGCGGGCCGGCTCAGTGATCAAATCGGGCGCAAGGGCGTGCTGGTGGTCGGCTGGCTGGTCGGGCTGCCGGTGCCGTTCCTTATCATCTTTGCGCCATCCTGGAGCTGGGTGATCTTCGCGAATGTGCTGCTGGGCATCAACCAGGGCTTGTGCTGGTCTACCACCGTGATCATGAAGATCGACCTGGTGGGACCGGCGCGACGCGGACTGGCGATGGGGCTGAACGAAGCGGCAGGCTACGGCGCGGTCTCTTTTGCTGCTATTGCGGCTGGCTACCTCGCCGCCACCTATGCGCTGCGACCCCAGCCATTTTTGTTAGGGATAGGGTTTGCCCTGGCGGGCCTGTTGCTCTCGCTGCTGTTCGTGCGCGAGTCGCATGGGCATGCACACCATGAAGCGGCAATGCTGGCTGCTGCTCTCGAGCAGACAGGAGCAGCAGCAGAACAGGTCCAGGGCTCAGACCATAGGCCAGCTCCTCCCTCGTTCAAGGAGATCTTCTTGCTGACCTCCTGGAAGAACCGGACACTGTTCGGAATCTGCCAGGCCGGACTGGTGAACAACCTGAATGATGGTCTGGCATGGGGGGTGTTTCCGCTCTTTTTTGCAGCGGGGGGTCTGAGTATCGCGCAGATCGGTCTGCTGGCGGGCATCTACCCCGGCGTATGGGGAACGACGCAGTTGCTGACAGGCGCACTCTCAGACCGCATTGGACGCAAGGGCATGATTGTTGGAGGGATGTTGCTTCAGGGTGTCGCGATAGGGCTGTTGCTGCTGCTCCACGGGTTTGGGTGGTGGGCGCTCACGATGGGTCTGCTTGGGTTGGGGACGGCTCTGGTCTATCCGACACTGCTCGCGGCAGTTGCTGATGTCGTCCACCCGGACTGGCGTGCATCGGCAGTGGGTGTCTACCGGCTCTGGCGTGATAGCGGATACGCCATCGGAGCACTCCTGGCTGGGCTGCTGGCGGATCTTTTCGGAGTCACCTGGGCCATCGGTGTCATCGCTGGAGTGACCTTCCTCTCAGGGGTCATCGTCTACGGGGTGATGCGGGAAACCCTGCTGCGCAAACAGGTTGTAAAGACACCTACCATGTAGTGGAAGTCTCGCGGCTGTGTCTCTGTGAAGAGCAAGCGGAGGAGAGCAGATGCTCGATTTTGTAGCACATCCCCTGGTAGAGACATCCTGGCTAGCAGCCCACCTGGTGGATAGTGATGTGCGCGTTGTAGATACCCGAGGGCTCGGCGATGGGACGAGCCGGGAGCTGTACCAGCAAGGACATCTTCCGGGAGCCGTTCATCTCGATTGGCAGCGTGATTTGAGCTGGACAGATGAGCGTGGAGTTGAGTACTTGCTCCTGTCGCCCGAGCCGTTCGCGGCGGTCATGGAAGCGGCGGGCATCGGGAACCAGACGCGCGTGGTCGCCTGCGCCTAAACGGATCACTCCGAGGCAGCCCGGCACTGGTGGGCGCTGCGCTTCTATGGGCATGAGCAGGTGCTGAGGCCTTCTCCAACCAGGTTCACGCCACGCCCCCGTCCGCATTTGCTCGCGGTGACCAGTAAGATTGAGCAAGCGTTGCACGATGCAGATTCCAGGGTTCACCTGGTCGATACCCGTCCTCATGAGCAGTATGCCGGGCAGGCCATCTGAACGCCGCATGGCAGCCTGTTTCTTCCGTCTGGCCAGTCCTGGATAGCGCTTCCAGATGGGCGGGTGATGCGAGGAGGGCACATCCCAGGAGCCGTGCATCTGCACGCCTCGCGACTCCTGAACCGGGTCGATTGGACCTACCTGCCCCGTGAGTCCTTACAGGCCCTTGCACGAGGAGCGGGCCTGGAGCCGGAACAACGCGTCATCACCTACTGTGGGTCAGGCATCTCGGCCTCGGGTTCCGCTCTTTGCCCTGCACCTGGCTGGCTACCGGGACATCGCGCTCTATGACGCCTCCTGGGAGGAATGGGGCACGGATCCGGCCTTTCTGGTCGAACGGGAAGGGGGATGACAGATGATCAATGGCGGAAGCAAAGGGAGCTGCGCATATGGCGCGTTTGTCGTCTGATCGACTGGTTGTTGCGTCGTTGAGTCGTGGCTCATAGCGAGAAGCCCCGTTCTCCGCCTGATGGTGATGGCGTCGTTGGTTCGCTCACGAATGAGAGGTGTAAAGAAGAACGCTCTTGTTCGTGTGAATCAAGGATATCCATCTTGACCACTTTCCCAGATGGGAGTACTGATTCTATGCGTATTTCGTCGTCAACGCGAAAACGGAAACGGATGGCAGCCACCGCCTCGGAGGAGATCGCTGTGGCTCCTCCGATCACCTTGAGCGAACGCAGTAGTACTGGCCTGGCGCTGCTGCGTATCTTCGTGGGCTATCTGTGGTTCCAGCAGTTGTTCTGGAAGATGCCGCCCACCTTCGCCGGGTTGTATGGGTACGTCGTGCGCGAGTCACAACACGCCATTCTCCCCGGCTACGGCGCGCTGCTCCAACATACCTTTCTGGCGGGCTGTCCCAGCCTGTCATCGCCTGTTGGCTGCACGGCGTTCGTGCCCCTGGCGGCCTGCGTCTGGACGGCTGAACTCCTGGTAGCCATCAGCCTGCTGTTTGGACTCTTCACGCGTTTGGGCGCCATCCTGGCAACCATCTTATCCGTGCAACTGTACGTCGGTCTGGCCTATACCGAATGGATCTGGACCTATGGCATGCTGGTGCTGCTGGCACTCGTCCTGGTGGCTGTTCCAACGGGGCGCAGGCTCGGCGTCGATCTCTGGCTTGCGCCGCGCCTGCAGGTGGCAGAGCAGCGCCATCGATTGGCGCGCATCGCGAGCTGGTTTGTATAGGATAAGAGGGAGAGCAAGACGATGCACACATTGCGCAGAGGGCTCCTGGCAGGGGTTTTGGCCAGCCTGGTGCTGACCATGTTCGACTTCGTGACGAACGGCGCGCCCGGAAACGGGTTGCCACCTGTCTTACGCTGGTTCGGCATCACGGTTGCTGACCCGGCGATCAGCCACTGGGCGGGCTTTTTCCTGCTCGTCGTGCTGGGCGCCGTTTGGGGGCTCATCTTCGGGGCGCTCCAGAGAGACAAGCTCATCTCCGCCGGTCGCGCGCTGCTCACAGGGATGGTGCTGGGCGTACTCTGGTGGCTCATCTTTGAACTGGTGCTGACGAACATCCTGAACCATGCGTCATCGCCATTCAGCCTCAGTTTCGGGCGATTCCTCTCCTCGTTTCCCCTAGACGTGCTTTTCGGGGTCTTGCTAGGGGCGATCTTCATCCAATGGCACGCGCGGCAGGCATGTGCAGCTGCAGACCCAGGCATCGTGCCCTCACAGGGACGAAACGATGGCATGGAGACGCTCGAGTGTCTCATGCGGTCTTTCTGGATACTCTTGAGGTAACGCACACTTCACGGAGGGAAAAGGAGATACAGTATGGATCACGACGGCGGTCTGGAAGCTGCGCCTCTCTTCGCGCCCAAGGACTACGAGGCCCCCTCAATGTTCACCCCGCAGAACCTGTTGCGGGAGGCGCGGCGGCAGAAAGGATTGCTCCCGGGCACGATTCCTGAAATCTGCGTACTTGATCCCGATGGTGACCTCGTCGATCACCTCCGGGCCTCCGACCGTCTCTCGCCGCACCATACCTGGGCCTGTTACCATACGCGCCTGGATACGTTCGTGCATGAGGACATGTCCTACGGCATTATCGGGCGGGTGGTTGGCGCTCCTTTTGCGGTGCTGGTGGCCGAGGAACTGTTCGCTTCAGGCTGCCGACTACTGATCAGCATCACCTCGGCGGGCCAGATCTTCCCGTTGGGCCTTCCTCCTTACGTGATCCTCATTGACAAAGCCCTGCGCGACGAGGGGACGAGCTACCATTATGTGCCGCCCGCGCCCTACAGCCACCTGCATCCCGCCCTGCACGAGATGGTTTGCGCATACTGGGACCACAGGCGAGTTCTCCTGCATGTGGGAGCGAGTTGGACGACCGATGCGCCGTTTCGGGAGACGGAAGCGATGATTGTGCGGTGCCGCGCAAAAGGCATCTTGGCGGTGGAAATGGAGGCCGCTGCCCTCTATGCGCTGGCGCAGGCCAGGCAGTACCTGATCATCTGTTTTGCCCACGTGACGAACCAGATGGGACAGAGCGAAGGAGACTTTGAAAAAGGGGAAGCCTCGGGTAGCGAGACCGCCCTGTACGTCGTCAGCCAAACAGCTCGCTCATGGAGACAAAGGCAAACCGGGTGAGGGGTACCGGAGCTTCCTGGCAGCCAGGATACATCGCGGAAGAGACGAAGCAGCATCGTCATGTAGGAATCCTCCACCTCCACTCTCTTGCAAAACAAGATACTGTATGTTATACTTCCTCCAGTAGATTGTAATGCAAGAGAGTGAAAGCGTGAGGTGCTCGTGGAGACTCGCTCGACGCAGTTACTCAAAGGCACCCTGGATATGTGCCTGCTCGCGACGATTGCGAAACGGCCTTGTTATGGCTACGAGATGGTGCAGCAACTGGCGCAACAAGGGTTGGATCTGGTGAGTGAGGGCAGCATTTACCCGCTCTTGAGCCGCCTGCAACAGCACGGCTATATTGAGGGGTACCTGGTGCCCTCGACCGATGGCCCCAAGCGCAAGTACTATCGTCTCCTGCCCGCGGGGGCCAAACAATTAGAGCAGTGGCAGGCGGAGTGGGAGACGTTTGCCCAGGCTGTTGAGCAGATTCTGAAAGGAGACCGTTGCGATGCAGATCCTCGACCAGCAAACGCAACACCAGATTTCCGATCTCGTTGAGGCCTGTGCGAGTTACTGGGAACTCCGGGGAGTTGCGCCGGAACACAGCAATGAGATGCAACTTGAACTGGAGCAGCACTTACAACAAGCTGTCTCCGATGGCAAATCTCTTGAAGCGGTGATTGGTCCCAATCCTCCGGCTTTTGCTGAAGCCTGGGCGCGAGAAATGCGCCCTCGTTTCTGGCGAGGAGGCGCCAGGGTCCTTCGTGGGCTGGTTTACGCGCTGAGCATTGTGAGTACCACCGCGCTGATTTCGCAACTGCTTTCGCATGCGCCATCGTTTACGTTCACCATGTTCGCGGCGTATCTGCTCACCGGCAGTGGTCTGCTTGCCCTGCTAATCCAGTTGGGTGGCTTCCTCTCTCCACGCATCAGAACTCGCCACGGGCGAGAGGCGCTGCTGCTCGCTGGTGTCGTGCTGGCTGTGCTGATGCTACGCCTGGCCGGGATGAAGGTGAACTGGAGCATGGCACTCCTCTCCTGGAGGTGGCCTATGACCGTCTTGTTGCTCGCCCTGGCTGCTTCACTGTTCTCCCTGGATTGCTGGCGTACCTCACACAGCGGGCATACCTCCTCTGCCCGCCGCCTGCCGACGTTGCGCTCTGTGACGACCTTCGTTGCCAGTGTCGCGGTGTTCGACGTGATGCTGTTTGTTGCCAGTGTCGCGGTGTTTGACTTTTGTTGGCTGGCGGCTCGGCTGATTTGAGTGGAGAAAGAAATTCCTGGAGGAACTATGTTCGGATTCCGTTTCTGGAGTCTCTCTGCGCTGTATACAGCCGGGTCTGCTCTGCTGCTTGGCGTTCCAACGCTGCTTGTTCCCAATCACCTGTTTAGCCGGACGGTGCCAACCAGCCCGCAGGACTATGTGATCTGGATCGTTTCAGCACTGTTGCTCGGACCCTTACTGGCGCTCATGACGCTCTATCCCATGCCATCCCCAAAAGCAGCGCTGGGAAAACGTTCTCTGGCGGGCAGCGGACGAGCGTTCGGAGGGGCAGTGCTCTCATTCTTTTCCGTTGGCTGTCCCGTCTGCAATAAAGTGGTGGTCCTGCTGCTTGGCCTGGGAGGCGCGATGACTATTTTCAATCCTCTGCGCCCCTTGCTAGGACTCGCCTCAATCGTCCTACTCGGTGTCACCCTCTTCCTGCGCGTGCGTGTGGTACGCTACGGGTGCAGACTCCCTCCGCAAAAGACGGTTGCCGGTGAGGAGAGGTGAATGCAACCGCCCGCGAGTCCCACTTCATTCAATGGCGAGGCCTCGCTGCAAAAGGCCAGTCGATGGGCGTAAAGACGGCGCAGGCGATCTGGTCGTAGCGGCGCAGCAGCCAGTTGGAGAGGGCCAGCAGCTCGCATCCGGCGTAGCTGCGCAATGCTGCAAGCACCATGGAGAGGCCGACGAAGAGGAGCACTGCGTCGCTGGTGACCGAGAAGGCGGGCGCATACCACCAGGTGAGGTAGAGGGCGAGGGGCAGCGCGACGCTGAGCGCGAAGCTCAGCGGGCTGGTGTCGTGGAAAGGCAGCGGGTTGCGGCGAATGCGCCACCAGTGCCAGGCTAGCACGAGAGCGGGGAAGCCGATGAGGCCGAGCGCCCAGGTAGCAGGCGCGTGTGTGGCGGGGGCAAAGCGCGTCGAGAGTTGGGCGTGGATCACGCTGCCGGCAAGCCCGAACCCGAGTACCATGCGGGCTGTGGTGCCGATGGGCCCGATGTCCCTACCGTTCCACTGCTCCCGCTGCTTCCAGAGGAGTTCAATGATGGCGATGAAAGCGATGCCAGCTACAGACCAGGCGGTGTACACTACATCCACCTCAAAGCTAGCACTACCCTGTGTGAGGGCGAAGGAAAGCAAGGTCAGACTCAGTCCATAGAAGATGACCATCGCCAGCACAGGAGTGCGTTTCGAGAATCCTTGTGAGAGCTTCAAAGAGGCGGTTCCTGCCACCTCGGAAAAGAGAGCCAAAATGAGAAAGACAATGTTCATGAGTGATCTCCTTCTCAACCGAGTACCCGTTCTTTGGTTTGCAGCAGAGCTGCAAGTCGTCTGGCGTCTTTGCCGACCCATCCCACCAGTGCAGATCCACGAGAGGGCCACCAGGGAAAGCCGAGAAAGAAGAGCCCTGGAGTGGAGCTGACTCCCTGGTGCTCTCTGGCGTGACCGCGCTCATCCAGTACTCCTGGAATGCGTATCCAGGAAAAATCCTGACAATAGCCCGTCGCCCAGATCACTGTACGTACCTGGGTCTGACTTCCATCGGCGAACTGAACCACGTTGCCTTGTGCGGAAGTCGCGCGTGGTTTCATCTGGACCTGCCAATCTTTCAGCACCTGTTTCAGTTCCAGGCCCAACACCGGTTCCGGTTGTGCTTTGAGCCAGGCCCCCAACCTGGTGCTGCCATTGACTTCCAGGAGGCGCAGGTGATACAGGTACCAGAAGAGGCTTTTGCCAAGCAGCGTGAGTGGGACAAAGAGCAGCGGTGCAGATGTGGCCAAAGCTACCGGATGAGCGCATGCCAGTTCCGCCGCAATATGTGCGCCGGAGTTGCCTGCTCCTACAACCAGGACGGGGCCCGGTGGAATCTCGGACGGATTGCGGTAGGAGGCCGAGTGAAGCTGCTGCACTACCTGGGAGAGCGCAGAGGCGAATGCCGGGATGCGCGGCTGCTGAAACGGACCCGTTGCCACGATGACGGTCATTGCTTGATAGGTGCCTTGTGTGGTTTGAAGCATGAAGGTTTCTCCAAGCTTCTGCATGTCCACGACCCGTGTGTCCATTTGGATGGGAAGCGCAAAGTGGTCGGCATAGGTTCCAGGCCGGGCAGCGCGCTGTAGCGTCGAGGCGTGAATAACACCAGGGAGTCATAGCGCTGACGCCAACTCTCTCCAATATGCTGCCCCGCTTCCAGGAGCAGTAAGGAACGAGGCTTTCGTTTCAGCCAGTACCCCATGGAGAGGCCGGCTTGTCCAGCGCCCACGATGATGATCTCTTCGCGGTGAACGTCGCTGCTGCTTTGTTGCAGGGCTTCATCGCTGGCCTTCATCGGTCTCCTCTTGCGTTTGGGGACGGCTCGCTGAAAGGCTCAGCATGGGCTGGAGACCTCCGCTGAGCTGGCGAACCTGTGTGGCCTCGAAACCGGTTTGTAGAACCGTGCTCAAGGTATCGCGATTCCAATGGCAATTGCCCATGCAGCGGGTCGAGAGTGGCACAAGCGCATCCTGCACCCATGCGGCTATTTTTCCTTGCGCACGAACGTGTTCGAGGAGCAAAAGTGTTCCTCCCGGCTTGAGTACGCGCCAGATCTCACGCAGGCCACGCTTTGGATCACGCGCGGAACACAAGACGAGTGTGACCACAGCGCTCTCGAAATGCGCATCAGGGAACGGGAGGGCCTCGACCGGGGCGCGCGTGAGCGTGATGGGAATGGGAGCAGCAGTCAGGCGGCGCCTGGCCTCGACCAGCATGGCCTCGTCCGGCTCGACCGCCTCCACCCGCACGACGCGGGTGGGGTTGTAAAAGGGGAAGTTCTGTCCCCCACCGGCACCTACCTCAAGCACGACTCCGTGTGCCTGCCCGACGGTCTCACGCCGCAAGGGGTCAAACCCGCGTCGGACGACAGGCCGATTCATCATCCAGTTGTAAAATGCGGCGAAACGCGGGAAGGAGATGTACTCCATACCGGGAGCATAGCTCACATCGTTACTCATCGTATCCTCCCCTCGTGGGTAGAGGAAGTACGCTGCTCTACCACCTTCACCCGGAAATGGTTCCCCGGTACGGGGGTGGGGTGCTCTTCGATGATCAGGTGGTAGTCAGGTGGATCAAACTGCAAGGCGAACGTGGAGAGCAAGGTGGCCATCGTGACCAGCAACTGCACTTCGGCGATGCCCGCACCCAGGCAGGTATGGTCACCCAGGCCAAATGGCGCATAGACACCCGGTTTGCGATGCTCGTTGCGCGGCGGGCGGAACCGATCAAGATCAAACTGCAGAGGGTCGGGATACACTTCCTCCAGGAAATGGGGCACAGTCATCGCAACCTCCACATCGAAGCCCGGTTCCAGGCGATAGCCGGCCAGGGTCAACAGTCTGGCGACACGCGCCCTGTGGCCGCCTGCGACCGGATAGCGCCGCAAGGTCTCCATCATCGCCCCCTGGAGATCGGGCATCTGCTTGAGTTGCTCCCAGGAGAGCGTCCCACGGCTCCAGGCCGCATCCACCTCTGCTTGCACCCGCTGAAGCGCCTGTGGATTTGCGAGCAGGGCATAGAGCATGAAGCTCAGGGAGTTCGCCACGGTGTCAATGCCTGCTAGCATTGGCCCCAGAGCCACGTGCTCCAGGATGGCCCGGCGATACGGTTCGGGGTACTGCGCCGTCGCTCGCATCGCCTCATCGATCATATTCGGTGTGCCGTTGGGTTGCGGATGCAGCAGGTGCGCTTCATAGGCGAGGCGCCCAAACTCATTCACCCGTTCGACCGCCCGCTGATACGCGGGGGAATCGAAGCGAGCATCGCTCTGGCTGCCAACCCTGAGCGTATTGACGATCGTCGTGTTGAGGTAGATGACAAAGTCATCGAGATACTCTCCCGGTGAGACACCGAGCAGTAATCGGCCTAACTGTTCCGCGACGAGGCGGCGCATGCTCGCATGCACTGCGATGCTTGAGCCAGGCTGCCAGCCCTGCGTCCATGCACGGGTGATCTCGATCATCTGCGGGATCTGGTCCAGGATACGAGCACGTGACCAGTGACGGCTGCTCTGCGCTCGCCGTTTGCGGTTGGCCTCCCCATCCCGTGCTTCGGCCATCCCACTGCTGGGCTTTTGGCTGATCATCGCATCGAACTGTTCCCACTGCTCTCCGGTGGTGAAAAACTCATCCTCGTGGCGAGCCAGAAAAACGTTGATCTCTGGACCTGCCAGAATGATCCGAGGTTCCTGCCCTGATTGGGGAAGGCGGAAGACCGGTCCGTAGGTGCGATAGAGCGAGACATTGGGTTGCTCTTCCTGTGTCACACCTGCAAGGTCCACCAGCGGGGGCAATGGCGCAGCACTTGGACCACTTTCCCATAGAAGCGTGTGTTGCTCGGTCATCTGTTTCCCTTTCCTGTTGAAGTATATTCCTGAAGGAGATCACTCCCATTCGTTCATGCGTTAGCCTGCATCTCTTCGAGCCAGGTGACGGCCCATTGGTATTCGTGGCGAACGCGCTGGAGATGAAAGGCGAGGACACGCTGGGCATTGGACATCGAGAGGCTTGTGCCGGGAGCACAGTCCTCCGAGTCTGCCATCTGTTGCATGGTGTGCAGGTAGTCCAGGCACCCCTGAAGATAGACCAGACGCTTCTTCAAGATAGCCTCTCGTTCCTGCGGTTCGAGAAACTCGAAGAACGCGACGCGCGTAAAAAACTCCGCCTCATTGGCGGTTTGCTCGGGCGGAAAATCGCACAGCGAGGCGTGCAGCAACTCGATGCCGCGCTCGGTCAGGTGGTAGAGATGGCGATTGGGTTTGCCCTCCTGCTGCACCACTTGCCGCACGACCGCTCCTGCCTCTTCAAAGCGCTTGAGGGTTGGGTAGAGCACCGTATTATTGAGTGCGACCGTCCCGCCAAACACCTGCTCGATACCTTTTTTGATCTCGTACCCATGCTGCGGCCGTTGGCGCAGCATGGCCAAAATCACAATCTCAGCGTACATATGTCAATTCATCCTATGTTATTTATACCTATATTGAAAAGAATACCAGAGAGGAGATAGCTATGTCAAGCGCTTCTTTCTTTTTGCTCATATGACGCGAGGTGTCAATCATCTTGAGGCGCAAAGGGGAGTGTGGTATGCATGGAGCAGGATGTCATTTGACAGATTACGTGCCTGTCCGAATAACCCACCCATTGTCTGTAAGGAGGTCATGTGTATGAATGTACAACCTGGTTGCGTAAGCTATGAGCCTGAGCGCCTTTGGCCCGAAATCTGCATGAGACATGGTAGAGTGAAGCGATGTGGTGGCTCTGCGATGCCTGACAGAATAATAAGCTGAGCTGACTAATCCGACCTCATGGATGTCGATTTGTGACTCCTCCTGTTTGTCGTAAGATTGGAGAAGGTGACTGACCTGCTTGTTGCAGGTGTGTGGTCACCCCTGTTTGTCACTTACAAAAGGAGGGAATTGAGGAATGAAATATGTTCTTTTGTTCTGTGGAACGCGTGAGCAGCAGCAAGCCTGGGAGGAGATGACCGAAGAAGCTCGCAACGCGCAATACGCCCAGGTGGGCCGCTGGTTCGCAGAGCATAGCGCCAAGCTCGGCCCCGGCAACCAGCTCCAACCCCCTCAGACGGCGACGACCGTGCGTTTCCAGGGGGAGGGAGATCCACTAATCCATGACGGCCCTTTCCTGGAGGGCAACGAGGTCATCGGTGGCTACGTCGAGATCACGGTGGCCGACCTCGACGAGGCGCTCCGCCTGGCCAGGTCCTGGCCAGGCCGCGACACGGTTGAAGTCCGACCGCTGATGCAGGCGGATCAATAGCGATGGCCGATGTCCACACCGCCCTCGCAGAGGTCTTCCGAGAGGAGGCGGGACGGCTCACCGCTGCCCTGGTCCACATCCTGGGCGATTTCGCCGTCGCAGAGGAAATCGTCCAGGACGCATTGCTGGTGGCGCTGGAGCGCTGGCCGGTCGATGGCATCCCTGATCGGCCAGGCGCCTGGCTGCTCACCGTCGCCCGGCGTCGCGCTCTCAACCAGGTGAGCCGCGACGCCCGCTACCGCGCCAAGCTTGCGCTACTGGAACAGCCAGTCCCACAAGAGCCGGATGACCGGGTGCGCTTGATGTTCATGTGCTGCCACCCCGCCCTCTCCCGTGCGGCGCAGATCGCGCTGACCTTGCGGGCGGTCTGCGGCTTTACCACAGCCGAGATCGCGCACGCTTTCCTGGCCTCGGAAACAGCGGTCGCCCAGCGCATCGTGCGGGCGCGGCGCAAGATCGTCGCTGCCCACATCCCCTACCGTCTGCCGAGCGACGACGACATGGGCGAGCGGCTCTCGGAAGTGCTGGCGGTGCTCTATCTGATGTTTACCGAGGGCTACCTGGCGAGTGCTGGCACGGCACCGACCCGGCGCGACCTCGCCGAAGACGCGGCCTGGCTGTCGGCGTTGGTCGCGCGGCACATGCCGGGGGAGCCAGAGCCGCTCGGCCTGCTCGCGCTGATGCGCTTGCACCTGGCCCGGTCCAAGGCGCGGTTGAGCAGCGCCGGGGAGTTGATCCTGCTTCAAGACCAGGACCGCACGCTGTGGGACCGGTCGATGATCGCAGAGGCAATAGCCCTGATCGAGCAGGCAGCAGCGCTCGGGCCGCCCGGGCCGTACCAGGTGGAGGCCGCGATCGTCGCTTGCCATGCTGAGGCAGCGTCCTGGGCCGCCACCGACTGGCGGCAGATTGTGCTCCTCTACGACCTGCTGTCCCAGCTGAAGCCCTCACCGGTCGTGCGGCTCAACCGGGCAGTGGCGCTGCGGCACGTCATGGGGCCTGAGGCGGCGTTGGAGGAGGTAAACGCGCTGGCCGGGGACCTGGAAAACTACCACCTATTTCACGCGATCCGGGGTGAGTTGCTGCTGGAGCTGAGCAAGCGTGAGCGGGCACGGGCATCGGCGTTGCGTGCTTTGGAACTGACACACAACAGCGCTGAGCAGTCCCTGCTCGCGCGCCGACTGCTGGAATGGTAACGGGTGATCGTTCACGTAAAACACAGCCTGAGGCGGGACACTATGTCCGCCATCATGAACGTAAGCGGCAGTGGGCTGATGATCCGTGAGCCAATGCGCCGTCTCGTTTCTGGTAGAGAGCATGTGCTATACTTTCCTGGATGACAGCACGAATGGAGGGCGTATGAGTACCGTTGATGAGGGTTTAGAGGCGCAAATCCGCAATATCGAACAGCAATACGGGAAATCGTTGAACGTGTGGATCGCCATTGTAAAAGAGAGCGGCCTTACGAAACATACCGATATGGTCGCCATGTTGAAGAGCCAGTACGGCATGTCGCACGGCTCAGCGCACCGCGTGGCT
>WNFD01005202.1_pt1 | contig 13045 bp, 14 predicted proteins | sample 5400491 | NCBI WGS metagenome assembly WNFD01 (sample SAMN13153343, study PRJNA577476) | soil metagenome | isolation source: 120 cm saprolite under Douglas fir tree site 2 hole 2 replicate 2 | place: USA:California | collected 2015-04-18 | reverse complement strand
TCCGGCGATCGGCCTCCTGGGCGAGGCGATCACCGGGTGCGATACCTATGCGGAGATCCCGAGGATGCTCGCGAAGGCCCTCGCGGACGGTCTGTCGCTCCAGGGCACGGGCGAAGCCTTGTCGATTGGGGCCGCCGGCCTGTTCATGCGATCGCTCACGGGCAATCCGATGGACGTGCACCTGCACACGGGCGCGAACCTGCGCCGGTATCTCTTGAAGCTGGAAGGCGTGAGCCTGCGCAACAAGCTGCTGGCGCTGCTGACCTGGCACACAGGGCCCGAGGTGCGCTCGACGCAGAACCGCATGGAGCCACCGCCCCAGCCAAATCCGGGTGACGTCGCGGCGCTGCCCCATCGCACCCAGGCCGCGTTGCTAGATGCGCTCGAGGAGAGCATCTACACGCAGCCACCGACTGAGTGGTCGAAGGTCACCAACCTCGGGCTGATGCGCGCGGTGCCCGAAGTGAAAAACACCGTGAACCTGGCGCAGCAGTATGCCGACCTCGGGTACGACCCGGATGCGCTCATCAGCCGTCTGGCCACGATTGTCGTGCATGACAACTTCACCGAGATGCACGCATTCAAGCACCATCAGGCGACCTTCGAGGAGTTCCACGCCACCCGCCTTCCGTGGCGCTGGCGCCATCTGGTGAGCGCGGCCCAGGCGTCGGCCATCTCCTATGGCAAGAACATGGAGATCTACGAGGAGGCGCTCGAGCTCCTCCACGCGTAGCATCCCGGAAGGGAGGTGCGGCGGTCGCCTATTGGATCACCCCGTCCGCCCGCGCCAGCAGTGACGGCGGCATCGTGAGGCCGAGGGCTTTGGCGGTCTTGAGGTTGATCACCAGCTCGATCTTCGTGGGCTGCTCGATGGGAAGATCTGCTGGCTTGGCGCCTCGAAGAATCCTGTCCAGATAGACCGCACCACGTTGGGACATGTCGGAGATATTCACTCCATAGGACATGAGACCACCTGCCTCGACAAACGGGTGGGTTTCATGGACCGCGGCGATCCGATGCGCGATCGCTAGATCGGCGAGTTCCTTTCTATACAGGAAAGTAAAGGGTGTCCCCATCACCAATGCGCCCTGGTCTCGATTCTTCATCATCCCGAGGAAAGTGGCGGCGAATTCCCCCGCTCGATGCACGACGAAGGTGTGAAGCGTTATGCCGAGGGTCCGAGCCGCAATAGCGGCCTGTTGATCGTACCGAGCGCGCAGCCGGGGGACTGCCGAGAGTGTGACGTCCTCCTGAAGGAATGCGACCTTTGACAGATTCGGCACAAGCGCCTTGAGAAACTCGAGGCGCTTTGGGACGAGGTCATCGCTAAAAGACTGCAGGCCGGTGATATTGCCACCAGGCCTTGCGACGCTGTCGACGAGTCCTGCGGCAACGAGATCACCGCCGGCGGCCGAGATCACGATGGGGATGGTTTTCGTTTCCAGTTGGAGTATCTTTGCCAGGCCGACGCCTGAAACGAACAGGACGTCGACCTTGAGCCGTACGAGGTCAACGGCGGCTGCGCGAAGCTGATCAGCTGATTCACCCAAGCGTCGCTCAACCACCATGTTTTGGCCATTCACCCAGCCGAGCTGGCGCATCGACAGCCACAGCGGGTTCGTCGAGACGGACTTCGCCAGCTTCTCCGGGCTCGGAGCTGGACCGACACCAAGGATTCCCACGCGAGCCATCTTCTCTGACTTCTGCGCCCCGGCGGCACGCGGGGCCGCGAGGAGGGCGCCCCCGATCATCACCACGAAGGTGCGGCGCTCCAGCGGAGACGGAGCGCGACGGGTAAGGCGAGCGGGATCCATGGCGGGGCGATTCTAGCCGAAGCTGAGCGAGTGAACCAGGGCGCGTGCGTCACGACCACTCCGGCTGGTTCACTGAAGGGACATCTGGTGACCGAGTACCACGAGCAAGGCGTTGGCGAGGATCGCCGCTACGACCGGACGCTGGCACACTCTCGGCAGTCCCCCGGCTGCGCGCTCTGCTCAGCTTGCTAGAGCGTACGGACGACCAGGGAAACCCCGGTCACACAGAGTGCCCCGGCGATGATTCGCGCGAGCATGGTAGACGGCATCTGCGCCTGAAGCTTGTTCCCGACCCATACTCCTGCCCACGCCACCGGGAGAAGGAGTGCGACCGAGCCCCACAGGCCGCGCGTGAACAACAGCCCCGCCAGTGCGAAGACCACCATCCGAAGTCCAACGCTCAGGATGACCATTTGCGAGATCGTCGCACGTTGCCTCGCTGGGTCCGCGATTCGACCCGTGAGATACATCACGTATGGTGGGCCGCCCATACCGAAGAGCGCTCCCAGCACGCCGCCTGAAAGGCCGGCAGGCACGGCCCAACCACGCCCGAGGCGGTACCGCGCATCGCGACGCATGACGGCGTAGAGCGCATAGGCGCAGACGAACCCTCCGAGCGCCCGAAGGGCGACGGAGCGCGGGAGATTGACAAGAAGAGTCACTCCGAGCACAAGACCGAGGAGCGTAAAGGGGATCAACACGAACAACTCTTCGCGATTGGCCTGCCTGCGGGTGTGAATACCGAGCGCGAGCGCAGAAGCGAGATCCAGGATCCCCGCGAGCGGGAGCACAAAGGTGAGCGGCAGGAAGTGCGCGAGCAGCGGCACGGTGATCGGCGAGGCCCCGAATCCCGTCACGCCGAAGACGACGTAACCCGAAAAGACGACGAGCGTGGCGAGGATCAGCGCATCGAGGGGAAGCAAGGGCTCACTCGGGGCGCCGCAGGTCGGTCGAGATCAGCCGGTCGAATACGCCGGCCCGTGTCTCCCCACCGGCACGCGTCTCCCCGCCCCCGCCGTCCGGCACGGCGAAGCGGCGCTCCAGCGCGGCGCTGGCGAGCGAGAGCGCGTAGCAGCACACGAAGTAGACAATGGCGACGAAGCCATAGATCTCGTAGGAGCGGTACACGCGGTTGTTCACGTTGTTCGCCGCGCGAAAGAACTCCGTCACGCCGATGATGTAGACGAGGGACGTGCCCATGAAGAGCGCGATGAACCGGCTCACCAGCGCCGGGCTCATGTGCCGCAGCGCCTGGGGCAGCACCACATGGCGCATGCCCTGGAGATAGGTGAGCCCGATGGCGCGGGAGGCCTCCGTCTGGCCTCTCGGGATGGACTGGATCCCGGCGCGAATCACCTCTGCCATGTAGCTCGTATTGAAGAGGATGAGGGCGAACAGCGCCGCCTTCACCGGCGTGGTGGCGTGGCCCGTGAGCACGGGCATGAGGAAGAACGCCCAGAAGATCACCATGATCAGGGGCACGGTGCGGACGATGTCGATGTAGAGGATGGCCGGCCACCGCAGCCACCACCAGGGCGACAGTCGCAGCACCGCGAAGGCGGCGCCGCCCGCGAAACTGCCCACCATGCTGACGACCGAGAGAATCACGGTGAGCTGAAGGCCGGTGAGCATGTAGGGCAGGTTCTCGACGATGACGTGGAGATCCACGGCGTTCAGCCCACCCGCAGGTCCAGCCGCACCAGCCGCTCGATGGCGGCCATGAGCAGCACGATCGCGAGCGCGAGAATCACGTAGAGCATCGTGATGGCGGTGGCAGCCTCGAAGCCGCGGAACGTCAGCGACTCGATCTGCTGGGTCTGGAAGGTCAGCTCCGTGATGCTGATGGTCATGGCGATGGACGAGTTCTTGATGACATTGATGAATTCGACCCCCAGCGGCGGGATCACCCGCATGAGAGCCTGCGGGAGGACAACGTGGCGGATCACCTGGTACGGCGTCATTCCGAACGAGCGCGCGGCCTCGATCTGGGTACGGGGGATCGACTGAAGCCCCGAGCGAATCACCTCGGCGATATAGGCGCTCGTATAGACGGTCAGCCCGATCACGGCGGCGGGAAAGGCTTGCAGTCCCACCGCGAAGTACCAGAAGAAGAGCTGGACGATCAGCGGGATATTGCGGAAGAATTCGATGTAGGCGCCGCACAGCCACCGGAGGGGTTTGGCCTCCGCGCGGCGGCCCAGCCCGATCATCCCGCCCAGGACGAGGCTCAGCACCATGCCGAGCGCGGAGAGCTGCACGGTCAGGACCAGCCCCTGCCAGAGCAGGTGCCGGTAGACCAGGAGCACGCCCCAGTCGAACTTGTAGGCCATGGGGCCGCCTTGCGGGCGCCCGCGAGCGCTAGCGCGCTAGAGCTTCCAGGGGAAGATCCGCAGGTCGGGATCGGGATCCACGCCGAGGAGCTTCCTGTGGATGGCCTTGTAAGTCCCGTCCTCCCACATCTCGATGAGGGTGAAGTTGACGAAGTCCCGCCACTTGGAATCGTTCTCGCGGACGGCGATCCCCATCGGCTGCTTGGCCGTCGCACCGTTCACCACTTCCAGCTCGGGATGCTCCTTCGCGAAGAGGTAGAGCGGGATGTCGTCGTCCACGTACGCATCCGCCTTGCCCTGCTTCACCGCCAGCACCGCCTGCGGCTTGTCCTGGAAGACCAGCGACTTCGCCTTGGGCTGCTCCTGCAGGGTCTTCTTCTCCCACGGCGTGCCCTGGGTGAAGGTCACGGTCTTCCCGGCCAGGCTCGCGTAGCCCTTGATCCCGCTGCCCTTCTTGACCAGGAAGCTGCCACCGCTCATGAAGTACGGGATGCTGAAGTCCACCACCTTTTCGCGCTCGATCGTGATCGTGAAGCTCGCCGCCAGCATGTCGATGGTGCCGTTGAGCAGCATCGGGATGCGATTCGCGGAGGTCACCGGACGGAGATCGACCTTCACACCCAGCTTCTTCGCCATGTAGTTCACGACCTCGATGTCGAAGCCGACGAGCTGGCCGTCCTTGTCCGTGTAGCCGAAGGGCGGATAGTCGGCCTTCACGCCCGCGACCAGCGTCCCGCGCTTCTTCACGACCTCGAGGGTGGATTCCTGCTGCGCCGTCGCGGCGCCTACCCAGCCCACCGCGAGCATCGCCATCAGCACCGTGCCGAGTATCCGTGTCACTCGCATAGGAGTCTCCCCTCCGTGTCGGTCAATGGACCAGGATCTTGCCCAGGAACATCTGCGTGCGGGGATTGGCCGGCCGCGCGAAGAAGGCCTCGGGCGGCCCCTCCTCGAGGATGCGGCCTTCGTCCATGAACACGATGCGGTCGGCCACCTTCCGCGCGAAGCCCATCTCGTGGGTGACGACCACCATGGTCATCCCCTCGCGCGCGAGGCCGACCATGACGTCCAGGACCTCGGTGATCATCTCGGGATCGAGCGCTGAGGTGGGCTCGTCGAACAGCATGATGCGCGGCTGCATGGCGAGCGCGCGTGCGATGGCCACGCGCTGCTGCTGGCCTCCCGAGAGCTGGCTCGGAAAGGCGTCCGCCTTCTCCGGCATGCCCACCCGGGCGAGCAGGGCCCGGGCTGCGCGCTCGGCCTCCGCGCGTGTCTGGCCCCGCACGATGACCGGCGCGAGAGCGATGTTCTGGAGCACGGTCATGTGGGGGTACAGATTCAAGGACTGGAACACGACGCCGATGTCCGCCCGGAGCCGCGCCAGGTCGGTGTCTGGGGCGCCCAGCACGCGGCCGTCCACGATCACCTCGCCCCGCTGCACCGGCCCCAGGCCATTGATGCAGCGGATGAGCGTGCTCTTACCCGAGCCGGAGGGTCCGCAGACGACGACCACCTCGCCCGCGGCGATCTTGAGGTCGATCTCCCGCAGGACCTGGTGGGCGCCGTACCACTTGCTGACCCCGTGAAGCTCGATCATCGAGCGCGGCTGAGCTCTTCGACGGTCGCGGTGAGGCCGCGGTCCAGGATCTCGCTGGCCCGATCCAGCTCGCCATGGGTCGAGTAGAACGGTGGCACGAAGCGGATCACGCTGCCATTGCGGCGCACGCTGAAGAGAAGGCCGCCCTTGAGGCAGTGGCGCGAGAGCGCCTTGCCGGCGTCGAAGTAGGGCTTCCTCGTATGCCGGTCCCGCACCAGCTCGATGCCCTGGATCAGCCCCCGGCCGCGGATATCGCCGATCACCTCGTGCTTGGCCGCCAGCTCTTCCAGCCGGCTCCGCCAGTACTTGCCGACCTCCTGCGCCCGCTCGGGCAGGTTATCGCCGATGATCACGTCCAGGCTCGCGATGGCGGCGTTGCAGGGTAGCGGGTCATTCGTGTGCGAGTGCCCGATGACGAGCCCGCGCTCCGCCACCACTGCCTCGATCTCCGCCGTGGTGAGCACCGCGCTGATCTCGATGCCGCCGCCGAAGTGCTTGGCGATGGTCAGGAGATCCGGGATCACGCCCTCCTGCTCGCAGGCGAACATGCTGCCGAGCTTGCCGAGCCCGGTCTGGGACTCGTCGAAGATCAGGAGCATGTCCCGCTCCCGGCAGGCCTGCTTGAGCGCGCCCAGCCAGCCGGAGGGCGGCTCGATGACCCCGCCCGCGCTGAAGAGGGGCTCGGTCATGACGGCGGCCAGGTTGCCGGTGGACTGAGCGTCCAGTACCTCCATGCTCCCCTTGAGGCAGGCGATCTCGCATTTGGGGAAGGTGAGCCCGATCGGGCAGCGATAGCAGTAGGGCGCCATGATCGCGTAGCTGCCGGGTGTCATGGGGCCATAGCCCTGGTGCCAGCCCGCGAAGGTGAGCGAGCGGCTCGCCTCCGACATGCCGTGGAAGCTCACATGCGGGCTCGCCACCTCGAAGCCCCCCGTGTACTTCTTGGCGATGGCCGCCGCGGCCTCGTTGGAATCGCTCCCCGAGCCGAGGAACATGGACTTCTTCAGCGGCGGCGGCGCGATCTCGCCGAGCCGGCGCGCCAGCTCGATCTCCTTCACGTTGAAGTAGCTGCTGCTGGCGTGGATCAGGGTGTCGCAGCTCTCCTTGATGGCGTCCACCACCGTGGGGTTGCTATGGCCCAGCGCCGAGCACATCTGTCCCGAGTTGTAGTCGAGGTACTCCTTGCCGTCGACGTCCTTCACCACCGAGCCCTTGCCCTCCGCGAGGATGGGCCCGCTGAAGCTGCCCTTGTCCATGCGGCCGCGAAAGCTGTATTCCTTGGCGATCTCGAGCCACTGCGCCTCGGTGCGCTGTTCCTGCTTGCGGGCGAGCGGCTTCGGCGTCGAATCGGCGGGCTTGGCGGTCATGATCTCTCCTTGTGTCCCCGCTCACGCGAGCTGGGGGTTCTGTCTGAGAAGGTCGGCCAGCGCGCGATAGGCGCGCTCCGCGCTCAGCCGCGCCTGGCGGCCGGCGGCAGCGGCATCGCCCTGGACGAGCGCGTCCAGGATCTCCCGGTGCTCCTCGATCGAGACGCGGAGGCGGCCGGGCAGCGACATGGCGAGGTGGCGGTAGCGCAGTGTCTGCTTGCCCAGGTTTTCCAGCAGGTGCACCAGCTTCCGGTTCGGACACGCGTCGCGCACGACTCCGTGAAACTGGAGATTGAGGTTGTAGTAGTGGTGGACGTCGTGCACCTCGACCGCGTGCCCCATCTCCTCGAGAAGCCTTTGCATGCGCGCGAGGCCGTCGGCGCGGATGTGGGGGGCGGCGCGGCTCGTATAGAGCTCCTCCAGGTAGGCCAGGATCTCGAAGGTGTCCGTGACTTCTTCCGCAGTGATGGCCGCCACCTGTACCCCGCGCGGGCCGTTGGACACGAGTCCCTCGCGCTCGAGCATCCGCAACGCTTCGCGGACGGGCGCGCGGCTCACCCCGAAGGCCGACGCCAGCTCGAGCTCGATCAACCGCTCGCGCGGCTTGCGCTTCCCGCTGATGATCTCGGCTTCCAGCCGGGAGGCGAGGTCGTAGGCGCGGGCCGAGGCAGTGGCGCGCGGTGTCTTCTTCTTGGTCATCCGTCCTGTCGCCTTCTTTGTCGACAATATGCCAACGAAGGTAGGCGAATAGCTGGCTGGAGTCAAGGGGCACGAGGGCAGGAACCCGGCTATGGGGACACTAGAGCCTGAGCGGGCGTCACGCCGCGAAGGCGTGACGCCCGCGTGGTATGGCTGAGCAGGTTTACCGCGCGTTGTAGACGGTGATGTCGTTCGCCGTGCCGCGACGAAGTAGAGTAGTCTCCGTCACCGGTCCACGATCTGCGGTACCAGGAATGAGGGCGTCGCCGGTGAAGCCGCGACTCCCGAAGATCGTGCCGCACTCGTTCTTCGTCTTGTACGCTCCATAGCCCGTACCGGCGGCGGCGCCCACGAGGCCGCCGATCAGGGCACCCTTGCCCGCGCCTGAGCCGCCATTGGCGATGGCGCCGCCGGCCGCGCCGAGGCCGGCTCCGAGCAGCCCACCGATAGCGCCCGGCTTGGCGATTCGCCAGGCTCGATCACCACCGGTCGCACATTCCGAGGCGGTCGTGGCCACTGGACTCGCCACGTTCGTGTCAGCGGTCGCACGGCTTGCCGTCGGCGCTACTCGAGGCGCCACCACGGCGGGGACGCGACGCACAGGAGGCGTGGCGTAGGTCGCAGTCATGGTATTGGCGGGCCCCGCCGGACGGAGCATGTACGCGGTGGTGACGCCCGTGAGGAGTGAAGTTCCGGTCACGAGCGCGATCATGGTCGTGACGATTTTACCGAATGGGCTCATGGTCAATTCCTCCTCTCACCAGGCTATGACGGGCTGGGCCGGCGGCCTATTCGATGCTTCAAGGGCGCGGGTCGGGCACGCTGGGACGAAGCCGGCGGTGACTGACAGTTGTCGACGGGTCTATTTCGAGTCCTTTGTCGTCGGCGTGGCAACGATCGGAGCCGGTGACTTGGGTCTGGCAGTGGCAAGCGACTCGTCCAACATTTTTACGAGCGCATCGCGGTCGTAAGTGTACTGCTGCCCTTCGTTGAGCTGCACGAGCACTTCGATGGCTTTGCGGATCGTGACCTCGGCTTCGCGCTGGTTCGGGGTGATCATGTAGCGGCGCTTGGGATTCGGTTCGGACAGGGCTTGTAGCACGACGGCCGCCACCTCGTCGGGTTCCTTGTACCGCGAGCGATCGCCGAATCCCGCTGAGCCCATTCGTTTGGCCGCCGACCTGGAGATCTCTGAGTTGTAGTTCCCGGGTTCGACGACGCTCACCTGCACGCCACGTGGCGCCATCTCAGCGGCCAACACGTCGGAGAAGGCTTCGATGGCGTGCTTGCTCATGCTGTACGCGCCGGAGTGGGGGCCCGTGAGAATCCCGGAAATCGATCCGATGGTCGTGATGCGCCCCTTCGACGCGACAATGAGGGGACTGAATGCTTTGGTGACCCGATACGGGCCATAGAGATTCACGTTCATCAAGAAACGGAAGTCTTCTTCCTTCGTGTCAGTCAGCGGACCACCGAGACCAACGCCCGCGTTGTTGACGAGCGCATAAAGACCGCGTCCCGCGCGCGTCACGGTGTCGACGGCCGTGGCGATGTCGCCGGCGCTCGTCACGTCAAGTTGTAGCGAGTGGACATTCGGGATGGCATCGAGATCCTTCAAGTCCTGTTCCTTGCGCGCGCCGGCGTAGACAAAGTAGCCCTCTCTCGCCAGACGCTCGGTGATCTTGCGGCCGATCCCGGTGCTGGCGCCCGTGACCAGCACGACCTTCTGGGCATTCGGCGCGGGAGCGGATCCGTTGTCTGCGGCCATAGCGGTATTGACCGACGCGATGACCATGAGCATGAAAGCGACGACGTGCTTCATCGTGAGACCTCCTGACTGTGTCCCCCCGAATCGCGCGAACCAGTGCGGCCGGAGGGATGATCCCATGCCCGAGCGACGCTGGATAGTCCTACCCTTTGCACACGCTGGATCACGCCCTAGCCATTCGGCCGATACCCTCGAGCCTCCGCCCGCGGCATGCTGGACGCGGATGCCACACTAAGGAGGAGCCGAATGACTGCACTGCCATCACTCTCCAACGAATTGGCGGCTGCCGTGGAGCAAGTGGCCGGGAGCGTCGTCGCCGTGAATGCGCGCCCGCGCCTGCCGTCGACGGGTGTTCACTGGCGTCCCGGGATCATCGTGACGGCCGACCACACGGTGCGATCCGTTGAGGACCTGACCGTGGTTGATCGCGAGGGGCGCACGATGGCGGCGACCCTCGTCGGGCGTGATCCAGGCACCGATCTGGCCGTCCTCAGAATCCAGGACACCGCCCTTCCCACCGCCGGTCTCGGCGACTCAGGTTCGCTCAGGGTCGGCCACATCGTCCTGGCTGTGGGCTACGGCCCACGGGCGAGCTGGGGCATTGTCAGTGCGGTGGGCGGGCGCTGGCGGACGTGGCGAGGGGGCGAGATCGATCAGCTCCTTCGGCTGGACTTGACCCTGTACCCAGGATTCTCCGGGGGACCGATTGTGGATGCTCAGGGTCGGATAGTCGGCATCAATACATCCGGTCTCGCGCAGCGGTTGGAGCTGGCCATTCCTGCTTCGACGGTAAGCAGGATCGCCGACGAGCTCATCGAGAAGGGCCATGTCAGTCGCGCCTTCCTCGGCGTCGGGCTACAACCCGCCCGCCTGCCCGAAGCGGCGCGGCGCGCGCTTGCCGGCGCCCCCGAGATCGGACTGATCGTAGTCAGGGTCCAACCCGACGGCCCGGCCGCCCAGGCGGGTATCCTGCTCGGCGACGTACTAGTGAGCCTCGAGGGCACCCATGTCGCTTCCCCTGAAGCGGTGCTGGAGGCCGTCGCCGCCCGGCGGGTCGGCTCGAGGGTCAGCGCGACCATTCTTCGCGCAGGGACGCCCACAGATGTGAGCATCACCCTCGGCGAACGTCCGCTGCGAAGGCGCTGAGATGCGCGGCGCAGGCGCCCGGCACACGATCCTCCCGGAGAGCGATTGCGACTTCACCGCCGTGACGGCCCAGCTCAGGGGCGTTACCGTGCAGGTCTACGGTGCCAGGACCGGCGTGGGGTCAGGAGTAATCTGGACCTCCAGGGGGTTGATCGTGACGAACGCCCATGTCGTTAGGGGGCGCCTTGCTCGCGTCGTGTTCCCGACCGGCCACGCCGTCGAGGCGCGCCTGCTCGCGTGGGATGGGGACTCTGACCTTGCGGCACTCGAGACCAACACAGGCGGCCTGATGACCGCCGATATCAGCGACTCTGACGCATTGCGCGTCGGCGAGCTTGTGGTTGCCGTCGGCAGCCCGTTCGGACTGGCCGGGGCGGTCACGGCCGGGGTCATCCACGCAATCCCATCGCGGCGCCCGAGCGGTCCGAGATTCATCGAGGCCGACGTCAGGCTCGCGCCAGGCAACTCGGGCGGCCCTTTGGCCGACTCCCGCGGCCGAGTAATTGGCATCAATGCGCGAATCGCAGGCGGCCTCGCCCTGGCCGTTCCGAGCAATGTCGTGACTCGTTTCGTCGCTTCGCTCCGGCGCGGGGCGATCGCGGTGCCGTGACGACGGTACTCGTGGCTGGCCCAGCCGGCGCAGGCGGGGCAAGACTTGCGACCCGCTTGGGCACGCCAAAGACGCTGCGCGTGGTCGTGGGTGCAGTCGAGCTCTCCTTGGATGAGCAGATCGACACGGTGCAGCCCGACGTCTTGCTCGTTGATCTTGGCGCTGCACGGGTTGGTGCCTGGCTCCGTGACCTGGGAACCCTGCGACTACCGCCCGGCGTCGTCATGCTGACAGATGACCCCCGTCCCGCCCTTGGAGTTGAGCTGCTGAGGCGAGGGGGGCGTGCCGTCTTGCCTCGTCACGCGAGCAGCGAGGAAATCGTCGCAGCCATCGAGGCGGTCGCCGCGGGCCTTGTGGTGCTTCACCCCGAGGCGATGACGTCGCTCCGGTCCGCATCCCTCGCTCGCCCGGGAGCCGTCGCCGCGGTCGCCGATCAGCGCCTCACCGCGCGTGAAATCGAGATCCTGGGCTTGATCGCCGAGGGACTCGGCAACAAACCCATCGCGGCGCGACTCCGCATCTCGGACCACACCGTCAAGTTCCACATCGCCTCCATCTTCGCCAAGCTCAGCGCAGGCAGCCGTACCGAGGCGGTCACGATCGGGGTGCGACAAGGCCTGATCATGATCTGAGCCCCAGTGAGGATGGTCCCCGGGTCGGCGTTGACGAACGGCTTTGGGATAGGGCTCTCCGCGAGCCAGTGCGCATAGCTGTCGACGATAGCCACCACGTCGGCCGGCTCGCCGCCGACGGGGATCTCACGCGGCCAGGTCAGCGTCGGTCGCCTGGACTCGCCCGGCTCCCGACGATGGCGACCTGGCCGGCTGAAAAAGTCCCGCGAGGAGCCGTCGAAGCTCAGCCGTCGATGAGCTCGCGCGGCCGCATTGTTCAGCGGCTGCGGCTAGAGTGTAGAGCACCTTGATGTTCGGCCGATGCCTCGCCACCGCGTTGGCCAGAACATGGCCTCGGCTGTGCGCGAGGAGGGCGCACCGTCTATTCTCTTGCTATGACAGCAAAGCTACTCGTGGCGGAAAAATTCCACGGAGCACTGCGTCAGCATCAGCCGAATCGGCAAGCAAGAGTCGCGCTGGAATGACATGTCTATGGCGCTTCCTGAGCGATCTTCCTAGCGGACCAGTTCACTCTGATTGCCGAGGCGAAGCTTCCGCATGAGGTGCGCCCGGTGCGCCTCGACCGTGCGAACGCCGACCGACAGCTCTCGGGCGATCTCCCGGCTCGTGCGGCCTTCTGCTGCCAGGGGCAACACTTCTCGCTCCCGGGCCGCCAGGGTCTCGTAGAGATCCGACGCGGCCGGCAGCGCCTTCCACTCGACGACTTCCAGCGTCCCGCGCCGTCTCGCGATGGCAAACCGGTGCGCGTGCGCCACGTCGAGCACTTCAGCCGCCGCGCTCGAGGCCCGTCTTCCTCGAGCGCGCCCGCGTTGCCATCGAGCGGGGTCCTCCAGGCATTGCGTGGAGAACTTCCGGGCTGGCTACTGGTTCAGCCGCCGCTTGGCGAAGCCGAGGATGCCCTGGGGCATGAAGATGACCATGGCGGTGAAGATGATGCCCACGGGGATCAGACGCGCTCGGAGGCTTCGAGGGTCAGCGGCACGTTCTGCTCCACGAGGAGGATCGCGACGCCGTCCCGCTGGAGCTACCGGGCGCCGTTGCTTTCGATGGACTCGGTGCAGCGCGGTGATCGGCCATCTTGG